>CERD01127071.1_pt1 | contig 38543 bp, 37 predicted proteins | sample 530931 | NCBI WGS metagenome assembly CERD01 (sample SAMEA2621101, study PRJEB7988) | marine metagenome | isolation source: saline water (ENVO:00002010), including
ATCCGGCTGCCTGGTTGCCGCAGGATGTACGCCAGTCCCAGCTGTAGGCCCGCCGCTCCTGTTTCAGTCAGGGCGACCTGCGTGTGCTGGTCGCTGAAGTGTTTCTGCCGGCCCTGTGGCAGGCCGCACGGATCACGACCTGATCCCGGCACACACTGCCCCGCAACCGCCTCACCGATCGGAGCCCCGCTGATGTATCAAAAGCTTCTGCAATCGAGCAATCGCCTTCATCCGCGCGCCTGGGACTTTATCCAGCTGATGCGACTGGATCGCCCGATTGGAACCTATCTGCTGCTGTGGCCCACGCTCTGGGCGCTGTGGATCGCTGGCGAGGGCTCGCCCAGCGCGAAGAACATCGTGATCTTCGTACTCGGCGTCATCCTCATGCGCGCCGCCGGATGCGTGATCAATGACTTCGCCGACCGCAACCTGGACGGGCACGTCAGCCGCACCAAGGGCCGTCCGCTGGCGACGGGCAGGGTCACCTCTAAGGAAGCCTGGATCCTGTTTGCCGTCCTCGTCGCCCTGAGTTTCGGCCTGGTTCTGCTGACCAATACAGCAACCGTCTTACTGTCTTTCGGCGCGCTCGGTGTCGCGTCGCTCTACCCCTTCATGAAGCGCTACACCTACTACCCGCAGGTCGTGCTCGGCGCAGCCTTTTCCTGGGGCATGCTGATGGCCTTTACGGCTGAGCGAGGCGAGCTGCCGCCGGAAGCCTGGTTACTGTTCATCGCCAACGTGTTGTGGACAGTGGGCTACGACACCTACTACGCCATGGCCGACCGCGAGGACGACCTGAAGATCGGCATCAAATCCACCGCAATCCTCTTTGGCGAAGCTGATCGGGTCATCATCGCCACGCTGCAGGGCCTCGCCCTGTTCTGCCTGATTCTCGCCGGCCTGCGCTTCGAGCTCGGGCAGTGGTTTCACTTCGGGCTGACTATCGCAGCCGCCTGTTTCGCCTGGGAGTTCTGGAAAACACGCTCGCGCAAGCCACAGGTCTGCTTCCAGGCTTTTCTGCACAACCATTGGGCGGGGCTGGCGATTCTTGTGGGGATCATGCTCGACTACGGGACGAGAGCGGCCTAGCCGCCGCAAGACGCAGCTGACCCGAAGGCTGCCCCCTCGAAACCATCTGCTAGAGCGGATCGGGCGTCAGCCTCTATTGCAGCGAGTCACTTCCTGTCACATGGCTGCAACATTTCCGTTATCTAATGCCGAGCGACAATAAAACGGACCGAGAGCGGACATGAACGGCAAATGCATACTGATCGTCGATGACGAAGCGCCGATTCGGGAAATGATCGTGGTAGCGCTGGAGATGGCCGGCTACGAATGCCTTGAAGCGGAAAACATCCAGCAGGCCCATGCGCTGATCATCGACCGCCAACCGGACCTGATCCTGCTCGACTGGATGCTGCCAGGTACCTCGGGCATCGAGCTGGCACGACGCCTCAAGCGGGACGAGATGACGGCCAACACACCGATCATCATGCTTACCGCCAAGGACGCCGAGGACAACAAGATCCAGGGCCTGGAAGTGGGCGCCGACGACTACATCACCAAGCCCTTTTCGCCACGTGAGCTGGTTGCGCGCCTTAAGGCCGTGCTGCGCCGCGCAGGCACCAGCGACAACGAAACGCCTATCGAGATCGGCGGTCTGTTGCTGGACCCCGTCAGCCACCGGGTAACCATCGACGGCACGCCGGCAGACATGGGCCCGACCGAGTACCGTCTGTTGCAGTTCTTCATGACCCATCAGGAACGTGCCTATACCCGCGGACAGTTGCTCGACCAGGTCTGGGGCGGCAATGTGTACGTCGAGGAGCGCACCGTGGACGTGCATATCCGCCGCCTGCGCAAAGCATTGGGCGAGACCTATGAAAACCTGGTGCAAACCGTGCGTGGCACCGGATACCGTTTCTCCACCAAGAGCTGAACAAGCCGCAACCGCCGGGCATTTGCTGGCGTTGTAGATCCATTCCGGCCGGCCCCAAGCTGCCTCAAGGAGCGTTAGCGGTGAATCAAGACTGGCAAGGCGCCCTGGTGCGCCGCCTGCTGTTGATATTGGCTGGATGCCTGCTGGCGGGCCTGGTCACAGGCGAATATGCCTGGGCGCTGGTCATCGGCCTCACCGGTTACCTGGCATGGACCCTGCGCCAGATCCGCCGTTTGCTGCTGTGGCTGAAGAGCGATCAGACCGACCAGCCGCCGCCAGACAGCCATGGCATCTGGGGCGAAATCTTTGACAACCTGTACCAGCTCCAGCGCCGCGACCTGCGTCTGCGCGCCCAGTTGCAGTCGGTGATCGACCGGGTGCAGGGCTCTACCACTGCACTCAGGGATGCGGTGATCATGCTCGACAGCGACGGAAATCTGGAGTGGTGGAACCCTGCTGCCGAGCGCCTGCTGGGCCTGAAGAAGCCGCAGGATACCGGTCATCCGGTGACCAACCTGGTCCGCCACCCGAGCTTCAAGGAATATTTCGAAAAAGGGCGCCACGAGGAACCCCTGGAGCTGTCCTCGCCCGTCAACGACAGGCTCTGGCTGCAGGTCACCATCACCCGCTACGGCAACAGCGAGCACCTGATGGTGGTGCGCGACATCACCCGGTTGCATCTGCTGGAGCAAATGCGGAAGGACTTCGTGGCCAACGTTTCCCACGAACTGCGTACGCCGTTGACGGTGATCGCCGGCTATCTGGAAACGATGCTCGAACACACCGATGAAATGCCCGCCCGCTGGCCGCGTGCGCTGAATCAGATGAATCAGCAGGCCGGGCGCATGCAGCACCTGCTCAACGACTTGTTGCTGCTGGCCAAGCTGGAGGCAACCAATCCACCGACCAACTCACAGCCGGTAGCTGTCGCGACATTGCTGCAGTCGATCAAGAGCGACGCCCAGGCACTGTCGGCCGAGCGCAACCATCGAATATTGCTGGAAGCAGACCCAACCCTGCTGCTCAAAGGCAGCGAGAGCGAACTGCGCAGTGCCTTCTCCAACCTGGTGTTCAATGCCGTGAAATACACGCCAGACCATGGCGAAGTGCATATTCGCTGGTGGTGCAACGAACAAGGCGCCCACCTGGCGGTGCAGGATTCCGGCATCGGCATCGAATCCAAGCATCTGCCGCGCCTGACCGAACGCTTCTACCGAGTCGATTCCAGCCGCGCCAGCAACACCGGCGGCACCGGCCTCGGCCTGGCGATCGTCAAGCACGTGTTGCTGCGCCATCAAGGCCGCCTGGACATCAACAGCACGCCCGGCAAGGGCAGCACCTTCACCTGCCACTTCCCGTTGAGCCAGGCCACGGTACAGTGACCGCTGCGCGGCCGGCCGAAACCTGACGCCCAACGGCGCCTTGAAATAACCCCGCCCCGGCCCCATCCTTGGGCCGTCTTCGACTACCCGACACACTAATGGACCCTTCCCCCGCTAGTTACGCCGCTTCATCCTATTTCGCCGACTTCGGCATGATTCTCTTTGCACTTTTCCTGGTCTTGCTCAATGGCTTCTTCGTGGCGGCCGAGTTCGCCATGGTCAAGCTGCGCGCCACCAAGGTCGAGGCCATCGCCAAGCAGCATGGCTGGCGCGGGCACATCCTGCGCAAAGTGCACAGCCAGCTGGATGCCTACCTCTCGGCCTGCCAGCTGGGAATTACCCTCGCCTCCCTGGGCCTAGGCTGGGTCGGTGAGCCGGCCTTTGCTCACCTGCTGGAGCCGGTCATGGCTGCCATTGGCATCCAGTCCCAGGCTGTCGTGCATGGCATCGCCTTTTTCACGGCGTTTTTCATCATTTCCTATCTGCACATCGTCATCGGTGAGCTGGCGCCCAAGTCCTGGGCGATACGCAAGCCCGAGCTGCTTTCGCTGTGGACGGCCGCACCGCTGTACTTGTTTTATTGGGCGATGTACCCGGCCATCTACCTGCTCAACGCCAGCGCCAACGCGATTCTTCGGGTAGCCGGCCAGGGTGAGCCCGGCAGTCATCATGAACACCACTACAGCCGCGAAGAGCTGAAGCTGATCCTGCATTCGAACCGGGCCCTGGACCCGGCCAACCAGGACATCAAAGTGCTCGCCTCGGCAGTCGAGATGAGTGAGTTGGAGGTGGCGGACTGGGCCAACTCCCGGGAGGACCTGGTTCAGCTGGAACACAGTGCCTCGCTGGCAGAAATCCTCGACGTGATCCGCCGCCATAAGTACAGCCGCTACCCTGTATATGACAGCGAGCAGGGTGACTACATCGGGCTGCTGCACATCAAGGACTTGCTGCTGGCGTTAGCCAGCGACGACCAGTTGGCCCAGCACTTCGTGCTCAGCGACATACTGCGCCCCTTGGAACGCGTGCCGCGCTATCTGCCGCTCAACGTGCTGCTGGAACAATTCCGCCAAGGCGGAGCGCACTTCGTGCTGGTTGAAGAGGGCGACCACAAGGTGGTGGGTTTCCTGACCATGGAAGACGTACTCGAAGTACTGGTGGGCGACATTCAGGACGAACATCGCAAGACCGAGCGCGGCATCCTCGCCTATCAGCCTGGCAAATTGCTGGTGCGCGGCGACACCCCGCTATTCAAGCTGGAGCGCCTGCTCGGTATCGACCTGGACCATATCGAGGCCGACACCTTGGCAGGGCTGATCTACGAAACCCTCAAGCGCGTCCCGGAAGAAAACGAGGAGTTGCTGGTCGACGATCTACAGATTGTGGTCAAGAAGATGCGCGGCCCGAAGATCGTGTTGGCCAAGGTGTTGAAGCAGGAATAGGCCAGCTAGCTTTCAGCTGCGGTTCGAGCGCTAGCGTCGGGCTTTTGCTTTCGACCCATGACTAGGGGCTTGCAGCTACCCTTAGTCCCCACCAACCGCGAAATTCGGCAGGCTGTTGACTGGCTGGGCGAAATCGAACGGAATCGACTCGACCGCCAGGCCGACGTTGCGTTGGACGACGAAATGCAGATGCGGGCCGGTGCTGTTGCCGGTATTGCCCGAGCGCGCCAGCAGGGAACCGGCTTCGATACGGTGCCCTTCGCCGACACTGACCGAGCCTTTCATCAGGTGCAGGTAGACGCCCATGGTGCCGTCATCATGCAGCACACGGACGAAGTTACCGGCCGGGTTGTTGCCTCGTCCGCTCTGGGCGTTCTCGATCTTGACCACCATGCCGCCCCGCGCCGCGATGATCGGCGTGCCCTCGGGCATGGCGATGTCGGCGGCGTACCGACCTTTCGGGGTGAAGTGGCTGTACTTGCCGTTGGCGCCCTGAGTCAGGCGGAACGGGCCGCCGCGCCAGGGCAGCGGATACTTGTAGGGCTTGGGTAACAGGCGTGGATCGCCGAGCGCGTGGCGCAGCTTCGGCGTGTATTTCAGCGGCTTGGAAGGGTCGAGCGGGGCAAGGGTCGCCAGGCGGATCTGGCTGCGCGGCGGCAGCACCCAGCGGATTGGCTTGTCCGGTGCGCCGACGGCGTTCTGCACGCCCGTCAGTTTGAGCTCCACATCGACCGGGGCGAACAGGTCGTTGCGCACCACGAGGGTTTCGCCGCCGGCATGCTTGCGGGTTTCCAGCTTTACCTGGGTGTCGAGCTTCTCGACCATTCGATCACTGAAGGTGAACACGCGCGCACCCGGTGCAGCCTGGTCGCTGTAGGTGACCACGCCGTTGGCGTCGGTGTACTTGTAGATGGTGAGGGCCGAGGCAGGCATGGCCAGCCAGAACAACCCAAGAGCAAGAAAGGTGCGCCCCAACATAACGGCAGACTTCATGTGGTTATGTGTCAGAGGACGGCAGACTAACAGCGCAGCGGTGTAAGCGCGAGCCACCGACTGTCAGCCTGTGAAATGGTTCATCGCATCATTGGGTTTTCCGGACAGTCGGTCGCACTGCTCGCATTCTCAACCGCCTCGGCGGTCCTTAAGCGCCCGGCACGAAGTGACGCTGAGCGGTGCCCCGAGCGATCAGCCGGGACAGGTAATCGAGCTTTTGCGGATCGCGATCGACGAAGCGAAAGGTCAATTGCAGCCACTCACTGTCCGGTTTGGGTTCCAGCGCTGCGACCGCGTGCAGATAGCCATTGAGGCGCGCCACCTCCCCGCCTTCGCCCTGCTCCAGATCGAGCACTGCGCTCTCCAGCACCTGCGGTAGCGTCTCACCGCGCCTGACCACTAGCAGCCCCTCTTTAAGACTGAGAGCCTTGATGACGCACGCAAGCGTCCCGCTCGCCAGGCGCAGCTGGCCTTGGCCGCGACCGCCACTGGCTGCTGTTGGTTTGGCTGCGCCCGGCTGCACGAGCGGCGCGGCGAAACCGGGCGCCGGTGACACGGCCGCCGCAGCAGATGCCGGTTTGATGACTTCAGCCTTACCGCCCGTCAACGCAGCCAAGGAATCGTTAGCCATGCCGGTGTTGGTCGGCCGTGCCGGTGCGCTGGCAGCCAACGCACCGAGCTTGCCGGCCCTTCCAAGGGCCTTGCGGACCTTGGTGGTCAATTGTTCGTTGGAGAATGGCTTGCCGATGAAATCGGACACACCGGACTGGATCGCCTGCACCACGTTTTCCTTGTCGCCACGGCTGGTGACCATGATGAACGGGGTGGTTTTGAGCTTTTCCTGAGCGCGGCACCAGGTGAGCAGTTCAAGGCCGGACATTTCCGGCATTTCCCAATCGCAGAGGATCAGGTCGAAAGAATCGCGATCGAGCATCTGCTGGGCCTTACGCCCGTTCACAGCGTCCTCGATACGAATCCCCGGGAAGTGGCTACGCAACCCTTTCTTGATCAAATCCCGAATGAAGGGTGCGTCATCCACCACCAGCACACTGACCTTGCTCATCACTCGCTCCTGCATGAATGGCCGCCAGCATAGCGTCAGCAGCCCGATGAAAAAAGCGTTCCAGATCAAAGCGGCGGCCAGCCTCTTTTTTGTGCACACAGAGGACACCTGCTCCTGATCAGGACAACGCCTGGATCTGCCCGGCATACTGCAGCCATTTCGCTCAGCAAACCGCGAGGCCGTCATGGTTCAGCATATTCTTGTCGCCCACGATCTCAGCCCCGAGGCCGACCTGGCCTTGAGCCGCGCGGCGCAGTTGGCGCAGCAAACCGGAGCACGACTGAGCGTGCTGCACGTTCTGACAGGCCAGCCGGACGCGAAGGAGCAGCAGCATGCACAGGTTTATCTGCACACAAGGCTTGAACGCCACGGCCTTGCTCAGCTGCAGCCCTGGATCCGCGAGGGTCGCGCAGCCGAGGAAATTCTTACCCAAGCCGCCGGGCTGGAAATTGACTTGCTGATAATGGGCCGCCACCACCGGCATTCGCCGCAAGGCTTCGCCGGCACCACGCTGGAGCAGGTCCTGCAGCGCTGCCCCGCGCCGCTACTGTTGGCGGTCACGCCGGCAGCCCCCTACTCACGCGCGCTGGCTGCGCTGGATTACTCCGACTGCGCCAGTCGCGCACTGCAGTCGGCGTGGCAGTTGATGCCCGGCGGGAGTGCTCTAACCGCACTGAATATCTATGAGTCATCGGAAGTGTGCCCGCCGGAATCAGCCGAGCTGACGCTGCAGCACGAACTGTTCGACCAGCTTGTCGCGGATCTTCGCCGGCACTTGGCCGCTACCGGTGCCCAGTTGCAATCGAGCTTACGGTACGGTGAGCGCAACAACTGTCTAGACTCGGCCATTGCGGCGGTGCAACCACAACTCCTGGCACTGGGCAGCCACAGCCGTGGCACGATGAGCGAAGCGCTGCTCGGCAGCCTTACACGAGAGTATCTCGACCAGCCCCCCTGCGACGTGCTGATCGCGCACTGACACCCGGGCGGGCCAATAGATGTTGCGAGCGGACAGTTCTGACGGAACCGTCCTGCCGGGCGCTGCGGTTGCGCCTGCACAAAAACTTGCGACGTTTAGCGCTATAAACAAGAGCGACGAGCCTTGGCCACCGCATCGAGGGCGCGAAAAAGCGGTCCGTGAAATTCGGTCAGCCCGCGTTTTCCAGGTGTGCGTGCAACTCGATGAACTGCTGTGTCAGCTTGTGCCGTGGGTCGAGGTGGATCAGCGGCGTGCAGACCTGATGCGACTCACGCATGCGCACCGAACTCATCAAGTGCACCGGTAGTACGGGCAGCCCCTCGGCCAGCAGTTCGTCGATCATCTGCTGCGGCAAGGCCGCGCGCGGCTGGAATTGGTTGACGACGATACCTTCGACTCGCAGCGCTTCATTGTGGTCTTCCTGCAGCTCCTCGATTTCCTCGAGCAGGCTGTACAGCGCCTGCCGGGAAAAGCTGTCGCAGTCGAACGGTATCAGGCAGCGGTCCGCAGCTATCAGGGCCGACAGGGTAAAGAAGTTCAGCGCCGGCGGCGTGTCCAGATAGATGCGCTCGTACTCTTCAGAGAGGCTTTCCAGCAGCTTTCGCAGCTTGTTGATCTTGTGCTTGGCTTCGAGCTTGGGCTGCAGATCGGCCAATTCGGCGGTGGCGGTAATCAGGTGCAGGTTTTCGAAGCGGGTTTCGGTGATCGGTGGGCGAGCCTTTTTCCCTGCGGGCCCTCCCGCCAGGATCTGCTTGAAGTAGTCGGCGATCCCCGTTGGCAATTCGTCGCCGGTCAGGCCGGTGAGGTAATGGCTGGAATTGGCCTGCGCGTCCAGGTCGATCAGCAGCGTGCGATAGCCTTGCGCTGCGCTGACTGCAGCCAGGTTGCAGGCAATGCTGGACTTGCCGACACCGCCCTTTTGATTGAATACGACCCGTCGCATGCTCCGTCCTCTGATCATGGTTTCACCGGAGTCTATACAACGCAGATGGCACTCTGGCGACTTTCCTGGACCGAAGGCGCCGCAGTCCTCCCGCCCAGCTTTGCTACCCTTGGCGCATAACGACAACGAGGAAAGTCATGTGCCGAGGTTTCTGATCGTTTTGCTGTTCGCCCTGTTGAGCCAGCAGGCCACTGCCCAGTCACAAGGCGAGGTGCTGCGTGTGGGCATCACAGAGGTGCCGCCCTTCGTCATTCAGGAGGCCGATGGCCGCTGGAGCGGCATCAGCATCGATCTGTGGCAGGCCATCGCCGAGCAGGCCGGATATCGCTACGAGTTGCAGCCCATGGCGTTCGATCAGCTGCTGCCCGGACTGGAGCAGGATCAGCTGGATGTGGTGGTCGGTGCGCTGACCATGACCGCCGAGCGCGAGGCGCTGGTGGATTTCACCCACCCGTTCTACCGCACGGGGCTGGCAATCGGCGTTCCGCCAGCCCAGCAGGGCAGTGGCTGGGGCGCCGTTCGAGCCCTGTTTTCCTGGCAATTCGCGAGCCTGGTGCTGGGCCTGGGCGCGTTATTGCTGCTGGTCGGCGCGCTGCTCTGGCTGTTCGAGCGCCGGCGCAACCGCGAGCAGTTCGGCGGCAGTTCGGTCGAGGGGCTAGGCAACAGCTTCTGGTGGGCAGCGGTCACCATGACCACCGTCGGCTATGGTGACAAGGCGCCGGTTACCCTCGGCGGTCGCCTGATCGCCATTGTCTGGATGTTCGCTGCGTTGATCATGGTGTCGACCTTCACCGCGGCCGTGACCAGTACCTTGACGGTTGGCAGCCTGAAAAGCGGGCTGCAAGGGCCGGACGATCTGCGCGGCGCTCACGTAGCGACGGTAGACGGCACCGTCAGCTCCGACTATTTACAGCACCACCGCGTGCGCACCACCGCCTTTTCCGACCTCAGTCAGGCGATTCAAGCCGTGATCGATGGAGAGGCCGACGCTGTCGTCTACGACCAGCCGATCCTTCAGTACCGAAACACCGAGAGGCAGGGCGAGGGCTTACGACTGCTGCCCGGCACCTTTGAAGATCAATCCTATGCCTTTGCCGTGCGCGCTGGCAGCCCGTACCGGGAGCGGCTGAGCCAGGCGATTCTGGATATCACCAACAGCCCCCGCTGGCCGGACATGCAGGCACGCTACCTGGGCGGGCAATAGAGCAAGGGCGTCTCAGACGGCAACCGGGGCCTTGATGTGTGGATGGGCTTCGTAGCCGACCAGTTCGAAGTCCTCGAAGCGGAAGGCGAACAGATCCTTTACCTCGGGATTGAGCTTCATGGTCGGTAGCGGCAGCGGCTCGCGGGTCAACTGCAGATCGGCCTGCTCCAGGTGATTGGCATAGAGGTGGCAATCGCCGCCGCTCCAGATGAATTCACCGGGTTGCAGGTCGCACACCTGCGCCACCATCAGCGTCAGCAATGCGTAGCTGGCGATGTTGAAGGGCACACCGAGGAAGATGTCAGCCGAGCGCTGGTAGAGCTGGCAGCTGAGCTTGCCGTCCGCCACATAGAACTGGAACAGCGCATGGCATGGCGGCAGCGCCATCTGATCGACCAGCGCCGGGTTCCAGGCCGACACCATCAGCCGCCGCGAATCCGGGTTTTTCTTGATCATCTCCACCAGCTTGCTGATCTGGTCGACCGACTCGCCGTTGGGCGCCGGCCAATTGCGCCACTGGTAACCGTAGACCGGGCCGAGCTCACCGTTCTCGTCGGCCCACTCGTCCCAGATCCGCACCCCATTGTCCTGCAGGTACTTGATATTGGTATCGCCCTGCAGGAACCACAGCAGCTCGTGAATGATGGATTTCAGGTGGCACTTCTTGGTCGTCACCAGCGGAAAACCGTCGGCCAGGTCGAAGCGCATCTGATGACCAAACACGCTGTAGGTGCCAGTACCGGTGCGATCGCCTTTGAAAGTGCCGTTCTCGCGCACATGGCGCATCAGGTCGAGATACTGTTTCATCGATGGGCTCGAAGCGGGCGCCGGGGCGCGGTGAGAGAAATGCTGCAAATAGTAAAAGCCGACGTCCGGCTTGTCGCCCTTTTGGCGACGAAGCCGGACGGTGTGCGATCAGGTGGCCGCCTTCACCGGCTCGTGACGGTAGCCCCAGGCAATCATGCCAAGACCGATCAGGATCATCGGGATGCACAGCACCTGCCCCATGGTCAGCCAGCCAAACGCCAGGTAACCGAGCTGAGCGTCGGGTACGCGAACGAATTCGACAATGAAGCGGAAGATGCCGTAGCACACGGCGAACAGGCCGGACACCGCCATGGTCGGCCGCGGTTTGCTCGAGTAGAGCCAGAGAATGACGAACAGCGCCACGCCTTCCAGGGCGAACTGGTAGAGCTGCGACGGGTGCCGCGCCAGCTGTTGCGGATCGGTCGGGAAGACCATCGCCCAAGGCACATCGGTCGCCTTGCCCCAGAGTTCGGCATTGATGAAATTACCGATGCGCCCGGCGCCCAGCCCAATGGGGACAAAGGGGGCAATGAAGTCCATCAGCTCGAAGAATTTCTTGCCGTTGCGCCGGGCGAATATCCAGGTGCACAGCAGTACGCCCAGCAGACCACCATGAAACGACATGCCACCCTTCCAGACCTGGAAGATCAGCGTCGGATCGCTGATATAGGACGCCAGATCGTAGAACAGTACGTAGCCCAGCCGACCGCCGACGATCACGCCCATGGCCACCCAGAACACCAGGTCGGAAAGCTTGTCCTTGCTCCAGGTGGGATCGAAACGGTGCAGCCGACGCGATGCCAGCAGCCAGGCACCGCCGATGCCGATCAGGTACATCAGGCCATACCAGTGGATTTGCAGCGGGCCAAGCGACACGGCCACAGGGTCTATCTGCGGGTAAGGCAGCATCCGGGTTTTCCTCAGATCAAGAAATTGATACCTACGCCCAACAGCAGCAGCGCGAACAGGCGCCGCAGCATTGAAGCGGACAAACGATGCGCCAGATTAGCGCCGACACGGGCAAAGAACATGCTGGTGATGGCGACGCCGACCAGCGCTGGCAAATAGACGTAGCCGACGCTCCAGTCAGGCAGATGCGCATCCTGCCAGCCAACAACCGCGAAGCTCAATGCACCGGCGATGGCAATCGGCAAACCGCAAGCTGCCGAGGTGCCCACTGCCTGCTGCATCGGTACGCTGCGCCAGCTGAGGAAGGGCACGGTCAACGAACCGCCGCCGATCCCGAAGATGGCCGATGCCCACCCGATTACTGCGCCTGCAACGGCCAGCACTGGCCGGCCCGGCACACCGGCACTGGCCTTTGGCTGCAGTGAAAAACCCATCTGCACCGCCATGGCGATGGCGAACAAACCGATGATTTTCTGCAGCTGAGGGCCTTGAATCGACGCCGCCGTCAGGCTTCCCAGCGCCGCGCCGAACAGAATGCCAAGCGTCATCCAGAGCACCACCGGCCACTGCACAGCGCCCTTGCGATGGTGCGTCAGAATCGAGTTCATCGAGGTAAAGACGATGGTTGCCAGCGAGGTGCCGACGGCCAGATGGGTAAGGATCTGCGGATCGAATCCCTGCGCTGTAAAGCTGAATACCAGCACCGGAACGATGATCAGGCCACCACCGACACCGAACAGCCCTGCCAGTACACCAGCGAATCCGCCGAGAAGCAGATAAAGCGCGAACTCCATCGAGCCACCTTGAAAAACAAAGCGGCATGTTAGCGGAAAAACGCCGGCGGGGCGGAACGCGGCAATCCTCTGAAATGTAACCAGCGTCCTGCCGATGTGGCGTGGACGCTGCGTTTTCGTCTAGCCTCGACGCGTCCTTGCTACTGAGTCCGGTTTTTCATGTGCTTGATCGTATTCGCCTGGCGCCCCGGCCATGCACAGCCGTTGATCGTCGCCGCCAACCGTGACGAATTTCATGCGCGCCCCAGTCTGCCGCTGGGGCATTGGGACGACGCGCCGCAGGTCGTAGCCGGTCGCGACCTGCAGGCAGGCGGCACCTGGATGGGTGTAACCACGGATGGACGCTTCGCTGCGCTGACCAATATTCGTGCGCCCGGCGCCCCTCTCGGCGAGCGCTCGCGAGGCGAGCTGCCCGAACGCTTCCTGCGGGGCGCGCAATCGCCGGCGCACTATCTGCAGGAGCTGACCGGCAATCTCGGTCAATATTCCGGCTTCAACCTGCTGGTCGGGAATCTCACCGAGCTCTGGTATCTCAATTCAAAGGAAGCAACGCCCCGCGCTCTATCGCCGGGCGTGTACGGTCTGTCCAATGCAGCGCTGGATACGCCCTGGCCAAAGCTGCTGAGCACTCGATCGGCGCTAGAGGCCTGCCTCGGTGCGCCGGAGCGCGACCGGTTGCTAGAGATCATGAGTGACTCACGGCCCGCCGCGGATGCCGAACTGCCCACTACCGGTATCTCGCATGAGATGGAGAAGCTGCTGTCGAGCGCGTTCATCGCCAGTCCGGACTACGGCACCCGCGCCATCACCCTATTGGTCCGCCGCGCGGACGGTTCCATGAGCATGACCGAGCGCCGTTTCGACGCGAAGGGTGTGAGCGGTGAATCAGAGATAGATCTGCCGCCGACGACAACTGAGCCCGCAAAGGTGTCGGGTTAGATCGCGGCAGATGGATTAACCATGCGATCCAGACTGAGATTGCGCAGCGTCAGCTGCACGGTGGCGTGGATGACCTGCGGGCTATCCATCTTCATCACCTTGGCCAACAGCTCACGCGCCGTGACCGAACTGATCTGACGCAGCATCCACTTCACCTTTGGCAGGTTGGTGGCGTTCATCGACAGGCTGTCGAAACCCATCGCCAGCAGCAGAATGGCGGCACCGGGGTCGCCGGCCATCTCACCACAAATGCTGACCGGCTTGCCTTCTTCGTGGGCCTCGCGAACGACCCGCTGCAGCGCTTCGAGCACGGCGGGATGCAGGTAATCGTAAAGATCGGCAACTCGTGGATTGTTGCGGTCCACCGCCAGCAGATACTGAGTCAGGTCGTTGGAGCCCACCGAGAGGAAGTCCACCTGACGCGCCAGCTCACGGGTCAGGTAGACAGCCGCTGGCACCTCGATCATGACGCCCACCGGCGGCATTTCGACGTCGGTGCCCTCATCGCGCACCTCGCCCCAGGCACGATGGATCAGGTGCAGCGCCTCTTCCAGCTCGCGGGTGCCAGAGATCATGGGCAGCAGAATGCGCAGGTTGTTCAGCCCGGCGCTGGCCTTGAGCATGGCGCGGGTCTGCAGCAGAAAGATTTCCGGATGATCGAGGGTGACGCGAATCCCGCGCCATCCAAGGAAGGGGTTTTCTTCCTTGATCGGGAAGTACGGCAGGCTTTTGTCACCGCCAACGTCGAGGCTGCGCATGGTCACTGGCAGCGGGTGGAAGGCCTGCAGCTGCTCGCGGTAGATCGCCATCTGCTCCTTCTCGCTGGGGAAGCGCTCCTTGATCATGAAGGGCACTTCGGTGCGATACAGGCCGACGCCTTCGGCGCCGCGCTCCTGCGCGCGCACCACATCGGCGAGCAGACCGGTATTCACCCACAACGGGATGCGCAAACCATCGGTGGTCTCGCATGGCAGCTCGCGCAGCACGTCGAGCCCTTCGGACAGCTGCCGCTCCTGCTCGGCCAGAACCAGGTATTGCTCGCGCAGGACCTTGGCCGGGTTGGTGATGATCTCGCCACGGGTGCCGTCGATGATCAGCTCGATGCCATCGACCTTCGAATACGGCAGGTCAACCGCCCCCATCACCGTGGGAATACCCATGGCCCGCGCCAGGATCGCCACGTGTGAGTTGCTAGAGCCGAGGACCGAAACCATGCCCATCAACTTGCCTTCAGGCACCTCGCCGAGCATCGCCGGGGACAGCTCCTCGCTGACCAGAATGGTGTTGTCCGGGTAGGTCAGGGTCTGCTGGCGGGCCTGCTGCAGGTAGCCGAGCAAACGTCGGCCGATGTCCTTGACGTCCGAGGCGCGCTCGCGCAGGTAGGCATCGTCCATCATTTCGAAACGGCCGACGTGGTCGCTGACGACCTGACGCAGCGCGCCTTGGGCCCATTGGCCCGTGCGGATAACCTTGGACACCTCGCCGCCGAGTGCGGAGTCATCCAGCATCATCAGATAGACGTCGAACAGCGCACGCTCTTCCTTGCGCATCTGGGTCGCTAGCTTTTCGGACAGCGCACGCATATCGGCTCGCACTGCTTCGAGCGCAGCCTCGAACAGCACCAGTTCAGCCGGGATGTCCTCAATCGTCTTGTCCGGCACCACATCGAGGTCAGCGGGTGGCAGAACGACGACAGCGGTACCCACTGCCGCGCCAGGCGCGCCGGGAATACCGATAAAGCGGGTTTCCTGGATGCCCTTGCCCTGCCGGCCGAGGCCGCGGATCGACCCGGTCGCCTCGGCATGAGCGATAACACCGGCGAGCTGTGCACTCATTGTTACGAGGAAGGCTTCTTCACCCTCGTCGAACAGGCGTTGTTCTCTCTGCTGGATGACCAGAACACCCATCACCCGCCGGTGGTGGATGATCGGTGCGCCGAGAAAGGAGGCGTAGCGTTCTTCGCCGGTTTCAGCGAAATAGCGATAGCGCGGATGCTCACACGCATGCTCCAGGTTGAGCGGCTCCTCGCGAGTGCCAACCAAGCCGACCAGACCCTCATTCGGCGCCATGCTGACTTTGCCGATGGCCTTCTTGTTCAGGCCTTCGGTGGCCATCAGGACAAAACGCCCGGATTCGGGATCGAGCAGGTAGACCGAGCAGACGTGGCTGGCCATGGCCGCCCGAACTCTCAGCACGATAATGCCCAAGGCCGCCTTGAGGTCCTTGGCAGCGTTTACTTCCTGGACGATCTTGCGCAGCGTGCCGAGCATGCTCAGGGGCTTTCTCCCGTCAGTCCCGCGCCAGGAGGCGCGGAGCGAGTTCTTTTAAGGCGCGACGGTAAACCTCGCGCTTGAAGGTGACCACCTGCCCCAACGGGTACCAGTAACTGACCCAGCGCCAGCCGTCGAACTCGGGCTTGCCGGTCAGATCCATACGAACCCGGTCTTCGGCACCGGTAAGGCGCAGCAAGAACCATTTTTGCTTCTGACCGATACACAGCGGCTGACTATGAGTACGCACCAGCCGCTGAGGCAAGCGATAGCGCAGCCAGCCACGGGTGCAGGCGAGAATCTTGACGTCCTGCTCTTCCAGGCCGACCTCCTCGTTCAGCTCGCGAAAGAGCGCCTCCTCCGGCGTCTCGCGCGGGTTGATTCCGCCTTGCGGAAACTGCCAGGCATCCTGATTAATCCGCCGGGCCCACAGCACCTGCCCGACATCATTGGTCAGGATGATGCCGACATTGGGGCGAAAACCATCGGAGTCGATCACGGCATACAACCTCGCAAACGCATATCGCGGCATTGTTCCACAAAAACGTGAAAAGCAGAAAGCGCGCATGGAAGCCATTGATCTACCGGCTCCGATCCTCGATCCGAACGCTTGCCGGCTGCCATCTATCGAGCGATACCGCTATGCTTCACCCCCCTTTATCCCCCGAGGAACGCAGCGTGCGCCTGGCTCTTTTCGATCTTGATAACACTCTCCTGGCCGGTGACAGCGACCACGCCTGGGGCGAGTTTCTCTGCCAGCGCGGGCTGGTCGACGCCGAGGCGTATCGCGCCCGCAACGATGCCTTTTATCAGGACTATCTGGCCGGCGCGCTGGATGTACTGGAGTACCAGAACTTCTGCCAGGAGCTGCTGGGCCGCAGCGAAATGCCGCAACTGCAGCAGTGGCACGCCGAGTTCATGCGCGACCACATCGAGCCCATCGTCCTGGCCAAGGGTGAGGCACTGGTGCGTCAGCATCATGAAGCCGGCGACCGGGTGGTGATCATCACTGCCACCAACCGCTTCATCACCGGGCCAATCGCCAAGCGCCTAGGCGTCGATACGCTGCTGGCCACCGAGTGTGAGATGCAAGAGGGACGCTACACCGGTCGGCTGACCGACGTGCCCTGTTTCCAGGAGGGCAAGGTAACGCGCATCGAACGCTGGCTCATGGAAAATGACCAGAGCCTGGATGACAGCTATTTCTACAGTGACTCGCGCAACGACCTGCCGCTACTGGAGCGCGTCAGCCATCCGGTAGCGGTCGATCCGGACCCGACCTTGAAGGGCATCGCCGAGCAACGCGGCTGGCGCATCATCAGCCTGCGCTGACCTCAGCGCTAGACCGGCTTGGCGCCCATCAAACCCATGATGGCGACTAGAATCAGCAGGATCAGACCCGCATAAACCAGCGCAAAGCGCGGCAGGCGCGCGGGCGCTGGGGCATCGCCCAGCGCTTGCCAGGCACGCAGGCGGCCGCTGAGCAGCAGGCCTAGTGGCACCAGAACCAGGAACAGCACCGAGCTGGCCAGCAACCACAGCTGACCGAGCGGGAAACCTGCCAGGTGCGCCAGCCACCAGCCGGTCACCGGAAGCAACAAGGCAAACACCGCCAGCAATGGCAGCGACATCAACCGGGTGCGGCGCAGCTTGTTCTGCAGCACCACCGGATCGGCCCGCCGCCAGGCTTTCCACAGCATGATGATGTGGGCAATCAGCCCCAGCGTGAGGAGAATCGCCAGAGCGGCGTGAGTCATGTTCAGCAGTTGGTAGTGTTCCATCGATCCCCGCGGTACGGCTGGTCAGCCGAGAAAAAGTTGGTAGGCCGGATTGTCTGTTTCGTCCCAGTAGCGATAGCCGATCTTGTCCAGTGCGGCCGGTAACAAGTGACGGTCTTCGGCAGGTACCTGCAGGCCGGCAACCACCCGCCCGTCAGCCGCGCCGTGATTGCGGTAGTGGAACATCGAAATATTCCAGCGCCCGCCGAGATTGTTGAGGAAGTTGAACAGCGCGCCCGGACGCTCCGGGAATTCGAACCGATAGACCACTTCATCACTGACGCCAGACGCGTGCCCCCCGACCATGTGCCGGGTGTGGAGCTTGGCCAGTTCGTTGTCAGTGAGATCAAGCACGGGGAAACCCTTCGCCCGCAACCCATCCACCAAGGCCGTCCGCGGATCGTTTTCCGGATGGGTCTGCACACCCACAAAGATGTGCGCCTCACGATCCTCGTGGTAGCGGTAATTGAATTCGGTGATCTGGCGCTTGCCGATGGCCTCGCAGAATGCCTTGAAGCTGCCAGGCTCCTCGGGAATGGTCACCGCGATGATCGCCTCGCGCTTCTCGCCAAGCTCAGCGCGCTCAGCCACATGACGCAGGCGATCGAAGTTCACGTTGGCGCCGGAATCGATGCCGACCAGCACCTGATGCTCAATGCCCTCGCGCTCCACATAGCGCTTGATACCGGCCACTGCCAGCGCACCTGCTGGTTCGGTGATTGAGCGGGTATCGTCGTAGATGTCCTTGATCGCCGCGCAGATCTCATCGGTGCTGACCGTGATCACCTCATCGACGTAGTGCTGGCAGATGTCGAAGGTGTACTGACCGATCTGCGCCACCGCCACCCCATCGGCGAACAAACCCACCTGCGGCAGCACCACACGCTCGCCCGCAGCCATCGCCTGCTGCAGGCAATTGGAATCGTCCGGCTCGACGCCAATGACCTTGATGTCTGGCTTGAGGTATTTGATGTACGCAGCGACGCCAGCAATCAAGCCGCCCCCACCTACCGGCACGAAGACCGCATCAAGCTGACCCTGATGCTGGCGAAGGATCTCCATCGCCACGGTGCCTTGCCCGGCAATCACGTGCGGGTCGTCGTAGGGGTGGATATAGACGTAACCCTTTTCCTCGACCAACTTCAGTGAGTAGGCCAACGCCTCGGGAAAGGCATCCCCGTGAAGCACCACCTTGCCTCCACGTGCACGCACGCCCTGCACCTTCAGTTCCGGCGTGGTGCGCGGCATGACGATGGTCGCCTTGATGCCCAGCTCACGGGCCGCCAGGGCCAGGCCCTGCGCATGGTTACCGGCCGACGCAGTAACCACGCCGCGCGCCAGCTCCTCGGGTGACAGCTGTGCCAGCTTGTTATAGGCACCGCGAATCTTGAAGGAGAACACCGGCTGCAAATCTTCGCGCTTCAGCAAAATCTGATTACCCAGCCGCTCAGAGAGCTGACGGGCGGGCTGCAACGGGGTTTCCACCGCAACGTCATAGACGCGCGAGGTGAGGATCTTCTTGACGTACTGTTCGAGCATCGTGAGCTATCTTGGCGGGCCTTGCGGGGCAGACGAGTCTACTCCGCGAAAAACGCCGCGACCACCGGCAATCCGCGCACAAAACAGCCGTACAGTCTCGCAGGCAAGACCCGCTGACGAGCCCCCGCTATACTCTCGCCCCACGACTTACTTACTGACCGGACCATTACGCCATGACCCAGGATCAACTCAAGCAGGCCGTCGCCCAGGCCGCTGTCGACCTCATCGTGCCGCAGCTCACCGACCGCAGCATCGTCGGCGTCGGCACCGGCTCAACCGCCAACTTCTTCATCGATCTGCTGGCCAAGCACAAAGGATTCTTCGACGGCGCCGTAGCCAGTTCCGATGCCACCGCCGAGCGCCTGAGAGGCCATGGCATACCGGTCTACGACCTGAACTCCGTAGCGGACCTGGAGTTTTACGTCGACGGTGCCGACGAGACCAACAGCCATCTGGAGCTGATCAAGGGCGGCGGCGCAGCCCTGACCCGCGAGAAGATCGTCGCTGCAGTGGCCCGCACCTTCATCTGTATCGCCGATGGCAGCAAGCTGGTCGAACGCCTCGGCGAGTTTCCCCTGCCGGTGGAAGTGATCCCGATGGCCCGCAGCCACGTCGCGCGCGAACTGGTCAAGCTGGGAGGTGACCCCGTCTACCGTGAGGGTGTGGTGACCGACAACGGCAACGTCATCCTTGACGTGCACAATCTCATGATCGGCTTCGCCCCGGATGTCGAAGCGCAGATAAACAACATCGTGGGCGTGGTCAGCAACGGGCTGTTCGCCGCCCGCCCGGCCGACGTCCTGCTGCTGGGCACAGCGAACGGGGTTCAGACGCTCAAGCGCTGACCTCTCGCGGCAGGCTCCATCAGCCCGGTGCGCGCCCCCACGGCCGCATCCGGCGCCGCAAGTGGTCATCGCTGATCACCTTTGATGGTAGTAGTTATGCTTCGGCGATCTGGATCGGAGGTCAGCGTCGCCGACTGAACACATAGAAGCGGTTCGGCTCCGCTACGACGTAGATGTTGCCTTGCCCGTCCATGGCTACACCTTCAGCCTGGTCGATGCCCTCCACCAGACCATTGAGACCGCCGAGCAGCCTGATGAAGCTGCGTGGCCGCCCCTGCAAGTCAAGCTCGACCAGCAGACGCGACTCATCGGAAAGCATCAGGGTATGCCCGGTACGCGGGTCGATGGCTACCGACGAGATATCGCGTACCAGCAGCGGCTGGTCAGGGAGCGACTCAAGGGCGCCGGCAGCGCCGTCTTCTCCAGGGAAGGGCAGTTCGAACAAGCCCTGCGGATCGCGCTCCTTGGCCAGCAGCATGCGCTGGGTGCGCGGATTCCAGGCCAGTCCTTCGAAGCCTTTGTTTCCGGCGCCGTCGAAACCCAGGTCATAGGTGGCGAGATCCTCGAGATCGAGGCTCTCCACCCCAGGCGCCAACCGGAACACTGCAACCAGTCGGCGCCGCTCATCGACGATACCGAGCTGTCCGTTATCCAGAGCTTCGACCGCCTCAGGATCCGAGAATCCGGTCAGGGTGATGCGCCGCAGCACCACGCCGCCGGGGGAGAATTCCACGAGCTGGGGGTTTTGTCCGGTGACGGTGAACAGCGTCCCGGTCTCTGCGTTCCAGGTCAGGCCTGAGGTTTCGTCTTCCTCGAGGCCGGACAAAGTGGTCTCCAGCGCCAGTTCATAGTCCGGCAACCAGATGCTTGCCGCGCGGGCGCTGGCATCGACAGTTTGCTCCTGCCAATAGAGCTTCAATTGGTCATTCCAATGCAGCATCCAGCCGGCCAGCAAGGCCATTGCAATGGTAAGAAACAGCGAAGTGTAGAGGAACAGGCGTAGGCGGGAACGTCGGACGGCATACTCAGGCATGTAGGCAAACCCAGGGAGAGCGTGCGATTACAGCATGACCGTCACAGGGAGGATAGAGCGCTGCGGGCCGGATACGTCAGGCGTACCCGGCTCATACGCACGTTACAGCACGCGGCTCTCGAAGCGCGACAGCCCGACCAGCTCCACTACCAGCTCGTCGCCCTGATTGAGAGGACCGACCCCCGCCGGCGTGCCGGTCAGCACGACGTCGCCAGGCTGCAGGCTGAAGTGCCCGGCAATGTGCTGCAACAGCGGCAGAATGGCATTGAGCATCTGGCTGCTGTTGCCGTCCTGACGGACTTCACCGTTGATGGTCAGGCGGATACCGATGTCGCCGAGGTCATCTACCGCATCGCCCGGCACGAAGGGTGCCAGCACACAGGCGCCGTCAAAGCTCTTGGCGATCTCCCACGGGTGGCCCTTTTCCTTCAGTTTGGCCTGCACGTCGCGCAGGGTAAGGTCCAGAGCGGGAGCAAAACCGGAGATCGCATCGCGAACCTCCTCTTCGTTCGGCTTGCGCGACAGCGGCTTGCCGATCAACACGGCAATTTCCGCCTCGTAGTGCACGGCGCCACGGTCCGCTGGAATGCTGAAACCACTGTCCAGCGGCACGGTGCAGCTGCCGGCCTTGATGAACAGCAATGGCTCGGTCGGCACCGGGTTGTTCAGCTCTTTAGCGTGCTCGGCGTAGTTTCGGCCGATGCAGACGACCTTGCCCAGCGGGTAGTGGATGGTCGTGCCGTCGGTGTACTGGTGCTTGTAGGTCATGGAGGGTTCCTGTCTGTTCAAACAGCGAAGATCTTGCCCGGATTCATGATGCCGTTCGGATCGAAGGCAGCCTTGACCGCCTTCATGTACCCGATTTCCACCGGCGAGCGGCTGTACTCGAGGTAGTCGCGCTTGGTAATGCCCACGCCGTGCTCGGCGGAGATCGAACCGTTGTACTTCTGTACGGTTTCGAACACCCATTTGTTGACGGTGGCGCACTTGCCGAAGAACTCGTCCTTGTCCATCGCATCCGGCTTGAGGATGTTCAGGTGCAGGTTGCCGTCACCAATGTGCCCGAACCAGACGATCTCGAAATCCGGGTAATGCTCACCGACGATGGCGTCGATTTCCTTGAGGAAAGCCGGCACCTTGGCGATGGTCACCGAGATGTCATTCTTGTACGGCGTCCAGTGGCTGATGGTCTCGGAAATGTACTCGCGCAGTTTCCATAGGTTCTGCAGCTGCTGCTCGCTCTGGCTCATCACACCATCGAGCACCCAACCTTCGTTGACACAGTGCTCAAAGGTCGCCAGCGCCTGATCGGCGCGCTCGTCGGTGGTGGCTTCGAATTCCAGCAGCGCGTAGAACGGGCAATCGGTTTCGAACGGTGCCGGCACGTCGCCACGGCCTAGCACCTTGGCCAGCGCCTTGTCGGAAAAAAACTCGAAGGCGGTCAGGTCCAGCTTGTCCTGGAAAGCGTGCAGCACCGGCATGATCGACTCGAAGTCCGGCGTGCCCAGCACCAGCGCGGTCAAATTGGTCGGCTGACGCTCCAGGCGCATGGTGGCTTCCACCACGAAACCCAGCGTGCCCTCCGCGCCGATGAACAGCTGGCGCAGGTCATAGCCGGTGGCGTTCTTGATCAGGTCCTTGTTCAGCTCGAGCAGATCGCCTTTACCAGTGACGACCTTCAGCCCCGCCACCCAGTTACGGGTCATGCCGTAGCGAATCACCTTGATACCGCCCGCATTGGTGCCGATGTTGCCGCCGATCTGGCTGGAGCCGGCCGAGGCAAAATCCACGGGGTAGTAGAGCCCCTTGTCTTCGGCAAACTGCTGCAGCTGTGCGGTGACCACGCCCGGCTGGCAGACAGCTGTGCGATCCATCTCGTTGAATTCGAGAATCTGGTTCATGTAGTCGAACGAGACCACCACCTCACCATTAGCGGCGACCGCCGCAGCAGAGAGACCGGTCCGGCCGCCAGATGGCACCAGCGCGACCTTGCGCTCATTGGCCCAGCGCACGATCGCCTGCACTTGCTCGATGCTCTTCGGGAACACGATGGCCGAGGGTGCCGGGGCGTATTGCTTGGTCCAGTCCTTGCCGTAGGTATTCAGCGAATCGGCATCGGTCAGCACCTTGCCAGGCTCGACCAGGGTCTTCAGCTCGTCGATCAGGGCGAGATCGGTCATCATGGGAACTCTCATTCGATTCATGGTCACCCTGAGCACGCTTCAGCTCAGGACAGGGGGTGTTTCGAGGGGCCTGTATGCTAGCATACGCACCCTTTTGAAACGTGCCTCGGCAGCTCCCGACACCGCTGATACCGGGTCGGCCAGCCTTCGCTGGACACTTCGTCCTTCCCTCCGGCCTTAAGGTTTTAATGCAGATGAGCCAGACCTCTCTCGACAAGAGCAAGATCAAGTTCCTTCTTCTCGAAGGCGTGCACCAGAACGCTGTCGACACCCTCAAGGCCGCTGGTTACTCCAACATCGAGTACCTCAAGACCGCGCTAACCGATGCGGAACTGAAGGAGAAGATCGCCGACGCCCATTTCATCGGCATCCGTTCGCGCACCCAGCTCACCGAAGAAGTCTTCGACGCGGCACAGAAACTGATCGCCGTCGGCTGCTTCTGCATTGGCACCAACCAGGTCGACCTCAACGCCGCCCGTGAGCGCGGGATCGCGGTGTTCAACGCGCCCTACTCCAACACCCGCTCGGTGGCCGAACTGGTGCTGGCCGAAGCCATTCTGCTGCTACGTGGCATCCCCGAGAAGAACGCCTCCTGCCACCGCGGCGGCTGGATTAAGTCTGCGGCCAACTCCTTCGAGATCCGCGGCAAGAAGCTGGGCATCATCGGTTACGGTTCCATCGGCACGCAGCTGTCGGTGCTCGCCGAGAGCCTCGGCATGCAGGTCTTCTTCTATGACGTGGTGACCAAGCTGCCGCTGGGCAACGCCACTCAGATCGGCTCGCTGTACGAACTGCTGGGCATGTGCGACATCGTCTCCCTGCATGTTCCCGAACTGCCGTCCACTCAGTGGATGATCGGTGAGAAGGAAATACGCGCCATGAAGCAAGGCGCCATTTTGATCAACGCCGCGCGTGGCACCGTTGTAGAACTGGATCACCTGGCCGCCGCGATCAAGGATGAGCACCTGATCGGCGCCGCCATCGATGTATTCCCGGTCGAGCCCAAGTCCAACGACGACGAATTCGAGAGCCCCTTGCGTGGTCTTGACCGCGTGATCCTAACCCCGCACATCGGCGGCTCCACTGCCGAAGCCCAAGCCAACATCGGCCTGGAAGTCGCGGAGAAGCTGGTCAAGTACAGCGACAACGGTACCTCGGTGTCCTCAGTCAACTTCCCTGAAGTCGCCCTGCCCTCGCATCCGGGCAAGCACCGCCTGCTGCACATCCACGAGAACATTCCAGGCGTGATGAGCGAGATCAACAAGGTGTTCGCCGACAACGGCATCAACATCTGCGGTCAGTTCCTGCAGACCAACGAAAAGGTCGGCTACGTGGTAATCGACGTGGACAAGGAATATTCCGACCTGGCGCTGGAAAAGCTCCAGCACGTCAACGGCACTATCCGCAGCCGCGTACTGTTCTAAACACAGCACTGGCGGCACCGAACGGGAGGCTCAGGCCTCCCGTTTTCGTTTGCCGCTTGGGCTGAAACAGACCTGCATCGTTTGATCAGTTAGAGGCTGGGTCCCGATTCTCGCTCGAGCGGGCGTCTGGCCGAACAGGTTGCGACGGGTTCTCGACCGGGATTACCGGCGGCGCCTCAGGCAGCGACTCCAGCGTTGGTGGTCGTGGCTGGCCGTGACTTTCACCCTCGATCACGCCCTGGCGTGGCTCACGTGAGTCCAACGGATGCTCGCGAGCCTTTTCCGGGTGCGTCGGGCCGGTTCCGGCGGCGATCGCCAGCGGCGCTGTTATCAGTATCGAAGCGCATAACCAGATGCGTGTGACCATGATGTTCTCCCCATCATCAGCCCTCTGCGGCCAGCCCCGACGGCGGGCGCTGACGGCTGCGCAAGAAAAAGCCCCAGCAGGGCCGGGGCTTTTCATCTAGCTGCGACGGCAAGTCAGTTGCCAGTAGCACTGTTCCCCGTAGCGGTGGTATTGCCGACACTGGTACCTGTCTCGGTACCGGGGCCTGCCGTCTCACCGTCAACGGTGGTGCCTGCTCCGGTTGTCAATCCAGTGCGGTCGGTGTCGTCGGTGGTTTTGCCATCCATCATGGTGTCGTCATGAGCGCCATCCATCTTGCCGTCATGAGTGCCACCCATCTTGCCGTCATGAGTGCCGCTTTTCATTGCACTGCTTTTCGAATCGTAGGCGTCCTTGTCGTGCATGGCGCCGTTATCAGTAGTGCCAGCAAAAGCAGAAGCAGACATCAGGCCGGCCAGTGTCAGCGCGGCGAGCTTGGTCGTTTGCATGGTCGCTCTCCAGTTCAAGGGGTTCACCTAATACGGCAATGGTGGTGGAAATAAATTTCACCTTGCTGCATGACAGGATCTTTCAGAACCGATGAAGGCCTTATGTGGCAGGCCTCACGGGCATATCGCCATTGGTCGCCAAGCCAGGACAAAACCGTTCGTCGGCCGTTCTTTATGACCTTGCGCCGGCCGTTGACCAGCGGTTTGTTATGGCGCGCGTGGCTGGGGGCTAATCGCTGACGGTCGATGAGGCCGCAGACAAGACTTGGCTGGCGGACATCGCTTTCACGCAGCGTGGTCAGGCCATCCAGCCCCCGCAGCCGGCCACGCCAGCAGGCGAAGCCGGTAGATCGACAGGTTTAACGACCCGCCGGTATTCACCTCACAGGAGATCTTTGAAGGCGTCAATACGAGACCAAGCAGCAGACCGATGAGTGAAGTGCGCACTGCAGTTCGCGCGAGGGGTATAGATGCAGGCTCCATCGAACGGGTGATTGACTCGACATGGATCGTTTGGTCCGCCAAGCCGCTTATTTAACCGTCTGTCGGGTTGTCATCCTCAGCGCGCAGATGCCGGCCTAATCCCAGCTGGAACGCTGAACTTCGTCATTTCTGGCCGGTCGTTTAGTAACTTTTCTATGCAGCATAACGGCACCCCAGACCAAGGATTGAACATGGACGAAGCGGATTTCACCCACCGGGAACGTAACCGGCCAACTGTCACCCTGCTGACCGGCAATGAGCTACTGGGACTGTTCTTCAAGCACTTTCTTGGTGAGCAGGCTCAGCTAGAGGTAGCCCTGGCGCGGCTCGAGAAAATCGTTCCGGGCAGCACCGATCTCTATCTACTCGACTCTGGAAACAGCCAGACCGAGCAATTGTCGACGCTGCTTGATCAGCTTGATGAGCAGACGCCCGTTGCGCTGGTCAATATCGCGCCGGAACAGGCCGAGCAGCTGGTCGACAAACACCCCACCATTCGTGGCGTGTTTTACAGTCATGCCACGCGCGAGCATCTGCTCGACGGGATTCAGGTCCTTCTGGACGGCGGCGACTGGCTTCCTCGGGTTCTGACCGAACGGCTGCTCAGCCAATGGCGACGCATGCGCCAACTCGCCGGCAGCAAGCCGTCACTGACGTTGCGCGAGCGCGAAATTCTCAGCCTGGCCGGCAAAGGCCTGTCGAATGCCGAGATCGCCGAACAGCTGTGCCTGAGCCCGCACACCATCAAGAGCCACATCCATAACCTGTTGCGCAAGATTGGCGCGTCCAATCGGGCCGAGGCGGCCTTTCTGCTTCGCGGCCGGCTGGATTGGTCCGAGTCGTGCCACGCCTGACGCTGTGCCTGTTGCTGCTGAGCCTGGCTGGTCCCCTCCAGGCCGAGGAGCCGCTCAGCCAGGCGCAGGGCGAGGCCGAGCTGAGTGGGCTGATCATCGACAACACCATCACCCGCTTCGGCCATGACTTTCACCGCTACCTCAGCTTCCAGCTGCAGGACGCCAGCGCGCTAGAAGGCGATCTGGTGGTGCGCGAACGCCCTTCGGCGCGCTGGGGCAGCCTGGTCTGGGTGGAGTACGGACAGCTCACCGTCTACCGGCGGTTTCTGCAGCCCAACGTAGCGGAGATAGAGGACATCGCTACCCAAGCCGCGCAGTTGATATTGGAAGAGGTCAACCGAAGCAAGCTGCAGAACCTGCTTCAGGACACTTTCGACATGGACCGGGGCGAATTGTGAGCGACCGAGGAGTTAATCCGGCCCGCTCATCTCGTAGCGCTTGTTTTGCACCGTTCGATGGATGTTCAGCACCCGGCCCGCAGACAAGAATCCGAGCACTACTTCGAGGTGCCTGCATGGAACGTCTAGCCCTACTGCGCCGCGGCTTTCTCGCCGCCCTTCTGCTCACCGGTCACGCGGTTCATGCGGCCGATCTGATGGACAACGGGGATCTTGCAGGCGGTTCGCTGAGCCTTGCCAGTCCGGCGGGGGCCGCATGGCAGCTGCCCGACATGCAGGTCGCACGGGTGCTGCAAACAGGCAGTGACAACCTGGCCGACGTAAGCCAGACCGGCACAGCTCAGCTGGCGAACATCGTGCAACAGGGCAGCGACCAGCAGGCCTTCATTCTTCAGCAGGGCGAAAACCAGATCGCAACCATTCTGCAGATCGGCGAGGGCAACCTGGCGGATATCAGTCAGATCGGCAGCGACAACCAGGCCGCCATCGCTCAGATCGGCTCAGACAATGCTGCCAGCATCGAACAGCTCGGCAGCGGCTTGAGCAGCAGTGTCACCCAATACGGCAGCGGCCAAAGCGTCCAGATCGTCCAGCATCGCTAATAAGAAGGTAACCCTATGCGCAGTCTGCATCTCCTCGCGTCAGCCGCTTTGCTGTCCGTCGCCATTGGCGCCCATGCCGACAACAACGCCAAACTTGTACAGACCGGCAGTGATAACGACGCCACGATTGATCAGACGGGCGTGCTGAACGAGGCGACAATCCGGCAGAACGGTACGGCTAACAGCGGTTCGATCTACCAGGGCGTAATTGCTGAGCAGAATGTGGCCAGCATCGTCCAAATCGGCAGCAATAACGCCTCTGTCTACCAAGGTGATGAAACTTACTTTTCCAGCGCCAGCGTCTATCAGCATGGCACCGATAACCGCGCCGAAGTCGAGCAGACCTGGTATGCCAATGACCTGCGCCTCAGTAGCATTGGCGACAACAACCTCATTACCGCAACCCAGCAGGGGTTTGCCCAGGCCGAGGCACGTCAGATTGGCAACGACAATTCGCTGGTAATGACCCAAGACGGCTTTTACCACGGCACCACGCTGGCGGTTTACCAGGTCGGCGATGAGAACCGGGTGACCATCGGGCAGGGCGATGGCGGCAATATCAAGCTGGCCCAGAACGGCAATCTGAACACCGCGACGATCTCGCAGTACAACCTGTTTGGGGAGGTGGAGTTCAATCAGGCAGGCGACGACAACCTGCTGACAGCTGAACAGAGCGGGCGTAGCAATTCGTTCAGAGGGTCCTCAACCGGAAACAGCAACAGTGTCGAGTTGGTGCAACGGTTCGACGGCAACCAAGCCAGCGTCGTGCAGTCCGGCGATGACAACATCGCCGCCATCAACCAGCTAGCCGGATACAACGAAGCCCGCATCAACCAGGTCGGCATGGCAAACCAGGCCTCGATCACCCAGAACGCTGAGCTCATGAACGCGGTCATCTCGCAGACGGGGACCGGCAACATGGCCACCGTTACCCAACAGTGATCCTGTCCCTTGGCCTTCGCTTATGCTCACTGCGACCCTCGCCGCCATGCTGTTAGCCTCTGCCGCCGGCCCGGTTGACGCTCGCCTGGAGCTAGTGCCTGAAGCCGACCGATTGAATCTGCGGTTGTGCTTCAGCAGTGTCAAAGTCCACAAGCTCAGCTATCAACTGGAAGTGCGCGCTCAAAGCCGCGCCGGCACCAGTCGCAGCCGCCAATCAGGCGAGCTGACCAGCGCCCCTCAAACCCAATGCCCGCTGAACAACTGGCTGGGCGTGGCGCCCGATAGCCATATCGAGGCAACCGTCACCTGGACCATCGACGGTGAAGAGCAAACACCCTTGCACCAGAGCTACCCGTCCACCGAACCCGCGGGCGCTCCGAAGCCGGCTCCTCGCCAGTCGCCGGCAGCGGAGAGCATGGTCGCCAGGTCCGCTTCAAACCTGCGATAGCTGTCGCGGCTGGTGACGTGAGAGCCGACGCCCCAACTCAATGCCCTTCAGCTCCACGTAGTGGTACGTCAGGCTCGATATCGCCAGCACCATTCCCAGCTCAAGCAGGGTAAGCAGGTCGTCGACCACAACGCTGCCACTGCTGATGTAACGCATGATCTGCTCGCTTCCTCGCTGCTGCAGAATCGTGGTGTATTCAGTGCCGGAAAGCTTCGACAACACCACCGCCGCACTGGTAAAGGCAAAGATGACCGCCGCATGGGTCAGGTAGATCGAGAAGGACAGCTCCCCCAGGCGGGCGAAGCCGCGGCGCTGCAACAGCTGCGAAACCGCACCGCGCTCGCTGGCGAAAACCAGCACCACCCCACAGAACAGCAGGCTGGCGATGATGCCCTGATGCGGCGATTCGTGAGTCAGTGTGCGGTACACCAGCAACAGGCAAAGCAGCTCGAGCACGCTGAAGAATAGCCGGTCTTCAAGGCCGCTGATGGCTGGCTCCAGCTTCTGGTAGAGCCGATAGGTCAGCGCCCCGGCAAAGAAGCAGGAAGCGCCGCGCCAGATGAAGGGCTTGATCACGTCCAGCTCGACATACAGCGCCGCGAAAGACACCAGCGTTGCCAGTGCCAGGATCTGTGCGCAGTACCGGGGCATTGCCAGCAGGACCATTCCCAGCACCATGTACAGGTAGTACTCGATGCTGATGCTCCAGGCCGGCGTGTTGAACGACAGGCTGTTGAAGTCGCCAATCCAGCTCTGCAGCAACAGGGCGTTGGGCAGGATTTCGCCAGGTGCCGTCTTGCCAGTGAAAGCCGCATCATTGAAGGAGAAGCCGTGGTGCTCTGCCCAGAGTTTGCCGAACTCCAGGCCAATGAAGACCAGCAGCATCAGCAGGTGCAACGGATACAACCGAAAGGTGCGGCTGATGATGAAACGCCTGAGCACAACGGGGCCGAACTCGCGCCCGCCGTAGGCGTGAAACATCACAAAACCGCTGAGCACGAAAAAGAACTCGACGAACAAGTCGGCGTGCCGGAAGAAACTCAGTTCGGAAAAACTCAACATGATCTGGGTATGGAACAGCACCACCGCAATCGCACAGATACCGCGAAAACTATCCAGCACAACAAAGCGTTTCATTCCTGCACCTAGCTCGATATCGAGGCATACCACGGCAAGAGACTAATGCCGGCGTCTTGATCAAATGGGGGGATGCGGGAGGAATCTCCCAAGCGAAATTGAGAGCAATTGGCCATCAAAAGAGTTCCGGAGAATCTGAAACATTTGTACATATTTCCTCCGGCCTCTCGCCGATCAAAGAGGCCGGGAGCAATCGAGTAGCCGCCCTGCTCTTGCTAGCCCCCACATCGACGACCTGCCTCCAGCCCAACCAGCGCTGCCATCCATCGCCTGCCCGGAACCGGAAGCGGGGCCGCGGCTTCTACCGAGCCCACCCCATCGCCGCTATTCGAGGAGACCCGATGCGCATTTCTCTCAAACCCTTGCATGAGCAGGTCATCGTCATTACCGGCGCTTCGAGCGGTATCGGCCTGGCCACGGCCCGCCTCGCCATCGAAAAGGACGCACGCGTGGTGCTGGTGGCGCGCAACGAAGAAGCGCTGTTCGAAATCGAGCGAGAGCTTAATGCGGGGAATCGCGTCCTTCACGTCATGGCCGACGTGGGCGAGCGTGCGCAGCTGGAACGCGTCGCCAGCGAGACGATCTCGCGCTTCGGTGGCTTTGATACCTGGATCAACAATGCCGGCAGCTCGGTCTGGGGCCGCTTCGACGAGGTCAGCGATGAAGACCACCATCAGGTGATGCAGACCAACTTCTGGGGCACGCACTACGGCTCGTCCATCGCGGTGAAGCATTTGCGTGATAAAGGCGGTGCGCTGATCAACATCGGCAGTGTCGAGTCGGCCAATGCCCTGCCCTTCCACAGCAGCTACAGCGCCAGCAAGCATGCGATCAAGGCGATGACCGATGTGTTGCGCGTCGAGCTGCAGAAGTCGCGCACACCAGTATCGGTGACCCTGGTACGCCCCTCTTCGACCGACACCCAGTTCATGGACCACTCCAAGAACTACCTGCCCAGTGCTCCGGTGTTTCCGCCGCCCGTCTACGCGCCGGAAGTCGTCGCCCGCGCGATTCTGCGTGCTGCCGAGCATCCGCAGCGCGACGTCTATATCGGCAATGCCAAGCTGCTCTCGCGGCTCGCACAGAACGCACCGCACCTGGCCGACTGGATCAACCGCACCTTTGTTTACGACACCATCAAGAGCGGCCGTCCGGATCGACATCCACGCGGGGCGCTCCATGCCAGCGATGTCGGCAGCGCCGGTGACGGCAGCGCCAGCGGTAACTATCCCGGCAGAGTACTGACACGCAGCCTCTACACCCGCGCCACGCAGCATCCGGTCGCGACCACCGCCGCTGTAGCCGTGGGTGCGGCAGCACTGGTCGCACTATTGGGCCGTCGCGGGCGTTAGCGAATGGCCGGCGCAGCTCAGGCTACGCCGGCTGCATGATCGTTCAGCTCAGGTTCAGCCAGGGTTCAGGCGCCGTTCAGCGGTGCCTAGGCAGGATGGAGACGTGAATTTTCCACGCCTGCATTCCACGCCTGCAAAGGAGCGACAGATGAACAAGCTGCATACCCTGGCCATCGCCACCACCCTCAGCGTCTTCAGCATCGGCGCCCAAGCCGCCGACAACTTTGCCGGTCTTACCTGGGGCAAGAGCACCGTCAACATCGACCGCTCCAGCACCCTGAAGCAGAACATGCCGGGCGCGAATCGCTTCGATGACACCATAAAGAACAGCGGCACCTGGGGCATCCGCGCCGGTCAGATGACCGACGAGGCGCGCTACTATGCCACCTACGAAAACGTCTCTGACGACTACGGCAGCTCACTCAAGCTGCGCCAGCAGAACCTGATCGGCAGCTACGACCTGTTCTTGCCAGTTGGAGATACCACCCGCTTGTTCGGTGGTGCCAGTGCCGGTCTGACCAAACTCGAGAACGAGTCCAGCGGTTACCGCCGCGACAGCGATATCGGCTATCTGGTCGGTCTGCAAGCCGGTGTGCTGCAGGACGTCGGCCACAACACCTCGATCGAAGCGGGTTACCGTTACCTGCGCAGCAATGCCGGCACCGAAGTGGCCGAGCGAGGCGTCGGCAAGGTGGGTTCCATCGACCTGCACAGCACCAAGCAGGCCTACCTGGGCGTGAACTACAAGTTCTGAGCCAGCGGCGCCAGGCCGCAAGTTGCATCAACAGGAACACGGCCGGAATTGTCCCGGCCGTTTGCATGACAGGAGCCGGAAATGAAAGTGCTGGTGGTGGAAGACGAGGCGCTGCTGCGCCACCACCTACTGACTCGCCTGAGCGAACGTGGGCACGTGGTCGATGCGGTAGCCGATGCCGAAGAGGCGCTGTACCAGACCCGCGAGTTCAATCACGACCTGGCGGTGGTCGATCTTGGGCTGCCAGGCATCTCCGGCCTGGATCTGATTCGCCAGCTGCGCAGCAACGGCGAGCGCTTCCCCATCCTCATTCTCACGGCGCGCGGCAATTGGCAGGACAAGGTCGAAGGACTGGCCGCCGGCGCCGACGACTATGTCGTCAAACCCTTCCAGTTCGAGGAGCTGGAGGCGCGGCTCAACGCGTTGCTGCGGCGCTCGTCCGGCTTTACCCAGGCAAGTATCGAGGCCGGTCCGCTCAAGCTCGACCTCAACCGCAAGCAGGCGCTGGTCGATGACCAGCCTTTGCCGCTGACTGCCTTTGAGTACCGCATTCTTGAATACCTGATGCGTCACCAGCAGCAGGTTGTGGCCAAGGAACGCCTGATGGAGCAGCTCTACCCGGACGACAACGAGCGCGACGCCAACGTCATCGAAGTGTTGGTCGGACGTTTGCGGCGCAAGCTGGAGGCCCACGGCGGGCTGAAACCCATCGATACCGTTCGCGGCCTGGGTTATCTGTTCACCGAGCGTTGTCGATGAGTCTTCGTTGGCGACGCTGGCGCGTAATGGCTCGGACCGCCCGCAAAGGCAGCCTGTCGCTTCGCCTGCGCCTGATGCTGGGCGCCACCTGTCTTGCCATCCTATTCATGCTTGCCCTGCTGCCGGTGCTGCAGGCTGCGTTCAGCCTCGCCTTCGAAAGGGTCATCGAAGAGCGGTTGGCCGCTGATGCCAATACGCTGATCACCGCATCGCGTATCCAAGCCGGCCAGCTGCTGATGCCGGAGCGTCTGCCCGACGAAGAATTCGACCTGCCCGATGCCTGGCTGCTGGGCTACATCTACGACCCACAAGGCAAACGGCTCTGGCAGTCGCTCTCGGCCGAAGATGAGTCCATCGACTACCAGCCACGCCTGCGGGGCGATGTCACCGAATTCCTGCGAGTCCGCGATGCAGAAGGCGCCGAATATTTCGTCTACGACGTCGAGCTGCGGCTGAACAACGACCAGCGCCAGGCGTTCAGCTTTGTCACCATGCAACCCACCAGTGAATACCGCAGCCTGTTCGAGGAATTTCGCAGGCAGCTCTATCTCTGGCTTGGCGGCGGCCTGCTGGTGTTGTTGACGCTGCTCTGGCTGGGCCTGACCTGGGGCTTTCGCTCGCTCAAGCGCCTGAGCCACGAGCTGGATCAGGTTGAGGCCGGTAGGCTGGACCGCCTCAGCGACCAGCACCCACGAGAACTGCTGCGCCTGACCCGCTCGCTGAACCGCTTGCTCGATGGCGAGCGGCGACAGCGTGAGCAATACCGCAACTCGCTCGGGGATCTGGCGCACAGCCTGAAAACACCCCTGACGGTGCTGCAGAGCGTTGGCGAAGTCATCAGTAGCCAACCCCACAACCGCGACCAGTCCCGAGTCATGCGGGACCAGATCGAGCGCATGAGCCAGCAGATCGGTTATCAGCTGCAACGCGCCAGCCTCGGCCAGAGCGGCCTGGTTCGCCACCGGGTTGCGCTGCAACCTTTGCTGGTGCGCTTGTGCAGTACGCTGGACAAGGTCTATCAGGACAAGCGCGTGCAGGTCGAGCTGCAACTTCCGGCTAACGCCACCCTGCCGCTGGAACAGGGCGCACTGATGGAACTGCTCGGCAACCTGCTGGAAAACGCCTACCGGCTCTGCCTCCATCAGGTGCGCATCAGCCTGCAGCAGGTCGACGAACAGCTGATCCTGAGTGTCGAGGACGACGGGCCTGGTGTACCGGCTGACCAGCGTGCGCGTATCTTGCGTCGCGGTGAGCGGCTGGACGCCCAGCATCCCGGCCAGGGCATCGGCCTGGCGGTGGTAAAGGACATCATCGACAGCTACGGCGGAGAACTCAGGCTGGATGATTCCGATCTGGGCGGCGCGGCGTTCCGACTACACCTGCCGCTCGACTGACCCGACGAAGGGCTCTGACGATGGATGCCAGCGGCGGGTACTGGCTGCTACAGTTCCAGGCCAAGTCACCTACCGGATGCGACAGATGTCACTGGACGACAACAAACGGCTGGTCCGTCAGCACATCGACCTGAGCTGGAACCGCGGACACCTGGCCCTCGCCGAGAAGCTGCACAGCAAGGATTTTCTCTACAAGAGCTCCTTCGTTGGCCACGCGATGGCCAGTCCCGCCTTTGCCGCGATGGTCACCCAAATCCGCACTGCCATGCCTGATCTTGAGGTGGTCGTCGAAGACTGCGTTGCCGAAGGCGACAAGGTGGTTACCTGGAGCACCTTGATTGGCACCATCGAAACACCTGCGCTCGGCTATCCGCCCAGCGACAAGGTCTTGAGCATTTCGGCCATGGCGTTCTGGACCCTGACGCCCGGACAGCAGATCCGCGAAATCTGCACCATGTTCGACATGGAAAGCTTTCGCGCCCAGCTTGGGCTGGCGACCCGCACCTACGCCGAGAAAGCCCTTCCCTGAAGACAACTACCTGCCAGTAGGGGACCGTTCGATTATTCGCAGCAGTCGTCGCCCCGGTTTCGCGGTCCATTGCACAGGCCCCGATTCTGAAAAGGCAGGTTGAATGCACCGCCCGCTGTTGCTCAAAACCCTGGTTTGTCTCGTAGTACTGGCCTTGATGGTGTCCGCGATCGATCCGCATGACCGCACCACCTGGCTGCTGGAAGTCTTACCGGTGGCCATCTTGCTGCCGGCGCTGGTCTACAACCACCATCGATTTCCGCTTTCGTCCCTGCTGTATCTGTTACTGGCTGTCCAGGCGCTGGGGCTGGTTGCGGGCGGGCATTACACTTTCGCCCGCGTGCCGGTGGGCTTCTGGCTACAGGACTGGCTGGACCTCAGCCGCAACCACTACGACCGCATTGGGCATTTCTTCCAGGGCGTTGTGCCTGCGCTGATCGCTCGGGAACTGCTGGTGCGCAAGGACCGGGTTCATGGCAAACACCTGTTGCCGTTTATTTGCGTGAGCATGGCCATGATGCTCAGCGCGGTTTACGAACTGGTCGAATGGGCGGCGGCCCTGGCGCTTGGTCAAGGGGCCAAAGCCTTTCTCGGCATGCAGGGTGATCAGTGGGACACCCAGGCGGACATGTTCTGCGCATTGCTCGGCAGCCTCACCGCCATGACGCTGCTGGTGCGTTTACACGACCGCAGCATGGCCGCCATCGGCAGGCCTCAACCGGTACGCTCAGCCATCCAGGGCGAAACCGCGAGATAAATGACGGCCGCTCGCTATCGATCTAATTGAATAAAAGAACTGGCTGAGTGAATCAGTAAAACGCTGTTTTCCGGGTTATCACATACGTCGATTTGTACTATTGATACGCTCACGTTTGTCCCGTTCGTCCTCGCTCGTAGCATAGGCCCCGTACCCCTACTACCGAGGACATTCTCATGAAAAAGCTACTTGCAAGTGTGATTCTGGCCAGCGTCGCGTCCACTGCCTTGGCAATCCCGCCAAGCCATCCTCAACCTATCCTGGGCGAAGCGCAGGGCGCCGAAACCGTGCAGAAGCACGTCATCACCGATCGCAGCGTTTCAGAAAACGGCTTTGATCGCACCCCGCTTAGCGAACAGTTTGCAGAAGACGGCTTCGACTTCACGCCACAAGCGGAGCAGCTCGCCGAAGATGGCTTTGATCACACACCGATCAGTGAGCAGGTTGTAGATGATGGTTTCGACCGTACTCCACTCGGACAGCTGGTCGCCGAAGACGGCAGCGACCGCACCGGACTCGGTACGGTCTGAAGTTAAGGCTTCAAATCAAGGCGCCGTTGGCGCCTTTTTTATAGCCCGACACAACGCCAACGCTTCTTTTACGTATATCAGGCCAGATGCTTTATTGCCCTCTGTACCCTTTACGGCCAACTGAAGCGCAATCCGCACTGTGATAGCACGATCCGTCGGAAAGCCGATCACTCTGAAAGACGACGCCGAGCCAGCCTGTACGAGATCTGTACACTCCGCTACCAAAGTACAGTGTTGATAATATCAACACGCCACCATACTGCCTGCACAGTCAGTTCATGGACGAGCCTCACACTATGCGAGCACGTCATGAACCTAACCGTAAAACTAAAGCTCGGCCTGAGCTTTGCAGCGCTTACCCTTATCGTCCTGCTGGTCTCCGCCCTGGCCATCGTTGAGCTGGCGAAATTCAACCGCGCGTTTTCCGACTACGTCGAGGGCGTCAATGCTCGCGAGGAGCTGGCCTCCGCGCTGCTCATTGCGGCTCAGCGCCGCGCTGTCGCGGCCCGTAACCTGGTGCTGGTCACCTCTGAAGCAGACCTGAAGCTCGAACATGCGGCCGTGCTAGACGCACACCGTGATGTTCAGACCCATCTCAGTGACCTCAAAACGGCCGTAGCTCGATCAACGAGCGCCGACGCCAACGAGGAAAAACAGCTGTTTGCAGAGATTGCTCGCGTAGAAAGCCTCTACGGTCCAGTAGCGCTGGATATTGTTGAGCGCGCCGTAGCCGGGCAGCGTGAAGAAGCCATCGTGCGGATCAACCAGGATTGCATACCCCTGCTCCGTCAGCTGCTTGCAGCAGGTGAAGCCTATATGCATCACAGCCGTGAGGCGGCAAACGCCGAAGTGGAGGCCGAGCGCGCGACGTATGAAACCCAGCGCAACCTGATGATCGGCGTCTGCATGATTGCCGTATTGCTCGCGCTGGGTCTGGGCATCGGCATCGTGCGGAGCCTGCTGCGCACGCTCGGTGCCGAGCCACTTGACCTTTCCGCCGCAGCCCGCCGAGTAGCATCTGGCGACATGCGCAACATGCCGGGTATAGAGCAGGCGCCTGCTGGCAGCGTCATGGCATCCCTTGGCGAGATGCAGCGCAGTCTTGGTGAGCTGATCGGACAGGTACGTCGCTCTGCTGAAACCATATCATCCGCCGCAGAGGAGCTGTCTCAGTCAACTGAGCAAGCGAGCGCAGGCGTGATATCGCAAAAGCTAGAAGTCGATCAGGTGGCCACCGCGATTCACCAGATGGCTGCAACGGTGCTTGAGGTCGCGCGTAATTCCGAGGAAGCCGCCAGCGCCGCGATTTCGGCCGATCAACAGGCTCAGACCGGCGAAGCCACGGCGCGCCAGGCGGTCGTGCAGATCAAGCAGCTTGCCGATGAGGTGGATAAATCATCTGCGGCGATGGCACGCCTGAAAAACGAGAGTGAGCGGATCGGCGGCGTGCTGGATGTCATCAAATCGGTGGCCGACCAGACCAACTTGCTGGCGCTGAATGCTGCGATCGAAGCGGCCCGAGCAGGCGATGCTGGACGAGGCTTCGCTGTGGTCGCCGACGAGGTGCGTACGCTGGCACGCCGCACCCAGGACGCGACGGTCGAAATTCAGTCACTGATCGAGGGGCTGCAGCGGATTGCCGAGGAATCCGCCAATACCATGCAGGGCTGCAGCGAGCTGACAGCGCGCACGGTGGCCGGGGTCAACGACACAGGCACTGCAGTGGCGGACATAACCCTCATGATCGCAGCCATCCAGCAGATGATGCAGCAGATCGCAACGGCCGCCGAAGAGCAAAGCGCCGTGGCTGAGGAAATCAGCCGCAGCGTGACCCGAGTGCGCGATATCGCTGACGAGTCCGCCACCTCAACCGAGCAGACGGCCGCTTCCAGCGTGGAGCTCGCGCGGCTCGGCAGCACGCTAAGCCAGCAAGTTGGGCGCTTCGAGGTCTGACCTAGAGCTTGATCAAATCAACTACTGCAGCTGTGAAGCCGGAGCCATTTGGCCCTTACTTTGGCTGGGTTGCAGGGTAAGGCGTCACAGCGGCCTGTCACCACAACCACCCCAACCACAGCAAAGCGGCCAGCAGCCAGGCGCTCATGGTTAGTGCGCTGGTGTTCCAGAAGCGGTTCCAGCGGCGCTCCCGTTGGCGCCAGCGCGGAGCATCGGGCTGGACGGTTGGTACGGGCATTGGAGGCCGTAGGGTCAGACGTCGCAGTCGCAGCGACAGCGTCAGCGCCGGGTTGGCCAAATTAGCCAGGCGTATCGGAACCGTCCAGCCACGCTTGAGCGCCACGCCAGCCA
>CERD01010622.1_pt1 | contig 36294 bp, 29 predicted proteins | sample 530931 | NCBI WGS metagenome assembly CERD01 (sample SAMEA2621101, study PRJEB7988) | marine metagenome | isolation source: saline water (ENVO:00002010), including
TTGTTTGCATCACTCGGTCACCCGCCGCTGGAAACCCTGCGTGTGCTGCTGATCGACCCGGTCAGCGACCTCTACGGCGTCTCCGAACTGCTGGTCAAGGCACTGCCGATCCTGCTCTGTGCCCTGGGCCTGGCCGTGGTCTACAACGCGCGGATCTGGAACATCGGCGCGGAAGGCCAGCTGCTGATTGGCGCACTGGCAGGCAGCGCGGTGGCGGTGCATGTCATCGAGTGGGATTCGCGCTGGGCGCTGGTGCTCAGCCTGCTCGTGGGCACGCTCGGCGGTGCCGCCTGGGCGGGACTCTGTGCCTGGCTGCGCACGCAGTTCAACGCCAACGAGATCCTGACCAGCATCATGCTCAATTACATCGCGCTGAACCTGTTGCTGTTCGCCGTGCACGGCCCGCTTAAAGATCCGGAGGGTTTCAACTTTCCCGAGTCGGCGATGTTTGGCGACGCCACGCGACTGCCGCAGCTGTTCGAGGATCTGCGCGTGCACGGTGGCTTCTATTTCGCATTGCTGGCGCTGGTGGTGGTGTGGGTGCTGCTGCAGAAGAGCTTTCTCGGGTTTCAGATCAAGGTGCTGGGACTCGACAAACGCGCTGCCGGCTTTGTCGGCTTCCGCGAGAAGCGGCTGATCTGGATCGCGCTGCTGATCAGTGGCGGTCTGGCCGGCCTGGCGGGTGTATCGGAAGTCGTCGGCCCCATAGGCCAGCTGGTGCCGCAGGTGTCGCCTGGCTACGGCTACGCCGCGATAACCGTGGCCTTTCTCGGTCGACTCAATCCCATCGGGATTGTCTTTGCCAGCCTGCTAATGGCGCTGCTTTATCTCGGTGGCGAGAACGCCCAGATGGCGGCCAACCTGCCGCAATCGATCACTCAGCTGTTTCAGGGCATGGTGCTGTTCTTTCTGCTGGCGTGCGATGTGCTGATTCTCTATCGCCCGCGCCTGAAGGGGTGGAGCCGCAAGGTGCAGCCAACAGCGCTCGAACCGGAGCCCGCCGCATGATCTGCCTTCCCCACTCTTCCGATGGTTTGCCGCTCGCAGCTCGAGGCTTGATTTGATGGATATCGATCTACTCACCAACATCTTCTACGCGATGATCCGGACTGGCACGCCGCTGCTGCTGGTGGCGCTCGGCGAGCTGGTCTGTGAAAAGTCCGGCGTTCTCAATCTCGGTCAGGAAGGCATGATGCTGTTCGGCGCAGTGGCCGGATTCATCGCCGCTTTCGCCACCGGCAATCTCTGGCTAGGCGTGGTGTTTGCCTGCCTTGGCGGGATGCTGTTGTCGCAGCTGTTCGCACTGGTGGCGCTGGGCTTCAATGCCAACCAGGTGGCCACCGGACTGGCGCTGACCATCTTTGGAGTCGGCCTGTCCTCATTCATTGGCGCGGGCTGGGTCGGCAAACCACTGGCCGGTTTCGAGCCGATCGCGATCCCGCTGCTCAGCGATATTCCGCTGATCGGGCGCATGCTGTTCGCTCAGGACTTGCTGGTCTATCTGTCATTCGCGCTGTTCGCACTGGTCGCCTGGTTGCTGCTGAAAAGCCGCGTCGGGCTGATCATCCAGGCGGTTGGCGAGAATCCCGATGCCGCCAGTGCGATGGGCCTGCCGGTGCTGCGGGTGCGTGCGCTGGCCGTGCTGTTCGGCGGTGCCATGGCAGGGCTGGCGGGAGGTTACCTGTCGCTCGCCTATACGCCGATGTGGGCGGAAAACATGACCGCAGGCCGTGGCTGGATCGCCCTGGCGCTGGTGGTCTTCGCCAGCTGGCGGGTGGGTCGCGTGCTGCTCGGCGCCTATCTGTTCGGCCTTGCCAGCATCCTGCATCTGGTCGCGCAGGGTATCGGTTTGTCGATTCCCGGCAACCTGTTGGCAATGCTGCCCTACGTGGCAACCATCATCGTGCTGGTGCTGCTGTCGCGTGACGCCATCCGCACCCGCCTCTACGCGCCGGTGTCGCTGGGGCAACCGTGGAAAGCCGGTCATTGACCCGCGTGGAGAGCGGGTCCTACGGGCCCGCTCTTCATCTGTTGCTAATACGTGGCACCAGCCCCTGCACCACTGCTGCCCCTACAGACCGAGGCCCAGACGCCGCAGCAAGGCCTTTTCGATTTCCAGGATGACCAGTACCACCACCCCGGCCAGTACCACCACCATCCCCGTGGACAGCGATAACGCCTCGGAGGCGAACAGCGACTGCATGAACGGCGCGTAGGTGAACAGCAGCTGCAAGGCGAATACGCCAAACACCGCGACCAGCACCCGCGGTGTGCCCTTTACGCCCTGCACGGTGAAGGATGGCGCCTTCAGGTAGCGCACGCTGAACAGATAGAACACTTCCATGCAAACCAGCGTGTTGACCGCCACGGTGCGCGCCGCCTCGACCGTCGCGCCCTGGGAGAGCATCCACTGGTACATGCCGAAGATGCCGGCCAGGAACAACGCGGAAACGAAGAAGATTCGCCAGATGACGAATCGCGACAGCATCGGTTCGTCCGGGCGTCGTGGCGGACGCTGCATCACATCCGCCTCGGTCGGTTCAAAGGCCAGCACCATCGCCAGCGCCACCGAGCTGACCATGTTGACCCACAACACCTGCACCGGAGTGATCGGCAGGGCGATGCCGAGCAGCACAGCCAACAGCAACGAAAGCGACTCGCCGCCATTGATCGGCAGCAGGAAGGTCACGGTCTTGCGCAGATTGTCGTAAACGGTACGGCCTTCTTCCACGGCATGCGCAATCGAAGCGAAGTTGTCGTCCGCCAGCACGATGGCACCGGCCTGCTTGGCCGCCTCGGTGCCCTTCATCCCCATCGCCACACCGACATCGGCTTGCTTCAGCGCCGGCGCATCGTTGACGCCATCGCCGGTCATCGAGACCACTTCGCCGTTGGCCTGCAGTGCACGCACCAGCCGCAGCTTGTGTTCCGGGCTGGCGCGGGCGAACACGCGGGCTTCGGCCACAGCCTGGCGCATGGCCGCTTCGTCCATATGCTCCAGTTCAGGTCCGGTGATCGCCTTGATGTCATCACCCATGCCGAGCTGTCTGGCAATGGCGCTGGCCGTCACGCCGTGGTCGCCGGTGATCATCACCACCCGGATGCCGGCAGCGCGGCACTGCGCAACTGCGCGTATCGCTTCATCGCGCGGTGGATCAATGATGGCGACCAGCCCCAGCAGGGTCAGCGCGTTGGCGACATCAGCGTGTTCAAGCATGTCCTTTTCGGCGGGCAGTTGGCGCCGAGCGAGCGCCAGGACCCGGCGACCGGCTTGCGCCTGCGCCTCGACCTTCGCATGCCACAGGTCCAGTTCCAGCGGCCGCTCCTCGCCATCGGCCATCATCTGGTTGGCGCACATGGCCAGAATGCGCTCCGGCGCGCCCTTGACCAGCACTTCGCTGCCGCCATCAGTCGCGTGCAGCGTCGCCATGAAGCGGTGCTCGGACTCGAAGGGGATCACATCCAGTCGCGGCCGATCGACGTGCAGATTGGTCGGCGACAGCCCTGCTTTCATCGCCAGGGTCAGCAAGGCGCCCTCGGTGGGATCACCGGCCAGGGTCCACAGCTGGTCTTTCTCGTGCAGGCTGGCGTCGTTGCAAAGAGCAGCTGCTTGCATCAGTGCGCTGACCGCCGGAGAACGCGCCAGCAACGCGGCCGGTTCGACTGCCGCGCCGTCGAACAGGAGCGCACCTTCAGGCGCGTAGCCGGCACCTTCGACTTTCAGCGACTGGCCGGCGCAGATCACCTCCTGCACCGTCATCTCGTTGCGTGTGAGGGTGCCGGTCTTGTCGGAGCAGATCACCGTCACCGAACCCAGCGTTTCCACTGCGGGCAGTCGCCGAATCACCGCATTGCGGGTCGCCATCCGCTGCACGCCAATGGCAAGGGTGATGGTCATGATCGCCGGCAGCCCTTCCGGGATTGCTGCCACCGCAAGCCCCACCGCCGCAATGAACATTTCGCCGGCGCCCATGCCGCGTACCAGCGTCCCGAACAAGAACAGCAGCGCGCTGGTCGCGAGAATCACCATCGTCAGGATGCGGCCGAATTCCTCCATCTTGCGCAGCAGCGGCGTGGTGCCCTGCTCGACCGACTCCAGCATGCGACCGATGCGACCGATTTCCGTGGCCGCGCCCGTGGCGACGACTACAGCGCGGGCCTGCCCCTGTGTCACCAGCGTACCGGCGTAACCCATGCAGAGACGATCACCAATGGGCGCGTCATCGGCCACCGCATCGACCTGTTTGTCCACCGGAACGGATTCACCGGTGAGCGCTGCCTCGTCGATGCGCAGGTTGCGCGCCTGCAGCAACCGCACGTCCGCTGGCAGGCTGTCGCCCGAGGCCAGCAGCACTACGTCACCCGGCACCAGCTCGGCGGCATCGACGTCCTGTTGACGACCATCGCGCAGCACCACCGCATGTGGCGCCAGCAGGTGACGGATTGCCTGAAGGGCTTTTTCCGCCTTGCCCTCCTGTACGAAACCGATGGCGACATTGAGCACCACCACCACCAGGATCACGAAGGTATCGACCCAGTGCCCCATCAGCCCGGTGACCAGCGCGGCGGCAATCAATACATAGAGCAGCACGTTGTTCAGATGGCGCAGCAGCCGTTGCAAGACGCTCGCGGGCTTGGCTTCATCGAGACGGTTCGGCCCGTAGCTGGCGAGCCGTTCCTTCACCTGATCGTGAGTCAGGCCTGCGGGCGACGCTTCAAGCTCACGCAACGCCTCATCAGCCTGACAGGCGTGCCAGCAGTTGGCTCGGGTTTGCTGTTCGGGCATGGGATCCCCCTTTGTCTTGATTCGCTGGTGCCGAATGCAGCAACGCAGGTGCTTCATGAGAGCCGAATAAGGATGACCATAGCTATCGCAGGGACATGCATTGCAACACAGAGGCAGCGGTCAAATGTCGCAGCAGCGCCCCTCCGCGCAACCGCGCCACGCTATGCTTTCTTGCCCTACCCCCTACTTTAGGAGTTCTCATGCAGAAAACCGTGCTTATCGTTGGCGCATCCCGCGGTCTGGGCCTCGGACTGGCCAAACAATTTTCCAGCGAAGGCTGGCAGGTAATTGCCACGGTTCGCAATTCGCAACAGGCCGACGCGCTCAGCCAGATTCCGCGGGTGCGTGTTGAACCCCTGGAGATGACCGATGCGGCCAGCATCGAAGCGTTGGCCGAGCGGTTGGAGGGTGCACGGCTGGATGTGCTGTTCGTCAACGCTGGCGTCGCCGGCCCGCAGAACAAGCCGGCCACCCAGGCGAGCGAAGCGGAAGTCGGTCAGCTGTTTTTCACCAATGCCGTCGCCCCGCTGCGCTTGGCCGAGCATCTGCTGCCACTAGTGGATGACAAACAAGGCGTTGTGGTGTTCATGAGCTCGATCCTCGGCAGCGTCGAGTCCGGTCCAGGCATGGGCATGTCGCTCTACGGTGCAAGCAAGGCCGCGCTCAATCACATGACTCGCACTTTCGTGGCGGAGTTGGGCGAGACCGGGCTGACCGTGCTGTCCATGCATCCTGGTTGGGTTAAGACCGACATGGGCGGTGAGCAGGCACCGCTGGACGTCGAGACCAGTGCTCGCGGCATGGTCGAGCAGGTCACCAAGGCGCTGGGCAGTGGCGGCCATCGGTATCTGGACTATCAGGGAAATCCGCTGCCCTGGTAAGGCCAGCAGACGCGACGAGGCCCTCTGCACCGGCACGCCTGGCCGCGGGCTCGGCGTCGCTTGAGCCCTGCCCTGGGCGCACTGACCTGGGGCACCGCATTCCATTCACGCACCACTTGCGCTCCTGCCGTACCCGCCGTCTGCCGCACTTGATCCCCTAGCGCCCGCCGTTTCGCCGATCTGTCCATCTGGTCAGCTTTTTGCAATTGAAGTGGCAGCCGCTACGGCTCTCGTCAGCACACACAGGAGCGTCATCCCTATGCATAAGAAATCACGGAGCACCTTGCTGCGCGGCCTTGCCGCCGCCATCGGCTTTACCACCGCATTGACCGCCGGGGCAGCGATCGCGGCCGATCCGCTGAAGGTCGGTTTCGTGTACGTCGGCCCGATCGGCGACCATGGCTGGACCTACCAGCACGAGATGGGCCGCCAGCATTTGGAAAAGGAGCTTGGCGAGCAGGTCGAGACCACCTTCGTGGAAAACGTGGCCGAGGGAGCCGACGCCGAGCGGGTGATCCGCAACATGGCCAAGGGCGGCTATGACCTGATCTTCACCACGTCCTTCGGCTACATGAACCCGACGCTCAAGGTCGCCAAGCAATTCCCCAAGGTGACCTTCGAACACGCCACCGGCTATAAGCAGGCCAAGAACCTCGGTACTTACCTGTCGCGCTCTTATGAGGGCCGTTACGTCGGCGGCTTCCTGGCGGCAAAGATGACCAAGAGCAAGAAGATCGGCTACATCGCCTCGTTCCCGATTCCTGAAGTCATCCGCGACATCAACGCCATCCAACTGGCGCTGGACAAGTACAACCCCGGCACCGAAATCAAGGTGGTGTGGGTGAACTCCTGGTTCGATCCGGGCAAGGAAGCCGATGCCGCCAACGCACTGATCGACCAGGGCGTGGATGTGGTCTTCCAGCACACCGACAGCCCGGCACCGATCCAGGCGGCCGAGCGCCGAGGTGTCTATTCGGTCGGCTACGCTTCGGACATGGCCCACTTCGGTCCGAATGCGGTGCTGACGTCCATCGTCAACGACTGGGGCCCGCACTACAGCAAGTCGGCTAAAGCGGTCATCGACGGTAGCTGGAAGCCGCAGGATTTCTGGGGCGGGTTGGCTGAAGAAACCATCAGCCTGCCGATCAGCGACCTGGTGCCGGCTGAAGTGAAAACCGAGGCGGAACAGATCATCGCCAGTATCCGCAGCGGGGCGTTCCACCCGTTCACCGGCCCGATCAAGGATCAGTCCGGCACCGTGCGCATTGCCGAAGCCGCCACCGCCAGCAACGGTGATCTGGCATCGATGGATTACTACGTAAACGGCATCAGCGCCGAACTGCCGAAGTAAAACACGATCAGCCACAGCATCAGCCGCGCCCTCAGAGGCGCGGCACCCGGAAATTGCCGTGCCGTCCCTCCTCCCGGAGAACCGCTGGCAGAGGGCTGAGCCCTACACGGCTGCCGGTACGAGAAGACCGCAGCGATCATTCCCGGAGTCACCCATGAGCACACCACTCCCCATTATCGACATCGCGCCGCTCTATGCCTCGGACGAGGACGGTTGGCACGAGGTCGCCCGACAGATCGACTCGGCCTGCCGTGACTGGGGCTTTTTCTATATCCGCAATCATCCGATCAGCGCTGAGCGTATCGGCCAGCTGAAGGATGCGGCCGAACAGTTCTTTGCGTTGCCGGTCGAGCAAAAGCTGCAGATCGACATCACAAAAAGCAAACACCACCGCGGTTACGGAGCGATCGCGACCGAACAACTCGATCCCGGCAAGCCCAGCGATCTGAAGGAGACCTTCGACATGGGTTTCCACATGCCGGCCGATCATCCGGACGTCCTGGCAGGCAAGCCGCTGCGCGGGCCGAATCGCCATCCCGATCTGGAAGGCTGGCAGGCGCTGTTCGAGCAGCACTATCGAGACATGCATGCGCTGGCTTGCACCCTCCTGCGCGCCGTGGCTAATGCGCTGGGCGTCGAGTCGGGCTTTTTCGATGAGCGCTTCGTCGAGCCGATCAGCGTGTTCCGCATGATCCACTATCCTCCACGCCAGACCGCAACGGCACCCGAGCAACAAGGGGCCGGCGCGCATACCGATTACGGCTGCATCACCCTGCTCTATCAGGACCAGGCTGGCGGCCTGCAAGTGCAGAATGTGCGCGGCGAATGGCTAGATGCGCCGCCGATTGAAGGCACCTTCGTGGTCAATATCGGCGACATGATGGCGCGCTGGAGCAACGACCGGTACAAGTCCACACCGCATCGGGTGATCAGCCCACTGGGCGTCGACCGCTACTCCATGCCGTTCTTCGCCGAGCCGAATCCCGACACGATCATCAGTTGCCTGCCCGGTTGCCAGAGCGAAGGCCATCCACCCAAGTACCCGGCCACGACCTGCAGCGCCTACATGCTTTCGCGTTTCGCCGAGACCTATGCCTATCGGCGCGAGGCCTCAGCCGCAGCGACATGAGCTGCTCACACGCCCGAGGCGGAAAGCCCCTGTCCGTGTCAGCATCGCTGCTCTAGAGGCGCACCAGGGAGAACGGGGGCGAATCGCTCGCCCCCCGCTCAACCCAACCTGACCATACTCAGCCGCGCAGAGGCGCCTTGCGAACCGGCGCGCCATTGGCCACGTAATAGGCGGCCGTGCTGCGCGGCAATGGTTCACGTCCGCGAATCCGATCGGCGATCTTCTCGGCGATCATGATGGTGGTGGCGTTGAGGTTGCCGGTGATGATCTGCGGCATGATCGACGCATCCACCACGCGCAGGCCTTCCACGCCGTGGACACGCCCCTGACCGTCGACCACTGCCATCTCGTCCGTGCCCATCTTGCAGGAACAGGATGGGTGATAGGCGGTCTCGGCATGCTCGCGGACGAAAGCGTCCAGATCCGCATCACTCTGGGCTTCCACGCCCGGGCTCAATTCCTTGCCACGGAAGGGGTCGAGCGCCGGCTGATTTATGATCTCGCGCGTCAGGCGGATGCCATCGCGAAACTCCTGCCAGTCCTGATCATGAGCCATGTAGTTGAAGAGGATGCTTGGATCGACATGGGGATCGGTCGAACGGATCTGAATCCGCCCGCGACTCGGTGAGCGCATCGAACCCACATGGGCCTGAAAGCTATGGCCGTCGTGGGCATTACTGCCGTTGTAGCTGACCGCCACCGGCAGGAAGTGGAACTGGATGTTCGGCCATTCGAACGCCTCGCGACTGCGAATGAAGCCCCCGGCTTCGAACTGGTTGCTGGCACCGATACCGGAGCCGAGAAAAAGCCACTCGGCGCCAATGGCCGGCTGGTTCCACCACTTGAGGGCGGGATACAGCGAAACCGGCTGCTTGCACTCGTACTGCAGGTACATTTCCAGGTGATCCTGCAGATTCTGACCGACGCCAGGCAAGTCGTGAACCACCTCGATACCGAGCCCCATGAGCAACGACGCCGGACCAACGCCGGAGCGCTGCAGCACTTGAGGTGAAGCAATGGCCCCGCCGCACAGCAACACTTCACGACGAGCCTGAGCGACGGTGGCTTGTTCTCGGCCACGCAGGTACTTCACACCTACAGCGCGCTTGTTCTCGAAGAGCACGCGGTCGGTGACGGCATGGGTGACGATGGTCAGGTTCGGGCGGTCCTTGGCTTGGTCAAGGTAACCACGCGCCGTACTGGCGCGACGGCCATTGGGCGTGACAGTACGGTCCATGGGCCCGAAGCCTTCCTGCTGGTAACCGTTGAGGTCCTCGGTCTGCGGATAGCCAGCCTGCACGCCCGCCTCGACCATCGCCTGGAACAGGACGTTGTTGCCGGCCTTGGGCGTCGTGACGCTGACCGGGCCGTCGCCGCCGTGGTAGTCGTTGGCGCCGATGTCGCGGGTTTCAGCCTTGCGGAAGTACGGCAGGCAGTCCAGATAGGTCCAGTCCTCCAGACCCGGCATGGTCGCCCAGTTGTCGTAGTCCAGGGCGTTGCCACGGATGTAGCACATGCCGTTGATCAACGATGATCCGCCCAACCCCTTGCCGCGCCCGCAATCCATGCGCCGATTGTTCATGTGGGGTTCTGGGTCGGTCTTGTAGGCCCAGTTGTAGCGCGTGCCTTGCAGCGGATAAGCGAGTGCTGCCGGCATCTGAGTGCGGAAATCGAGGCGGTAGTCAGGCCCGCCCGCCTCCAGCAGCAGAACGCTGACATCCGCGTCCTCCGTCAGGCGTGCAGCCAGGGTATTACCCGCAGAGCCGGCACCAATGATGATGTAGTCGTATTCCATGAATCCTCCTGTCGCGTTGGCGAGCGCCGCCCTGCGCTCGCCTCGGCCTGCTCGCTTAGAAAACCGACGCGAAGTCGCCCAGTTCAACCTGTACCGATTTCAATCGCGTGTAATGCGACAAAGAGGAGATACCGTTTTCGCGGCCGATCCCGGACTGCTTGTAACCGCCGACGGGCATCTGTGCGGCTGATTCACCCCAGGTGTTGATCCAGCAGATTCCGGCTTCCATCTGATGGATGATCCGATGCGCGCGCACCAGATCCCGCGTGACCACACCGGCGGCCAGACCGTAGTCGCTGTCGTTGGCACGACGCACGGCTTCGTCTTCGTCGTCGTAGGCCAGCAGGCTCAGCACCGGGCCGAAGATCTCTTCACGGGCGATGATCATGTCATCGGTGCAGTCGCTGAAGATGGTCGGCTCGATGTAGGCGCCACGGCCGAAATCGCCGCCGGTGGCGCGTTCACCACCACAGAGCAAGCGCGCACCTTGCGACTTGCCCTTGGCGATATAGCCGAGCACGTTTTGCATGTGGGCGAAGCTGACCATGGGGCCGAATGTGGTCTGCTCGTCCTGCGGGTCGCCCATGCGGATGCGCTTGACCCGCTCGAGTAGCTTCGCTTCGAACTCGCTCAACAGCGCGCGCGGCACGAAAACGCGGGTGCCGTTGGTGCAGACCTGACCGGAGCTGAAGAAGTTGGCCATGACGGCGATATCCGCTGCGCGATCCAGATCGGCGTCGTCGCAAACAATCAACGGCGACTTACCGCCCAGCTCCATGGTCACGTCCTTGAGTGAAGAGCTGGCGGCGCTGGCCATGACTTTTTTGCCAGTCGCGACACCGCCGGTAAAGGACACCTTGGCGATACGCGGATGCTCGGTGAGCAAGGCGCCGATTTCGGCACCGGTGCCGGTCAGCACGTTGAACACACCCGCAGGCAAGCCGGCTTCGGTAAAGATTTCGGCGAGCTTGAGCGCGCTCAGCGAAGTGACTTCGCTCGGCTTGAAGATCATCGCGTTGCCCGCGGCCAGTGCCGGAGCGGCCTTCCACAGGGCGATCTGGATCGGGTAGTTCCACGCGCCGATACCCGCGACCACGCCCAGTGGCTCACGGCGGGTATAGACGAAGCTGGTGTCGCGCAGCGGGATCTGCTCGCCTTCGATGGTCGGCGCCAGGCCTGCGTAGTACTCGAGCACATCGGCGCCGGTGACGATATCGACGCTGCGGGTTTCCATCAGTGGCTTGCCGGTGTCGAGGGTTTCCAGCAACGCCAGCTCATCATTGCGCTCGCGAAGAATGTCGACCGCTTTGCGCAGCACCCGCGAGCGCTCCATGCCTGTCAGTGCGGCCCAGACCTTCTGGCCTTTCTCCGCGCTGACAACCGCTCGCTCAAGGTCAGCACGCGATGCCTGGGCCACTTCGGCAAGGACTTCGCCGTTGGCCGGATTGATGCTCTCGAACACCTGTCCACCGCTGGCCTCGACATAGGTGCCATCGATATGGAGTTGTTGCCGTGGATAACGGGCCATGATTTACCTCTTCGAATGTCCGAGTGGCAACAGCCGGATAAGCCGCTGCCACGTATCAGATGCCCACGACGAACCTGTAGGTTCGCCGTGATCGCGGTCAGGTGGCGCTTGTGGTGCCGGGCTCGGACGAGCCATCCGCCAGGCTGCCTTTCTCGCGCTGCAGATGCAGGAACTGCATGTGGTGTTCGTAGTGATCGAGGATGTCTTCGATCAGCTGACGCTTCGAGTAGCCCATCAGGTCGTAACCCAGGCTGCCCTGACGCAGGTGTACCTCAAGCCGGTAATAGTGCGCACTGCTGCTGGAGGTGCGCACCGCAAAAGACGGCATGGAGCTGCGAACGGGCCAGATCTGGTAGGTGAAGTCCATCTCGCTGCCGAGATTCACGTTGAGGATCAGGTGCTCGTTGCCGGGCTCGCCTTCGACAATCTCCACCGGTACGCCCTTCTCGCCGAGCGCCTTCTGGATTTCTTCCATGGCCGGACGGCATGTCTCCTTGAGGTATCGGCGAATTTGCGACTGGCTCGGGAAGCTCATCGCCCGCGAGAGCCGCTGACTCCAGTTCATGTGGGCATGCTCGAGCGTCGCACGGCCGGACAGCTGGCCGGAGAGGCTCTTCTGGTAACTGTCCGCCATCACGCCTTCAACGTGCAGCGCCTTGAACAGGCCGACCATCATGAACAAGAGCACAATGGAGAACGGCAGTCCCATGATCACCACGGTGCCTTGCAGTGCGCTCAGCCCGCCGGCAATCAGCAGCGCCAGGGTCAGCACGCCGATGATCGCGGCCCAGAGTATGCGCATCCAGACCGGCGCATCGCTGTTCGCGTCCCGGAGAATCGAGGTGAAGTTGGACAGCACCAGCGAACCCGAGTCCCCCGAGGTCACAAAGAACACAATCGCGAGCACGGTGGCGACCGATGTCGTCAGGCCAGCCCAGGGCAAGCTCTGCAAAAACAGGTAGATCGAGGAGCCAGGATTGCTGACAGCCTGCGCGCCAAACTCGACGGCACCGTTCATGACCAGGTCGATGGCGCTGTTACCCATGATCGACATCCACGCCATCATGAAGGCCAGCGGCAGCAGCAAAGTGCCAACCACGAACTCGCGGATGGTGCGGCCTCGCGAGATGCGTGCCAGGAACAGCCCTACGAACGGCCCCCACGCGATCCACCAGGCCCAGAAGAATACCGTCCAGGCATTCAGCCAGTCGGTCGGCTGGTCGTAGGCATAGGTGTCGAACGACAGGCTGATGAAGTTGGAAAAGTAGTCGCCGATGTTCATCACCAGCGCGTTGAGCAGGAAGGTGGTCTTGCCGGCGAACAACACGAACAGCAGCAGCAATACCGCGAGCAGCATGTTGAATTCGGAAAGTCGGCGGATGCCCCGCTCCACCCCGGTCGCCGCCGATATCGCCGAAAACACGACAATCAGCACGACCAGCACCCCCTGAGTCAGCGTGCTCTCAGGCACCCCGAAAATGTAATTCAGGCCGAAATTGAGCTGAATGATGCCAATGCCCAGGCTCGTGGCGATACCAAACACCGTGCCCAACACGGCGGCCGTGTCGACTGTATGCCCGATGGGTCCGTAAATGCCTTTGCCAAAGATGGGGTACAGCGACGAGCGGATCGAAAGAGGAAGCCCTTGGCGAAAACTGAAGTACGCCAGCGACATGCCCACAAGGGTATAGACGCCCCAACCAGACAGCCCCCAGTGCAGGAAGGTCAGCTCCATCGCGTGCCGGGCTGCCTGCGCGGTGCCGCCTACGCCTACCGGCGGCTCCAAATATTGGGTGATGGGCTCAGCGATACAGAAGAACAGCAAGTCGATGCCGATACCGGCGGAGAACAACATCGCCGCCCAGGTCACGACATTGAATTCCGGTTTCGAGTGGTCAGGCCCGAGCCTGATCTTGCCGTAACGCGAGGTCGCAATGACGATTACGAACAGCAAGTACACCAGCACGGCCAGGAAGTAGAACCAGCCAAAGGTGTTCGAAATCCAGCCTAAAACGGTATTGATGACCGTCAGGGAAGGCTCCGTGAAGAACATCGTCCAGATCGCAAACACTACGATGGCTACCGCCGAACTGTAGAAAACGACCGGGTTGATGCGATCCCGTGTTGAGTCGGTGTGATTGGGTGAGAGCTCAGCCTCGTTCATCAGTTCTATCTCCGGAACTTGTTCTGGCTTTTAGGACATCGCGAAGCGACGAATGCGGCTGCCACGTTTCGCGACTGCCAAAGCGGCTGCACTGCTGCTGCCTTATGCGGGCGACGTCAGGGGCGACGCGCCAAAAACCGCCGTATAGCTCTGGCGAGCACGGCGCAGGAAAGGGGTAAAGCGTAGAGCCGTAAAACAAACCTAGCCTATGTTCGAAAAAAGGGCGGCTATCCTACACGAATTATCGAAACTCTGCATGGGCCCGCAGATAGCGAGCGGGCGCAAAGGGGGAGCATGCGTACGCACGGGTCGGGTTTTGAAGCTATTGCAGATCGCTGCGCCAGCCTTGCGCGTAGGCGCGATCCGCCACCGCAACGGGTAAGATGGCGGCCCTCCGCGCCTGGCTAATCACCATGTCCTACTCAGTTTCCCCCGTCGGCTTCGTCCGCTCCTGTTTCAAGGAAAAGTTCGCAATTCCGCGCCAGCCGCAGTTGGCACCGGCTGCTCGCGGCGTGCTGGAGCTGGTCGCACCCTTCGACCAGCCCCACGCGCTGGAGGGGCTGGAACAGGTGAGCCATGTCTGGCTACTGTTTCTATTTCATCAGGCGCTGGAGGCTGAACCCCGGCTACGGGTGCGCCCGCCACGCCTGGGCGGTAATCGGATGGTTGGCGTTTTCGCCACACGCGCGACGCACCGACCCAACGGTATCGGGCAGTCGGTGGTAAAGCTCGACCGAATCGAGCCAGGACGCCTTCATCTATCTGGGATCGATCTGCTCGATGGAACGCCCGTACTGGACGTAAAGCCTTACGTTCCCTACGCCGACGTGGTCAGCGATGCCCGCAACGGCCTGGCCGAGGACGCGCCCCACCTCATCGCCGTGCACTGGACCGAATCCAGCCTGCAGCAAGCGCAGAGCGAAGCGGCAAGGCTGGACGAACCTCTGCAAGCCCTGATCGAGCAATGCCTGGCGCAAGACCCGAGACCGGCCTACCAGACCCCGGCTCCGGAACGCCGTTACGGTACTCGTCTCTGGGACGTTGAAGTTCGCTGGCATTACCCCGACCCGTCGAGCATAACTGTATTGGAAGTGACACAAGCGGCCAGCTAGGCTGAGTGGACCCGCGCAAAGCCGCTCAGAACGCCCTGCGTAGCGGCTCGAGCAGCTGCTCTCCAGCCCGGCGCACACGACAGGTGACCGTCATGCCCACATTCGTCGGTATCTACATTTATCCCGACGTCGAGGTGCTCGACTTTACCGGGCCCTACGAGGTGTTCAGCACCGCGACGCGATTGGCGTTGCGCGACGGTCAGCCACCGCCCTTCTCGACCTCGACCATCGCTGCACGCAAGGGCCTGGTTCGTGCCAGGGCTGGGCTGGTGGTGCAACCCAACTACAACTTTGCCAACCATCCACTCATCGATCTGCTGATCATTCCGGGCGGCGTGGTTACGAGCGAGCTAGAGAACCCCGAGGTGGTGCGGTGGATCGAGAAAGCTGCCGCGCAGGCCGGACTCACCGCGTCGGTATGCACCGGCGCCTTCCTGCTGGCGAAAGCCAACGTGCTGTACGCGCACAAGGTGACAACGCACTGGGAAGACGTCGGTGAGCTGAAAACGATGTTTCCGTTGCTGAAGGTGGTCGAAGGCTGTCGCTGGGTGGACACCGGACGCTACGTGACCTCGGCCGGCATCTCTGCCGGTATCGACATGAGCCTGCATCTGGTCGAGCGAATCGCTGGCCGAGAGCTGGCCGAAGCCACCGCCCGGCAGATGGATTTCGATTGGCGTCAAAACAACTGACCCGCAGCGACGCCCCATCGTCCGTGCGCCCTTACACTACTTGGGCGCCGGCGTGAGCAGCAGCCGCTGGGTGCCGTAGACCTTGTCCAGGTTTTCGGATTTGAACGGGAAGCTCATGTAGCCGCCCTTCAACCAGGCCTCGATGCCGTCTGCGTAGTGAGGGCTGGCCGGGTTGCCGGACTGACCCGTACTGTTGAGGCCGATCATGGGCTCGTCACGACCGAAGTCGACAATGATCCGCATCGCTGGAACCCGCCAGGTATCGAAATCTTCGCCCCAGCGATAGGCCGACACGTTCAACGTGCTGTGATCACCGCCGGCCGGGACCGGGCCACGATCCAGATAGCCGCTGATCGCGTTGATGCCGGCGCGCTGGCTGGTCGACATGTAGGGCGCCAGTTGCGTTGTACCGGTCTTCCAGGTGTAGGTATGCAGCTGCCCCCATTGCCATGCATTCCGGTCAGTACCCAGGGCAGCTTCAATACGAACGACCGAAGCGGCAAGCGAGCGCGCCAGAATGGCAGGCTTGTCTTCTTTGCCCGGGGTACCGATGTCGTCCCAGAAGGGGCTGTCGTCGCGACCGAGCAGATGATCCGCCTGCGCCGAATAGGAGGCGTTTGCGGTTTCGACCAGCGCCTTCCATGCAGCACTGCTGTCTGGTCCTAGCTCGTCGAGAAAGGTCTGGCGCGCCGTTTCCATCAGGAACGCTTCATACAGCGCGGCGTCGGCCGAGCCGGCAACCAGCTTGCCATCGAAGCGCAAAAGTGTCGAAAGCGCCTCACGTGCCCGGCGCCGATCCGGCTCGCCCAGTGCGTCGATGGAGGCTTTCAGCGGCTCTGCCATTCCCGGTGCCTGCAGCATGGTCTGCAGTTTGGCAGCAAAGGTCGTGGTCTGATCGTATTGCATCGCGATCACGCTGCGAGTGTCCTGCTTGCCTTGCCCAAGCAGCTCGGCCATCCGCTCGGCACGATCCGGGTAGTACCAGGAATTGGAGAGCTGCATGCCGTAGCCCTTGGGCACGGTGCGCTGGTTGGCAGTACCCAGCCAGCCCTGCACAGGGTCCTGGTCGTAGGGATGCAGCATCGGATCAGCATAACCATCCCAGTCATAACGCCCTTCCCAACCGGGCGACGGGACCAGGCCCAAGCCCTCGCGACGGTTGGGATAGCGCCCGGTGACCTGCCAGCCGGTACTTTGCTGATCAGCAAACACAATGTTCAGCGCCATGGCACGGATGTCACGAGTCGCCTCGAACGCCTGATCAACGGATTGCGCACGGGTCAGGTCGAAAAATGCGTCCAGCGACTGATCCGCTTCGAACTGGTTGGTTTTCAGGGCCAGCCCGTAGCCACTGCTCAACTGCAGTGGCTGCAGCGGGTGCTTGCGCTCGCCTAGAGCGCTGTTGAGCAGCGGGCCGTTGCGTGTTTCGTAGATCGTTTCACGGACTGGGCGTGCGCCCTTGATAAAGAAGGTCTCGTTTCGCTCGCGCGCCGGCACCCACTTGCCATCGGCCAGATAGAGCAAGCGGCCGCCCTCACGCCGCACCTGCTCGAGAAACAGATCCTGGGTATCGCCCATGACCATGGTCATGCCCCAGCCCAGCTTGCCGTTGAAACCGGCGACCACGGCCGGCACGCCGGCAATCGTCACACCCGCAGCCTGGAATTTCGGCGAGCGAATCTGCACGAAGTTCCAGTACGACGGCATCGACAGTGGCAGGTGAGTGTCGTTGGCCAGGATCGGTTTGCCACTGCGCGTATTGCTGCCGGAAACGGCCCAGTTATTCGAAGCGGCAACGCCCAGCATGTTGAGCGAGGCCACTTGAGTGGCAGCGCTATCGAGCGCTGCAAGCCCAGTGATAGTGCCACTGAGCTTCAAGCCTTTGAGCTTGTCGGCCTCCTCAAACGGCAACGCCTCGTCTGGGTAGGTGGGCAGCAGCCAGGCGACCTGACCTGCACCGACTTTCTGCGCCATGACCAGCGATGCTATTTCTTCCTGAAGATTGACCGCCAGGCCGAAGTTCAACAGACAGAACACCAGCGCCGAATCTTCAGCCTTCCAGTATTCGGGGGTATAGCCTGTGGCGGACAGATCCATCGGCAATTTGTCGCGATGGCGGAACAAATAGGCGTTAACGCCCCTGGCATACACCTCGAAGAAGCGCTTCATCCGAGGCGAGCTGTCCCGGTACAGCACCGCTGCGCTCTGCCGAAGATTCACGGCACGCATGAAGCGGTCTACTTCAAGTACGCCAGGACCGGCCATTTCAGCCAAGCGCCCTTCGGCCATAAGCCGCATGCTGACCATCTGGCTCAGGCGGTCGGTGGCATGCACATAACCCAACCCGAACAGCGCGTCGTGAAAGTTCGCCGTTTCGATCAACGGCATTCCCAACGTATTGCGACGGATGCTCACACTCTTGTCCAGACCGGTAATCGCCTGGACGCCGCTAGCAGGCGGCAAGCTGTCGCTATAGCGACTGTCCAGATAGGCCTGGCAGCCGCTGAGGGCTCCACCTACAAGTGCGGCGCCCAAGGACAGGCGAACCAGAGAAAACGGCAGACGCAATGGCATCAACGGCTCCTTGCAGGCAGGGCAGTACGAGTATGAAAAGGATGTGATCAGCCGTCGCGGTCAGGCGGCTTGGTGATTCTTCGGCAGTGCTTCGTCGAGCAACCAGCGGGCGGAGCGGCGCGCCTCGGCCTTGTGCTGCAGTTCGAGCGCGCTGAAGCGGGCTTCATGATGGCGACGCTCGGAGCGATCCAGCGCTTTCCAGGCGTCATGCGTCGGCACCTGCGCGGTCTCAGCGAAGAGCACCTGGAAAACCTGGCAGCGCGGATCCTGGCCTAGCGTGGAGTCGTAATTGTCCAGCAGCACCTTGATCCGGATCGCGCCTTCGATCAACGGCACCTGCTCGTCGAGCAAGCTGCCGGCCAGTACGCGCAGATCCGCCGCAAGCGCTGCATGCTGCTGCGCCTGCATTTCCACCAGCTGCTGCTCCCTACGCCACACTTTGCGCCATAGATGCAGGGCGTATCCCGCCAGGGCCGCAATCAGCAGCAGGCCAGCTATGAGCAACAGTGTGGTGATGGATGTCATGCGCGGATCAGGCTCCGTGGCACTTCTTGAACTTCTTTTCGCTACCGCAGGGGCAAGGATCGTTCCGACCAACATCCTTCAGCGGATTGCGCACCGGATCGTGGCTGTGATTGCAATGCGGACCGTGAACATGACCATGATCGTGGCGGTCATGGTCGTGGTCGTGATTGCAATCGGGACCGTGCACGTGGGTTTCGTGGTTCATCGGTACTGCTACTCCGGGATAAAGTTGCCAGGGATTATCTCGCCATTGGTGGAGATGTGCACGCGCCGCCCGAGCATCAGGCCCGTTTTCAACTCACCATCCAGACGATAGGCAATGGGACGGTCCGGCTTTTCCAGCAAGCGAACAATGTATTTCATGTGCCGCCAGAGATTGGTATGGATCGGCACCTCGTAATACTCGAAGCCATTTCCAGGCACGGTTGTCCAACCACTGGACTCACCGCTCGCCAGCTCGATGTCGTTGAGGTGCACTGTATAGACCAGGCCGCGAACAGGAAGGCTTTGTTCGTTGGGATTGTCGATGCGAAAGCGCAGCATGAACTCCTGCTCGAGCAGCCTGGCCTTGATGATTTCAACGTTTTTGAGTTGAACGCGAGGATCCCGGAAATCACTGCTGAACCAGGTTGAACAGCCTGCAAGGCCGGCCAGCAGACTCAACAACATCACCGTTCTGGATATTCTTCTTATGGGTGCGTGGCAAAGCATTCCGTTACTCCAAAGGACGGCCAAGTGTAGCAAGCAGCGGATCGCCCGCAATGGGTGTTTGACGAAATTAGCAGCGATACGCTACGTCTTTACTACCGTTCTTTTTGAGTCCGCCAGCCCATCGCGCCAGTTCAGCCTACGCACCACTCGCTCGCCAAGGCAGCACGCCCATCTTTGTACTCAACCCACCAGCGCGCGTGCCAGTACCGTACGTACCTTGACGATCCCTTCAGCCAGCGCGGCCTCGATATCGGCCATGGTGATTATCCCACTGGCCTTTCCAGCAGCAGGATTAACCACCAGTGCCAGACAGGCATATGGAAGCTCCAGCTCACGCGCCAATACTGCTTCCGGCATACCGGTCATCCCGACGATATCGCAACCATCGCGCTCCATCCTGGCGATTTCGGCAACCGTCTCTAATCGCGGCCCCTGAGTGCAGCCATACACGCCATGGCTGCTGAATAGATAACTCTCAGCTGCCAGACCGCCTATCAGGCGCTGACGCAGGCGTTCGTCATAGGGATAGCTGAAATCGACATGGGTGACATGCTCGATGTCGCCCTCGAAGAATGTGTGCTCACGGCCATAGGTGTAATCGATGAGCTGGTGAGGCACACAGAGATGGCCGGCACCCATGGCTGGATGAATGCCACCAACAGCGTTCACTGCGATGATCGACTCTGCGCCCGCGCGTTTCAGAGCCCACAGATTGGCGCGGTAGTTCACCTGATGTGGCGGAACCCGGTGAGGGTGCCCGTGCCGGGCGAGAAATAGCACTTCATGACCGGCATAGTCGCCACGCAGAATATCGGCCGACGGCGGACCGTACGGCGTCTCGGCGGGTAACGCTTCACGTAGGGTCAGTCCCGGCAGTTCTGTAAGCCCGGTGCCGCCAATAATGGCATGGACAGTCATCTATGTTCCTTGGTCAAGCAATCAGCTCAGCGGCTCTGAGCGCAGCAATGGCGGCCTGCCAGCGTGGGTCCTGTTTATACTCCGACGAGTCAGCCACGCGGCTGCGCATCTTGCCTAAGGCCGCGGATGGCCGCACTCCAAGCCGCTGCAGCGCCGACAGCGCCAACTCCGCGGCGCCTCGATCGTTGCATACCAGCCCCATGTCGCAGCCCGCTGACAGCGCTGCTTCGATCCGGCTCGCGGCATCACCGGCCACATGCGCCCCGGCCATCGACAGGTCATCACTGAAGATCACACCGCGAAAACCCAACTCACCGCGCAGGACATCCTGTAACCAGCGCCGAGAAAACCCAGCGGGCCTGTCGTCGACCTCCGGATAGATCACATGGGCTGGCATTACAGCGTCAAGCTTATCCGCCAACCTGTAGAACGGAACAAGATCCTGACCGCGAAGCTCAGCCAGTCCGCGCTCGTCGACCGGTATCGCCACATGAGAATCTGCTTCGGCCCAGCCATGACCGGGAAAGTGCTTACCAGTGGCGGCCATTCCGGCACTGTGCATGCCGTTGATGAAAGCATCTGCAAGCTCACTGGCGCGTAGCGGATCTCCCTCGAAAGCACGCGAGCCCACCACCGCGCTGCGCTGATAATCAAGGTCCAGCACAGGCGCGAAACTGAAATCGAGTCCAACGGCGAGCACCTCGGTCGCCATGATCCAGCCACAGGCTTCTGCCAATTCAACGGCATTGGCATGCGAGGCAAACTCTCGCATCGCCGGCAGCCGGACGAAATCACGCCGCAGCCGCTGGACACGCCCGCCCTCCTGATCGACTGCGAGCAAGAGGTCAGGTCGCACCGCTCGAATGGCGCGGCAAAGGGCCTCGACCTGACGCGGATTTTCGATGTTGCGGGCAAATAAAATTAGCCCACCGACTTCCGGCTGGCGTAATAACTGGCGATCCTCGGCAGTGAGCCAGGTACCAGCGACGTCCAGCATCAAAGAGCCTTGCATGTTAGTCAGCGAATCCTTAATTGATCGTTGCGCTCGACCATTCCGGACATGCCGCTTCGCCGATGTGTACGGCACAACCAGCGGGCACACGAGGAAACAGATCGAGCAGGTCGGCATTGCGCATTCTGATACAGCCATGCGAGCGCGGTATGCCCATTGGCTCAGAGTCAGGCGTGCCATGCAGATAGATATAGCGACGGAAGGTATCCACCGAGCCCATCCGGTTATAGCCAGGCTCGCAGCCGCTTAGCCAGAGAATCCGGGTCAGAATCCAGTCACGGCCAGGAAACTGGTCATGCAGGTCGGCATTCCAAACCTCTCCGGTCCAGCGTCGTCCACGCAACACGGCGCCCAAAGGCAGGCCCTCACCAATACGCGCCCGCACCCGGTGGCGACCCCGCGGCGTACAACCAGAGCCATTACGCTCACCTACCCCATTAAGCGCAGTCGAAACTGGCAACCGGAGCCGCAGGCGGGAACCGGTAAAACCGTAAAGCATCTGGTCAGCGATCGAAACGTGAAGAAAATCGAGGTCAGTCATGGGCGGCTAGCTTAGCTGATCGCGCCCCGAGGATGCACCCTAGCCCTTGGCTGGCATCGCCAGCGCGTTACGCCGGGCAATCGGATGGGCCTGAGCCAGTCCGGGGTCAGCCACACCGGAATCGGCCCGCATGCCGGCCGCGAGGAACGGCACCATCATGCGCATGACCTGCTCGATTGACGTTCTCGCCCCAAAGTCGTTCTCGGCAATGGCCCGTAGAGCCTTGATGCCAGACATGCTGAATGCCGCAGCGCCAAGCATGAAGTGCACACGCCAGAACAACTCAATGGGTGGGATCGACGGAGCGGCCTCGTGGACTCGATGCATATAGCGGCGGAACACCTTGCCGTACATGTCTTCCAGGTAACGACGCAGATGGCCCTGGCTCTGACTGAACGAAAGCCCCAGCAGGCGCATGAAAATGGACAGGTCGTCGCCACTGCGTGGCGTCACCGCCAGTGCCTGTTCAACCAGAATCTCAAGCAGCTCCTCGAGACTTTCTTTTCTATCGGACTGGGCCTCACGCCTGTCGAGCTCACGTTCGAGGCTCAAGCAGAACGGACCCAGAAAACGCGAGAAAACCGCTTGGATAAGGGCTTTTTTCGAGCCGAAGTGATAATTCACCGCGGCCAGGTTGACGCCGGCTTTGCTGGTGATCAGACGCAGCGACGTCTCGGCGAATCCCTTCTCAGCGAATAGCTGCTCCGCCGCATCCAGAATTCGCTCGACTGTTTCAGACTGCGCCATGCTTCCCCCCCGACAAACATCTGTTTGAAACTTACGTTTCAACCTACCCCAAGTCAACCGACATAGCGCCAAATAACTTCAGCGAGCGGTTCAAAGCGCATTCAGAGATAGCCTGCGGCTGCTTCAAACAACGATTGCCAAGCATCCAGCACTGTATATAATCCCAGTCACTGTATAAAAGAACAGAGACCCTTTGATGATCAAGCTGACCCCACGCCAGTCGGAAATTCTCGCCTTCATCAAGCGCTGCCTTGAGGACAACGGCTATCCGCCGACGCGTGCCGAGATTGCTCAAGAGCTGGGTTTCAAGTCGCCCAATGCCGCAGAGGAGCACCTTAAGGCCTTGGCTCGCAAAGGAGCCATTGAGATGACGCCCGGCGCCTCTCGCGGGATACGTATTCCAGGGTTCGAACCGGTTACCGAGGAAAACGGACTGCCCGTAATCGGCCGGGTGGCCGCTGGGGCGCCAATTCTCGCACAGCAGCATGTCGAAGAATCTTGCCAGATCAATCCTTCATTTTTCCAGCCGAAGGCTGATTACCTGCTGCGTGTACACGGTATGAGCATGAAGGATGTCGGCATCTTCGATGGTGATCTGTTGGCGGTCCATACCACGCGTGAAGCGCGTAACGGACAGATTGTCGTGGCCAGAATCGAGGACGAAGTAACCGTTAAGCGTTTCAAGCGCGAAGGCAGCAAGGTCTGGCTGCTCGCTGAAAACCCCGAGTTTGCGCCTATTGAAGTTGATCTCGAACAGCAAGAGCTTGTTATCGAAGGTTTGAGTGTCGGCGTAATACGCCGCTAAGGAGAGGTTCATGCAGTACCATCCCCAACCCAACGCAGGCAAACCACCGCAGCTTTGCTTGTTCGAAGGGCTGATCGCGCATCGCCTGACACCGTTCGGCGAGTTAGCGCACGCCCCGCAGCCTGCGGATGACTGCCTGAGCGAAATGACCTTTACCGGTAGCGGGGATCACTGCCGCCAGTTGCTGGCTCCAATGCTGCGCGAGCTCAGTGAGGCGGCTGATACGCGCTGGCTCACACTGATTGCTCCACCGGTATCACTTTCACAGAGTTGGCTGCGAGAAACCGGACTGAACCGTGACCGCATCCTGTTGCTGCAGGCGCGTGAAAGTCAGACTGCGCTTGAGCTGGCGTGTAAGGCATTGGTGTCAGGCTGCAGCCACACGGTAATTACCTGGTTCCCACGCCTCGACAAGGCGTCTCGACTGAAACTTCGGGTGGCAGCCGCTCAGGGTAATGCGCAAAGTTTGAACATACGCCTGGGTAGCTGATACGTCCCAGCCATTCGGCATAAGGATGTGCCGAAACCCGCCCGAAGCCATAAAGCTGTCCAAGCATCCACCTCTCAATGCAATACCCGCGAGCCCTCTTCCTCCCGCTCGAAATCACCTTCTGATACCCGCCCCGCCATTTGCACGCCAATGTTGAACATAGCCTTGGCGATTTCGACGTGCTGACCCTGCAGGAACGCCTTGGCATCGTCAGAAAAATCCAGCGTGACCAGTACGCCTTCGTCCTCGGCGCGACGCAGCACAATGCTGCCGTCGGGTAGCTCGACGATTTCCAGAAAAGACGTTGGCATGATCATGCTCCCGTTCAAACGGCGCATTGTAACAGCCACCTGGCCTGCAGGCAGCTTTTGGGTTTCGCTGCCGAGACACATTGCTGAATTTTCAGACACTCTCGCCCAGGCAGAAAGCAGATGTGCAGCAACGCGGCCAGCCATTAGGATGGCGGTCTACCGTGGACCGGACCGCTGGATGACCATCAAAACCTTGCTATTGACGGCCCTGGCCATGCTTGCCTTCGCTGGCAACTCACTGCTTTGTCGCGCGGCACTTCGCGACAGCCAGATCGATCCAGCCAGCTTTACTGCACTGCGTTTATCTGCCGGAGCAGTAGTGTTGTGGCTTTTGCTGTGCCTGAGAAGACGATCTTCGTCGACCTCCGGTAGCTGGCGAGGCGCCTTTGCACTCTTCGCCTATGCAGCCTCCTTTTCCTATGCCTACCTCAACCTTGACGCGGGTGCCGGCGCGCTGCTGCTGTTCGGGGCCGTGCAGTTGAGCATGATCGCCTGGGGCTTGCTTCACGGTGAGCGACTGCATTGGGGGCAGAGTGCCGGAATGCTTTTGGCAGGCGGCGGCCTACTCACGCTTCTGCTGCCTGGCACGAGTACACCGCCGCTATCAGCTTCTCTGCTGATGGTGCTTGCTGGCGCTGCGTGGGGCGCCTATTCGATATTAGGCAAAGGTACGCCTGATGCACTGGCTGCTACTGCGGGTAACTTTGTTCGGACCTTGCCAATTGCCGTCCTGTTATGCCTGCTGGCGCTGAATAGCCTGAAATGGGACAGCACAGGAGTGATCTATGCGCTGCTGTCTGGCGGTTTGACCTCCGGCATCGGCTACGCCATCTGGTACGCAGCGCTCCCAGGCCTGGCGGCCATCCAGGCGGCCACCGTACAGCTGAGCGTGCCACTTCTTACAGCCCTGGCGGGAAGCCTGTTGCTAGGGGAGCCCTTGACCGGAAAATTGCTGGTCGCCGGCTTTGCGATTCTAGGCGGCATTGCTCTAGTCCTAAGGTTCAAGCAGCGCACCTGATGCAACGGCAGCCCCCTGCCGTTGCACGCTTATTCGCTTACCACTCGGTCAGTGACTCGCGAAAGCGTAAGGCCAGCTCTTTCAAACTGCGCCGCCAAACCTCCAGCTCTTCCCGTGCCAGCGCCGGCACCTGTTCATCGACACTAACTGCCACGATCAACGGCATGGTGGGATCGGTCTTGGCTTTGGTTGGCGTACGAGGCGGCTCGAAGAGTACCGAGTAAGCTTTAAGCAGCTGTGCTAACCAGGTTTCGGAATGCTCGGCCAGCTCGATCAGCTCAGCGAGCTCCGGGCTTGATGAAGCGCCTTGCACTGAGGGCACCAGCAACAGCTCCGGACGCGGCGCACTGGCTTCGGGCAGGCGATAGTAGCCGGCGATCTCATGACACAGGCCCAACAACGCGCCGTACAGATGAAAAAGGCTAGCCTCGCGCTCGGCCTGAATCAGACCTGGCGCATTCATCGCGCCTTTCTCTTCAGCCCGCCGCCAGTTTTCGAGGGCCAGTCCGGCGAAGTAGATTTTCTGATTGGTGCGGGTGTACAGCTCATGAGCCATGGCGACGGTCTCCCGAGAGTTGAAACGCAATGAGTCGAAGCCTGCGAAAAACAGGCTTCGACTCGCGGCTGCCAGTTACTTGCCGGTGCTCTTGTCTTCTACCTTCCACTTGCCGCCATCAAAGAATGCCTTCCAGCCGGTCGGCTTTCCATTGACCTCGGTTTGAACGTATTGCTCCTTGGTCTTGCGGCTGAAGCGGATCACCGCCGCGCGCCCTTCCGAATCCTTCTGAGGCGCACTCAGCAGAAAGTGATACTTAGGGTCGATCTCATCCTTGTGGGGGATCAGCTCCAGCACCAGCGGTGCACGGGTCTCACGGTTCTTGGGGAACTGGCTGGCGGCCAGGAACAAACCGGAGGCGCCGTCACGCAATACATAGGTGTCGTCGACCTTTTCACATTTAAGCTCAGGCATCTTCACGGCATCCATCTTCGGTGGAGCCGCCTCACCGCTTCTGAGCAATTTACGCGTGTTCTTGCAGTCGGCATTGGTGCAGCCGAAGAACTTGCCGAAGCGGCCCGTCTTGAGCTGCATTTCACTGCCGCACTTGTCGCATTCCAGGCTCGGCCCCTCATAGCCCTTGATGCGGTACTGACCCTCTTCGATTTCGTAACCGGTGCAGTCGGGGTTGTTGCCACAGATATGCAGCTTGTGGGTTTCGTCGAGCAGATAGGCATCCATCGCCGTGCTGCAGATCGGGCAACGATGTTTGCCCAACAGCACTCGGGATTCGGACTCACCTTCGTCATCAGCGGCAATCTCATCGCCAGGGATGAGGTTGACCGTGGACTTGCAGCGCTCTTTCGGCGGCAGGCTGTAGCCGGAGCAACCAAGGAAGACACCGGTGGACGCGGTGCGGATCATCATCGGCCGACCGCAAACCTTGCACGGAATGTCAGTCAGCGTCGGCTGATTCGCACGCATGCCGTTCTCGCTGGCCTCGGCCACCTCGAGCTTTTTCTTGAAATCTCCGTAAAACTCGTCGAGTACGTGCTTCCACTCGCGCTCGCCCTGAGCAACGTCGTCGAGGTTTTCCTCCATGCCGGCGGTAAAACCGTAGTCCATCAGATTATTGAAGCTTTCTGACAGGCGCTCGGTAACGATGTCGCCCATCTTCTCGGAGTAGAAGCGGCGGTTGTGCAGCGAGACGTAGCCACGATCCTGGATCGTCGAGATGATCGCCGCATAGGTCGATGGACGGCCGATGCCTCGCTTTTCCATCTCCTTGACCAGGCTCGCTTCCGAATAGCGCGCCGGGGGCTTGGTGAAGTGCTGGCTCGGATCAAGCTTGATCAGCTTCATCCCATCGCCCTTGTTCATCTCTGGCAATACGTCGTCTTCGCCACTTTTGCTTTGCTGCGGCATGACCTTGGTGTAACCGTCAAATTTGAGAATGCGGCCCTTGGCGCGCAGCTCGAAATTGCCGGCAGTGACCGTCACGCTCGTCGACAGATACTGTGCAGGCGGCATCTGGCACGCCACGAATTGACGCCAGATGAGGTCATAGAGGCGCTCGGCGTCTCGTTCCATTCCCGTCAGCTGCGCCGGGCGCAGATTGACGTCCGACGGACGAATCGCTTCGTGAGCCTCCTGAGCGCCTTCCTTGCTGGAGTAGAAGTTGGGCTTTTCAGGCAGATACTTGCCGCCAAACTCGTCTTCGATGAACCCCCGAACCATCGTCAGCGCATCTGCCGACAGATTGGTCGAGTCGGTACGCATGTAGGTGATGTAGCCAGCCTCGTACAGACGCTGCGCCATCATCATGGTTTTCTTCACGCCGAACCCTAATCGGTTGCTCGCGGCCTGCTGCAACGTCGAGGTGATGAACGGCGCAGACGGCTTGCTGCTGGTCGGCTTGTCCTCACGTTTGGTGACGGTGTAGCTGGAATCCTTGAGCTGCTCGAGCGCCGCCATGGCATGCGCTTCGTTGAGGGGTTTGAAGGCTTCGCCGTTCTCACGAGAGACCTCGAAGCGAACCTTGGCATTGCCGCTCGTACCGAGGTCCGCGTGTACTTCCCAATATTCTTCCGGCACGAATGCCCGGATCTCGCGCTCACGTTCCACCACCAGCTTCACGGCAACCGATTGAACACGGCCAGCGGAGAGGCCACGGGCGATCTTGGACCAGAGCAGCGGTGAGACCATGTAACCCACGACTCGATCGAGGAACCGTCGTGCTTGCTGTGCATTGACACGATTGATGTCGAGGTCGCCCGGCTTGGAGAACGCCTCTTGAATCGCCTTCTTGGTGATCTCGTTGAACACCACGCGCTTGTAGCGGCCATCATCGCCACCTATGGATTCGCGCAGATGCCACGCGATGGCCTCCCCCTCTCTATCCAAGTCGGTCGCGAGATAGATGGTATCGGCTTCCTTGGCCAGACGACGAAGCTCATCGATGACCTTCTCTTTGCCGGGCAGGATTTCATACTTCGCCTTCCAGCCGTGCTCGGGATCGATGCCCATGCGGGTAAACAGCTGACGCTTGGCCTTCTCCTTAGGCGAAAGCGCCGGAGCTTCGGCCGCTGCAGCCTTGCCGCGCTTGACCGGCTCCTTGTTGGCAGAGCCGCTGGTGGGAAGGTCGCGGATGTGGCCGATACTCGACTTCACCACGTATTGGTTGCCCAAATACTTGTTGATTGTCTTGGCCTTGGCCGGTGATTCCACGATGACCAGCGATTTACCCATGGAGAGGAGAGTTCCTGAATCGAGAGGTGAACTGAGATTGTTGAACCGGCAGCAGCCCGACGTCGAAACGTCACCCGGCTTGCCAGCCTAGAAGCGAAGCAGCGTAACCAGCCTGCGAGAGCAATCATTTGCTCCGGAAAACGTCCGCACCCATGGCCTAAATCCATTGGCAGCCTGGCTGCCCGGCAGGGTCTTATCGTCCTAAACCGAGTGGGAATGACCTTCACTCGGTCTGAAAGCACCGCTATATATAGTGGCGATAGAGCTGAGGTCAAGCGCAGGGGTTAAGCCAGCTCGTACATACAGTGCCTAAAAACGAGTGGGCTCGGCTTCGATCAGGGCAAAACGGGGAAGCGTTTCGCCGTCGACCTCTACCGTTTCGGTAAACATCGAGAGCGGACGAACCCACAGCCCGAAATCGCCGTATAGCGCCTGATAGAAGACTACTGACTCTTCCGTTTCGGAATGCCGAGCAACTGCGTATACGCGATACTCGGGGCCTTTGTAATGACGGTAACGGCCTGGCGTGACTTGCATCTCGACTGCCTCTGAAAAAAACACTCATCAAAAATGAAAACCGGGGCACAAGGCCCCGGTTTCCGTACCGCCAAATAGCTTAGACGCGTTCGAACACCGTGGTTATGCCCTGACCGAGGCCGATGCACATTGTGGACACGCCCAGCGTACCGCTGTTCTGCTTCATCACGTTCAACAGAGTGCCGGAAATACGCGCACCTGAGCAACCGAACGGGTGACCCAAGGCAATGGCTCCACCGTGAAGGTTGACCTTCTGCTCCATCTTGTCGAGTAGCTTGAGGTCCTTCAGAACTGGCACTGCCTGAGCGGCAAAGGCTTCGTTGAGCTCGACGAAGTCGATGTCGTCCATCGTCAGACCAGCACGTTTGAGTGCTTTCTGAGTCGCCGGCACCGGACCGTAACCCATGATTGCCGGATCGACGCCGGCCAGCGCCATCGAGCGAATCACCGCCATCGGCTGGATACCAAGATCCTGAGCACGCTGTGCCGACATGACGATCATGCAGGATGCACCGTCAGTTATCTGCGATGAGGTACCTGCAGTCACGGTGCCGCCCTTCGGGTTGAAAGCAGGCTTCAGCGCCGCCAGGCTTTCCAGGGTGGTTTCCGGACGAATGGTTTCGTCGTAGTCGAAGACCTTGAGGAAACCGTTCTCGTCGTAGCCTTCCATCGGGATGATTTCATCCTTGAACAGGCCTTCGACGGTCGCTTTGTGCGCCAGACGATGCGAACGCTCACCAAAGGCGTCCTGCTGCTCGCGGGTGATGCCATGCATCTTGCCCAGCATTTCGGCTGTCAGACCCATCATGCCGGACGCCTTGGCAGCGTGCAGCGACAGCTGCGGGTTTGGGTCGACGCCATGCATCATGCCAACGTGGCCCATGTGCTCGACACCACCCACGACGAAGACATCACCGTTACCGGTCATGATCGCCTGAGCGGCGGTGTGCAAAGCGCTCATGGACGAACCGCACAAGCGGCTGACAGTCTGCGCGGCGCTGGTATGCGGGATACGGGTCAGCAACGAAGCCATACGGGCGATGTTCCAGCCCTGCTCCAGGGTCTGGTTGACGCAGCCCCAGATCACGTCCTCGACTTCTGCCGGGTCGACTTTGGAGTTGCGTGCCAACAAGCCATCGATCAGCTGCGCGGACATGGTCTCGGCGCGGGTATTGCGGTGCATGCCGCCCTTGGAACGACCCATCGGGGTACGGCCGAAGTCGACAATGACGACGTCTCTCGGATTAAGGCTCATATCTCTCTATTCCTCGATTAACCGTAGAAGCTCTGGCCGTTAGCGGCCATCTCACGCAGCTTCGCAGTCGGGTGATACAGCGGGCCCAGGTCGGCGTACTTGTCGGCCAGTGCCACGAACTCGGCAACACCGATCGAGTCGATGTAGCGCAGTGCACCACCACGGAAAGGTGGGAAGCCGATGCCGTAGATCAAGCCCATATCGGCCTCGGCAGCGGTTTCGACGATGTTGTCTTCCAGGCAGCGGACAGTCTCCAGGCACAGCGGAATCATCATGTAGTTGATGATGTCTTCGTCGGAGAGCTCGCGCGTCTCGCTGACCACCGGCTTGAGCAGCTCGTAGGACTGCGGGTCGACCACTTTCTTCGGCTTGCCCTTCTTGTCCATCTCGTAGGCATAGAAGCCCTTGCCATTCTTCTGGCCGAGACGGTTGGCGTCATACATCACATCGACGGCCGTACGGGTGTCGTCCTTCATGCGATCCGGGAAGCCTTCAGCCATCACGTCACGACCGTGATGGCCGGTGTCCATGCCGACGACGTCCATCAGATACGCCGGGCCCATCGGCCAGCCGAACTTTTCCATCACCTTGTCAGCGCGGACGAAGTCCACACCGTGAGCGATGGCACGGGCAAAGCCGCCGAAGTACGGGAACAGCACGCGGTTGACCAAGAAGCCGGGGCAATCGTTGACCACGACCGGGCTCTTGCCCATTTTCTTCGCGTAGGCAACGGTGGTGGCGATCGCGGTTTCGCTGGTCTTCTCACCACGGATGACTTCCACCAGCGGCATCATGTGCACAGGGTTGAAGAAGTGCATGCCGCAGAAGTTTTCCGGACGCTTGAGCGCCTGGGCCAGCAGGCTGATGGAAATGGTCGAGGTGTTCGAAGCTATGATGGCATCGTCACGCACCAGGCCTTCCACTTCGGCCAGCACCGACTGCTTGATCTTCGGGTTTTCGACAACGGCTTCGACCACGATGTCGACGTGACCGAAGTCGCCGTAGGACATGGTTGGACGAATGGCATTGAGCGCTTCAGCCATCTTGGCTGGCGTCAGGCGACCTTTCTCGACACGCTTGCCGAGCAGCTTGGAAGCCTCGTTCAAGCCCATCTGGATGCCTTCTTCGCGGATATCCTTCATCAGGATCGGCGTGCCTTTGACAGCCGACTGATAGGCGATACCGCCACCCATGATGCCGGCGCCGAGCACGGCAGCCAGTTTCACGTCACGGGCCTGCTTGTCATACGCCTTGGCCTTCTTCTTCAGCTCCTGATCGCTCAGGAACAGGCCAACCAGGCTCTGTGCAACAGAAGTCTTGGCCAGTTTGACGAAGCCAGCGGCCTCAACTTCGATCGCTTTGTCGCGGCCGAAATTGGCGGCTTTCTGAATGGTCTTGATCGCTTCGACCGGCGCCGGATAGTTCGGGCCAGCCTGACCAGCCACAAAACCCTTGGAGGTTTCGAAAGCCATCATTTGCTCAATAGCGTTGAGCTTGAGCTTGTCCAGCTTTGGTTGACGCTTGGCTTTGTAGTCCAGCTCACCAGAAATGGCGCGCTTGATCAGATCCAGCGCGGCGGCCTGAAGCTGCTGGGGAGCAACCACGGCATCTACGGCGCGCACCTTGAGCGCATCTTCAGCACGGTTTTCCTTACCAGACGCAATCCACTCGACAGCGTTGTCCACGCCAATCAGACGCGGCAGTCGAACGGTACCGCCGAAACCTGGGTAGATGCCCAGCTTCACTTCTGGCAGGCCGACCTTGGCAACAGTGGACATGACGCGGTAGTCAGCGGCCATGCACATCTCGAAACCACCGCCCAACGCGATGCCATTGATGGCCGCGACGGTCGGGACACCGAGGTCTTCGAAATCGCTGAAGATCTTGTTCGCTTCGAGGTTACCGGCGACCAGCTCCTCATCGGACATCTTGAAGTTGTCGACGAACTCGGTGATGTCCGCACCGACAATGAAAACATCCTTGCCGCTGGTAACGATGACGCCCTTGACCGAAGCGTCCGCCTTGATGGCGTCGACTGCCTGGCGCAGGTCGTTGAGGGTGAGGCGATTGAACTTGTTGACGGACTCACCCTTGAGGTCGAAATTCAATTCGACGATGCCGCTCTCAAGAGCCTTAACCGTGATGGCTTTACCTTCGTAAATCATCAACTGATCTCCACGGTATGGAAGCTGAACGTTACGTGTCGCACGTCATCGGCCCGAAGACCGTCACTGCTACACAGTGAAACGACACCCACCGACACGATAAACCGGGCTGACGGCATTTGCGTGGCAAACGCTCGATTCATACGCCCGTTTGATTTGGGTGAGCACACCTTCTTTGAAAAGCATCCGAATGTCAATCGACTGGCCAAACCGCAAGAGCACTTCATCCGCTTCAAGACCATCAAGCCTAGCCAAGGCCAGCCAAACCCGCGACGAGCAGGCACATCTTTCCTCGCATGGGCGGGCATTCATGCAGCTGATCCCACCCGCCATCAGTGATGGACCACTTCTTGCGCCCAGCGTCACAACCAGCCTGGCTTGCTTGTACACTCACCGCCTGCACCCAAAATCTCGTTCAGCTGCGCCAGTGCGCAGCCACGCTTCAGGAGTCATGCATGTCTGCACCCATTGCCCGCGTCGATACAGGCCAGGATTCATACAAGTGGCTGGAGAACCGCGACGCACCCGAGGTGCTCGATTACCTGAAAGCGGAAAATGCCTATCTGGAAGAACAGCTGGCTGACCAAGACCAACTGCGTGAATCGTTGTTTCTCGAGATCAAAGGCCGTATCCGGGAGACCGACCTTTCGCTGCCCTCCCCCTGGGGGCCCTGGCTCTATTACCAGCGCACCACGGCTGGCGATGAATATCCGCGCCACTACCGCTGCGCGCGCCCGGCGGATGGCTCATTCGCCGTGGATGAAGCTAGTGAGCAACTCTTGCTCGACCCCAACGAGCTGGCAGCGGGAGGCTTCCTGTCGCTGGGCGCGTTCAGTGTCAGCCAGGACCACAGCAAGCTGGCTTACAGCCTCGACACACAAGGCGACGAGATCTATCAGCTGTTCATCAAGGACCTGCAAACAGGCGAGGTGACCGCGCTCCCCTTCGAAGATTGCGACGGCAGCATGACCTGGGCCAACGATAATCAAACCCTGTTCTTCGGCGAACTCGACGACACCCACCGCCCCCACAAGATCTACCGTCATCGGCTGGGCGACAGCGAGCGCACCGAGGTCTATCACGACCCGGACGGGCGTTATTTCGTGCATTGCTACAGAGCCAGCTCAGAGCGCCAGCTGGTCATCCTCTCCAACAGCAAGACCACCAGCGAAGCCTGGGCGCTCTCAGCGGATAAACCCGAAGGAAACTGGGTTTGCCTGGCACCACGCCAGGATGATCACGAGTACTACCCTGACCACGGCCTGTTGGATGGGCAATGGAGCTGGCTGATCCGCAGCAACCAGGCCGGTATCAATTTCGCCCTGTATCAGGCACCGGAGCGCACCCCGCAACGCGAGCACTGGCATGAGTTGATCGGCCACAGCGACTCGGTGATGCTGGAAGACGTCAGCCTGAACGCCGGCGCAGTCACCCTGAGCCTGCGTGAGGCGGGGCTTCCCATCATCGAAGTTAGACCGTCGACTGCCGCGCCCTATCGCGTGCAACTGCCGGATGCCGCCTACAGCCTCCACGTACACAACACGCTCGAATTCGACAGCCCGGTTATCCGGCTGCGCTACGAAGCGCTGAACCGCCCGGCTCAGATCCGTCAACTGAACCTAGCCGACGGCCAGCAGCAGGTGCTCAAGGAGACGCCGGTAGAGGGTCCGTTCGATGCTGACGCCTATGAGAGCCGACGCATCTGGGCCATTGCGGCCGATGGCACTCAGGTGCCTATCAGCCTGGTTGGCCGCCGTGAGCATTTCGGTAAGCCAGCCCCTCTGTATCTCTATGGCTACGGTGCTTACGGTCACAGCCTGGACCCCTGGTTTTCCCATGCCCGGCTATCGCTGCTCGATCGCGGATTCGTCTTCGCCATTGCCCATGTACGCGGCGGCGGCGATCTTGGCGAGGCCTGGTATCGAGGGGGCAAACTGGAACATAAGCCAAACACATTCAGCGATTTCATTGCCTGCGCTGAAAAACTCGTTGCAGATGGTTATACCGAACCGGCTCGACTCGCCGTCAGCGGCGGCAGCGCTGGGGGCCTGCTGATTGGCGCCGTAGTCAATCTGCGGCCGGACCTGTTCGGTGCGGCCATCGCCGAGGTGCCCTTCGTCGACGTGCTGAACACCATGCTTAACGCCGACCTGCCGCTGACGGTGACTGAGTACGACGAGTGGGGCGATCCGAATCAGCCCGACGTGCATGCCCGCATCAAGGCCTATGCGCCCTACGAGAACGTGCGCAGCCAGCCCTACCCGGCCATTCTCGCGGTAGCCGGGTATAACGACAGCCGCGTGCAATACTGGGAAGCGGCCAAGTGGGTCGCCAAGCTGCGCGCGCACAAGACCGACGACAACCTGCTGCTGCTGAAAACAGAGTTTGGCGCTGGGCATGGAGGCATGAGCGGGCGCTATCAGGCGCTGAAGGATGTCGCGCTGGAATACGCCTTCGTGCTCAAGGTATTCAACATGGCGCCTCGCTAGAAAATCGAGGCCCCAAGCGTGCCGCCGGCCCCCTTGCCTGTGGCGCCCAGGTTTGCCGACCCACGGTGGGAACAGTGCCGGAGCGACGGGGTCATTTATCACACCATCAATTCGGAGTGATTACCCATGTTCAGGACATCCTCAAACCACGCCTCACAGAACGTGCACGGCTGGGAGCGCGCGGCATCGATCATTGGCGGCCTGTACTTCCTCGGTAAAGGCCTTGGGCGTGGCGGCATAGGCGGAGTTCTACAGTTGGCGGTCGGCGGAATGGCCTTGGCGCGAGGCATCTCCGGCCAGTGCGAAGCCAAGCGCATGCTCGACGACGTGAACGAACAGGCCAGAATGGCCGAGGGAAACTCGCGAAGCATGCCGCTCGAACGCAGTGAGGCCGATGACGTGCGCCTGAGAACCAATGCCCAGGCGGCCACCGGCACCGCGACAGTGACCGGTAATGACTCGCTCGAGAACCCGCGCACGGGCGTCTGACCAGGCTACAACTGCGCGAGCGGTAATCGCTCCAAATCCGCTCGCGCGGAGGGGTTTGCCCGCAAAACAAAAGCAGAATCGGCCCTGAGGCATGGTGTAGACGCAACGTACTGCCGTTTGAAGACTCTAGCTTGCCTAAGGCAACGCCTGTTTTTGGCGATGGCCTATCAATAGGTCAAAACCGCTCACCGCTCAGTCACGGGGAACGACGATCAACCCGGCACGCCCACCGATCGCGACGTCCGCAATCGGGAACAAGATCCGCGCATGTTGCTCTTCTACCACCCAGCGCGTGCCGTTCTCGTCCTCCGCCAGCAAAGTGCCAGGCACAAGCGGAGTGAAGTTCTGAATATCCTCTGGGAGGCGAAGAGCGAACTGACCGCTTTGTTTGATGATTTCGCGCGCCAGCCGAAACTTCAGTAAAGGCGGCCGCTGAGGCTCATGAACTGCAGGATCTACCGCTTCGATCCAGCTACGCGCAGCCTGCAAGAATTGGTGGAGACATTGAGGCCATACGCCTCCCGGGGCTTCGGCCATTTCCAGCGTAAAGGCCTCGGCCCCATGTCGAGTCGCCGTGTGAGCACTGAAGGTCCCGGAAGGCTTCTCCTGCAACAGCACCGCATCGACCGCAGCGTCCTGAAGACGCGTCAGGCTTTGCGGGGAGACTTCGCGTCCTTCTACCCAGGGACAGACGGCAAACTGCGGCAGAACCGATTCACGCATCGCCGAGTGCAGGTCGTAATGCCAGCGCTGCCGCCCAGGCTCCTGGAAAAACGCGGCAACCCACGCCTCCAGCTGCGCAGCGCGGCTCGTCTCGTCGCTTGGCTCGCTTGCCGCGTGCTTGCCACAGAACAGCCGGTTCAGATCCTGCCCCAGACGACGCACGCCCTGCCGCATGGCGGGCGGATTGCAGAACAACAGCAACAGCCGCGCACGCGGGCGAATCTCGTTACAGGCGACCGCCTTGATCAAGCGGTCCAGCAGTTCAATCGGAATGACTTCACAGCCATGCACGCCCGCCGACA
>CERD01127053.1_pt1 | contig 35264 bp, 31 predicted proteins | sample 530931 | NCBI WGS metagenome assembly CERD01 (sample SAMEA2621101, study PRJEB7988) | marine metagenome | isolation source: saline water (ENVO:00002010), including
AGTGATTATTTCTAATTATAGGCTTGTGCAACGGTTACCGTTGTTAGCCCACGTTTTTATTTTAAATTATCCCAAAACTCTGGTGGATATTGGTCAACATCCAATGCATCTAAATTTATTGGTATTCGATTTATGTATTCTTTTCTGGTATTTTTTTTGCCATATTTTCTGTCCCATTCATCTTCTATTTGTTTGTTTCTTTTTTTCTCTTTAATGATTTCTTTTTGAAGCCTTAAAAATTCTCTCTCATCATTAATGTAATTAAAAAAATCCGCTGATTTTTTATTTTTAGAAGAAAGCAATTCTTCAAAGATTAAGCTTTTTTCATTTTCAAGGATGTTTTTATACTCGTCGATAAATGTTGGTCCAGTAAGGTCATTTATTTTCAACGAATTTTTATGAGGGTGAACAGATGGTGGAACAGACAATTCAAAAGCGAGTCTCCTTTTTGTCCAGTTGTAAGAAAGATGATAAGCACAACATAAACTTGAGGGATTAGAAATGAAAGTTTCGATTAAGTCTGTTAGACCATAATCATTTTCTATCGATTCTTTCAGAACTCCAATTTTATAATTTATACAATTTAAATTCCCTAATTCTTTGGCTTTCATAAAGCTATCCAAAGCTTGTTTGTTTAATTTTAGTTCGGAAAACAATACACCTTGAATGTAATATCCATAAATACAATCATTATTCTTTAAATATTTTAAAATTAAATCCAGTCCTTTATTTAATAGCTCTTTTTGCTTATTTGCATCGACGTAAGAATACAGAAAGGCTTGAGTAAAATAATAGTCAAGTGAATTTTCTGTAGAACTATATTTTAGTGTTTTTGAAGGAACGATTTTTTCAAAATCAAACATATACTCATCTTTCCAGCCATTTCCACATTGGCAACTTACCAAATCTAATCCTTGCTTGAAAAGTTCAGAAGCTTTTGAGTATTGTTTTGAATTCATAAATCCAAAACCTTGCACAATAAAGGATTTCCCGAGATTTTCTAAATCAAATCTTTTGATTAAGTCAATTTTTATGTTTGAATCAATATTTTCTTTCATAACTATGCTTATTCAAATGTGGGCTAACGGTTTAGCTATGAACAGTACGGGAGCAAACTAGCGTTTACTTTCCGCCAAGCACATAGCGAAATCTTTTTGTTTTGTTTTTTCTTTCCTTGTTTAAAGCAAAATCCAAAAGATTTTGCGGACTTCATAAAAATACGCAAACCCTGCGATTAAGCCCGAAGCCCGTATTGTTTATAGGTTGTGTTGTAATGAGTTTTTTATATTATTCCTATCAAGTGAGAATTCAGTCCGATTAGTATCCAGATATTTAATTAAGTCCAAAATCCTTAAATCCGTTGTTCTAGACCTTTTATTCTCATTACTAACCTTCCCATAGAGATACAAAATTACTTGGTCTAATGTTTTCGTGTCTACTTTATCCAGCTTAGATTGAAGATTTAACCAAGGTAAAAATAATAAGTCATCAATTTCTAAATGTGCTTGTCTTTTCAGCGAATTTTTCAAGTCCTCTTTATCCAGTTTAACCTGTCCATTTCCTTCAAATATTCGTTGTAAGAAATCCGAGAAAGATTCGATTAATATTCCTAAAGCTCTATAAGTAGAATTTCCAGACATTCAGATTAAATCAGTTCTATTTAAATTCATTACAACAATTGTATATGCACACAATTGCACATATTTCACCTATAAAAGTAATCTAATTCCCACCCACTTAAAAAAAGACCTATCAACAGTTATTAACAGGCATTTTTGTGTTTAAACTTAGAACTATGCTTACCACCATACCACAAAGAACTTTTCAAGCGTGTTGTTTTTCTTCATCCAAACCATGGGGGCACTGTTGTTTTCTAAGCGTTCTGTAATAGCTATAATAATTTCTTTGTGTGAGCGCCATGCTACGGTGTTCGTAGGCTGTAACACCCATTCGCTTTTGGTAGGGATATAAAATGTATGTGGTGTAAAGTCAGCCGTATGAAATGCTGCCAAGCGTAACCAATAGCCTATAATACAATTGTTGTTTAATGGTGCTATGGATAATGCCTCACAAGAATAAGGTTGAAATAACTGGGCTTTGTAGCAAATTTGCTGCGTCATGTTTTCGGTTTCAATTCCTTTTTCTAACAATGCGGAGCGCCCTATAGGCGTGTGAATCAAAGAAAATTGGTTGTTCTTTATCTTTTCTAGCTTGGCATAAAAGGCATCGCGCCGGTTGGGTCCTACCAGTTGGTGTATGGGTTCTTTAATATCGGTGTCGATCAGATAGAATTTATAGGTCAATTCTATGTGAATTAGCTGCTTTGTAGCGGTTTCCTGAACAATAAAATCTATTTCACCAATAGTCCGTTTTTCTTCCCGTATGGGCAAATTGTGCAGTAGTACATTATACGCATTACTAGCCTTTAACAACTGTTTGCACACAAATTCCATTTGATGTCCCAAGCGCAATTTTTCCGGTATTTCACTTACCACAAAACTGTCTGCCGTCACCTCAGGAAACTGAAACAGAGATACGCCAAACTGCACACCTTCCCAAAGCGGTGGAGTGCTTAAAAAGCCTTGTATCTGTTTGATGGTTGTAACTAGTTGGTCGATGGTTTATCTTTATTAGTTGTTAATTGTCGGTTGTTTGTAAATAGTATTGCTAAATACCGGTAACTGAGCGTAGCCGAAGTTACTTTTTTAAAACGCTACGCGCAAAACGTTGCATGTTAAACGCTATACGCTATACGCTTTGCGCTGGTCGCTTTTCGCTACGCGCTAAACACATATCGCTTATCTGCCTAATTATTAAATCTTGAGTTCAAAAAACAAATAGATTGTTTCCTCATTAAAAAGCTACTCGCAAATACAATTTTTTTTATGCCAAGCACTAATCGCCGTAAGCTATTCGCTTTTCGTCAGCAACTATCCTAAAGAGAAAAGCGCACAGCGTATTGCGTTCGGCGACCAGCGAACAGCCGACAACGAACAACCAACAACGAACAACGAACAACCATCAATGCACAATCATCAACGAACAACGAACAACCATCAATGCACAATCATCAACGAACAACGAACAACCATCAACGAACAACTATCAGCCGACAACCAACAACGAACAACCAACAACCAACAACCAAATAAGTTAACATTTCCCAAAAGCCGTGGGCATCCAAGGTAAAAGTGTTAATTTTATAGTATGGCTATGAATGAAAGAAAAGGGTTTCGCTTTGAAACTTACGAGGCACCCGAACAATCGATTTTTGATAAGCTTTTTGATATTTTTCAGGAGCTGATCACACATACTTCTGGCGATTTTGACGAAGCCATAGACTGGTTACGTGAGCTAGACAAGGAATATGAACTGACTACCGAAGACTACACCATTGACGATTTTATTGAAGATCTAAAAGCGAAAGGGTACATACGTGAAGAGTTTAAAGATGGCGGTGGTGACGGTGAAGATGGGGAAGAAGGTTCTGGCGGCGGAGATATCTCCATAACCGCAAAAATGGAACGTATTATTCGTCAGCGTGCATTGGACCAAATTTTTGGGAAGTTAAAACGTAGTGGTGCAGGTAACCATAAAACGGGCAAATCCGGACAAGGTGATGAGCACACGGGCGACCTTAGGGAATACCGTTACGGCGATGGTCTGGAAAACATATCTATGACCGAGAGTCTTAAGAACGCCCAAATTAATCACGGTGTTGGCAGTTTTCAATTGAGCGAAAATGATCTGGTAGTAGAAGATACCCAGCATAAGGCGCAAATGAGCACCATTCTTATGATCGATATTAGCCATAGTATGATCTTGTATGGAGAAGACCGTATTACGCCTGCCAAAAAGGTTGCTATGGCATTGGCAGAATTGATTACCACCAGATACCCAAAAGACACATTGGATATTTTGGTTTTTGGTAATGATGCTTGGCCCATACCCATTAAAGATTTACCATATTTAAAAGTAGGTCCGTATCACACCAATACCGTTGCCGGATTACAATTGGCCATGGATATGCTGCGCAGAAAGCGTAATACCAATAAACAGATTTTTATGATTACCGATGGTAAGCCAAGTTGTTTGCGCATGCCAGACGGTACGTATTATAAAAACAGTGTGGGGCTAGATGATTTTATTGTGGAGAAATGCTACAATATGGCGCGTCAGGCAAGAAAATTGCACATACCCATTACCACGTTTATGATAGCTCAAGACCCATATCTCATGCAGTTTATTCGCCATTTTACGGAAGCGAATAAGGGCAAGGCTTTTTTCACGGGATTAAAAGGATTGGGTGAAATGATATTTGAAGATTACGAAGCAAACAGAAAAAAAAGATTGAAATAAGACCATAAGAATTATATGAAATTAGATTATAAAAACATACAAACTTTGGGAGCCTTAAAAGCTGCCGGATACCAAACAAAAAGTGTAAAAGATGAGTTGCGAGATAACCTTATCGAAAAAATAAAAAAGGGAGAAGATGCCTTTACTGGTGTTTGGGGCTATGAAGACTCGGTAATTCCAGAATTGGAACGCGCTATTCTATCTCGACATAATATAAATTTATTAGGACTTCGTGGTCAGGCGAAAACACGGTTGGCGCATTTAATGGTGAATCTGTTAGATGAATATATTCCCGTTGTAGCCGGTTCCGAAATCAATGATGATCCTATGAAACCCATGTCTAGGTTTGCCATGGAACTAATTAAAGAAAAAGGAGACGATACGCCAATTTCATGGTTGCATAAAAGTGAGCGTTTTGCAGAAAAACTAGCAACGCCAGATGTTACGGTGGCGGATTTAATTGGTGATGTGGATCCTATAAAAGCGGCAAACCTAAAATTATCTTATGCAGATGATAGGGTAATTCACTTTGGTATGATTCCACGTGCCAACCGCTGTATATTTGTAATCAACGAGTTACCCGATTTACAGGCTCGTATTCAGGTTTCTTTATTCAATATTTTGGAGGAAGGTGATATTCAGATTAGAGGATTCAAACTGAGATTGCCTTTGGACATTCAATTCGTATTCACGGCAAACCCAGAAGATTATACCAATAGAGGTAGTATCGTAACTCCGCTAAAAGATAGAATTGGGTCGCAAATATTAACGCATTATCCTGATGATATTGAGATTGCTAGAAAAATTACCAAGCAAGAAGCCAAGCTAGATACACGCCAAACCGAAGCTGTTTATGTTCCAGATCTTGCAAAAGACCTTTTGGAGCAAGTAATTTTTGAAGCACGGGACAGTGAGTATGTCGATGCCAAAAGTGGGGTGAGTGCCCGTACGAGTATAACAGCTTTCGAGAATTTATTGAGTACAGCAGAGCGCAGGTCTTTATTGAACGGTGGTGATCACACCATGGTACGTTTAAGTGATTTCTTAGGAATTGTACCTGCCATTACAGGGAAAATAGAATTGGTTTATGAAGGAGAGCAGGAGGGAGCCGACGGTGTTGCTACCATACTCATAGATGATGCGGTAAAAACATTATTTCCGAAGTATTTTCCAAAAATCAATAAACTAGAACGAAAAGATGAAGAAACGGTTTACGATGAATTGTTACATTGGTTTTTTCAAGGAGAAGGTTTTGAATTGATGGACGATTTTACAGATGACGAATACAAACGTGCATTAGATAGTATTCCTGCATTAAATCAATTATTGAAAGATCATCAACCAGATTATAATGTTAAGGATGTGTATTTCTTAAAAGAATTGTTATTATGGGGATTGGTTTCTTATAAAAAACTGAATAAACAGCGATTTACCGATGGTTTCGAGTTTAAGGACTTATATAGTAGTTTTTTAAAAGGAATTTAAAAAACCATAGAAAATAAGAAAGCCCGTTCAAACTTGAACGGGCTTTCTCTTTTTCATAGCAATATAATCTCATTGCAATTGATAGGCGGGCAATTTAAAAATAAAGGAACTGCCTTCATATGGTTTACTGAGTACCACAATGGTGGTGTCATGTAAATCCATAATCTTTTTAACAATAGCAAGGCCTAAACCTAACCCTTGTTTTTTGGTGTTTTTATCTACCTGTTTATATCGATCAAATATAAATGGTTGATCATTTATAGGTATGCCGTTACCGGTATCTGTAATATTGATTTCTATTTGTTTGCCCATTTTTACAAGGCTCAAAGTGACTTTTCCATGAGGCTCCGTGTACTTAATTGCATTCTCGATTAAATTCTGCAGTGCCCTTTCTACCAAACCAATATCCGCATAGACCATATAATTCTCCTCAGGATTGTCCAATTCTAAATGCAATTGCTTCTGTTCTGCCAATAACCTGAACTTAGCAATAAGATCATGTGAAAGTTCTGTGATAGAGAAAGGTTCTTTTATTGGGGTCACTTGTTCTGCTTCTAATTTAGAATACTCGAACAGTTGATTGATCAAGTCAGATAACTTATCAATGTTAGCATGGGTTATCTGTAAGTACTCGTCTTTTTGATGCTCTGTCAATGAATCTTTCTTGATCTGTAACGTTTCTATATATCCTTTTAAAACGGCAAGCGGAGTACGTAGGTCATGTGATACATTGGCAATCAACTCTCTGCGCAAATTATCTACGGATTTTATTTTCTCCATATTCTCTACTATGGAGTCTGCCATTTTATTAAAGGAAAGTGCTACCACTTCAATATCGGATTCTTCAGGATTTTCTATTCTAATATCTAGATCGCCTTCTTGAAATTTACGAACGGTCTGTGTAATCAACCTTAAATTTTTGGTCAAGAACCAAATACTTAGAACTCCAATTAATGCAGAAAAAAGCATGGTCAACAAAATGGCACCAATGCTCAGTTTTGTAAAATACGAGCCAAAAAGGTTGTCACTTATTAGGGCCAATTGCTTTCCGGCAACAATAATATAGATATAGCCTTCATGACCATCTATTGAAAATGGAGCTGCAGAAAAAATATTTTGCTCATTGGGGTTTAAAGGGTCATCGCCCAAAATAAATTCTTGTCCTTTTGATGCTATGTATTTATTAATCGGTTCTAAGGAAACCGATTTCATTGGTTCGTTATCGTTATGTTCCAATACTACGGAATACAGAATGTCACCGGCATTGTTCAAAAGATATATTTCTATACCCCGATTAACGGCCATCATGTCATGCATTAAATCACCAAAAAGCGCTTTGTTTACACTTCCGTCTTCAAGAAAAGGGGCATCATTCTGAAATTTTTCCTGGATTACATGTTCTGCAACGTTAGCATTAATGCGCTGGGTAATGGCCTCATTATAGTTAAGCGTAAGATACCCTGTGATAAAAATATAAGAGGCACCCATTAAAACAATTAGGAAAATAAAAGCGATCCATAATTTTTTAACCAGTTTAGGGGTCAAGGTCATTTCGTTCTTCATAATGCCATTATCTCTTCATTAAACTTGTAACCAACGCCCCATGTTGTTAAAATATAGGTTGGATTTGCCATATCCGATTCTATTTTGGCTCTTAATCTGTTGATATGAGAGTTTACCGTATGCTCGTATCCTTCAAAATTATAGCCCCAGATCATATTCAATAATTCTGTTCTGGTATAGTTTCTACCAGGGTTAGAGGCCATTAAGACCAATAGCTCAAATTCCTTAGGCGAAAGTTCGATCTTATAATCATCTACAACTACCTTACGTTTGTCAATATCTATGGTTAAACCCTCCGCTGATATAATGGAAGTATCTTCTTGTTTTTTACCGGTGTCGTTAGTTCTTCTTAAAACAGCTTTTATCCGTGCCAATAATTCCCTTATGCTAAATGGTTTGGTCATATAATCATCTGCACCTATTTCCAAGCCCAGAACCCGATCAATTTCCTCTGACTTTGCGGTAAGCATGATTACGGGTGTATTTTTGGTAGCCCGTAGTCTTCTACAAACTTCAACACCATCTAAGCTTGGCAAGGTCAAATCTAAAAGTATGAGCTCATAATCATTTTGCAAAGCCAGTTGAAGTCCTTCATCGCCATCCATAGCCATGGTTGTTTCATAGCTGACATCAGACAAATGAAGTTCTAACAACTTAATAATTTCGGGGTCATCCTCTATAATTAGTATACGTTTCATATGGAGTAACGAATTAAGATAAAAAGTATCACAGAAAAATCACATTACGCAGAAAAGTACCGTATCTACTGTAATGGTTTGGGTGTTGAGTCGTGTAATCCAATAATAATTACAAAGAAGTTGAATAAATCCGATGAACCGAATACATAAAGCGATGTAAGGTGACAGCAAAAAAAAAGCTCGATAAAAATAATCGAGGCTAATATATCTAGAATTTTATATTATTTCCAGTGATCTACATGCTGGTTCATATCATCGAACAAATAAGTGCCCACAATTTCTTTTCTGTACACTACAGCCAAAAAGGTAACTAATAATAATACGGCGTATAGCAATAATATAACAAAGCCCAGGGGCAAAAACGTACTTGGAATAAGATGATTTTCAAAATCCGAATAACTGAATAATATGATAATGGTTTCTACCAATTTATAGAGATAGACCAAAGAAATAAGATACAACACATATTCTAAAGTGCGCATTGGCGGGTCACTTAGTTCGTTTTCACTGATCTTAAACCATAGTACATACAGAAAGACCAAATGGATTATGGATAACAAAGGGAAAATGTAGTTGTCAATCTTAAAGAAATAAAACTTGTTGGTGTACAAGCCGTAAAAACTAAAAATGTTCAATAAAAACAATACGGCAACCGATACGATTAAAGTACGTTTCCAGGTCAATATTCCTTTAATAGAATTCATAAAACTAAGTTTAAATGGTCTTAGGGGAACCATAGTTTCGTTTCAAGAACGGGTATGTTTTTCGTTTATTTTAAACAATTCGATGAACGGTTAACTTTGTTGATTAAGTTACTGACCTTAAGCTAACCACCTCTTTATGATACTATATTTTATAAATAAAAGCAACATAAAACTGATTGCAAAAATTATCAAAGGCATTTGCATGCTAGTTGGTCCTATGACATCACTTATATTACTGTAGAAATAAAAATATAGTATTTGAACAGTCGTTGCAATAATGGATATTAAACCTAATTTAAAAGCCATAACTTTTCTAAGAAGAAGTAGTAGTGATGCTGTAGTTCCAGCAAAAACATCAACACCAAATACGATCAGCAACCAAAAAGGACGGTTTTCATAGATATATCGTTCATCATCTGTCAACACGTTATAAATTTCATCTGTAACAAAACATTCGCTTAAAAAAGATAGAATTCCAGTGATGCTATAAAAAAGGGCAAAAACAGCAACTGCCCAGAAAATTTTTGGCGGATTTACTGTTGAATTGATCATAGAGGGAACCTAAGTGTTTGTTACTTAGACCAATTTAATAAAAACCCAATGATTAACAACAAGCCACTGTATAGTTCATGCTAAATTGTAATTACTTTTGTAGCTATGAAAAAACTGCAGTTTTGCTATTTGGTACGATTACAATATTTAGGTTTTCGATATAACGGTTGGCAAGAGCAACCAAAAATGCGGACTATTACGGGTATGTTAAACAAAACCTATGCTTTCTTATACCCAGATAAGCATTTTAAAATATTAGGTGCCGGTAGAACAGATGCAAAGGTTTCTTCATTAGACGGTGCTTTTGAATTGTTCGTGGATGATGAAATTAAAGACTTCAATGGTTTTGTTATTGATTTCAATAAAAATCTACCACCGGATATTAGATTACTTTCCATATCAGCCGTTGCACAAAATTTTAATATTATTAAGGATAGTAAAACAAAGGAATATTGTTATTTCTTTTCCTTTGGAACCAAAAATCACCCATTTAGTGCCCCGTTCATTACAAACTATATGCATGACCTTAATTTAGATGTAATGAAAGAAGGTTCCACATTATTCACTGGGACTCATGATTTCTCTGTATATACTGCAGAATTAAAAGCGAATGCCAAAACCATAAGAAAAATTGATTCTTGCCATATTGAACCCAACACTATGTTGACCGCTAATTTTTTTCCAGAGCAGAGTTACGTTTTAAGAATTAAGGGCAAGGGTTTTATGCGATATCAAATTAGAATGATCATGGGAGCATTGGTGCAATTGGGCAAGGGGGAACTGTCACTTGATGATATTAGAGCTTCTTTGCTTGCAGATGCTGATATGGTCTTAAAAACTATTGCACCTGGTTCCGGTTTAATTCTTAATGAACTGACCTTTACGAATTAGTTGTTTGTTTAATATATTTATAAAAAATACCATATATGGCCACAAATAAGAAGCTCAACTTCCCTAAGCGAAAAAAGAAAAAATCGCGCCAGCAGAATAAGCTAGGGAAAGCTCCAGGAACTATAAGTTACATGGGAGATAAGGAGCGTGGAGATAGTGTTATTTATAGTACTACCTATAATGCCGATGGTTATGAAACCAAAGAGTTTACAGATTTAGAAACATTTTTTGCGGAAAAAAGAACAGATCAAACTTCTTGGATCAACGTAGTTGGTATATCTGATGAGCCCTTTATTGAAAAATTAGGTAAGCATTTTAACCTAAACCCTTTGGTGTTAGAAGATATCGTAAATACCGAACAACGACCCAAAGTAGATGAATATGACGACTATATTTTTGGCATATTTAGAATGTTATATATCTCTGAGGAAGAAGAAATTGTAGGGGAACATATTGCCTTGGTCTTATTGGAGAATACCGTATTGGTATTCCAAGAGGTTAAAGCTGATGTGTTTAACGGGCTAAGAGAACGTATAACCGGTAAGTTAGGGCGCATTAGGACCAGAGGTGCAGATTACCTGTTTTTTGCACTTTTAGATGCTATTGTGGATAATTATTTTTTAGCCATTGAAAACCTGAACAACAGAATTGAAATTCTAGAGGAAGAAGTTTATTCTAATCCAGAACCGGTGGTGGCAAAGAATATTCAACTACTTAAAAAGGAAGTGCTTAAGATCAGAAGATGGATCTTTCCGGTAAAGGAGCTAATAAGCCGACTTATAGATTCTGAAAATCCGTTGATTACAAAGGATACGAAATTGTTTTTACGAGACGTATTGGACCATGCCATTGAAATAAACGAAAGTTTACAGATTTATAGAGAAATGTCTATGAGTTTAATGGAAATGTACATGAGTAATATGAGTAATAAAATGAACGAGGTAATGAAAGTATTGACCATTATGGCCTCGATATTTATACCATTGACTTTTATTGCCGGTATCTACGGAATGAACTTTGACCATATGCCAGAACTGCATTATAAGTATGGTTACTACGTTGTTTGGATCGTAATGATACTTCTATTTATAGGTATGATGTTCTATTTTAAAAAGAAGAAGTGGTTATAAACCTGCATCTATTGCCTTTATAAAGTACTGAATTACCTATAGCATACGTATTCCATTAAAGAAATATGCTTATGGGTCATTGGTAGCTTAGCGTTTCATATATCTTGCCCTTGTTCAATGTATTGGACAAATAAGGTTTTGACATTTTTTAAAAGTGATCAAAATGTAGTAGTAACATTTAATATGTATATATGAAAACTAAGAATATTTATATGTCTTTAGCGGGAATCTTTTTAATGACAGGAACGCTAATGGCGCAAGAGAAGAATCAAGAAGTATTAGATACTAAAATATCTAAATCTTATACTGTAAACAACGGAAAAAAGTTGGTTAAAAATTCAGTAGAGATTACCACAAAACGATTGAACACTATTGAAAGTGCTAAAGAAGATGAGGGCAAGATAGATCAGGATAGGGTAGTGGACAGTGTAGCCACAATTATTAAAACAGTTCAAATAGATAATGACGAAGACGATGCTTTCGATGAAAAAATAGTGTTCAGTTATGAAGCTAAAACTCCTGAAGATTTTGTTTTGGTTTCAAAGAACAATGAATTGGTGGTAGCCATGAATGAGGGTGACAATCTAAAAATCGTAGAGAACATCAATTTGAAAAGTAAAAAAATGATGAACGATAAAACTACTTATATATTTACCAATGAACACGGTGAAAATTTAGAATTTTTGGTGGAAGAATATAGTAGACCCAATGAAACTGCTATGTTAGAAGAGTAATTCACTATAACAATGAATAGAAAGAGCCGCAAATGCGGCTCTTTTTTATATCAATCTTTATTGTTTTACTAATCAAAAAGGCTAGATGATAAATACCGATCACCACGATCACAAACGATAGATACAATAATACCTTCTTCTATTTCTTGAGCTAATCTTAGGGCAACGGTTGCTGCGCCACCACTACTCATCCCAGAAAAAATACCTTCTTCCCTGGCTAATTTTCTTGCCATTTCCTTGGCTTCTATCTCATTGACCTCCATAATACGATCTACCTTTTTAGCATCAAAAATCTTTGGTAAATATTCCGTAGGCCATTTTCTAATACCAGGTATGCTGGCGTTATCACTTGGTTGTACTCCTACAATTTGTATATCCTTATTTTGTTCTTTTAAGTACGTAGAAGTTCCCATGATGGTACCCGTTGTACCCATAGCGGAAACAAAGTGGGTGATTTTACCTTGGGTATCGTTCCAAATTTCAGGTCCCGTTGTTTTATAATGTGCTTTCCAGTTATCTGGATTGCCAAATTGGTTCATCATTTTATAACCTTCATTGGCTACTTTATTTTCAGCATAATCGCGAGCACCTTCAATTCCTACATCAGAAGAAGTTAGGGTCACTTTTGCACCATAAGCTCTCATGGTCTGCACACGTTCTTTCGTAGAATTCTCGGGCATTACCAATTCTATATCCAATCCGTATACTCCGGCGATCATAGCCAAGGCAATACCGGTGTTACCGCTAGTAGCTTCGATCAGCTTATCATTTGCTGTAAAATCACCATTATCGTAACCTGTTTTGATCATGTTATACGCGGCACGGTCCTTAACGCTTCCACCAGGGTTATGACCCTCCATCTTAAAATACACGGATACGTTAGGGTTGGTATTTAAAACTCTTGATTTTACCAAAGGCGTATTACCAATGAGCGATAATAAAGAATTAGACATGGGGTATTGTTTTTATTTTAATTTCTGGGGTGTGGAAAACAGTGGAATGTGCGGGTACAGACGCCGTTATCCATGCGTTACCACCAATAATACTGTTGGCACCTATTACGGTATCTCCGCCTAAAATAGTGGCATTGGCATATATGGTGACATTATTTTCTATTGTTGGATGCCGTTTGGTCTTCTGTAGATTTTTAGCCACAAAAAGACCGCCTAAGGTAACCCCTTGGTATATTTTAACATCGTTCTTAATTATTGCAGTTTCACCTATGACCACACCTGTGCCGTGATCTATATGGAACGACTTTCCTATTTGTGCACCAGGGTTAATATCTACGCCCGTTTGTCTATGGGCATATTCCGTCATTAATCTTGGTACCAATGGAAATCCTGTTTTATACAGTTCGTGTGCCAACCTATATACGGATATGGCATAGAAGCCAGGATATGCCATGTACACCTCTTCAATAGATAATGAGGCAGGGTCACAATTAACGGTAGCCTCTGCGTCTAAATTTAGACTTTCTAGCACTAAGGGTAATTTTTCAACATAGTTCTCCCAAACCTTTTTACAGGGTTTTTCGCTTTCCCAGCATGCTAGATCAACTAGTTCATCAAATTGTTTCTCCAATTCATCCAAGCTGTCCGCTACTGGTGTTTCAATATCGAACAGGGTATAAAAAAGTAAGTCGGTAAACTTTTCAGTATTTCTTTTTAATCGAAATCTTAAGTTTGGTTGCTTCTTGTGGGTATTAATCTTTTCGATAATAGATCGATGGTCCATGAGTTTGCATTAGTTCATCAAAATTAACCAAATAACTAAAAGTACTTCTCATCTAATGGTTAACTTTAGCTTAAAATCACAAGAGTTAGGTCGTATGTTAGAAACGAATATTACAAAAAGCACTTTACAATATTTAAATGCACTTAAAGAAAACAATAATAGAGATTGGTTTACGGAACATAAACCCACCTTTCAAAAAGAACAAGAACAGGTAAAAAGCTTTTTTAATCATGTACTACAATTATTGAATACCCACGATGAAATTGAAAAATTAAAAATATTTAGAATTTATAGGGATGTCCGTTTTTCCAAGAACAAGACTCCTTATAAAACGCATTTTTCTGCCTCATTTGCTAGAGCCGGTAAGCTTAGGCGTGGTGGCTACTATGTACAAGTTGCGCCGGGCAATAGTTTTATAGCTACCGGTTTTTGGGCACCAGAGAAGAATGACCTTTTACGCATAAGAAAGGAATGGGAGTTAGATACCTCCGAATTGGTCGCCATTATCGAAGACAATTCGTTTAAAAACATATGGGGGCCATTGGTAGGTGATGAGCTTAAGACAGCACCTAAGGGATTTGATAAAGAAGACCCTAACATTGCATTTATTCGTAAAAAACAATTCATTTTTACCAAAAGCTTTACCGATGCAGAGGTACTGTCAGACGATTTTGCCAAGCAAATAGACCAAGCGTTTAAAACTATAAGACCTTATTTTGACCTTATGAGCAGTATATTGACCACCAATTTAAATGGGGAATCACTATTGGACGAGCTCTAACTTTTCAAAATATTGAATTTGATCCTGTATTCTTTTAATCACCATATTCATCATTCGCTTGTTCAAGGCTGACGAGTTTTGAATATAAATTTCATATTCATCGACCGTAAATTGGCCAATGATCATACCTTTTAAAGAATTTCTAAACTTAATGTCTTTTTGAATGGCCTTGGTAACATAGTCCAAACGTTTTTCAAGTTTTAGCTCGTAAAACGTATTTTTCATTTTCTTGATATAATTCTGAAAAGAGGCTAGGAATAAATCATTCTGTAATTTTAATATGGGACGTAATGTAAGATTTTGAAATCGTTCATCATCACTCATATTTGGTACTATTCTGGCAGATGGAATTAAAGGTCGAATTGACTGCAATTTCTGTGTCCTGTCCATTATGTATAGGTTTTACTTAAAGGTACGTATAAGATAAAATCCATTTACAAGGGGTATAATAAGTTTTTAACCTCTTATGAACAATAACCACAGTATTAAATAAGTATCCCTAAAATTTTGTTTATCATAATTCTGTCAAGCAACAATTATTAATATGAAACTTATTAATTGCTCTCTATTTACAATTGATAAATCGTACCTCTAAAATGGGCCAAATTGTAGTTTTACTAAATTAACAACTAACTTTGCAGTGTAAATTTTGCTAAAAAATAGACTATGAGATTTCATACAAGAAAATTAGTTAAACCAGGCGATTTAAATTCTAACGGCACTTTATTTGGTGGTAGATTATTAGCTTGGATCGATGAAGAAGCAGCCCTTTACGCCATTATTCAATTGGAAAACGGTAAAGTGGTTACCAAGTATATGTCAGAAATCAATTTCATGAGCGCTGCCGTTAAAGGTGACGTTATTGAAATAGGTATAGAGGTGGTAAAGTTCGGTAAAACATCATTGACCTTAAACTGCGAGGTACGTAATAAGATGAATCACGAAACTATTGTTACCGTAGATAATATCATTATGGTCAACCTAGGTGAAAACGGAAAACCTACACCACATGGTAAGACCAAAATAGAGTTTGTAAAAGATCGCTTAGCGGCATTGGGTGAAGTTGATTAACTTTCACCCAATTCTTTTGCTATTCGCTGTACGTCATCAAGTACTCGCAATAGGTTTCCTCCCCATAATTTTTCTATTTCTTCTTGGGTATAGCCTCTATTTACAAGTTCTAGGGTTACGTTGAAGGTTTCAGAAGCATCGTTCCAGCCTTCAATTCCACCGCCGCCATCAAAGTCAGAACTAATACCCACATGGTCAATTCCTATTAATTTCACCATATAATCTATATGGTCTACAAAATCACCAACATTTACCGCTTCTGGTGCATCGCTTTTAGTTTCTGCAATTTCTTTGCCTATTTTTAAAACCTTAGGGTAGTTGTCCATGAATGCCGCCTTTTCAACATCGGATAAACTGGGAAATTGAGAACGCTCATACCAAGCTATATCCAAAGAATCTGCTACTTGCTGGTAAATTGATTTCATGAATGCTGCCCTTGCTTCATGCTTTTCCGTATTTAGATATGAACTAAAGGCAACCGTTTGTACTACACCACCATTTTCTTTCATCATAAGCAATTGCTCATCATCTAAATTTCGGCTATGTCCACATAAGGCTCTTGCCGATGAATGCGAGGCTATTATAGGAGCTTTTGACAAGGAAATCATTTGCTTTATAGCTTCTTTTGATGGGTGAGATACATCTATCATTATACCTAACCTGTTCATTTCGGCAACGGCCTCTTTCCCCAAATCACTTAAACCATTATGCAACCATTCATCATCAGCTTCTCCTGTATTGGAGTCAGAAAACTGACTATGACCATTATGGGCCAATGAAATATAACGTGCGCCCAAATCATGGTAAACCTTAAATTGGTCCATATCTAGTCCGATCGGGTATGCATTTTCAACACCGATCATAGCAACCTTTTTACCACTTTCTACAATTCTTTTTACATCTGCAGAATTTAATGCCAATTCAATTTGATCCGGTGCAATTTCTTCGCACAATTTATGGATAGCCTCAAATTTTGACATGGCATTTTCTTTGGCCTTGGCATAACCTTCATCTGTAAGTGTATCTTGACCTGTGTAAACAATAAGCCAAGTAACATCCAAACCGCCTTCTTCCATCTTGGGTAAATTGATTTGGGTATCTAGCCTCTGACTGTAATTTACACTGTCTGTGAAGTTTTTAACGTTGATGTCATTATGAGTGTCAATAGTAATGACATCTTCATGAATTCGTTGGGCTTTTTCAAGCGTGGTTTCTTCTTTTTTCTCCTTTTTTTCTGCGCAGGATACTATCGATAAAACGCATATTAAATAGATAAACTGTTTCATAGGGTTGGTTTATGACCTACAATTTAAGTGTATTCACAACAAATAACCAGCCTTAGAGAACATTTTATTGTCTGCATAATGGTTATAGCGCATTTTTAGGGAATTATAAGTTACAACCCAAACTAATTAAAGAAAACCTATTTATGGCAATTTCAAAAACTAAGGATTTACTTGGTCAATTAGCACAACTGGAAAAAACAGTAAGTGAATTTTCTTTTGAGGAGCTAAATGCCAATGAAGCTAAGGTGTTAAAAAACTCTTTTGACACGTTTAGATCTAGTTTAGAAAATCATATTTATTCTCCCAATACTACTTCCCCTATGGTTGAAGAAACCAAGGCTAGTGATATGAGAGAGCAAAAGATTGATCAAAAGCAATTTATTGCTCATATAAGCCATGAGATTAGAACACCTTTAAACAGCATCATTGGGTTTACAAATTTGCTGAACGAAGAAAAGTTGACCAAAAGCCAACACAAAAAAGTAGATGCTATACAATTTGCCTCCAATACACTTTTAAAGTTGATCAATGAGGTGCTGGATTATTCTAAAATATCTTCAGGTAATACCAATTTCGAGTCTGTAGATTTCAATCTGCATAGCTTGTTGAATGATGTTATGTTCTTGTGCGAAACCTTAATTGTTGATCGTGATATAGAGTTATTGGTAGAAATTGACGAAAACGTACCTAAGATAATTAAAGGAGACCCTTCTAAACTATCTCAGGTGCTTCTTAACCTTTTAGGGAACTCGGTAAAATTTGTACATAAAGGCTTTATTAAGCTTGAAGTTTTTGCATCTAAGACTTTCAATGGTGGTTGTGAACTTGAATTTTCAGTAGCAGATACCGGTATTGGTATTTCTCAGGAGAAAATAAAGACCATTTTCAATAGCTACACCCAAGCTGAAAATGACACCTCTAGTAAATATGGTGGTACGGGACTTGGTTTAACGATTACAAAAGAGATTATAGAAAAACTACAGGGCAATATTGAAATAGATAGTACTGTAGATAGCGGTACAACGGTAACTTTTAGGGTTCCTTATCCTTTAGGCAATAATGTCCATACCAGCAAAAACACCAATAATGACAGCACATTAGAAGGCAGAAAGGTGTTGGCAGGAACCAAAATTATGGTTTTTGAAGACAACCAAATGAATCAGCGCTTAATTGTAGAGCAGCTGACCAAATGGGGCTGTAAGGTATATTCCAATCTAAGCTTGCCAAAATCATTGAAAACTTTAGAATCCAAAGAAATAGATCTCATTTTAATGGATCTTAAAATGCCCGGACAGAACGGCTTTGAAGTGTCTAAAATCATTAGAGAGCATAGCAATACCAATGTGAATACTATTCCTATAGTTGCATTTAGTGCAGATTTCACTGAGCAGGACAGTAAAGACTGTAAAGCAATTGGCATAAATGATTTTTTACTGAAACCGTACACATTAGAACAATTAATGAAGACCATACTAGACAATAAGAATATTAAACTTGAACAAGCAGAGTATTCTGCATTACTTCAAAAGCCAATGATAGAACCTAAAGAAACAACTGTTGTAGACCTTAACCATCTTTTAAAAGAGTGTTTTGGAGAGATAGATATGCTAAATGAACTGGTGAAGTTGTTCAAATTAAACGCCATAGAATTTATAGGTAACGTAAAAATTCATTTAAAAACTGAAAATTTAAAAGAGATAGCGTTATCCGCACATAAATTAAAGGCTGGTTTTGCCATGGTTAAAGCTGATGGTATGAGAAAGCTTATTGTAGACCTAGAGGCAAGCTGTAAAGGACATCAACCTGAAAAGGTAAAAGAGTTATATGAAATATTCTTAACCGATTATCCTTTGTTGGAGGAGAATTTGGATATGGATTTAAAGGCCCTAAACAAAAAATAATATGGGTAAACGTGTACTCTTGGCAGATGATGATCAACTGTTGGCCTCGCTTTTAAATTTTAGGCTAAAAAAAGGCGGGTATGCGGTTCATCATTCCGTCAATGGAAAAGAGGTGAAGGAATATCTAAAAAATGATATGCCCGATATTATCGTGAGCGATATTATGATGCCTTATTTTTCAGGTATTGAGCTTATAGATTATGTTAGAAACGACCTTAAATCAAATACGCCTATCATCATTATTTCATCAGCAGGCAATGAACAGAACGTTCTTACCGCTTTTGAATTAGGAGCAAATGATTTTATTACAAAACCAGTTAGTCCAACAGAATTATTAGTACGCATAGCTAGAGAGATAAATAAATAATTTTAAATAATAACATTTGTTAATTCCCCCAAGACAAATAAAAATTTCGCTGATTACAGCCCCGGAATTCAATTTAGAATATCTCTGGTGGCTCACCATATTGTTTTTGGTGTTATCGGTAATTTACTTTGTTGGGGTATTTCTAATCAGAAATAACATTACTGCCAATAACAAGCGTACCAAAGAAAAGAAAGTAGAATTTTCCCCTATGATCAATGAATTTTTATTCTATGATGATTCTAATTCTAAAGAGGAAAAAATGAACTATCTAAATTTAAAAGTACAGATAAGGGAATTGATCAAGAATAAATTCGATAGACATGTATTGACCGAAGTTTTACTTGATTTGCGCAAAGACCTATCTGGACAATCACAAGATGTTCTAATCCATTTATACAAAGATTTAGGGCTGCATCATGATGCTTATGAAAAATTGGGCAGTAGCAAGTGGCAAGTGGTTTCAAGCGGAATTTTGGAACTGACGACCATGGAAGTGGATGAAGCCTATGGCTTGATCATTAAATTCATTAACCATAGACAAAGTACTGTACGTAAACAGGCAGAAATTGCCGTGGTCAACCTAAAAGAAGAAGGTATTAAATACTTTCTTGACAATACAAAATATAAAATTGCAGAATGGCAACAGTTAAAATTGTTAGATGTACTTAGGCACAAACCAAATTACACACCACCACAATTTGGGCTTTGGTTAACCTCTACCAATACACATGTAGTGTTGTTCTCTTTACGACTTATAAAATATTATAGTCAAAACGATGCTGAACAGTCAATCATAACACTGTTAAAACATAAAAAGAAAGAAATACAGGCAGAGGCAATAGAGTGCATAAAAGAGTTTCATTTTGTTAGCGCCTTACCCACATTAATTATGGTGTACCCTAAGGCAAGCCATGATATAAAAATTGCAATATTAGATGCCATAGGTGAATTGGGGTCTGCTTCAGAGGTGCCCTTTCTAGAAAAGTTAAAAGCTACAGAACGTCATTTCAATATTAAGGGCAAAGTTATCGGCACTTTGAACAAGATCAATCCTGAAAGTGTATTGCCTACAAAAAATATTTCTCAAGTAGATTTTTATGAGCCAGAGTTTGAAGCGGTAGAAGAAGTAATTAAAAATGAGATAGTTGAGTCATTTTTAGAGCCTTCTTCGTCCATGGAAACAGAAGAAGTTATTGAGAATACTGATTCAATTGAAGTTGAAATAGAAGGGGAAGAAGATTTACCGGTTATAGAAAATGAATTTATAGAGAATACAGCGGTAGAGGCATCTACAGATATTTCTACAGAACCTACAGCGACCGTTACCGATCAACCAATGTCAAAACCAGAAGTTGAGGAGCAAATAGGTGAATTGGATCTTTCTTTCTTACCTCATGTTATGGGTGAAGATGAAACTAATGTAGGTATTATAAATGATGATGTAACTGAATTGGATAATGAAGAGACGAAGGACACGGTTTTAGAGATTGAAAACGAAAAATTTACGTTTAATTTTTTACCGTTGGTGATAGATGATGTTGTTGCACAAGAAGATGTTGCCCTTGAGGATCCCGATGCTTTGGAACCTATGTTCGTTTTAGAAAACGAAGCGTTAAACCAAGTGGGTAAGGTCACTGAAACTTTAGACAGCGAAGAAGATTTCGATGAAGAATTGAGTATTGATTGGACATCGATCATATCGGAAAACGACAAAATCAACGTAGAAGACTCTGCAATTGAACCTATTTTAGAAATAAAGAACGGTACCGTTAATTTTTCGGCCAATTTTATGCCTGAGGAAGAATTGGAGACCATGGTGATTTTAGAAAATATTTCGGAACTCGGAGATTGCCGTGAACTAGGTTTATTGTATGATATCATTGAGGAAAATACTTCTGAATTGGTTATTGAAAGAGCTAATGAGCTTATTGAAAAATTCTCCTATCAATCCCCACGACCAAATGATCTGTTAAGCGAGGACAGTAATTTGGCTATGAGCGTGTTTACAGATATTTATCACCAAGCAGATCATGAAACCAAACTTATGTTGATTCATGAAATTAAAATTGTGGGCGATGAAAAAGAATTCCGATTACTGAAGAGTATTATAGACTCTACGTCTAACGATTTGTCCAAAGAGGCAAATGATGCATTGAATGCGATTAAAATCCGCTTAGCATTGTCCAAAGAAGAGCAGTTAGAAGGTGTAAAAAACTCCATTTTCGATGTTAATTTTGAATTGGAAATAACAGAGAAAGCAAAAAACAACGTAGCACAAAAAGAAAGCGGTTCTACCTTATTTGACCAATTATGTTCCATTTCCAACTCTTTATACAATAAGAAAAATGGATAGTGAATTATTTGGTGTTGTTTTGGAGTACATCAATTTTGTATTCTTTGTATTTACGTTAATACTCTTTATTCTATTTTCCTTAATGGCGTATTTCTCAACAAGAAATTCATTGCATTATAGAAATAAGAACAGCTTCACCGATATTTCAAAAATTATGGCATCTCCTTTGGCGCCAACAATTACCATTATAGCACCTGCTTATAATGAGGGTCTTACCATTGTAGAGAATATACGATCCTTGTTATCATTACAATATGTCAACTATGATGTAATGGTTGTTAATGATGGTAGTAAAGATGATACGTTACAGAAATTAATAGATTCTTACGACCTTGAAAAGATCGATGTAGAAATGGATCCCGACTGGAAATCAAAACCGGTTCGTGGAATATATAAATCTAAGAATAGGGCTTTTGAAAAGCTGACCGTTGTAGATAAAATGAACGGTGGCAAGTCTGATGCCCTTAATACCGGTGTAGCACTTTCTACGAGCAAATACGTAGGTTGTATAGACGTTGATTGCCTTTTACAGCCAGATGCCTTATTGCACGTGGTAAAATCATTCTTTCAACGTTCCAAGAAAAGGGTCATAGCTGTTGGTGGTGTTATACGTGTGGCAAATTCATGTATTATTCAAGGCGGGCAGTTAGAGGAAATTAGATTACCCAGCAATTGGCTGGCAAGATTCCAATTATTGGAATACACACGATCTTTTATTCTGGGAAGAATGGCCTGGGGTAGAATTGATAGTTTACTTATTATTTCTGGTGCATTTGGTTTTTTTGAACGTGAAATTGCTTTGGCTGTTGGCGGTTATGATACGGATACCGTTGGTGAGGATATGGAAATCGTCTTTAAAATGCGCCGTTACATGCATGATAGAAGGGAACCGTATACAATAGAGTATATTCCTGATCCTCTGTGCTGGACAGAAGTTCCAGAAGATCTCAACATTCTTGTGAACCAAAGAGATCGTTGGGCCAGGGGCAATTTAGAAACGTTGTTCAAGCATAAGGATATGCTGTTCAATTCAAAGTATGGTAGATTGGGATTGTTGAGCTATCCGTACTGGTTTTTTTATGAATGGCTTTCTCCATTATTGGAGTTTTTTGGTTTTTTCACCATTATCCTTTTTGCCTATTTAGGTATTTTAAATTGGGAATTCTTTTTCATGATTACGTTGGCCATTTTTCTGTTTTCGATCATGATTTCCTTTTACGCCATTCTTTGGGATGTGTATTCCTATAACCAATATAGAAAAACAAAAGATATTCTTATTCTCATGGGGCTGGCCATTTTAGAACCTTTCATTTTTCACCCAATTGTGGTATATGCTGCGGTCAGGGGCAATTATAAAAAATTATTTAAGATTAAATCTGGCTGGGGATCCCAAGTTAGAAAAGGTTTTGCAAAAGCAACATAATAGCAATGAACACAAGTAAATTAGATAGATATACCTTAAAGCAGTATACGCGGCTTATGATATCCTTTTTTGGATGTCTGCTGGTATTAACGCTTTTTCAATATGGTATGCTATACTATAAAGGTGTTATAGATGCTATTATTTCCATTAGTTTTCTTAAAGCTGTTGTACATCAAATTGGCTTTACCGCTTTAATGGGTATTGTTATGGTTTTTCCTTTTAATTTTTGGGAAAATCTACGCTCCAGATATGGGTTTAACCTGGTATTCGTTCTTTTGGGCTTAGTGCTGATATTTGAGGCAGTTCTTATTGCTTATTATTGTTCTACTTTGGTGCCTTTAGGGTCAGATTTACTAGGATATAGCTATGCAGATGTAAAGATAACCCTTGCCAATTCTGGCGGATTCATGATCTCGGTATACCTACTTTTTGCCGTTGCTTTTTTAATTGGTCTTTTTTGGGTTTTATATAAGGTTACTTCTAAATTTTATCATAGGATCAGTAGAATGTACCCTTTTACCATTGTGTTGTTCAGCTTGTTCATGGCTTCTTTGTTTACAGATGGAAAACCCATTAACCAGAACAAAGTTCAATATTTAGCGGTTAACATATACAATACCAGTACAGAAGATAACTCATATACCTCTAAAGAAGAATACCCATTGGTTCAAGGTCCGATCATTGAAAATGTTCTTGGTGATTACTTTGAATTAAAAGAAGAGAAACCAAATATCGTATTTATTATGGTAGAAGGTCTGGGTAGGGATTTCGTTGGGGAAGGTGCCGAGTTTGGCGGATTTACCCCATTTTTAGATTCATTGACCACCAAATCCTTGTACTGGGAAAATTTCTTGAGCAATACCGGGAGAACATTTGGGGTTTTACCTTCTTTATTGGGTTCGCTGCCTTTTGGTAAAAGCGGATTTATGGAGCTAGAAGAATATCCTAATAAACTTACGATGTTCAGTGTTCTAAAAAATAATGGCTACCATACTTCTTTTTATCAAGGTACCAATAGTTCTTTTGATAAGGTTGACCGATTTCTAAATAGCGAGAATGTTGATTTTATACTGGATAAATCAGGATTTGGAATTCAATACCAACAACAGGCCGAAGATGCCGCCGGTTCATCATGGGGATATCCGGATAAGGAATTGTTCAAAAAAAGTATCAGTTTAGAAAGAAACGAAGATCAACCAAGACTAGAAGTGTACATGACCATTAGTACGCATGAGCCATTTATACCGCCCAACCAAGATTTTTTTGAAACCAAAGTTGATCAGATTTTAAAGAATGGTGATTTTGGTTCCAGGGAGACAAAAATCATTGAAAAAAACAATAATGTTTTTGCCACACTGTTATATACAGACGATGCTATACAATGGTTTATGGAATCCTATAAATCTCAGCCAAACTATGAGAATACCATTTTTGTGATTACCGGTGACCATAGGCTTATACCTATTCCACAGAGAAACAGTATCAGTCGTTTTCATGTGCCATTGATCATGTATAGCCCAATGCTAAAAAAAACACGTAAAATGAGTTCTATCTCATCACATTTTGATGTCACTCCGTCTATTCTAGCCTTGTTGGATAATGCATACGAAATGAAAATGCCTAAGAAAGTAGCATGGATGGGTGGTGCGCTAGACATGGAAACAGCATTTAGGTCCACGAAGAACATACCTTTAATGCGTAACAAAAATGAGTTGAAAGAGTATATAAGTAAAGAGAAATTATATACCAACGGTGATATTATGGAGCTGGATGAAAATATGGATATCAGTTCTACCTTTGGCGGTAGTGGGGTAGAAAAATCATTGGAGCGCTTTAAGTCCGTGAACCATTATGTCACTACAGAAAATAAAATCATACCAGATAGTTTGACCATATTTTCTGTTCAAACGGAAAAATTTACACCGGCAGAAATTACGTGGATCAACAGTATTTATGATGGAAGCAATTTTGACCGTTCCTTTTTTAAGGCGCGAGATTTAGCTTTTAACAAAAAGTGGGATGATGCACTTTTATTATGCCGTTACATTCTGTCTGAATCTCCCAGCCATATAGACACTAAGATTTTATCGGGACGGTTACAAATTTGGAAAGGTAATTATGAGGAGTCGGTAAAGATTTTAAAGGAATGTATTGCCATGAACCCCAATTATATAGATTCCTACGCCGCTCTTTTTGATGTGTATTTCTGGTATGACAAACACGCGGAAGGTTTGGCCTTGGTAGATATCGTTCAAGAAAACAGTGCTAGTGCCAATGAAATTTCCAATAAAATAGCAAGGGCAAAAATAAGCGCAAGAAAGGCAGGAATTAAAAATTATGAAACTTCAAAAGATACTACCAATAGCACTTTGGCATCTATAGAATAATGAATAAGAGTTGGCTACATATTACATCTTTAATCATGCTATTGCTTGTTACTCAAGTAAAGGGGCAAGATACACCGTATAGTAACCCTTCTTTTGAAAGTGCTTATGCTTTGGCATATGAGGGAAAAACCAATACTGCCCACAATATATTGTATACTTTAATCAATGAACCGGAAACAGAGGAGGAAACTTCTATTCTATGGGCAAGAACCTTAAGTTGGCGAGGCGATTATGATGGTGCCAGGTCTGCGTTCAATACCATATTGTCTAAGAACAAGATTAACAGAGCAGCGTGGTTAGGGGCTATAAAGAACGAACTTTATGCCAAAAACTATCATACTGCACTTGGTCTTGCCAATAAGGCTTTACTGCATAAATCTAATGACCCTGAGCTGCAAAGATTACGAGCTATTGCCTTAGACGGTATAAATGGCATTGTTTATAGTGATAAAGCTTGGTATAATGTAGACAGCAAAATAGCAAGGAATTCATCAAAACCAAAAAAAGAAACTGCTAAGGTTGCCAAAAGGGATACCTTGCAAAATGTACATAAAACACCGGTTACCGAAGAACAGCTTAAAAACACGGTTTCGGTAAACAGTTCGGTTACTTTTTACGATAAGCGTTTTGATCCTATTACAACCTCTAGTATTTCTTACAACAGGCAAACACCTTACGGAGTGATCATTCCTAGAATAAACAACAGCAATAGGCTAGGTAAAAACGGAATTCAATTAGATGTAGACCTTTATCCAAAAATTACCAAGGGTGTTTATGCCTATTTAAATTATGGTTATTCGGAATCTGATTTGTATCCAAACCATAAAATGGGTGGGGATGTCTACTATAATCATAAAAGTGGTATTGAATTTTCTGCAGGTGGTAGATTCATAAATTTTGCGACCAAGGATGTAAAATCTATAACCAATTCATTGGGGTATTATACTGGTAACTACTATTTTTCATTGCGATCGTACATTACACCAGAAGCCGATAATTTAACCAATGTATCGGGTAATCTATTAATCCGAAAGTATCTAAAAGATGCAGAGAATTTTATGGGTATAAATGTAGGTGTAGGGTTTTCACCAGAGCTGCGTCAATTTACTTCTGGTGACCAATTACTGGCAGAAACATTGTTGTATATAGAATCTCAACGATTAAGTTTTGAGTATCAGTTTACAAGTAAGAATAATTTGAGCGCCTATAGAACCAATGTTGGGGTGTTGAGACAAGAACAATCTTTTGACCCCGGTAGTTATTTCTATTCCATTTCAGCGGGGCTCACCTATGAGTTCAATTTTTAGAACCCATATCGGTAATCCACTTATCGGCATACATGCCATATACCAAGCCCAGTTCATTATCATATACATATTGTTCATCTTTACCGCTGTCAAAATTTACGTTGAAGACAAACACTTTAATTCCTGCATCTCTTAACGCTAACATTAATTTCTTCTGACTGGAGATTATTCTACGTGATACCGCAGCGTATTTTACATCGTTCACCTTTAAGAAATTAATTTTGTCTCCCTTAATTGCCAATAAGGGTTCTTGGGAGATCATGGTATGTATACCGTTTTCAGATGCTTTTTCTACGGCCATAATACTGAACAATTCCATAATTAGTCGGTCCTTATCAATAAAAGCATTGGCAAAAGCTAGTGGGTCGTTTACTTTATCTGTTATTAAAGTAGCATCTGGGTGTTGCTTAAACCAAGTATTTATGCCTTCCATATCCAAGGTGGTATAATCCCCATAGATTTTCTGTTTCATAAATTGGGCATGGGTAGGGGGCAAGGTACCTGTATAATCCGTAAAACGTGCCCACATGTCCCAATCATGTGCCGCTACTAATTTGCCGTCAGAGGTTTCTATAATATCCAGCTCAAAAAACCTGAATCCTTTTTTATAGTTTTCGTCTAGGGCGTGTTTAGAATTGGTAGACTTTACACCATTGATTTCACCACCTGCGTGGGCAATGTAACGATCAATGTTGTCTTCAAATTCATAGACCTCTCTTGGAAAATATATGGTTGTGTCCAATATTGGTGAAGCAATACGTATTTGCTTGGTAATGGAATTATCATCTATTTGCTCAAAAATTTGCCCATCTATATGATGCATAATATATGCTTGCCTTCCTTTTAAAGTACTTAACTGGGGTAGCCCTAAATTGTTAAGTTCCTTCTGGTATCCTTCTAATTTTGCGGCTGCGGAATCATGTGCCAATATGGCTATGCTAGCTTTGGCATTCATCATTTCAGTAAGTACTTTAATAAAGTCTACTACATCTTGATCACTTCCGTAGGTGTCAAAAGACTTAAATTCTATTTTGTGATCGCCTTGCAAGTGCACTATGGTGAGCCCACGTTCAATGGTTTCGGTTTGTGAACCATAGGTGAAGGTACTACGTTGGTGTGTATTAAAACTGTGGCTGTTGAGTATAAGTTCTACATTGGTGAAATCATCTACGTTAGTAGTATGCTCTTTTACTGCATGTGCATTTACTTGGTAACCTATAAATAAAGTTACCAATATTATATATAGTATACTTTTTGTTTTACTGCCGGGGAAACACATCATTATATGTATTGTTTTATGTTACTAAAGGTAAAAGATTATACCATACTTAAAGGATTACTATAAAAACGCAAATATCACCTAGGTATTGTTATCTGTTATGTAACTGAAAATCAACATTTTGTATTAATAAAAATTAAAAGATTTCTTAACAATGGCTTAAAACATATATGAAAGTTAGTATTCCGGATGGGTATTAAAAAGCGTCAAATTTGAGGGAAATACCGATTAAGTACCTAAAAACAGGATGAACTACATTGGTCGCACCCCTAATAAAACACAGGGTTGAAGGGTGTTTTTATGTTTAACAACATATTTAGGTAGTTTTTACAACATATTTAAATTGGTTCACCACAATTTATTGTGACAATCTTAACATCATTATATATTTACTATCAAGATATGAAAACCCAAATTAAGATTAACTTTTAAACCTACAATATGCTTTACGACACCTACGGTGAAGAATACCTTATTTTTCTTCAAGATTTAAATGAGATTTTAAGTATCAACGAATTAGCTGAGTTGGATTACATGTAAAATCTACCAAACCAAAACACCAATAAAATTTAAACCTATGGCACATCAAAACCAAGATTTCTCGTCCTATCAAAATTTCATCCAGGATTTAAATAGTATTCTGGTAAATTTTAATATCAATAAATTATCCTATTCTTAGGATGATAAAAAAACAAAAAGAAAGCGCCCGTATAACACGGGCGCTTTCTTTTTAAAACAAAATTATATTTAGCCTAAATAGGTCTTAAGTAACTTGCTTCTAGAGGCATGTCTTAATTTACGAATTGCCTTTTCTCTAATTTGTCTAACACGTTCCCTGGTCAAATCAAAGGTTTGTCCGATCTCTGCCAAAGTCATGGACTGTTGATCACCAATACCGTAATAAAGCTTTACTACATCTGCTTCTCTTGGAGATAGGGTATCTAAAGCTCTATTGATTTCAGTGTTCAATGATTGCTGCAATAAGATGTTATCCGGTCTTGGAGATTCTCCTGAACGTAATACATCATACAGATTAGAATCTTCGCCTTCACGTAACGGAGCATCCATAGATACGTGTCTTCCAGAATTTTTCAATGATTGCTTTACTTCAGAAACGGTCATTTCCAATTCTTTGGCAATCTCTTCTGGAGACGGTGGGCGCTCATGTGCCTGCTCTAAATAAGAAAATGTCTTTTTTATCTTGTTAATTGAACCAATTTTGTTCAATGGTAAACGAACAACTCTAGATTGTTCTGCCAAAGCTTGCAATATGGATTGTCTGATCCACCAAACGGCATAGGATATAAACTTAAATCCTCTTGTTTCATCAAATCTTTTTGCTGCTTTAACTAAGCCTAAGTTACCTTCATTAATTAAATCCGGTAATTTTAGACCCTGATTTTGGTATTGTTTTGCTACGGAAACCACAAATCTTAAGTTGGCCGTGGTCAATTTTTCCAAAGCTGCTTGACTACCTTCTCGAATCTTCTGCGCTAGTTCTACCTCTTCATTCGCTGTAATCAAATCAATTTTACTGATATCTTGCAAGTATTTATCCAGTGATTTCGATTCACGATTCGTTACCTGCTTGATAATCTTTAGTTGCCTCATATGTGTGTATGGAATTTAGAAGTTGTACAAGTTTACAGTATAGCATTTTTTATCGTAATAACCTAATGAATAACATCATAGTTCTACACCATTTATTAGCTTTAACAAAGATTTAAGGATTTATGACGTTACATTGGTAAAGCGTATTTTTGATGTCTTACAGCACATATTTATGAGTAAAAGGGCATTAAAAACACACCTATCCAAATCACCGAAAAAAGCGCTGGAAGAGCAGATTTTGGAGTTGTACGAGAAATTTCCGGCGGTGAAGACTTACTATGACTTTGCCTTTAACCCTAAAGAGGATAAATTGGTGCAAGATGCCAAGGCAAAAATCTCAAACGAGTACTTCCCTTTAAAGAGAAAGCGCCCACGGGCAAGACGTTCGGTAGCCCAAAAATTCATCAAACATTTTATTAAGTTAGGGGTAGACTCTCACCTTATTGCTGATGTCATGTGCTATAATCTTGAAATTGCACAGACGTTTTCAATGGAGAAAAATGTGCCCGACTCCTTTTTCAAAAGCATGTTGAATTCATTTAATGAGGTAGTTCACTTTACAAGCGTTCAAGGGATATTTACAGATTTTAAAGAGCGTATTCTTAAAATTTATACGGAAACCCAAAACCAAAAATGGCCTTATGAAGAAGAATTTTCTAAAGCCTTGGATATAATTGATTAGCATATGGCAATAGTTATCATAAGACAAGACAATAAGATAGATCTATGGAAGAATGCACTGCTTAAAGAGAATAGCTCACTTAAAGTGTACAGCTATCTAGAAGAGCACCCAAAGGAAGATATTACCATGGCCTGTATTTGGAAACATCCAAAAGGTGCTCTGGCAGATTACCCAAACTTAAAATGTATTGCTTCTGCAGGGGCAGGGGTAGACTATATTTTTGAAGATGATACCAGACCTAAGAATATTCCCATTACACGTATTGTAGATCCTTATTTGGCCAGTGACATGTCTGAACATGTTCTGAGTGTACTATTGGCGCATCTTAAAAATTTGAACGCATATAAATTAGATCAGATAGACCATGTTTGGCAACCTAAGGATTACAAAAGAATTAAGGACGTTACCGTTGGCATTTTAGGTCTTGGCGAATTGGGCGCACTTACTGCCAAAGACCTCACTTCCGTTGGGTTTAAGGTACAAGGGTGGAGCAGAAGCAAAAAAGACATACAGGGCGTAAAAACTTATGCAGGTCCGGAAGAAAAGGATTCTTTTTTAAAGACTAGTGATATTTTAGTGTGCCTGCTACCGCTGACTCCTGCAACCGAAGGTATTTTAAATAAAGAATTGTTATCCAAACTTCCTCAAGATGCTTATGTTATTAACGTTGCCCGTGGGGGACACTTGGTAGATGAGGATCTTTTGGCACTTTTAGACGAGCAACATTTATCAGGGGCTTGTTTAGATGTGTACCATACTGAACCCTTACCTACAAACCATCCATTTTGGAGCCATAAAAAAATACACATGACCCCTCATTACGCCAGTGTATCGGACACCGGTTCGGTTATTCCACAAATTGTAGAAAACTACAAAAGGTTAGATTCCGGCGAAAAATTGCAGAATCTGGTGGATATGAACAAGGGATATTAATATTGTGTTTTAAAGTTTTTTATTTCCTATACCCATAAAATTCTTATAATTTTATAAGGTTTTTGCATTATTAATCTAAATAAACGCCTACAAACCTTTTGAAGTTACATAAAGAGACCGCTGAGAAGACCCTGTACGATTATCAAGAGGAAGATCTACATACTATTTTTAAGTATCTAGAAGAGAACGGTGATAATTCTAACCTGCTTTACCAACTGCCTACCGGTGGTGGAAAGACCGTGGTGTTTTCTGAAATAGCCAAGCGCTACATAGCCAAGACCAATAAGAAAGTCATTGTACTTACCCATCGTATAGAACTTAGTCAACAAACCTCTAGAATGTTGAAAGGGTTTGGGGTAAAGAACAAAATAATTAATAGCGAGGTCAAAGAGTGGCAGGATCAAGATGAGTTCATGTGTTTTGTTGCCATGGTAGAAACGCTGAACAATAGACTTCAGGAAGAGAAAGTAGAGATCAACAATATTGGTTTGGTCATTATTGATGAGGCGCATTACAATTCTTTCCGCAAACTCTTTAAGTACTTTGAGAACTCTGTTATACTTGGGGTAACGGCAACGCCTTTAAGCTCCAATATTAAGCTGCCCATGAAAGACAACTATAAAAAGTTGATTGTGGGCGAGTCTATAGAATCCTTGATTCAGAAAAAATTCTTGGCTAAGGCCAACATGTACAATTATGACGTTAGCCTACAGACCCTAAAATTGGGTATTAGTGGAGATTATACGGTAAAATCTTCCGATGAGCTTTACGGAAATCACAGCATGTTGAACAAGCTTGTTTCCGCTTACAATGAAATTGCAAAGGGCACCAAAACCTTAATTTTCAATAATGGTATAAATACCTCTAGGTACGTTTGTGAAACCTTTAAAAAAGCAGGGTATAACATTCGTCATTTAGATAATAAGAATAATGCTGCGGAGCGAAAAGAGATTCTAAAATGGTTTAAAGAAACCCCTGATGCCATTTTGACTTCAGTAAGTATTTTGACCACCGGTTTTGATGAACCTAGTGTGGAGACCATTATTTTAAATCGTGCTACACGTTCATTGACCCTTTATTTTCAAATGATCGGTCGTGGTTCTAGATATCTGCCAAACAAACAGGAATTCAATGTTATTGATATGGGTAACAATGTTGCCCGTTTTGGACTTTGGAACGCTGGTATAGATTGGCAGGAAATTTTTCATTTTCCAGATTTCTATTTGGAGAATATTAAAAATGATGAGGAAATTGAGCGCGAATTCGTTTATGAAATGCCGCCGGACCTAAGGGCGGAATTTGCAAAATCGACCGACATTGATTTTGACATTAAGGCGGAATACAAAAAGAGTTTTGCCAACGGTGAAAAATCCAAACTGGTGCTGGAAAAGAGTATTGAGCAACATGCCAAAATATGTGTAGAAAACTCAGAAGATGTTTTTGATGCCCGTATTCTTGCGAAAAAATTAAAGGAAGAAATTCAATATCGTGTGCGCCAATATTCGTATTGTATTATGAACAATACCAAAAATTACAAGGAGTGGTTAGAGGAAGATTATGAGCGTAAACTACGTTCTAAAATCTCTAAACTTTTTGCGGCTAAAATGTAGAGTCAAAACTAGGTTAGGCATTATGATTTAGAATAAGCGTAGTTGCCAATTCTGTATTTAGGTGTACCGTATTTTACGGGATGTTGAAAAATGTAGGGTTCATTACCTATTTACACAGAAGTTGGTTAATTTCAAGAGCTAGAACCACCAGAACGCTCTCAACTAATGAAAAATCGCTTATTTTCACTCACCTTACTTCTAACCATTTTATTTTACGGCATTGCAGGCTATCACTTTTTAACCGGTTGGCATCCTATTGTCATGATGTTCATTGCCATTATTTTGGGGCTCGTGATCAACATTTTGGTATATGGCATCTTAAATGTTCTAGGAAAAAGTTTAAAGCAAATTTCTCTTCACTCTATAACCGCTGTTCTTAGCGCAGTTATTGTTTTTACCATTTTAAAATGTATTGGGTTCGGTTGGCCTACCTTATTTTATACTTGCATCATAGTTATAGGCATACTTTTATGTGTTGCGCTATATCAATTTCAATTGAAAAGAAACCTTCTAAATGGCGCCTTTTTATTGATACTTTTAGGCGGCACCGGTTATGTATTGTTTGCCCTGGCAAATTCTGGGTCGGACCCTTATGAGAAAGAAGTGCCATTGGCTTTTGCACATGAAAATTCCTTTCCACCAGAACCGGTTCCCATACAGAACCCTGCTGCACCTGGTACGTTCACGGTAAAAACGTTTACCTATGGTAGCGGTACGGATGTACAACGAGAGGAATTTTCAACCGGCGTAAAGTTTAAGACGACTACTGTTGATGGTTCCCTGTTAATTCCCGATTGGAAGGATAAAAAGAAAAAATGGCGCGAGCGGTATTGGGGTTTTGGTGCTGAGAATTTTCCATTGAACGGTAGGGTGTATATGCCAGAAGGTGATGGACCTTTCCCCATTACCCTAATTGTGCACGGCAATCATAGTATGATAGATTACTCTGATGATGGTTATGGTTATTTGGGGAATTTATTGGCTAGTAGGGGAATTATAGCGGTATCCGTAGATGAGAACTTTTTAAACGGTCATTGGTCCGGCGATTTTAGGGGAAAAGAAATGCCTGCGCGCGCATGGTTGTTATTAAAGCACTTGGAACAATGGAGAACTTGGAACAATCAAGAGGGTCATGAGCTGGCACATAAAGTTGATTTGGACAATATTCTGCTCGTTGGGCATTCCCGTGGCGGAGAGGCGGTTTCCATTGCTGCAGCGTATAATCCGTTACCCTATTTTCCTGATCAGGCATTGGAAAAATTCAATTTCAATTTCGGAATTAAAGGGGTAGTGGCACTTGCCCCAACGGATTATAGATATGACCGTAAGATCATACTGAACAATATAAATTTCTTAAGTATACAGGGCTCTTATGATGCGGATGAAGTGAGCTTTTGGGGTATGAGACCTTACCGTCGGTTACAGTACACAGATTCTATTTCCAGGTTTAAGGCAGGTGTCTACATTCACCATGCCAATCACGGTCAATTTAATTCCACTTGGGGTAATTCGGATTTTGGAGCACCTTCTAAATGGTTGTTGAATTTAAATCCGCTTTTAAAGGAGGTACAACAACAAGAAGCCGCCAAGGTATTTATCAGCTCCTTTGCAGAGGCTACGTTGAAGAATAGTAAAGAATACCACGCCATATTCAAAAATGTTTCCGTTGCCAAACAATGGCTTCCGGTAGAGCATTATCTTACTTCATTTGAATCTTCTAATTTTCATACTATTGCTGATTTTGAAGCCGATATTGATATAACTACGGCAAAGGATAGCACAAAAATACTAGCCACGAATATGGCACTTTGGAAAGAACAAAACCTACCTACACGTGATGAGGGTAGCCAAGAGAACAATGCCGTTATTTTAGGATGGGATTATGAAAATGCCACTAATTATTCCGATAAAGCAAGGTATGAAATCTTGCTTTCCGAAGCCGATTCCATCCCTTTTAACGATACCACAAGTCTGCAGTTTACCCTAGGTGCGGGCAATCACGAATGGCTGGATTTCAATTTGACCGATGAGCAGAAAGAAGCAAAAGAAGATGCCGAAGAACGTGAAGTGCCGCAGTTGGATTTCACCATACAGCTAACCGATAAAGCGGGACAAACAAGCATGGTAAAAGTGAGCGATATCAAAGGCATAACCAAACCTTTAAAAACCCGCTTTACCAAATTCGGATTCTTGGATAAGGAAATGATCGGTGAAGATTGGGAAGTTCAATTACAGACCTTTCATATTCCCTTGGAAGCTTTTTCAACAGCAAATTCAGTACTTAAGGTAGATGAGATCACTGCGATCACCTTTACTTTTGACCAAACGGATTATGGGGTAGTGGTACTAGATGAAATAGGGGTTTCGGGGGATTAGTTGTTAGTTGTTGGTTGTTGGTTGTTGGTTGTTGGTTGTTGGTT
>CERD01127014.1_pt1 | contig 34704 bp, 27 predicted proteins | sample 530931 | NCBI WGS metagenome assembly CERD01 (sample SAMEA2621101, study PRJEB7988) | marine metagenome | isolation source: saline water (ENVO:00002010), including
CGAGCCCAGCCAACCCAACCAGCATCTTTCTTCGGGTAAAAGTCATTTCTTTCTCATCAAAAACTGCACGAGCCGTTACACCAGTAACTAGATTGGAATCGCTCGCATTTGCGACATGCTACAGCTTCGCGGGCCAACTCGCAGCCGGGCTAGACGCACAGCGAACCCGTTGATCAATAGAAGCGAACCCTTGCGCCTGATCCCGCGTCTACTGCGGAGACACTCATTCCAATTGAGGAGGCGCCATGCACCCCACAGCAGCCCAAGCCAAGGGTGAAGTCAGCAGAGGCATAACCTGGCTCGCTCGTAGCGGCTACGCCGCCAGAGGCGTTGTCTATCTGATCATCGGTATATTCGCCTTCATGGCCGGCATCGGTAGCGGTAAAACTGTTGGTACCAAAGGTGCCATTCAGCAATTGTTAGGGCAGCCCTTCGGGCAGACCTTGCTCTGGATCATGGTTGTCGGCCTCGTGGCCTACGTGGCGTGGCGACTAACACAGGCAATAACCGATCCGGAAGGCCATGGCACCGACGGTAAGGGATTGCTGATCCGCGCTGGTCTCGTCGGCAGCGCCGTGACCTATACCTTGCTTGCGCTGTTTACCCTTGGGCTGCTTGGCAGTTCCATTGGCAGCTCCGGGAGCGGTGGTGGCTCAGGTGGCGGCGACTTCCTGTCTGGCGTACTTGGATGGAAATACTCGAACTATCTGATCTACCTGGTTGCGCTTGTGCCGCTTGGCGTCGGTATCGCCCACATCATCAAGGGCTGGAAAGCCAAGTTCGAAAAGTATTTCTACGCCTCTGAACACGTCATGAAATGGGTTCGCCCGATTTCTCGGGCCGGCCTTATCGCCCGCGGCGTTGCCTTTCTGGTCGTTGCGGGCATGCTTTTCACTGGCGGCAGCCGCTACGAGCCAACCGATCCGCCGGGGCTGGAGGACGCCCTGAATGCTCTGCAGAATCTGCCGTTTGGGGCGTTTTGGCTTTCGCTGGTTGGCCTTGGGCTGGTCGCATTTGCGGTTTACAGTTTTTCCGAAGCCATCTGGCGCCGTATCGATACGCCGGCTGTCATGCACTGATTGAACGCTGCAAAGCAGAAGCCCCGGCACGTCGGGGCTTCTGCCCGCCAAGATGCCCCGGGGATGGAACGGCTGGGTTACCTTCCACGCGGACGTGACCGCCCTGCCGTCCCCGCTGGAACACGACTGAACTAAGAAAGTCTTGTTTGAAAGCGAGTGAAGGCGGGATCGCCAGCGTTTACGAAGGCTCTGCAAACTCGCATCGCAACGTTTACAAAAGCTCCGCTGCTTAGCGATACACGGGGCCGCCCTGCGCGCTCGAGCATTGCGGCCAATCGAATTTCAACACAAGCACGGAAGATTGTCCTGCGTTGCTTCCCCCCCTGAGCTGTTGAAAAAACAGGTACGGCAGCGGCGCCTAAGTCGGCGGCTGCTGCGACTCGATCGTAAGCCTGTTGAGACACATGGCTATTGAAGGCACAGGGCCAGTGGCCACTAGACAGCGACCCTCTAGCCTCGTAACGTGCTTCAGATGCCCTGCGAACTGCTCTCCCGCCCTATTTTGCTAGGTTTCCGAGGCAGTCCGCTCAAACAGCCGGCGCGATAGAACCGGAGTTCAAGGAATAGCATCGATGCAAGGAACACAACCGGAACACCTTCGCCAGCGCGACGCCCGCCCGGAGTTCTGGCAGCTCTCGATGCGTTGCTGTCAGTTGGCGGGTAGCGTCGATGTAGCCTTTTTATTCATATTCCTCATTCTTGGTTCACCGATTCTGGCCTGGATAAACGTGGTCAGCGTGGCCATGTATATCTATGCCTATCGCGCATTCCAACAGCGAAGAAATCAGCTTGCGGTCATGCTGATACGTGTTGAAGTGCTTGTTCATGCCGGACTGGGAACGGTGCTAATTGGTTGGGAAAGCGGCTTCCACTATTACCTGCTGATGTTTATTCCGGCCCTGTTCGTCAGCATGCCCACACGCACCGCCTGGATTTACGCGGGGTGGCTATGGGCTTACTACGTCGGACTCGACGTATTGATGTGGTTCATTGAACCGCTGCAACCCATCTCCTCCAACGCGCTGCTGGGCGTGCACGTGTTCAACCTTACCGTCGTGTTCTGCATGTTCAGCTATCTCGCGCTGTTCTATGTGGCCACGGTGACCCGGGCACACAAGAAGCTGGCCTCGATGGCAACCACCGACTCACTGACCGGCCTATTCAATCGTCGACACATGATCGAACTTACCGAAAAGGTCCTGGCGAGACACCAGCGCCATCCCACCAACCTCACCTTGATGCTGATGGACATCGACCACTTCAAACAGGTCAATGACCAGTACGGTCACGATATGGGCGACCGCGTCCTCCAAGCGGTGAGCGATCTGCTCAAACAATCAATGCGCGAACAGGATTTCATCGGCCGTTGGGGCGGCGAAGAGTTTCTGGCCATTCTGCCGGATACGAATTTCAACCATGCAGGCGAAAGCGCCGAGCGTATACGCAAGAGTGTCGAGGAGCTCGAACTCTACAGTGATGGCATACGTGTCTGCGTTACGCTGTCGATCGGCATCACCCAATATCGTGCAGACGAGTTGCTCAGTGATGCGATTGCACGAGCCGACGTTGCGCTCTACGAAAGTAAATCGGCGGGGCGTAACAGGGTAGAAGTCGCTGAGGTATAGCGCCAAATAACCAAAAGCCCGCAGTTACGCGGGCTTCAGGCTTTTCTGCTAATCGATGTCGGCCAGTGCCAGACCCCCGATCATTCCCACTCGATCATCAACAAGCCACCTGAGCCCGCTTGGCTAAAGGGATAGGCTGTGATTGGTATGAGGCCTTACCGTCGCTTTTACCGTCAGCCGCACAAAGCTTTTGCTGACGCGAGAGATGGAGCGATTTGCGGGGCGACGACTTTTACGACACCATCATCAATCAGTACCAAGCATACCTTACCGTAAGAAACTGCTCAGCCTAGTCCGTAGAATTTGCTCAATGCTGTAGCCAATACTCCTCCCGCTGTCGCCACGCTAACCTGCCACCCCCCAGAAGCTGCAAGAGCAACCATCTTGCCGACCCATGCACTAACCTGTGGGCCGAACCCCTTTCCAGAGCACGGCTCGGGGTCGTTGCGCACCGCCAGCTCTAGCTCCCGAACCTCGGCATCCCCAACACCTTGGCTAGCAAGATACCGAGCAAGCGAGGAAAAATCTGATGCTGTTATCTGTTGTGTATTGGTCTGGGTTACTGAGCTACCTTCTACATTTCCCAAGATACCTTGGAAGTTCTCAATGCGAATATTCTGACTGTGCATAGCGGCCTGCTTCTCACTCGTTGAAAACGAAAACCCATCTCCCAGAATGCCCTCTGCCTCCAGAGAGAGCGACCACTCCAAAATTCGTGTGCGAATAGTATTAAGGATAGCTGTGAGCTTGTTAGCGCCAATAGCACGCAACGGTCGAAGTGGAGCAATGCTTTGTTGCATGGACATCAAGACACGCTCTTGCTCAGGCGAGAAATAGAATACGAGATGCCCATTTTTTGACCCTACGATCAATTGTTCAATAGAAGCCACGGACTCCGTCACATGCACTTTGTTGACGATGTCATGCACATCTTGAGGTACCAGAAACGGTTGCAACCCGTGGAAAGGATTCTGAACCCGTAAATCCCCATGAATAACGCGATACCCTGGAAGTCTTAGGTTGACTGCCCCTGCATAGCCGTTCAGCTCAGCAAGAATCCATTCGCGGAACTCTGTGAGGTTGAGTTTGGTCGCCACCACTAGAGCCTTGCGAAGAAGATCACTTATATCGTGTCCACTATCTGATGCCAGCTCCTGAAGCTGAATTACGATTGGCTGTGCCATGGATGCGCTCTATTCCTTGATTGATAGGCAGACTCACCGATTTCCCCTCCGCCATCTGCAAAGAATAACAGCGCCCCGTATCCAGCATCTCAGTCGATTAACGAGCCGGGCTGCCCCCTCATCGAAAGTCCGTCCCCTTCGTCGCAATCCGTTGTCTTCCCACCATGATGCCTTCTCCACTTACCACTATGATCGCTCTTCGCGATCTGGCGCGCGGAAGAATCTCGCCTTGGTTTGATCGAGCTGTCCACGCAGGCTATTCCACTTGAAATGGTGATGAGCATAATCCTGCCATTCGGGCTTTGCCTTGGGCTGGGCAGGACGCCGAAGCCGTGGCGGTTTTCGCTCGACCTTGCTGCTGCGAGTGAGAATACATAGGCGGGTATAGCTAGGCAGTTGATGGAGGGTCACACCCCGTAAACCACTAAGACAGAGTAACAGCACGTCGCCGAAGGCAAACGACTGGAAGGTCTCGACCTCCACCCTGTCGGTCGGAGTCAAACGAGTTCGCCGCTCACCAGACTCGCTATTACTTCTCGACCCCCCGATGCCCAGCCATGAACGCCTCCAGCATATGCAGGATTAGCGTCAACACATAGACCGACTCGCCATATGCCTGTGCGTGAGCTGCAGCATAGCGACGAAGGTCTCCGGTTGCTCGGGCGGAATTGCCCGGAACCGGCGCCAGCACGGCGCAGCGCAGCTGTTCAGGGGTCACCGACGCTAGTCAGGACGCCAGCGTGCAATGCACGCGCAGCTCTTGACGGCGAGAACGCCGTGACACGGTGTAGGAACAGCAAGACCGCCCCACTCCACCCATGCCACGGATTGGCAAGCGGAGCGCGCAGGCCCTCAAGGGCGGAGGTATCTGGGATCAAAGCCGAATGGCCGCGACTCGGTACGAGGCGAGGAGCGCAGCCCGCGAGCCCAACGGCGGGACGCCGACGCACACTCGCGCATACCGAGCACACAAACTTGCAACTTCAAGTCAAAAAGATGGAAGTGACAAATTCATCGGCGAAAGATGAACAATCGTCATTGGAAGTCTCTCACAAGCACAAGCAGCACCAAGATATTGATCCGTTATAGGGTCGCTGCTAGGATCGGGTTTGGTTCTGGTATCCGCCTTGCTGCCTCGAGGAAAACCAGTTCAAATCGAAGCCCATATTTTTCCCCTTGTGGCCCGCCCGGCAAGCAGCATGCTCAGCAAAGCGAAAGCTTTAACGGCTGCATTTTGTCGAGGAAATTTGTGATGTTCGATTTCGAATGTGTAGCTAACGCGGTTCGAGCCATGGAGCTGGACAGCGTGCCCGACGACCTTTCCCGCTGTCGTCAGCTGGAGCTCAAAGCAAAGCACCTGGGTTACCAAAACTGGAACCATCTGCTGGACACTTTGAAGAACGAGCCCGCAAAAGATCGCCTTCAAAAAAGCACAATGCGCCTGATGCAGCGGATTTGCCAGATGCGCTTGCCGCTCCGCAACAAAGCTTACGTTCAACTGACTGTCCTGCCTGGTGGCGGAGTTGGCCATTACAGCTACTGGATAGGCTGGGACAAGAAAGGCAACGAGGTTCGCGTACCTCGCCCAATTGACGGCAGGGAGCAGGCGCGAAAACTCCGCAAGCTCCAGCCCTCACCAGTTTTTGCTATTGAAACAGAAAGAGAGTTTATAGCTTGGAATCACTTGTGGTTTTCGACTGCCATAGTGCGACCAGACATAGCCAGAGAATTTTTTCCCGCGTTGTTCAACAAGAAGCACCTTGTGGCGAAAAACCCACCCATTGATCTCATCAAAGCAAAGTACGAGGCGATGGGTGACATCTATGCTAATAACCTCGAAGAAAACTAAATAAAGCTTCAGCGGCTCCCTCGGAGCCGCTGAAGCAGCTCATCGAATCGCACCGGACTAATCGGATTGGCCACTGCGACTGGGTAATTCGGGCGATCAGCCCCTTCTTAGTTCTATGGGTTGAAGCACGGTCGAGGGCACTGCCAGGCAATACTCCTGCTCAACACCTCTACCCTTGCATTTGAGCAGGGCGAACAGATCCCGCAGGGGTGGGTCCTGCTGCTCTAGCCAAGGAAGCAGCGCCGGGACCAGGGCAAAACTCTCCCGCCAGATGGTTTCGTCTCCATACTGATCGACTATTTCGGGACTCAGAAGTGGTACCAGCATACCCGCACAGGGCAAGGCTTCGGCTATGCGCCGGGCATTGGCTAGGCCAACTGGATCAAGGTCAGGCAGCAGCCAGATCTTCGCGCCCTCCCAAGACACCAACAGCGCCAGCAGCCGATCAGATAGCCAACCTTCGTAATGAGCCACCAGCGCACCGCTCAATACTGCCGGCAGCCGTGTCGGCAGATGCAGCAGGGTGTCACGGTTTTCCACTAGCACCACATGGCCGGTTGGCTTGGGGGTCGCGTCGGGTCTGCGCTCGTCGTGCCATAGCAACTTCAGAAACGCCGGTGAGGGCGATTCCCACTGGAGGATATTACCCTGTGCATCCTCCCAGCTGACGGCCTCGCCAGCGCTACAACTGATCATTAGCGAGGGCAGTCGCCCCCCGCGCTTGCTCGAGCCGCCGTGGATAATGTTCAAGCCGCGCACCGAACAGCTTTCCAAATCCTTAGGCGGCTGCAACCGGGCAATACGCTGCCCTAGAGAATCAGCATGCTGCACAATCACATGCGGCGATATTCGCCCGGGCACACGGCCCACCGTGACGATGCCGGAGACTCTGAGCTGATCGAGCACAGCCTCAAGTGCCTTCGGCCAACTGCGCACAGGGACAGGCCCTTTGCGCAACCGCTGTAGTAGTTCCAGCTCTCTCGACCGACTCATGACTGAGCTACCGTGTCAGCCTTCGCGGTCGCCACCTGCAAGCTATCACTGAATTGCTCGACGTCTACCTCGGACTTCTCGTCTCTCTCGCTTCGCTGCGGAGCCTGCACCGGATTGACGTCTTCGTGGTGATCGAAGTGCTGCCAGTCCGCCTGGGTCACATAGATACGATTATCGGCGTTGATACACTCACTGATATTGATGCAATAGCGCACCGTGGTAGTCGGGTCGACGGATGCAAACACAGGGGTGAAACCAAGGTTCTCGCTGAATGCCAAGATAGTGCGCTGATTGTTCGGATCAACCGAAGCAATCTCGTCCAAGTAGAACGGCAGGAACGGTTCGACCCGGGCGCCGCGGTCGGTCAGGTGGCGAATCAGAGAGAAATACAACAACGGTTTGAGCGTCATGGTCGAGCCATTAGAAGCCAGCTCGTCGAGTGTATTGCAGACAACGACCTTGCCGTTGACCTCTTCCACGGTGAATCCGATGTCGAATAGGTCGCCGAGCTCGAGGGTACCGTCACGACCATCTTCAACCAGACGAGACAGCCGATCCATAGCGCGCACCAACCCGGCCTGGGATGCGCCCCCGTCTTGCTGGCCGAACAGGTCGGTCTCGTTTTCGTCAGCCTGGGCGATATATGAGGACAGGATATTAATGGCTTCAAGTATCGGTTCGTTCCGCTTCAGATCTAACCTGAAACCACGAAGATTCGAGACTTTGCGCGCATTGATCCGGCGGTTGAATAGCGATATCTCGTGTTCCAGTGTCACGTAGTTCTCGGAAAGATCGCGCAGAGCTCCCGAGAGCTGGGCAATGCCCTCCTGATGGTAGCGCTTGAGCATCTCACGCATCTGCGGCAGCGTTTCCAACCGCTCACGTGCATGCTGCACCAGATCGCTAAGATTCGCATGTCGGGCAAGATCAGGTAGGTCGCCAACGATCGAGTGCTGGTAGCTCTTCATGGTCAGGGCTATGCGGTCGAGCGCGTTGCTGATCCACTCCAGCCGATTCAACGTGCCACCGAAGTTGTACCCGGTGAGATCGCGCTCGAAGTCCTCGTTCAGCCCTTCAGCGGGAATAAAGGGACTGCTCTGGATCTGGCGGTGCTGCTGCACGTCCTTGAGCTGGCGTGCCTGCTCGATGGCATCGTTGAGCTTCTGCTCGATAACATTGATGGTCTGGGTGGCACCCTCGATCCGCTCCTGGTGCCCTTGCAGCCACTCGTCGATCTGGGCGAGACACATCATCACACCCTCGAGCACTTGGCGATCAACAGTCTCGGTGGTTTCCAAGGCCTCGAGCTCGGTCAGTTCCTGCAGGTAGCCCTGCTGGTTGCCCAGCTGCTTTGCCAGCGACTCCAATTCGGTACGCTTGAGCGTCTGGTTCTGGGCAACCTCGAGTTGCCCCTGAAGCTTGGCCAGGTCCTCTTGGTACATGGCGATTGACTGTTGCAGCTGCGCCGGATCATCGCTATGAAAATCCATTGGAGGCAGATCGGTCAGGTCTAACTCGAAACCCTGTAAATTGAGCAGCCCTTCCTTCGGCATGAGTTGGGTGCGTACCCAATTGTTGAAACTGCCCGGGTGGATTTCAGTCAGTGCTGCGGCCTCAAGGCTGTACATGTCGCTGCGAAGCAGCCGCGACAGCTCGGCCTTTTCCGCATCGACAAAGCCTTGGGTATCCAACAGTCCGTCTCCATTGCGGACCTGCTCCAGTCGCTTGTTGAGCTTGCGAATTTCATTTTCAGTGTGGCGCAGTCTGCTACTGACGGTTGCCACATCGTAGATGTCAGCCTGGCGCAACTGATCGCTGAGCGTGGCGTGCTGGGCTGCCAGTGTGCGAATCGATTTCTCGACCGTCTCGCGGCAGGTCATCGCATTGCGCTCACGTAACTCGTCGAGGCGGGTCAGCCGGCCGGCCAAGGTGATGCGCTGCTCGACCGCTCGATCGCGTTCTTGCATGCGGCTATTAAGCTGTTCGTTGAGCTTGGCGCGCTTTTCGATTTCTTCCTTGTGAAACGCGTTGAGCTCCTCGATGCATAGCGGTGCCCGCTCCACCGCCAGGGTCAGGTTCACCCGCAGCTCGCGCGCCAACCAGCCGCCTTCTTGCGAAAGTTCGGTGTATTCGTCGTATTCCTTGCCAAGGGCGAGGATGTCCTCACGACGGTACGCAAGTCGCTCGACTTCCCGCTCGGCAAGACGAAAGCGCTGGAACGCGCGCTCGCGGACCTCGAGGAAATTCAAATTGGCATTGCTCAGCTTTTCACTGAAGACGTTGAGGATGAGCTCCTTGATCTCGCGGCTCTTGAGTAGCTGCTGAGTGAGCAGGTTGCGATAGATCTGGCGGAACACCTGGTAGCGCCTTTCGTTGGCGTTCGCCAGCGGCACTATGGTCACGTCCCAGTCGCCGCCTTTGACCCGCCCGCTCTCTCCGTAGAGCATTTGGCGCATCTGTTCGCGGGTCAGGTTGCGCACCTCGATGCCCCGTCCGTACCAGTGCCGGAACAGCTCCTTATGGGGGCGTATGCGGTTGATCGGGTCGACGAAATCACCCATGTCCAGCTCACCTTTAGCCACGAACAGTTCATATTCGTTGCCAGCGGTAGGCCCCTTGCCGTGAGCACCGACGATGAACACGCCGTCGGGGGTCAGCACCTCCATCAGTAGATAGCTGTGGTCGCTGGGAAAGAAGAATGCGCGGCTGGTGTTGGCCTGGTGGGCGCCGAAGTGCATGTGTGCAAGGTGGGTGAAGAAGAGAAACTGCATGCTTTGCAGCGCCTGGGTCTTACCCAAGTTGTTGTGTCCGCAGATGCTCAGCGGCCCGTCCATGGGGAAGACCGACATGATGTGGTTGCCGGAGTTGACCATGGCGTAATGGCGCACGCCCCAGCGGGTCTTAAGTGCTTTGCTGCGCATCGTTACTCCGGGGTCTCGTCGTCTTCGTTGGGCTGGGTATTCAGAAAGTCGTCTGCCAGCTCGTCCACCGAGCGGTCGCTGTAGGAATAGCCTTCCCCGCGCTCTTGGGCCTCGAGCTGTTGCTGATGCTGTTCAGCCAGGTTCCGGCAGATGTCGAGGTAGAAGTAGGCCGGCAGGCCCAAGGTGTAGGCGACCTTGTCTTGGGAGAAACGGCGTTCATTCATCACCCCGACGTCGACCAGCCGGCGAATGCCGTTGTCGATGAATGACTCCACACTGCCCAGTCCAAGACGGGTGAGCCGGTCGTGGCACTGGCTGAACATCGCTCCCAGGTCGTCGAGGAGGATGGGTTCTTCATGGGTGATCATCGATTCGATCGGCAATCCCTTGTCGCACAGGTGCTCGATCAGGGAGAAGATCGCCGCGGCTGCCATGCGCTCGCGCTGGGGCAGCTGGGCCTGACCCATCTCGCGAGGCTGCAGATAGTAAAACCCTGTGGTGTGATGTCGAAGCTCATGCCCCATCATGCGCAACAACACCTCGTAGGTGTCCTGAAAGCGCGACAGCTCGCGATATTCCTTGATCCGGTCGGTGCTGCTGATAAAGCGCCCCGCCTCGAGCGCCTCGACAATCCGGGAGAACAGGCGGAGCTCTCGCTGGAGGCGCTGGGCATAGTGTCTGGCATCGCGCACTCGATCTTCGAGCGACAGCTCGAGATCCTCGGCAGACTCGTCCTGAGGCAGATCATCCATCGGCGGGTTCCCGGGTAGGCAAGGGTTCGTAATGGCTGTAGAAGGCGATCGGGGCCAATCGCCGCGGGGCCGGTTCGGCATTGTATGAGCGCCGGTTCATACGAATTTCGAGGTGCTCGAATCGGTAGTGCTGCATGTCGTCGTGGCGTTGGATGAAAGGCGCAGTCTTATCTTCCATCGTCAAGCGGGTCAGCACGCGCAACACCGAGTCAGGCCGGGCCTTGGGGTACTGAGCCATCAGCTTCGCGACGACATCCTCGACAGGCTGCTGACTCTTCAGCCACACGAGCATCTGCGGGGACATCTCCCGCCGCTCGCGGGCCTCGAGCGCTGCGGCCGAGGGGACGCGCACGAGGATCGCGTCGGGGGCAATCGACTGTAGCTCCTTGAGCTGCGCCCACCAGCCCTGCAGCGAATCCTGGTCAGGCTTATGGACGCGTCGCTTGCGCGGCGGCAGGGCCAGAGTGTCGCTGCGCGCCAATTGGCTGCTGTGGTGGCCAAGATCCTGAAGGCCCAGCGCCGCTCCCTGGGCAATGCGCGCATTTATTTGCGCCTGGCGCACCAGCGGCGCCAGATGGCTCGCCATGTTCTCGATCGAATGATTGAGACTCTCGCGAAAATCGAGCATGCGAAACAGGATGCTATCGATCTCGTAGCGTGCATCATCCATGCTCAGCAGGTGCAGCGCCGGGTCCTGCTGCCACTCCTGCAGAGTACGCTTAATGCGCATAAGCGAAAGATCGAACGGCCCACCCATGCTCTTCATCTGCAGTGCCGGTGTTACGTACTCGTCCCAGGCCTTGATCACCTGCTCATAACGCTCGGCCAGCGGCTGGCCCTGATCCGAGCGCTTGGCCTTGTCCACCAGCGCGTAGATAGCACGCGTATTAGATTCGACCATGCGGCGCAACGTCTGAAAGCGCGACTGCATCTCCTGGGACTTGGCGAAAAAACCCGTGCGCCGACCGCTGAGCAGGGCCGCAGCCAGCTCTTCAAGGTGCCCCTCGAGCCTGTTGGCGTTAGCGCTGATCTCCTCGATCAAGCCCAGACTCTGCTCATCAAGCAAAAACTGCACAAAGGGCACGATCTGCAGGTTCAGCGAATAGCCCTGCCCACCGCGGGAGAACTCCGAAAGGATGCCGATATCGACCATGCGCTTGACTGCAACCTGCTCAGGCTGGTCGGTACCGATAGTGAACGGGCGTACAATATGCAGCAGTTCGCGCTCGGTCAGGGTGCGGGTTTCGTACCGAGACCAGATGGTACTTACGATGTCCCAGCAGTCACCAAGTGCGCGAATGAAAGACCGTGGTTTCATTGAGCCTCGGACTTACTACAGATAAATGGGCCATAGACTGCCGATTCTCTGGAGCCTAAAAAGCAGGGCCGCACCTCTACTAGACTCAACTTTCTTGCTCTTCGGGATACGCTGCTTGGGGAATTGATACCCATCCATCACGGGTAATGCCCGCCCCGATGCGTATGTTCTGGCTTTCGGTTGCTGCCCAGTGCCCACCCCGGTGCAGTACAGCGCGAATCACCGACTTCCGTGGATGATCCTCATCCGCCTTGGCAGAGCTGCATATGGCATTCCAGGTATGTTTGTCTGGCATGCTGTCCAACCTTGGGCCAACCAACTGATCCAAAATCTCAGTCGAAACATTGTGACGCCCGCCATGATGCGGCACCTGAAAGTACCGAATGCCGGGCAACGTAAATCCCGCAAAAGGTGCGTAGTCAATCACCTCTTGCAGCGCTTCACGCCCGGCGTCGCCAGTAAGCATGACGCGATGACCATTGAGGACAGCTGACTGGACTACGCTCATTTCATTCTCACGACTAGTTGGCGCAGACGGAAAATACTCGTCGCCCCACAAGGATTTGATGTAGGAAGTCGCAGCCTTAACTGCCCGAAAAATGCTGCTCAGAGCACTGTCCATGGCGCCTTCTTCAACAGCTTCAGGTGTCTTCGTGGAATCCACGATTAAGTCCATGTAGCGACCTAGCGTCGGTGCCATCACTGTGAAGGGGCCGATGCTCTGCCCCTGAAGCGGGGCATGAATCGGGATTCCCTTCTCAAGCGCAATGTCCTCAAGAGCTGCAGTGGCATCGTAGACAGAACGTATTTTTCGCCTCAGCGCTTCTACTGATTCATAGGTCTCGAATCGATCTACCAACTGCTCTGCATATATCCACGGCCTATTGATCCAGAGATTCCTGACCGTACATTGCTCCAATACTTTTCGAAGCCCATTGGCGTGATCGCGATCCGGATGCGTGAGGATCACGTGATCGATAACCGTTGTGCCATAGTAAGTTTTCAGGTGCTCAACGAGTTGATCGCCGGTATCCAGATACCCACCGTCAACCACGTGTATGCCTTCGGTGCCATTTACCGAGTAGCGCAGCGTGATTGCGTCCCCGCTCTTCGCTGTTTCGACGCCAAGAAAATCGATCTCAAAGTAGTCAGCCATACATCCCTCTTGCCTCATACCAACGAAGTGCCGGTGGTTCTCCACCTACCAGCGATCCACCGCACATGTAAGTCCTGTCGGCGTCCATACCAACGACACAGCAGGAAGACCACCAGCATCCTCGGCGATGCCGCGCAACGTATGTCTGTCTATACCCGAATGAGCGCCGCCTTTCGGGTGGCTGTGCCAAGTGCCGATAAAGGCGAGATATCCCAAAGAGGCCGAATTCGCAGCACGCAAATTTTGAACAAGCCCATCGGTGCCCAAAACGAAGCGTGCGGCCTCTCGAACGCTGTCTGGCGGTGCGTCAACAAGCCCCGCAATGATGATGGTTCGATATTCAAACGAGATGCGGCCGACCAAGGCACCGCCTGTTTCCAACGCACCCCAGCGCAGCGCATCAGTATGGATCGCTTGCGCGACAGGGTGCAGAATCCGAATGCTCCAACCACCATCGTCCGCCACATCCAGCACAGTGGTAGGACCAAGGCTGGTGCGAGTCCATGCTATGCCGAGGCCTTCGGCATCCGAGATCCCAGCGCAAAGAGTCGCTTCCTTCGGAAGCCCGTCAATGAGCCAGCGTTCCAGTTGCAGCCCTGCCATTGAAGCAGACCGCGAAACGAGGGCATCAGACATTGGCATGGTCAGTGAGCGGCAGTTGTCGCCCACAAAAATACGCGTCGGCTCAGAAGTATCACCGGCAATCGACGCGCGCAGTTCCGGCACAAATCGGCAGCACTCGAACAAGAATGCCGTAAGGTCATCAACCCGACCGGCGCGGCGAAGTCCTTCGAGCAAAACTGCAACACAGCGGCCCTGACCGTACATCGCGATCCGTACCAGCCGGGCATGTGATTGATCCAGTGCTGTCGACTGTGTTTCTGCGGCTAGCACCTTAAGTGAAGCTGTTGCGTCTACGATAAGCGCTGCATCCTGCGCAACAGTTGTGGAGAACTGTGCTGGATCGACTAGGAGGCTCACTGCGTCGGCGTCGAACGCGCGCGATTGGAGATGCGACAGCTCCTCAAAGGCCGTCTTCATCAAGGCAGCCTTTCGAGGTGGGACCAGCACTGATGCCCGCTCAATGAGTGCATGCCGTGCTGCGTTGTGAGGCGACATGGATTCGTTGTCGACGAAAGCTATTGAACCGAAACCGGCTCGCCCCAGATGCATCGCGATTTTCGACCCTACACTTCCGCAGCCGAGTATGACCAGCGGCTGAGATGTGGTCGCCGCTGGAATGCCAGACGTCCTTGCCAACAGTTCGGGAGACAATGCATGCGCATGAAAGGCTGGGTGAACCGTGGCGCTTCGCTCTAGGAGCGATTGAGCGTTGAGCTCATAGCGCACCACATAGGGCAGTACCTCAATACTTCGCCCTGGTGAGCCCACAAGCGATACAGGCCTTTGCACAGTCAGAATCACAACTGCGTACAAACCATGCACCCAGCCGCGCGAGTCCTGTCGCATATCCAGGATCGAGTGTCCGTGAAAGCCATCCAGACTTCTGGCCAAAGCGTCGCGATCAATGCCGAGCTCCGCAGCTCGATCAAGCAACGTCGCGAGATCGAAAACCGTCTCCGGTTGATAACCTTCGATCACATGATGAAGGCTGTCGGTTATTGGAGCGCGTGCGATGAAGGCCGCGGTATGACCGTTTCCCCATTTACCCAGCTTGTCGTTGTGAGCGTCCTGGTAAAACACAGGATCGACTTGGGCGGTCAGTTCGGTATTGATGATGGCGTATAGGCCATCATCAATCGTCACATAGCTTACGGGAACTATCAAAATCGAGCCGTCAGCGGGAGCAGCGGACGCGACTTTCTCGGCGCTGAATACAATAGTCGAAGGACAACTGTCTCGACGCGTCGGCTCCCACCCCTGCTCAAGATCCAGCAACGCCCCAGCTGCAGCGTTGTGCAGCCAATCGATTAATTGATCGATAATCGCGTCCAGACCAAACCGATGCAGCAGCTCGTCCAATGCCCCCTCGAACAGGCAAGGTGAGACCAACTCGCCTTCGCGATGGGGGTTGATGTGCGGCAAGTTGAGCGGAAAATCCGTACGCAAGAAAGGCTTGGGCGCGGATAGAGGCCAGTCATTGTCGAAGACCAGAATGCATGTCTCGACCGAACGTACGCCGGTCTCGGATACGCCATAGCGCCTAGATCGGCTCGGTATCTCAACAGCAACATCTACTTCGATCTGCGTTAATTTACCGCTTACCCTTGGCTCCCCAACGCGGACCAGGCCTCGATGCCGCTGAAGCTGATGCAGCGCATCCGCAATCCTGTCCATCACGATGCGCCGTGCGGCATGGGGGTTCGCGCAGAGGTGATCACTGCTGCGGCCTTCGATCCTGCTTCTTTCTTCGAGGGAGGCTGCACCCCCTGAGTAGTGACGGTAAACACGAGAGGCTCAACAGCTTTTTCGCTCGGGTATTCGCCCGTGCAGTAAAACTCGCCTTTTGCTTCACCCACGATTGCGACGTACTCACGCTTTGCACGGATGCAGGGAGGATCACTGTCGTCGTCTGCAATGGGCTTACAACTAGCAACGATGATGGCACCGTCACGAGTCTGCGAAAGCGCCTTACGAGCGTCGGCGTCGAACTTGGCCTTTTCGCGATGGGTGGACCAGCTGTCTTCGGACAGCGAATGCCAAGAGCAATGATGCGGCGCCTGCATAATGTCGTACTCAAGCACATCGGCTTCAGCCTTGTGGCGCTGCCATTGGCGGTTCCAGATGAAGACCTCAGCATCGCCACCAGTAAGAAACTTCGCGCCATCTGGCGTCTTTGCGTCAGCGGCCAATGTGATGTTCAGGATCACGCTTGACTGGTTTTTGATCAGATTCTGCTCCTCTTCCTCGTCGTCCTGGGCATTTAAGGGCGCCAGAAGAAAAGCGGAGAAGTACGCAGAAGTATTGCCATTGATCGTCGAGAAGCTCGTGTCTACCCTCCGCACAATCGGAGTGAGATCGTCAGTTTTTCCATCGATGTCCTCGCCCATGATCTGAATACGATCACCGCTCCCAACAACATAATTCTTATCGCGATTAACCTGCACCCGCCGACGCGCCTCCGTGTTGAATGCCTTGGCATCGTCACTCAGGGTGTGCGTCTTGCCGGCGCGTCGAAACACGATGGGGGACGACCACATCTCGCGGATTACGATTTTCTTGTCCTTATCGTCCTTTTTGTCATCCGGGTACTTGTCCAGCGGTCCCAGATAGAAATGCCGCGTCAGCCCCCGGCAATGATCGTGATCCGGGTGGCTCAGCAAGAATGCATCGACATAAGGCCTTCCGTTCTCATCCCGCTTCAAACGATCTCGCAGATCCTTGGCGACATCACGTGCCACCCCATCCGGGTCGTCAGCGTCCTGCCTAATGTTTATGTCGATCAGCAGGGTGGTTGCGTCCACATCGCCAAACTTGATGAGGGCCATATCCCCGTTGTCTACGGGAAAGAATGTGATGGTTGTAGGCATCTGGGTCCCCAGGTAGACGACCAAAGCAGGAGTCACGTACACTTAATGTACGGATATTTTTTATATCCGTCTACTTTTTAGATGGTTAATATGAAAAAAGCCTCGAATACTAATGTCGAACCCTCTGAGCCCAAGAGCTTGAGCTGGGGCCTGGAGAGCAGGCTGCAATTCATCGATTTTCGTCTGCGCTGGGAGCGACGCATCAATCGGATGGATCTCACCGAGCATTTCGCCATATCAGTTCCTCAGGCATCACTGGACATTGCTAAGTACACAGAGCTGGCGCCGAGCAATCTGACCTATGACCGTCGCTCCAAGACCTACACCGCCACCTCACACTTTCAACCGCTTTACCAACGAAGCTCGGCTCAACGCTATCTAGCGGAACTACTGGCAACCAAGATGGGCGTTGTCGAACCGAGAGCCAGCTTTATTGGCTCAGCCCCCGAAACAGATTGGGCTCCATCCCCCTGGCGCTCGATCAATGAAGAGACGGTAGAAGCAGTGGTCCGGGCTATTCGGCAGCAGGAAGCTATTCGAGTGAGCTACCAGTCCATGACGTCTCTAGACGAGTCAATCCGACTGCTTTCGCCGCACGCTCTCGGCAATGATGGTTTTCGCTGGCACGTGCGAGCGTATTGCCACAAGCGTCAGCGCTTCAGCGATTTTGTTCTCGCTCGAATTTTGCACATCGAAGGTTTCGAGCCGAGTCATGTGGACTCCAGCCAGGATGCTCATTGGCACACCGTGCTGACGCTAGTGCTTGCACCGCATCCCGATTTGCCTGCAGCAAAAAAAAGAGTACTGGAGCTGGATTACGGCATGGAAGAAGGGCAGGTCAAGCTTTCCTGCCGTCAAGCGTTTCTGTACTACACGCTAAGGCGTTTGGGCTTGCATACCAAGGAAGCGCCAGACCCTCTCACGCAACAGATCACGCTGAGAAATCGTGATGAGATCCAACCCTACATCGATGCTTTGACAGCCCAGGCCTGACCTCCCATGACAGCAATTTTCGAACTAGTTAAAGACCCGTACGAGCGCAAAGCTCGCGTGGTTCCAGGTCTTCTCGTAGCGTTGCCATTGCTCGTCCCTTTGCTATGCGTATACGGAGCAAAGCATCCTGTGCTCACAGGTGTTATCGGTTTACTTGGCGGCTGCGGCGCCATTTACGCGCTTGCGAGCGTGGCACGTGGGCGCGGTAAAAAGCTTGAAGAGCTTTTAGTCAAAAAATGGGGCGGCATGCCTACAACCATAGCCCTGCGGCATCGCAACAATTTTCTCGATAGCGTCAGCAAGCAGAGGTACCACTCTGCGATCACAACTAAACTGGGTATTGACATACCAACGCCAGAAGAAGAATCAGCGAACCCTGACAAAGCGGACGACATCTACATCGGAGCAACCAAGCGACTTCGCGAACTCACGCGTACCAATAAGCAACTCCTACTGAAAGAGAATATTGCCTACGGATTCCACCGCAATATGCTGGCGATGAAGCCTGTCGGCATCCTGTCGAGCCTCCTGGGAATCCTCTACGGATTGCTGATTGCAAAGGTTCTGCAGATCACGCCTCCCCATTTTTACCCCGTCCATTTTGCAGACCCGGGGCTCGCAGCTGGCTTGACGCTGCTTATTTCGATAGCGTTACTCGCGGCCTGGCTGCTGTATTTCGATCAGAGTGCCGTCAGACGTATGGGGTTTGTGTATGCGGAACGTCTGTTTGAGTGCCTGCCGTCGCTGACTTCTTCAGCATCACGAAAGAAGGCACCAAAATCGACATCTACAGAATGATCCCCTCCGGCTGCACTCCCGTGCAGCCGGCTGAGCTGCTGGGATAAGGGGCAGGATCGAATTAACTGGAGAACGACCACAACCTCAGCGATGAAATAACATCACTGAAAGCTATCTAGCAACCAATAATCGCACCAAGTCTGCCCCTGTCCGCCGCAGCGGGTTGTCCCGATAAGCACTGAACCGCACGATGCCCCATCCAACCAGACTCACGGAGTCTGAGATGGAACATCTATCGCCTACGCCCGGCGCATCAATCCCCGAGTCCGTCCAGTCTCTTCCGATGCCTGACACGGAAGCCTACGAGGCACTGCCGCAGTTTCCGAAGCGAAGCCCCCTTCCCGCGCACCATCCGGCGACAAGAGCTGAGGCAGATCATCCCGCTATCTGAGACGACCATCTACGAGATGGAGCGTCGTGGCGAGTTCCCTCGACGCTTCAACCTGACACCACGCTGCGTGGTGTGGGACTTGGCCGAGATCGAAGCATGGATTGAGGAGCGCAAGCAGGCGCCTCGCAGAGACATCAGCGGTCCAGATGTTCGCCTACGGAAAACACGCCCGGTTCGGGCGAGTTCGGATCAGGTATGAGGCCGACGATGACCTCAGCCACGTCCGCCTATTCTTGCAGCATGTGGCGCCGCTGCTCAGCGTATTCGGCCTTGTTATAGACCGAGCTCAAGGAGCGCCCGTCCTCATGCGCCAGGCACCTCTCAATCCAGTCCATTGAGGGCCACTTTGTTGAGTAGCGTAGAGCCAGTCTTGCGCAGGCCATGCACCGTGAACGGCTACAGCGGCAATCCCGACTCCTTGGCCCGCGACGCGATAGTTGCGTGATTCGGTTCAGCGTCGCGTGCGACATGCAGCCGTGGCTGTCATAGCGCGAGGGCAGCACAAACCTCGAGCCTACAGCACAACTGTGCAGCGCGATAAAGATGTCCAAGGCAAGATCTGGCGCGACAGGTAGACGACATGGGGGTTGCGACCCTTCATCCGTTGCTTGGAGTTCTTCCAGGTGGTTCAACGAGAAAACTACATCTTTGGCAGGCAGCATCTTCGCCGCACTGATCAGCGTCTGGGCTGCCCTTTGTTTCTTCGAAAACGGCGACCATATAGGCGTATCGATCTACCCGTACAGCGCGCGGAGAGCACTGCATCTGACGTGGAGACGCTCCCCGCTCCCCAAGAAGCAGCACGCGACTGCACGGCGAAGGAAACGTGGCCTGACGAATCATGCCGCACTAAAATCCATAGGCGCTCTGAATGTGTATGACTAGAGGCAAGTCTGCAGGTTGAGACGGCCACTAGCACGCTCCATGTGGCTGAATACTTAGAAAGAACTGAACACTAAGGTCATGACAATATTTATTCGCCGAGAGCATAGTTTGATCGTAATCTAGGGCATTCTTTTTCCAAGACAACATCACAAAGTTTATGCGTAATAAGATATCTAAATATGAGGCGAGACTGCTAGCAGCTAAACTCAACATGCAAGCCGGCTTGAATTTCGTCGAGCAAGATATCCCGAGTCACATTATTAGTTCTTGGCGAAGAAGCCGATCACATGGAATATTGACTACCGATGAAAAGCTAATAGCTGCCGACCAAGCTCGCTACGTTATTGATGACAATGACCGCTACCTAGCTGAGGTAGTCGGAGACGAGATAGAAGCTATTTGGGACTCGTTCGGTGGTGACAACTGGGTGGTTTATTGCACAAATTCGCAGGCATTAATAATAAAAGCCAAGCATGGTTCAAATCCATTCTCCAAGAGCTATGCAATAAATGAGGGCTTAAGAATTCAAGAGTGTGATATCGGCACGACAGCCCCATCTCTTGCCTTGAAAGAAAAACAATCAATAACGCTCACCGCAGCCGAGCACTACCTTGAAGAATTTAAAAACATGTTCTGTTGCGCCGCTCCTATTTGGGGGCCATGGGGAAAAATCCTTGGCACATTAAACATTACTGGCAGCGAAAATTTCAGATCACGTCTGGTTGAGAAAAAAATCCAAACTGCAGCAATGAAGATAGAAAATCGGCTATTTATAGACACCCACAAAAACAATCAGATTTTGAAAATTCATTTTGATCAGGAGTTCATCAACAGCCATTTAGCTGGCCTAATCGCCATAAATGAGTTCGGGGATATACTTTCTGCGAGCCGAAACTCGTTAGAATTGCTCGAAGATATTGACCCAATTCACAAACGACACGATATTGGCGATATTTTCTTCAGCGATATAGTTCCCACGGGCCAATACTGCTTAAAGTCCACGATGCGAAACGGAGTAGTTTTCTATATCCAGAACCATCAGAACGATGGCGCCAGGCCGATGGATTTCATGGCGGCACACGGTGTGCGCTCGGGAGGGTCGGTAAGGGAGCTTTCCGACCTTCATGTCATCGAAACTGTAAAGCGGACGAATGGGAACATCAGCAAGGCAGCTGAAAAGCTTGGTCTTTCGCGAACAACCATATACCGCGTCCTGCATAGACAGCGCGGTGCACCTACCGCCAGGTAATCCGGCTAACCTCGACCATGCGAATACTGCGGCGGGGCCGACCTCCCTTCTGCTACCTCTACAACGCGTGAAGGTCACCAAACCCGTGCACCGTTAAGGTGCTCAAATAGGTAAATTCTCGCCCCTCGCCGCTTAGCTGTACATTTCTGAAACAGAATCGAAAAAAATATCTCGTTCAGCAAGGATTGAGCCATTACGCAGCGAGCAACGTTAGATAGATTGAGTTATCGAAGCGAAATAAATTACGTAATACTTACGTGCATCAAATGGTAACTCAAATGACGAATAATAATTTTGACGTGGTGGTAGTCGGCAGCGGCGCAGCTGGATGCGTGGTCGCAGGATATTTAGCAGAGCACACTAATGCGTCCATTGCTATTATCGAAGCAGGTGGAAAAGATTCAGACCCCCTTATCCACATCCCTGCCGGATTCGGAAACATCCTAGCGAAAGACAAACACGTGTGGCGGGATACTACTATCGCTCAACACGGTACCGAGCGTCGCTTCCGCTCGGGCAAAGTGCTAGGCGGCGGCACTTCAGTGAATGCAATGTGCTATGTACGAGGACAGAAGCGCGACTTCGATGGTTGGCGGGACGCGGTCGGCGGTGAGGGGGGATGGTCGTACGAGAACATGTGGCGGGCATTTATTGAACAGGAAAAGAACGACACTTTCCATAATGAACACCATGGTATCGATGGAACACTCGCGGTCCAGATGCCGAAAGGCATCAATGAACTCAACCAACACTGCTTGAAAGCATTTCAGGAGTACGGGCTGCCTTACAATCCGGACTATAATGGCGCCACCCAGATTGGTGTATCTCCCGTTCAATCCAATATCGAAAATAAGCGACGCTGCAGCGCAGTTGTAGCGCATCTTCGTCGCCATCTGGACAGTGGTCGTATCACACTGATGACGAACACTACGGTAACACGCGTTATCATCGAAAACGATAGCGCTGTGGGCGTCGAAACGCTTACCTGTCATGACAAGGGCATCATCGGTGCTAAGCATGTAATTTTAAGCGCAGGTGCAGTTCACAGTCCTAAGATCCTTATGCATTCCGGAATTGGGCCAAAAGAACACTTGGAGGAGTTCGGTATCAATGTCAAGGTTAACGCGCCAGGCGTTGGAGAAAACCTTCATGACCACCCGATTATTCCGCTTAGTGCCTACGTTACTGGTGACTTGGGCTATCAGAAAGTAGCCCAAGGCTTCGGCACTATTAAGGCTGGCATTCAATATGTCCTTACCAAGGATGGTCCAGCTTCGGGAAATGGTATTGAAACAGTATCGTATTGGGATCCGTTAGACTTGGAAAGTGAGCCGACTGTCCAGTGCTACCACGTTCCGATCATCTCACAAGATGGACTGAGCCCCACGGGATCACGGGCTGGCATTACGTTCGAACTTGTCGTACTGCAGCCTAAAAGCCGGGGATGGATCCGTCTAGCCTCAAGCGATCCAACCGCAATGCCTCTGATCAACCCAAACTTTATCGGGCATGAATTTGATCTTCAGGTGGCAGTGGCGTCGGTCAAATCAATGCGCGAAGTCATGAAGCAGAAGTCGCTCGCTCCTGTCGTTGCCGAGGAGGTTTCCCCCGGGCGTATCGTTCAAACCGATGAACAGATTGCTGAATGGATCAAACGAGTGGCCACCACGATGTGGCATCCCGTTGGCACATGCCGTATGGGTAGTGATGATGGTGCAGTTGTAGATGCTCATCTCAGAGTTAAAGGGGTCTCGAACCTTCGAGTCATCGACGCTTCAATTATGCCGAACATTACCAGCGGCAACACAAACGCGCCGACACAGGCCTTAGCCTTACATGCAGCAAAGTTGCTGGTAGCCGACCATTTTTCAGGGGATAAATCTAAACTTCATTAAGTAGCTTAGCCGTGCAAAAAAAGAAAATTGGGCGAAAACAAGCTCCGCAACTCGGTTGCTTAGCGCTACTGTTTCCTACAGTTTATAACGCTTTAGACATCGACGGCAGCGGCTACACTCATCTGCCTCTCGATACAAACTTCGCCCTGTTATAATACAAATTATTCAAAAGCGATAATGCTTACTCGAATCGCAACCCAACTTGTCCATCAACAGGGACGCGATACCAGTATTGATGCGTTTTCAAAGCCGACCATCAGCTGGGTTTTCGCATAGCTCAAGCCTTCTAAATTGTGAGGAATTCATTATGCTGGAACCGACCCCGATTGATAATATTCAAGAGATTTTTGCGCGCCAGCGTGTTTGCTTCAATTCGCGCACGACGCGCTCAGCTGAGTTCCGAAAAGAAAACTTGGTTAAACTGAAGAAATCCATTCTTGAGCATAAGCACTTGCTTTACGCTGCGCTTGAGGCTGATCTCGGTAAAACCATGGAAATAGTTGATCTCGCCGAAATAGGGGGAGTCATTCATGAAATTGACTTCGCGCTGGAACATCTTGACAAGTGGATGGAGCCAGAAAAAGTCCCCACTGATGACATTGTTGCGCCCTCTAATTGCTTCGTGACACATGAGCCCTTTGGCGTCACCTATATCATTGGGCCGTTTAATTACCCCGTCAATCTCACCCTAACGCCACTGGTGGGTGCGATCATGGGCGGCAATACATGCATCATCAAGCCATCCGATACCACGCCGGAAACATCTGCTGTTCTCGGTTTGATTATTTCGAGCGCTTTTGTGCCAGACTACATTGCTGTTGTTCACGGTGGTCGTGCTGAGAACCAGTACTTGCTAAGTCTTCCATTCGACTTTATTTTCTTCACCGGCAGCCCGAATGTAGGCAAAGTCGTAATGGAAGCTGCGTCGAAGCACTTAACGCCGGTCATCCTAGAGCTGGGCGGCAAGTGTCCGATCATCGTTCTTCCCGACGCCGACGTAGATCAAACCGTAGACCAGCTTATGTTTGGCAAATACTTAAATAGTGGCCAAACCTGCATCGCTCCCGACTACCTGTACGTACACCAAGATATTAAAAAGCTCCTGCTCGAGAAGCTAGTTGAACGGGTTAAGCGCGAGCTACCAGAGGTGAACTCCACAGGCAAGATAGTTACTGCTCGCCAAGTCAATCGCCTCAAGGAGATCTTGAATAGAACGAGCGGCCGGTTGCTAATCGGCGGCGACGTTGACGCAGACAAACGAGGTTTCAGCGCCACCGTGGTGGATGATGTTGATTGGGACGATGCCCTGATGGCTGAAGAGCTGTTCGGCCCAATCCTACCGGTGCTGACTTTCAACGCGATCGACAACGCCATCAACTTGATAAATCAGCATCACGCCAAGCCGTTGGCCGTTTATGTCTTCACTAAAGATCTAATACAGGCTGAACGTGTTATTGACCATATTCAATCCGGCGACGCTCAGGTCAATGGTGTGGTTATGCACGCCTTCTCCCCATATCTTCCGTTCGGCGGTATCGGTGCATCTGGCATGGGTGTATACCATGGGCACTACAGTTTCCTTGCGTTCACTCACCTAAAATCCGTGCGTATTGTCTCTTAAACGAAGAGTTCCGTTTTCTACCCGAACTTTGCTTAACGGCGTCTACAGCTGTCCTTGAACAGTGGCTAAGTTTTTTCTTTGGCTCCCACTTAGGTCAGCCAGTGTAATCGAGGCGAGCTCAGCTAATCGTAGCGGGCATCAGATGACGACTGGTGTACCGCTGCGTCTCGGACGCTGCCGATTGTACCTGTCGTGGATCCGTTCCGACTTCACACTGCGGAACAAGCATTACATTGGCGAGTTGCCTGCGGCTTTTTCAGTGAGCCATAGCGTTCGGCAACGAATAGCGTCATAGCCGTGGTCGTATCATGCGGCTAATACTCTATCCCTAGAATCGTATGGTACAGCTATTGTTGTGGCGGGCCGTGCTGAGTGCGAGCCATGCCGATGAACTTAATCACCAGCTCGGCTTCCGGCTGGTAGAGCACATACCGCGGACTAACTCGGCTGCGAGTGCTTAGCCGGCACCGCCATGCAGTAGTATCTCCAACTTTGCTAGTCGTAAATGGTCGCTGATAACTGTTCCCCGTACGCAGCGTAGCAAACTCGCGGTTCGGCCAGCTTAGATTTCGGGGGCCTAGCTATGCGCTTCAGCGTTCGGGCAGCCGTGCAGCGCACTGGATGAACGCTTTAAGCGCGTGGCGACGTAGCCAGGACACACCTTCAGGGCTTGACGAGATTTGGAGGCAGTCTCCGCAACCAGCTCGATGCCGCCCCCCCCCATGCAGTTCGGGGAACCGACCCGGTCAGGAGCGAGGCGTCAAGAATGTGCAGCAGCTGCTAGCAGGCTTACACGCTGGGGAGTGGTGACAGGCCGAGCTGCGAACAAAGGAACGTAGCGGCACGCTCCATCACCCATGCAGTGCCGGGCAGCGCACCAGGCATCTCGATGAATCCGTGGATCATCCCAGCTAACTCCAAATGCTCGACCTGATTGCCAGCAGCCCTCAGCGCATCACAATAGACGCGGCCGTCGTCACGCAAGGTGTCGCATTCGGCGGTGACGATCAGTGCTGGCGGAAGATCGCGATGATCATCGGCGAGCAGCGGCGAGATGCGGTAGTCTTGCGGGTCTCCGCTCTCGCCCAAGAAAAGGCCTGTCCAGTGCCGAATAAGATCGGCTGTCAGCGGCGGCACGTCGGCGTTCTCCTGCCGCGCTGGAAAGCGGGCCCATGCGGCTTCAGTCATGTCTGCAGCTGGATAGAACAGCACCTGCGCTCGCAGCTTCACCTCGCTGCTGCGCAATGCCAGACAAGCCACCGCCGACAGGCTGGCGCCGGCACTGTCGCCGGCGATAGCGATGCGCAGAGGATCGATATTCAGTAAGGTTGCTGCGCGCACCAGCCAGTGCAGTACCGCAATTACGTCATCAGCCCCCGTGGGCATGGAGTGCTCCGGCGCCAAACGATAATCAACCGCCAGTACGGCGCAGCCGGACAAATGCGCCAGCCGCCTGCAGACCTTGTCATGGCTGTCAAGACCACCTACAACCCAACCACCGCCATGCAAATAAACTACCAGCGGGGCTGGGCCTTCTGGCAGTTGTTGCGGGCGATACAGACGCAGGGGAATCCCCGCAGCAGCGACATCTGCGTTAAGCTCCTCGACCGACTGTACTTCGAGGCTCGGCCCCCCTAACTTGGCGCCGAGCTGCACGTATGCCTTGCGGGCATCAGCGATGGACAGGCGCTCGAAAGACGGTACGCCTGACGCCGCCGTCATTTGCATCAAAGCTTCTACTTCAGGGCTTACATTCATTGCTATTCTCCGCTGCGGTTTAAAGCCTATAACCGACGCCTAGGTTGAAGACATTGTCCACCTCGGCACTCACGTTGGTCCCGGCACTGCCACCCTCGCCGCGCACCGTGGCGCCTGGTGCCCACATGTAACTACCGGTCAGTTCCAGCCCACTATCAAAAGCGTAAGTGGTCCCGACCATGTAATGTTCGCGTTGCATCAGAGGCGCCAGGCTGGCCATGGTTGCTTCGCTATCTGGTATTAGCTCACTAGCCAGCGAGGCCCCGGCCCGAACGGTCCAGTGCCGGTCCAGCTCCCAGGCCGCACCAAAGCGAGCAATACGCTGGTCCCGCCAACCAAATCCGGGGCCATCGCTATCGCCAAACTGGCCGCCCTCGGTTAACCGGTTGCCGTAGGTTTTCTCATCCGACCAGTTAATCCATTGAAAATCGGCAGCCAGGGTGATAGCTGGGGTGATTCGGTAGGCCAACCCGACCCCCGCTACCTGCGGCATGTTCAGGCGCCCCTTAGGTATCAGGTCGCGGTAGCGGTCCAGCTTCTGGAACCATATGGGGCTGGAATAGGTGACCCCGATGCTCAGACGGTCATTCACCTCACCGAGATAGCCCAGCGCGAAACCGCCACCATAAGCCTTGTCCGACCCCGGCGTGGCGAACCCCAGCCCCTCCAGCCCTGCAACTTCCAGCCTCTGGTGTGCCAGTCGCGGCGAGAAACCTAAGTAATGCCCGGGCGACACACGCCAAGTTAATGTAGGAGCCAGCACTGTCTGCTGGAAGTCGGACTTGGTGTTTCGACTGCCGAATACCGGCTCCTTATAGTTCAGCAAAACGCCCTGGGCGAACATCGAGACGCCCCAGCTGAAGTCCTCGTTGATCACCCGGTTGAAACCACCGGTGGGTACAGCAACGTCGGCCGTATCCTGGTAGCGGCCGGGCCCAACCTCGGATTCGATCAACGCGCGAATAAAAGTGATGTCAAAGTCGACACGATTGGCAACCAGAGCCATACCGGCAGGGTTGTTGGCCGAGGCGGCAGCGTCCTGGGGCAAGGCAATGGAAGCGCCTCCCATGCCTACAGCCTTGGCGCCGTAACCGGGCAGCATGACACCATTGTTCGCTTGCGCCTGCCCCGCAATCAGCAGGGCTATCGGCAGAGCTGCGCGGCTGCAACTGTGCCGCATACCACTCGGCCGACGGACCGCCCGCAGGCAAAAAAAAGTTCTCATATGTTTCTCGCTTTTGTTGTTGTTTTTGTTTTTAACGCCGGCGCAACAGCAGCCATGTGGCCGGCGCCCTCTGCTGTCGTGAGATAGCTGATCAGCTTCGAGGAAGCATTGCCGAGCAAGGAGCAACGGACTTGGCGAAGCGTGCAGAAAGTTGTCGAGGCGTGCGGATTTTTGCCGACAGCCGCTGCGGCTTGAGGGCGACCATGAGAATACGGTAGTGTTTGTTGACGTTCGTCGGTACTGCCCGACGCAGGTACTGGAGGAGTAACAATGGCAAGCTCAGATATCGTCCAGTCCTGTCGGCCTAGCGAATCCTATGTCGGTGCGCTCGCCAAAACGGGGAATTGGGACGCCTTTCTTGAGGGCTGCCGCCGGGCCTATCCGACCGTGTCGATCAGCCCTCCCAGCAACGGAGCACGCCAGGGCCGCATTCGCTGGCGCATATTTGACGACTTCTCAATAGCTCACGTCCGTACGGATAACGTTGTCGTCGATGCCTCTGCTCGTGTAGCGGCCCAACAAGGCCTGGCCGACCGCTATTTGCTGGTCTGGCAGTTGGGCGGAAATGCATGCTTGGAGAATGCCAGAGGCCATACTGAGTTATTGCCTAGCCAGGCGATGATCGTGCCCTTTTCCGACTCCTGCCGCATGCACGCGAACGAGCACTACAGTGCACTCACCTTAGTCTTCGCTGTGAACCATATGCCACGCTGGAAAGGGCTCGCGGCTGAGCTGTGTGGGCGGCCGCTAATGACTGATGCCGCTTTCAACGCAGCCGCCGCCGGAATCGACTCGCTCCTATGCAACGGAGGGGATGCACGCTCGGCGTCGTTGGTGGTGGACTACGCAGTAGATCTGGTATTCCGTACGCTGCTAGAGCATACCGGCATCGTGCCACTCACCCCATCTCGAGCGGGGGCTAGGCTTGAGCACGCCAGACTCTTAGTGCAACGGCATCTGGAGGATGTTACCTATTCACCAGCGCAGCTGGCCGATGCGCTGGGCATGTCGCGTCGATCATTGTACGAAGTGTTTCACCAGTACGGCACAACACCGGCACGCTTTATAAGGCAGGTACGCCTGGAGAATGCGCGCAGCGACGTTCTGAGTAACGGCACCGACGCGCCGACCATGACAGAGGTGGCTTTGCGCAACGGTTTTAATGACAGCGCAAGTTTCAGTCGTGCATTTCGCAATGCTTTCGGCGTGACTCCGAGTGCGCTTCGGGCCGCGAGTTGAACTCCTGCCTTGAGACGAGCCCCGAAGGAGCGAGGGGCTCAGTAACATGCCAGCTCTCGGTTCATGCCGTCAGGGAGGAGAGGTTATCCTGCAAGCAGGTTTTCAGACTGCGTGGCTTATTTCCTGTCAATTTTTCGACCGCGTCCGTTACGCTCGCTGTCCACCCCTGGCGCACGGGATAGAAGATCGATGCCAGGAAATGGGCATAGTCCTGCGGCATACCGGCGCCGGTAAGAATCGTGACGAAGGCGGCATCATCCAGGGCGTTATAAGTTACCGGCTTGCCCAGCAGATCCGATAGAAGGGAGGCTGCTTGGGCATAGCTCAGCGCTTCAGGACCAGTCAGGTTGAAGGCATGTCCATCGAAGTGATCCGTGGTCAGCACGGCCGCCGCGCTCTGCGCGACGTCACGCACGTCGATGAAACTGGTCTTGCCGTCGGCTGCCGGTACGGCGATCTGCCCATGGTCAACACCTGCCTTCCAAAAAGTGAGAAAATTGTCGGCGAACCAGTTGGGCCGCAAGATCACGAAAGGCGTGCCTGATTGCTCAACGGCCAGCTCAACCTGTCGATAAGGGATCGAATCGTCCGCTTCGACACCGAACACGCTCAGAAACACTACTTTGACTTTGCGTGCGGCCAGGGCTTCGATCAATGGGCCGAGCAATAGCTTAGCCTCCAAGTATCCAGTCGGCAGCATCACAAACGCACGGTCGATGCCCTCGAGCGCCCTCGAGAATGTCGCAGGATTGGTAATATCGAACACCACCCCTTCGGCGCCATCTATCCCGTTACCCGAACGCGAAGCGGCCTTCACCTCCTCACCCAGCTCCATTAATGTACGGACTAATGGACGACCAATGTTCCCGTTAGCGCCCAGCACGAGAATCTTTCCTGTCATATCGTCACCCTAAGTATCAATTAGAAACCAGGTATCTTTATAGAGCCAATGCGCGAGCAGCGGAAGAAGGCACTATCGAGTAACTTGGTTACCTGTAGGAAACTCTAATCGGGATAATCCAGCATGACTCAGCCTAATCTCGCCTATGACGTGTTTGAGGATCGTTGTCCTGCACGTCTGGTGCTAGACCGCCTTGCGGATAAGTGGGCACTGCTCATCCTTGATCGCCTCAAAAGCGGGCCAGTGCGCTTCAACACTTTGCGTCGCGACATCAAGCGCATATCACAGAAGATGTTGGCGCAAACATTGCGCAAGCTAGAACGCGACGGCCTCGTCTCACGCCGAGCCTTTCCTACGGTTCCTGTTACCGTCGAATATGACCTTACGCCTCTAGGTAAGACGCTGACCCAGACGGTTGCAGCGCTGGCACACTGGGCCGAGAAGAACATGGACGCGATCCTTGCATGTCAGACAGCGTACGACTCGGTGGATAACTCGGTGGATAAAGTCGCCGAGTCATAGTTCGGGAGGGGCGCAGAGGCGCACACATGCAAGCTGCAGAGACTATCGTGCTAGCGCCAGTATTGACCTTGAGCATGACCGGGCGGATCGGCATTAGCGCTTGCGCTTTGAGCTGCTGCTGTGGAGCGGTCGCGGCCTGGCAGGCCGTCTGTACGACCGTGCTAGACGTCTGGGCCGGCTATGCCGAATAGCGTTGTCACCCAGCGAGGGTGCTCACTCCCTCAAGCAGTCTTGCTCTCTAGTTCAGTCCTCCGAAACGTTTGTAAAAACTTGCACCTGCGTCGGGAAGCGGCCCTTCTGCTGTCTCAAGCACCTCGTCCAGCCAGCGTTCTGCCTCGGAAAACACCATTCGGTAAATATTGCGGCACAATTGACGGGCTGCTCGTCCCTCCCAGTCTCCGGGCAATAACTCGTCGGGCAACTGGGGGTCACGAAGCAGAAGCCTGCGATATTCATGCACAAGCAGGATTCGGGCTAGGAAGCAATCTTGCGCATTTAGACTGTCCTGCTCGCGCAAAGCCTGCCAGAGTGGACGGAACAAGGTGATAAATTCGCTGTAGTGCCTGCCAAGCTCCTCAATGTTCCAACTATCCCGGACTTGGAGCCGCATTGCACGCGAAGCCAGGAGCTCCTGGCTTCGCGTCTCGAACACGATGCAATCATCCAGAGCATCGAGGTCCTGCAAAGTGCTGGTCACCTCTGCCTTGTCGTACCGGGGGGCGGCCAGCACGGTGGGAGAAATCGCGCCGAAGCCCATCCACTCAAGCTCTTCGCGAACCTGCTTGCGCTTTTCAGCGGATAGCTGGGAAAGCACTATCAGAGACCAGGCCCCATCCCAGGCAGGCAGGTTGATGCTGTAAACCCGCTTGAAAGCCTTTTCGAAACGACGTCGTCCCGCACCGGTAAGGCTGTAATAACTGCGCCGGCCGACTTTATCTGCGCTTAGCCAGCCATCCTTCGTCAAGCGGAATATTGAGGTTCGGATCAAGCGCTCGTTGATGCCCATTGGCTCGAGCGCCTTTATCAGGCTTCCGAGCCAAACGGTTCCGCCATGAGGCTCGATCGCGTCTCCGTATAATGTGATGACCAATGAACTTGCTCGAATGGGCGTGCGCTGCTGAAAGCGGCTGATGAGATGATCAAGGGGAGCTAAAGATGTCATACGCCTACCAAACCTCTGAAAGGCGACGAATATAGCGCTCCGCCCGGTATTCCTGCGAGCTTGCTCAACGCGGATAGTCCTTTGGCCTGAAGGAACTGCTGCTAACGCGTGGGCGTTGCGCCTCGACAGCTGCCAGCGGCTCACAAGCAACCAGACCCAAGGCACTTCGCTGGGCAAGCAGCTGGTATTCCCCGGTGCCTGCCTGTTTCCAGGCGATCTCATCATCGGTGAGGCGCCGCTTTACCTCGGCAGGAGAGCCAACTAAGAGCGACTGTTCGCCGCATGTAAAACGAGCTCTCACAAAGGCAGTAGCGGCCACGAACGACCGGGCGCCGATTTCGGCGTAATCCATGACAACCGCGTTCATGCCGACAAGTACGTCTTCACCGATACGACAACCATGCAGTACAGCTCCATGCCCGACGTGTCCGTTTCGGCCAATAATCGTATCGCTGTCCGGAAAACCATGCATGACGCAGGTGTCCTGGATGTTGGATCCCTCCTCCATGACGATTCGACCAAAGTCGCCGCGCAAGCTGGCCAATGGTCCCACGTAACAACCCGGCCCAATGATGACATCGCCGATGAGTACAGCGGTCGGATGCACGTAAGCAGTCGGATGAACAACAGGCCTGACGCCATCAATGCTATAGCAGCTCATCGGCACTCTCCCAGGCGGTTGCCGGACGGCGGCTCTGAACGACTACGAATCGCCGGCTAACGAAAGCGCCATCGGTAAATGATGCATTGGCGGCAGGGTTGCCCCCTGTCCCGTGATAATCGCTGAACGCAGCCGATTGATTGACGTAGATACTCGAGTCGAGGTTTATCGACAGTGCGACGGCCACCTCCTGAGCCAACACTTCAGCTTGATCGAGGTAGGCGCTATCTTGAGAGTACACACCCAGCGTCAGCGCTCCCTTCGTCGAGATCAGGTCGCGCGCGAGCTGCAGACTATGCGCACTGTTTTCCGTAGCAACAACAAAGGCAATCGGACCGAAACGCTCCTCGGCGTAGCTGGCTTGTTGATCGGCGTCCACCTCTAACAGCAATGGGGTGCGAATGGACGCATCGGGATACCCAGGGTGAGTAAGCGCCTCGCTGTCGAGCAGAACCTTACCGAGCGTTCGGCACGCCTCGATACGAGCCAATGTCGCGGGCGACTGGATGGCGCCGAGAACGGCACAGGCACGCTCGTTGTCGCTCAGAAGACCTTTGACAGCAGTAGCCAATGCGTCAGTTACCTGATCAAAGGTCAATCTGTCAGCTCCGTGACCTATTCCGTCATACGGAACCAAAATGAGCTGAGGAGTTGTGCACATCTGTCCGGAGTATAGGCTGAGGGAAAACGCCAGGTTGCTAGCCACGGCCTCCAGATCCTGCACGCTGTCGAGAACGATTGCGTTGACCCCGGCCTTTTCGGTAAAGACTTGTGCCTGCTTCGCGTTAAGCTCGAGCCAGTTCCCAAACGAACTGGAGCCGGTGAAGTCCACGAGCTTGACCCGCGGGTCGACGGCCAACGTCTGTGCAACCGGCTCTTGAGGAGTATCAACAACCAGGCAGACCAACATCGGGTCAAGGCCAGCCTCACTCAACACGTCCTGGGCAACCCTCACGGTCATGGCTACCGGAAGAATGGCCGCTGGATGTGCTTTTATCATCACGGGATTGCCAGTCGCGAGACTCGAGAACAGGCCTGGGTAAGTGTTCCAAGTCGGGAACGTCGAACAGGCAATGACTAGTGACAGGCCGCGCGGGACAATATGCCAACGTTTGTTTAGTACTTGTGGTGGCTGTTTGCCTTGCTGCTTGATATACGAGGCGGTTCCCGGTATTTCCCCCATGGCTCGCCATGCGCAGGCAACCGCCTCCAGCCCACGATCCTGCGCATGCGCCGCACCGGCCTGAAAAGCCATCGGATAGCCCTGGCCGGTGGTGTGCATCACGGCATGCGCCATGATGGGGCTCAGCGCATTGAGGCGTTCGAGAATTTCGATACAAACACCTACTCGCCCATCTTGGCCCACGTCACGCCAGCCAGGCAGCGCACTCTGCTGCCGCGCCATGAGCTCCTCTAGATCGTACTGATCATAGGTGACGCCCAATCGCATACCGTATGGCGATAGCTCATCCCCTACCTGAGCGACTGCCCGCGGGCCACATAGCTCGAAGCGCTTGTTTAGCAGCGCCTCGAAAGATGCCTGAGCACCCTTCAGATCAGCGTCTGGATAATGCTTGAAGTTTTCTTCATACGCAGACCAATGACCGCGCTCTGCCAGAGCGCGCACTGAGGCATTGAGGCGCTCACGGTGGCTATTAAATAGATGAATTGGATCGCTATGAACGTTGACTGGCATAACAAACCCCTCGTCTATCGGCCCCATAAATAAGGCACACACATAATATATTAACACCAGATTTCGTATCGCGTTGCTGTCACTCGCACGGCGTCCACGGTCGAAGTGAAGACCATTCACTCGCCTAAGACCGATTTTGCGGAATGACGTTGGCTTCCACTTATGCTAGCGGATCGCACATATAAGACACAAAAAAAATATTATCCGATCTTGTTCTGTATCATTTTTTGCTTATACTCGGCCAACGAGCGCTCCTTGATGAGCGAGAAGAAATCCAATAATCAGCGGCGCCAACGCCGTGCGTGCAGCCAGAGAAACGTCAGATGCCTCGCACCCTTGCAATCGATTCGCCTCGATCAGGCGTACGCCTGATCACCTTGCAGCGTCCCGAAGCGCTAAACGCTCTGAATACTGAGCTTCTCGGTGAGCTGGCTGAACAACTGGCAAGCGCAGATGCCGACAACGAAACCCGGGTAGTAGTAATTACCGGTAGCAGCAAGGCCTTCGCCGCCGGTGCGGATATCAACGAGATGGCTGAACGAGATCTCGTGGGGGTACTCAACGACCCCCGGATCGCGCATTGGCAGGACATCTGCAGATTCTCTAAGCCAATGATTGCTGCAGTGAACGGCTTTTGCCTGGGCGGAGGATGCGAACTCGCTATGCACGCCGACATCCTCATCGCCGGTGAGAGCGCTCGTTTCGGCCAACCAGAAATCAACCTCGGCATCATGCCTGGGGCCGGAGGCACCCAACGGTTGCTGCGCGCCGTAGGGAAATCACTCGCCATGCAAATGGTTCTCGCAGGACAACAGATTGATGCGCGCCACGCATTACGCGCAGGGCTGGTCAGCGAGGTGACCCAGCCGGAGCTCACCGTCGAACGCGCTGTGGTGGTTGCGAGCCTGATCGCCGAAAAAGCCCCCCTCGCCGTGCGCCTTGCAAAGGAAGCGTTGTTGAAGGCGCAAGACACCGACCTCGCCACTGGCCTTCGCTTCGAACGCCACGCCTTTACATTGCTTGCCGGTACTGCTGATCGCAACGAAGGCATCCGAGCTTTCAGCGAAAAGCGCCGCCCGGTTTTCATCGGCAAGTAAGCGACCAATTCGATAGCCCTAGACGGAGCGTTAACCGTGGATTTTCAACACATTCTGTTTGCGATCGAAGAAGGTGTTGCCTTTCTTCGCCTCAACCGGCCGGAGCAGCTGAATAGTTTCAATACCGACATGCACGTTGAGGTTCGTGAAGCCATCAAGCTAACCCGGCTGGATCCCGAAGCGCGGGTGCTGCTCATAACAGGAGAAGGTCGCGGCTTTTGCGCCGGTCAGGACCTTTCGGAC
>CERD01101043.1_pt1 | contig 34278 bp, 33 predicted proteins | sample 530931 | NCBI WGS metagenome assembly CERD01 (sample SAMEA2621101, study PRJEB7988) | marine metagenome | isolation source: saline water (ENVO:00002010), including
AAATAAATTGTGTAAACTCAAATAGGAATTTCAAAATGAATTAAAAACCTATATATTAGGATCATTCATATTTCTAAAATTAAATTACCATATTATGAAAACTTAATAATAACTTTTATTATTCTAACTACAAATTAAATCATATTGAGTAATTAATGGAATATCTATTAATTGTTTTTTTAATTGTACGATATATAATTTTGAATAATATTTTTTTAGTATATTTATTATTTGTTGCTCTATATCTTTTCCATAAAATTTTCTTGATATTTCGATACAAAATACTTTTACTTTATTTGAATTTAATAAATTAATCATACCTTTTATAGCATTTAATTCGTATCCTTCAATATCTATTTTAATCATTAGATTTTTACCAGAAATATTAATATTATCTAATTTATCTACTTTAATTTTTTTTGTTAAATTGAGTTGTTGTTGTCTAACAATTTTTTCATTAAAAGTTCCATGACCACTTTTTTCTTTTTTATAATAAAACTCTAATTCACTTTGAGAATCTGATAAACCTAAATTATGAACTACAGAATTATTAAATTTATTAATTTTTAGATTGTTGCATAATATATTATAATTCTCTAAATTAGGTTCAAATGAGTATGTTTTTATATTTTTATGAGCAAAAAAAAGAGTATAATATCCTATATTCGCACCAATATCAATAAAAGTATCTATATTTTTTTCATTAAATTTAAATAATAAACTTTTAGTTACATTAGGTTCCCATGTTTTTTTAGTTCTAAGTGAAATAAATATACCATCTGTTTTAGAATATGGAACATACATATCAAAAATTTTATTAATTCTAAATATATTTTTATTTAGTAAATAATTATAGTCATATTTATCACAAAAATTTTTTAACTCTTTTTTTAATGTATTGTCCATTTTTTCATATATATCAAAAGTTATATTAGGTTTTTCATAAACTTTACCAGAATATTTTTTATTACTATTTCTTATTACTTTATTAATAGAACTATTATTCTTATTAAATTTATTAAGGGTATTAATATTTTCTATCTTACATATTGTAGTTGGATTATTTAATTCACATATTTTATTCCAATAAATAAATGTTTTAAGAGCGATTTCAGTTTGACGGATTAAAGATATATTATTAAAATCGACATTAGGTAAATCTATATTTAGTATACTTTTAATATGTTTTTTTTTAAAATTGTAACTTTTATTACTAGGTGTGTATTTATTTTCTAAAATTATTGATGGAATAGCATCGAAAGGATTTCTAACAACATGTATAACATTTTTAAAATAATACTTTAATTTATCATTTACATCACCCCATGGATAACTTTCATCATTTACTGCTAACATCCAACTACTAATACCATCTTTTTTCATATTTTCATGACCAACATCATAACCCATTTGATTTAAATAATGAGATATACTAGTTGTTCCACATCTTGGATGACCAATACATAAAAAATCTTTGTATTCGATTTTAGCATATTTTTCTGTATATTTTCCAAATTGTTTAGGAATAATTTCAGATTTAAATTTATTAAATTTACATGAAGATAATTCATAAATTGGTTGTGGTAAAAGAGTAAATGATTGTATTGTTTCATCTAATAATAAAATATTACGATGTATATATATATCAGATGTTGTATTAATAGTTTTTAAATTTTTTATAAATGATTTTGCATAAAGCTTATTACATATGAAACAAGGATTTGACATTATAATTTTTTCTATAAGTGTAGGTTCAATATCTAAAGTATGATTACTATTAAATCCACTACCAGCTCTAATTAATATTGGTTTTTCAAAATCTAAATTATATTTATTTAAATTATCTTTGTTAATCATTTTATTAATAATATCCATACCAGATTCAGTAAATTTTATATCATCTTCACATATCATTATTAAATTATCATGATCTTTTTTAATTATATCATTCATTATGTTAATAAAACTACACCAATTACCTATTTGATTTTTAATTAAAACATTATTGATACAGTTACATTTAATTTTATGACATCTAAAACAAGGAGGAAATTTTTGAACGAATTTAGTTTTCATCATATTTTGAACTTGTATATTATCTTTATCTATCGCCTCTATTATCTCATATTCATTAATTTTTAATTTTTTAAACTCTTGTTCAACATGTTTTTTTCTATCATAACATGATTTTAAATTAATTATATATACTTTATTAATTAATTCTGGTAACATTAATAATTTATAAACATATATTTTTTTTATCTAAATTTAGAAAAAAAAACAACTAACGAATTGAAATACCTTTATCAACTTGATTTTGTAATTCTATAGCCTTAAGTCTTTGTTGCTCAATAGCTTTTTGATTTTCGTTTTTATTAGTAAAACCATACCAATTAGTCCATTTAGCCCATCTCCATAAAATTGTAGGAAATAATTTAATTTCGTAAGTTAATCCTAATTCTGTTTCTCCAGTTAAAATAATTATTTTATCCCAATATACTTTTCGATTAAATATTCTTAGATTAGGTTCTTTTTCTAACATATTTGCAATTCTAACTAAATTTTTACTCCATGGATCTATTATATTAATAGTTATAATATCATTCATATTATAAGTAGTTGTGTAACGTTCACCAAAATTTAATACTCTATTAAAAGTAACTTCTTTTAGTTCTTCAGGTCTCATTAAATGTGTTTCTTTATTTGCGAAAAAATTATATTTTTTTAATAAACTACCAACTATTTTATTTAATTGATGATAATGATCAACATTCATTCTAACTAATTTATACCAATCTATATCAGGTAATTGAAAAGCAGAACACTGAGCTTCACTTAAATTATTGTATTCTTCTACATAAAAACCTTGTAATTCATCATCTTCCCAATTACCAACCATGAGTTCCATAGATGGAAATATAACTAAATTTGGTGTATGTAATACTTGATATGACCCATTCTTAAATCGAATTCTATTCATTTTATTATATACTTATAAAAAAATTTGAAATATAATTTTAATAGTCCAAATTTATAAGGATTAAGTAAAAATGCCTTTCAAAACTAAAATTATCAATTTCAATGAAGATACTATTTTTGAAGATAGAAATATAGTTTTTAATAAAATTAGTGAAACTGCGGACAAAAGAACAACATCAATTGGTTCTATTTATAAACTAGGAAATCATGAATATAAAGTTATAAATTATTCAATATCTGTAAGATATTTTGATGAAGATATAAATGATTACAGTGTCCATACAAGTTCAAATATGAAAATAGAAGGCGATTATGAAGATAATTATAGATGTTCAGGTTATTTTGGAAATTTAAGAGAAAAAGTATATACATTATTTGATAAAGAAAATATTACAATTCATAATTTATGTAATGGTGATTATGTTTATATTATGATTGATAAAACAAAAATTGAACTTAATGATACGAATTATATTAGATATGCAGAATTATTTAAAATTAATTCATCAGAATATTTTCTTGCGTATGCACTAAAATATTGTCCTATTAAAATTTGTTATATTTATGATAGTGATATAATTGATGGTAATCCTGAAGACGACTAATTTTTTTATTTCAAAGATTTAATCAACTTAACTAATTTCCTACTATTTATTTTTGTTAAGTTATGAGGAATTACTAAAAAAAAATCATAGAAATCATATATATTACGTAATTTGTCAATCGTTCCATATATATTATGTTCTATGCAAATTACGGCGATATCAATTAAATTTTTCTTTTTGTTATTTGATGATTTATATGAAACGATTAAATCAATTATATCTTTGTAATGCCCTTCAATTATATGTTTTTCGTGAATACTCGTAAATATTGTAAATAATGTGTAGAATTCACTTTTATCATCCCAACTTGATACTATACTTAACTTTGACCATCGTTTCATATTAGTTTCAAGATACCTAGCTCTTTGATCCATATTTTGTTCCATAATACGCCAACCTAAATCTTCAATATGGTTTTGAATATATTTTTCTATCTCATCATATTTTTCTAATGATTGGAGTTCATTTAATTTTATACTTAATAGATCTATTTCTTTTAATTCTTCTTTTGTTAACATTGGTTCAATACTACATTTAAATGTTAACCAAAAATATTCAATATATTTATCGGGATTTTTAGATTTTAAAATATTCTTATGTTGATCTTCCATTAAGATTATTACTACAGTTTAATAATAGTCTTAAGAAAATTATTGATCAATTTTTACGAGTTTTCTTCTTAGTCGCTTTCTTAGTAGTTTTCTTAGTCTTTTTTTTCTTAGTCACTTTTTTTTTAGTCGCTTTATTTTTAGTCGCTTTATTTTTAGTCGCTTTCTTTTTTGTCACTTTTTTCTTACTAGATTTATGTAATATTTTTCTTTTTGTACGTGGTCTTTTTAATCTGGATGATTCTTGAGGACTAATTTTAGTAGTACCAAATTTCTCCTTAACAAAATCTGCATCTTCTCTAAATTTTTTAGAAAGGCTAGGATTAGTATTTTTATTAAGAGTTGATAAATATACAAGTCTTCTAAAAATAGCTAATGGATCTTTGTACCATGTCACCGCATCACGTAATGCACTTCTTCTTTCACCACGAGTTATTTTTTCGATCGAGTCATAACCAAATCTTCCTAAAACATCTTTTTCTAAAGTTACATTAATATCAGTATTTTTTCCTTCACGACCCATATCTTTAACGCAAGTTGCAGAAACCTTAGTACCATCTTTTCTAGTATATTTTGATCTAAGTATTTTTCCTTTTGGACATTTTTTTTCAGTCATTTAATATTAGTTTATATAAATTTTGTTAAAAAGTTGATTTTTTTAGATCTTTCATTTAATATACAATTAAAAAAAATGGAAAATAAATATAGTTACTTTGATAATGCTAAAATTGATAAAAACTTAGAACATGATATTTATGATTTGTCTGATCCAAGAGATGATTTGAAAAATCATAAAGATGATTTGAAAAATAATAAAGATGATAAAAATCATAAAGAAGAATTAATAAATAAAGATATATTTGATAGTATACTTGATAATTTTGAAGAGCATACAAAAAATACTAATAATAAGAAAGTAGTAAAAGAACAAAAATTTGAATTTAAACCATGTACCAAACCTAAAAAAAAGAAGTCTAAAGGAAAATTTAAACCTAAACTTAAAATGGATGATGATCCCTATGCGGATTTTTTATAAATCATTTAATTTTATTGATTACCGTAATGACAATAACCGATAAAAAGATAAAATCTTTTGTGGATTTGTAATATATAATTATAACAAATTCTTAAGTGATTTTATTTTAAAAATTATACATAAATAATGGTTAAAAAGTTTTTTTATTTATTGATTACCGTAATGACAATAATCGATAAAAAGATAAAATCTTTTGTGGATTTATGTAATATATAATTATAACAAATTCTTAAGTGATTTTTATTTATTGATTACTGTAAGGACAATAACCGATAAAAAGAAAAAATCTTTTGTGGATTTATTTAATATATTATTAAAATTAATCTTTAAACATTAAGATATCAAAAATATATTACTAAAATATATTTTTAAGTCAATTTAAAGATATTGATAATTTCTCAAATATGATAAATAAATGTAATATTAAGTTACAATATATTTTTAAGTCATTTTAAATGTATCTATTACTTTATTTTTAGGTTGTTTAACAGTAAATTTATCAAAATGAATATAAAAGTTATCAATTGAGGTGATATTATTAATAAAATTTAGATATTTATCATTGACACCATGAAAAGTATTTAATTGAAGAATATTATTTTCCTCAGCAACTTTCATAAATTCTATTATACGTAGAATATGATCAAATCTTTCATTTTGAACTTTAGATTCTCTAGATTTAATAATAATGAATTTATCATGTATGATATTTGAATTAGTTAATTTAAGTTTTGTAAGTAAATCATTATAATCAAATTTTAATTGTAATTTTTCGATATGATATAAATATTTCATCTCTTCAAAAATATTTTTAAATCGATATAAATCAGTATCTTCTTCAATACATTTTTTTGTTTCATTATCCTTTGAAAGTTTTAAAGATCGCCCTCTACCAAAATCAATTAATAAAAATAGTTTCCCAAATATAGGAATATAATATGAAACTTCATTAATTTTATATTCAAAATACTTATCTTCTGTATCTTTTAATTTTATATACATGATATTTTGATATGAAACATCATAATGACAACCTCTGATATATTTTTTAAAAACATATAATGCAGATAATATTTGAAAAGCGAATGAAAGATATTGTTCAAAAGTTCTTTCTTTCAAGCTCCAATGATCTAAACCTCTATCAGCATTTTCCATTAAAAATGAAACTTGATTATTCAAAACATAACTATCATAATGTTTTATAAAATTTGGTATAACTTTATTATTTACTAGTTTAGCTGTTTCTATGTTAAAATATCTTTCATAACGATATCTAATATCAAAAGGTTGTCTTTTAACAATAAATTTAAATATAGTAGTATTATCTTTAATAAATGATATTTCAAAAACTTCACCAACAAAGCCACTTCCTACCTTTTTCTCTTTAATTTGTATTTTATTATTTTGAAACTTTTTTTTATATAATCCTGTGAAATACTTAATTTTCTTAATATTATATCTATCATAATATCTCATCTCTGAGTTAAAATAAGATAATAAAATTGTAAAAAGATAATAAATATGGTGACAATATGTTTAAATATGATTGTTAAAAATGAAGGAAAAATTATTAAACGAATGCTTGATACTGTTTCGAATATAATAGATTATTGGGTAATATGTGATACAGGGTCAACTGATGATACTTCAAATATAATAATAAATTATTTTAAAGAAAAAGAAATAAATGGAGAATTAATAAATAAGGAATGGCGAAATTTTGGTTATAATAGAACATATGCATTAAAATGTGCCAAAAATAAAGCAGATTACATTTTATTATTAGATGCAGATATGAAACTTGAAATATTACCAAATTTTAATAAAAATGAATTAAATCATGATACATATCAAATAATTCAATATAATAATGAATTAGAATATCAAAATACAAGATTAATATGTGGCGATTGTGATGTAGAAGTTATAGGAGTTACACATGAGTATTATTCTATTAAAAAGAAAAATTATACAACTAGTACTTTAAAAACATTAAAAATAAATGATATAGGTGATGGTGGTTCTAAAGATGATAAATTTAAAAGAGATATAGATTTACTAAAAAAAGGATTAGACAATGATTCAGATAATAGTCGATATTTATTTTATTTAGCAAATAGTTACCGAGATTCTGGACAAAAAGAAAAAGCGATCGAAACTTATGAAAGAAGAATAGAAAAAGAAGAATGGGAAGAGGAAACGTGGAATTCTATATATTGGATAGGGAAATTATATTTAGAACTTGGAGAAATAGAAAAAGGTATATTTAATTTATTAAGAGCTTATAATTTTAGACCTCAAAGAGCGGAATCAATATATGCAATTGTAAAATATTATCGTGAAAATGGAGAAAATAATTTAGCTTGGGAATTTTGTAATATTGGAGAAAATATAAAATACCCTGAAGATATTTTATTTATAGAAAAAAAGGTATATTATTATTTATTCAATTATGAAAAATCAATTTTAAGTTTTTATAAAAATAATCAAGATTTAGGAATGAAATTATGTGATAGTTTGATATTCAATTCAAAAAAACTAGAAGTTGATTCAGGTCATTATTGGAATATTTTATCAAATTCCATATTCTATATGAAATCATTAGATAAATATATTAGTGATATCTCTTATAAAAAATATGAAGTGACAAAAGATGATGTAAATTATACTTCTACTAATCCATGTATATTTAATAATGGTAACAAAATATCAATAAATATTCGTAATGTAAACTTCTATATAAATTCAAATAATGAATATAAAATAATTGGAAAAGATGAACCGATGAGTTTAAATAATAAATGTAAAACTAAAAATTTCTTATGTGAACTTGATAAAAAACATAATATAAAATCAAAATATGAAATAAGTGATATAAATTGTGATTTTGAAAGATTTGAATCAATAATTGAAGGTATAGAGGATATCCGTTTATTAAGATTCAATGGAAAAATATGGTTCACTGGAACATCGAGATTTACTAGAAATGATAATTTAAATCAAATGGTTTTTGGGAATATTGTTGATAAAAAAATAAAAATTTTAAAAGGATATGGGGAAGAAATTTGTCAAAAAAATTGGATGCCTTTTATTCATAAAAAAAAATTACTTTATTTATATTCTTTAGAACCATTAACTATATTAGAACCAAATTTAAATAGTGGTATATGCAAAGTGTATTATAAAAAACAATATGAATATAATTTTAGTAATTTAAGAGGTGGTAGCCAAGGAATAGAAATAGATAAAAATTATTATTTTGTTATACATGAAGTAAGATATAATTCACGCCGATATTATTCCCATCGTATCATAAAATTAGATATGAATTTAAATTTGATAAGCGTATCTAAACCATTTTACTTTAAAGAATTAGGGATAGAATTTGTATGTGGTGTATGTATTGATGAAAATAATAAAGAAATATTAATATCATTTGGAAAACATGATAAAGAAGCATATATTGCAAGAATTAATAAAGATAAATTCTTGAATTTTGCAAATGATACAATAATAGATTTTAAAAATAATTAATTCTTATTATGTAAAAATTCTTGATGAATAAAATCGATAATATGATCTGTTTTAATATTTTCATACTTTTGTAATAAAATTAATTTCAAATAATATTTAATTTTGTTGTTACGTATATAATATAATAATATATCTAAATCAATAGAATAATCAACTTTATTTATAGCAACTAAAAATAAATAAAAATCATCATGTTTTAGTGTTCTTAAAAAGTCTTTTTCTTTTAATTTTTTCTTTTTTAAAAAATTTTCAGGAATCAAACTATTTTTTGGTGGTTTAATATAATATTTCAGTTCATTTGTAAATTTTTCTCCATTTTCAACACGCTTTATAATACTAGCAATTTCTTTAGTTGTATCTTTATTTTCATATTTTTGTTGTAAATGAAGAATACAAATTTTTTTAACGACATATGTATAACTTTCAAATAAATCATAAATTGTAGGATTTAGTTCTCCTTCTTTATATTTACGACAAAATTTAAGTGGTCTAGAAATTTCGATCAAATCTGAATTAATTGTAGTTTTATTATCACAAATAGTTTTATCAATATCTTTAAATAACTTAGGTTTTAAATTATATATATCAAGAATATCATTTTTATTTTTATGATAATCTAATTTTGATGTAATTATTTTAATATAATGTTCTTTTATAGCATCATTAGAAGGGATTTTTTTACTTAATATACATTCTTCTAATTTTTGATAATCATGATTTAAAACATAATCAACATATTCTTGAATAATACCAAATTTATTTTTTAATATTTCAATATATTTTGAATTTGCTAAATCATTACATAATACTTTTAGTGTTTCTTTAGTTAGAGAACAATCACAATTATCTAATACATAATCTAATTGATTAAATATATTCCATTTATTATTAATTTTAGTTTTTAAATAATTTATAATATAATCATCATAACGATATGTATAAATGTATCCAGTCCCAATATATTTATGTACTTCATCTAGAGTTGGTTTATAATTATATTTTATTAAAAATAATCCTAATAAAGGAAATATTTCTTTTTTGTCTGATTCTTTAATTTTTTTTATATAAAAGTCGGTTAACTGGATTAATTTTATAAAACCCTTTTCTTTGAGTCTATATTTATCATAATTACTTGAGGTTTTTAAAGCTTTTGATAAAGCATAATATATTTTAATATCATATTTTTGATATTTAGTAAAGTCAAATAAATAATTAGTATACGTAAAATTTTTAATAAGTTCTACATAATGATCTATAGAATATAAATTTACATCAATTTTCTTTATATCATGGTATTCTATTCTAAAATAAAAAAAAACATCTGTGTAATAAAAAAAATCATAATTTTTAAATATTTTTTTTTGTAATAGTTTTTGAAGAAATAAAATAATTATTTCGTCTATTTTATCTAATAAAGTAGCTTCTTTATAAATTCTCTCAAAAATATCATTAACATTGTTATCATTAATATTATCAATTATATCAAATAAATAATTAGGGTTTTTTATAAATTTTTGTTCATTAAAATTCATTTTATTAATTAATAAAAATAGAGAATTATTTAAGTAAGGATTTATTAAAAGTTAAAATAATTAATTCTTATTATATAAAAATTCTTGATGAATAAAATCGATAATATGATCTGTTTTAATATTTTCATACTTTTGTAATAAAATTAATTTCAAATAATATTTGATTTGTTGATTTGGTATACGATATAATAATATATCTAAATCAATAGGATAATCAACTTTGTTAATTGCAACTAAAAATAAATAAAAATTATCATGTTTTAGTGTTCTTAAAAAATCTTTTTCATTTAATTTTTTCTTCTTCAAGAAATGATCAGGTATTAACCTGTTATAAACTGGTTTAATATATAATTTTCTTTCTTTAACAAATGTTTCTCCATTTTCAAATCTCTTTATTATACTATCAATTTCTTTAGTTGTATCTTTATTTTCATATTTTTTAAGCAAATGAAGAATTGATATCTTTTTAGCAACATATGAATAGGTATCATACAAATCATAAAATGTAGGATCTATTTCTTTAGTTTTATATTTACGACAAAAATTAATAGGTTTTGAAGCATTTAAAAAAGGAGAAGAAATAGTAGTGGTATTTATCATCGTTTTATCAATATCTTTATATAAGTTAGATTTTAGATCATATTTATTAAGAATTTCATGTTTTTTATATTTATTCACAATTTCATGTTTGTTATAATTATTACAATGAGAATAATCTATTTGTGATAAAATTTGATTAATATAAAATAATTTTATAGCACTGGATGAAGGATTTTTCTTATTTAATATACATTTTTCTAACTCTACATCGCAATCAGGTAAAAGTAAAATATAATTAGAATATTCTTGAACTATGCCAAATTTATCTTTTAATATTTGAATATATTTTGAATGAATTAAAGGTTTTTTGTCACATAATACTTTTAGTGTTTCTTTTGTTAGAGAACAATTACAATTATCTAATAAATAATCAACATCAATAAAATAATTATTATTTTGATTAATTTTAATTTCTAAATAATCATAAATATAATTATAATAATTTTTGTCAAATCTATCATAATTTTTTATAAATTGATGTACTTCATCTAATGAAGGTTTATAATTATTTTTTATTAAAAATAAACCTAATACAGGAAATATTTTATTTTTATCTTCTTCTTTAATATTTTTTATAAAAAAGTCGATTAACATAATTAAACTCTTAAAATATGGAATTTCATTATAATAAAAATAATTTTTTTGATAAATGATTTTTTTCAAAACATAATAAATTTTAATATCATATTTCTTATATTTTGTAAAATCAAAAATTAAATGAGTAACTGTAAAATTATCTAAAAGTTTTATAAAATTATCAACTGAAAATACATTTATATCAATTTCATTTTTATTATATCTAAGAAAATAATATAAATTATTTAGAAAATCATAATTTTTGAATGTTTTTTCTAGCAAAAGTTTTTGAAGAAATATACAAATTATATCTTTGTATTTCTTTTTTTCTGTGAATTCATATTGGTTTAAAAATATTTTAAAAAAATCATTAACATTGTTATCATTAATATTATCAATTAGATCAAGTAAATAATTAGGGTTTTTTAAAATTTTTTCTTTATAAAAATAGATTTTTTCTTTATTAAAATTCATTTTATTAATTGAAAAAATAGAGGATTATTTAAGTGAAGATTTAATAAAAATTGATAAAATATAACTTAAAACTCGAACCATAAATAAATTATAAATGGATTTCAATAAATTAATTAATGATATTAAACAATTAAATACTCGTCTTGATTGGGATGAATATTTCATCGTGACATCTTTTTTGATTTCTAAAAGATCATCTTGTGATAGATTAAATGTAGGATGTGTAATTACAAAAGATAAAAGAATAATTTCAACAGGATATAATGGACACATTCCTGGAACACCACATGAATCAATAATAGTAAATAATCATGAACAAATGACAATTCATGCGGAAGTAAATGCAATTTGTCATGCTGCGAAAACAGGAACTTCATTAAATGATTGTATTGTTTATATTACACATTTTCCATGTATCAATTGTACAAAATCATTAATTGCTTCAGGAGTAAAAAAAATAGTATATGGTGAAGATTATAAGAATAATAAAATAGTCTATAAACTTTTACAATCCAAAGATATTGAAATTGTAAAAATGAAAATTGAAGATTAATTTATTTTTTGTTTTTTTTATTAGTTACTTTTTTAGGAAATGATCTAGTTCTAACTCCACTATCAGAAATTGTCCATCGGTATTTTTTCTTTGGAAAATTTAAACCAGTATCTTCTATAACTGGTATTGAAGGTTCATTTTTTATTTGATTTCTTCTCCTTCTTCTTCTTCTTTTATTTCTTCTATATTTTTTATCATTATAACGATCTCTATTATACCACCAACCCCATGGATATCTTAATATATTATAAAAATCTGGATAAGGTGATGGATGATATGGTAATCCGTATTCCCAAATAGCACAATCACTTCTAAAATAAGGACCATTTTCATCACCAGAAACACATTCACCATAACCTTCAGATGTTATACAAAATCCACAATCAAGACAAGAACCACATTTTCTTCTAGAACGATATCCACATTCTCCACAATATCTAACACCTGAGAATCCTTCTATAGATTCATTATTATTAAGAATAACATAAGAGACAATTAATAAAACAATAACACAAATTATAAGTTTATTGTTTTTGAAATTCATTTATATGTTTACACAAGAAAAATAAAATATAGAAATTAATTAATGCAACCTCAAAGTTTTGAAGGAAATGATCCTAATGCAGATCCTGTTTTATCAATGCCAAATAGTGAATATCCATATTTAGACGATTATTTACCATCTTTATCAGATGTTAATAAATTAAGAACTGTAAAAAATGATACTTCTGGAACTTTTTATAAAGATTATAAAAATATAAATACTGATCAATTTACACCAAGAAGTATAAATTTATTAAATCCAATAGATTATAATTCTCAAACACAAACCAAACAAGAAAATAATAATATACCCATAACTTCAGGTTATAAATCAACAGGAAATAACGTTCCATTAAAACCAGATGAATTAGAAAATATATTTAATCATGTATTGAATTTATTAAAACAGTATGATATAACTAATAGTGGTATTAATCCTTATTCTGAAACATTAATTTATACAACAACTGATAAAAGAGTAATACAGATACCTTTAACAATTCAAAATAAAGCTATAGAAATACATCAAGAAGAAACCCAAGAAATGACTAAACCAAAAAATATATCTAATAATGAAACTCCAAATTATAAAATACCACAACAATATATTTCAAAACATATTCCACAACGAATAACTCATAAAGAACAATATGACCAAAAAACTTTAATAATCGGTGTATTACTGATATTATTTGTAATTATATATTATTATAGAAAAGAACTAAACATAAAATTTTTTGATTAAAAGTTGATTAATAAATGTATTATTACAGATATTAATAAAATAAAAATAAAAAATGAATCTAGAGTATTTTCTTATAAAAAATGGATTTTTAATTGATATATTTTATCATATTATTAAAAATTATCTTCCAATAATATTAACAATAATAATAACTTATTTATTTTCAGTAACATTTTTAATTATAGATACACCAACTATTAATAAAGAAAGTAATATTGTAAAAAAATTAAAAGAATATGAGAAAGAGAAAAATTGTAAAGTATGTTTTATATTATCTGATTATCATAAAAAAAAAGATAAATACCCAGAATTAAAAGATTATATAATTGATATAGATAAGGAATATACATTTTACAATTTTATGAAAAGATTAAGAGAAAATGAATATCCAGATATTGAATTAATAATCCATAGTGAGGGAGGTTTAATAAGCTCAAGTGATATAATAGTAAATACATTATTAGAATATGAAAGTAAAATTACATCTCATATTCCATATTTAGCTCAGAGTGCAGCAACAAGTATAACTTTAGCAAGTGACATAATTAGAATGGAAAAATACGCAATTTTAGGTCCAATTGATCCTCAAATAAATTATGTAGATGAAGATAGTAAAGAAGATTCATGTTCATCATCAATTTTAAAATTTATGTATGAAAATAATAAACTAGATGATGATGAAAAAAAAATACGTGCGTTAGAAGCCAAAATATACCATGAAGATAATATAACAAATACAAGAAAATGTTTAGATGAAAAACATAAATATTTATTTAATTATCAGAAAGATAATATTATTAAAGAGTTAGCTTCAGGGATATATCCCCATCATAAACCTTATTCAAAAAAAGCATTAGAAAAATTAGGATTAAGAATATTTTATATAGATAAAAATTTATTAGGTATATATGAAGAGTTAAATAAACTAATATTTAATTAAACTATATCCATTTCATCAGTAGTATTACCATATTTCTGTTTTTGTCTATAATATTTAGGATTTTCAAAACTTTTTTGATATTTACTCATAGCCATTTCATAATCGCTAGGGTCAATATTAGGTCCATTCATCATTAAAGTTTGAAAATTTTTATTTTCTCTTTTAATGAATTCTATAGCATCTTCTCGTAATTTACTATTTAAAATTAAAGCTGAACTTACAGCTCCATAAAAATTATCAATACTTTCAATATATTTAGCAAGATTTTCTACTATTTCATCATATTTAAAAATCTTTACAATACCACTTGAAATGGCACTTGATGTTGTTAAAAATGCTAATATAATTTTTAATGTTAAAGAAATTCTAGGGTATCTATTCTCTTCAATACTTAATGAACTAGTAGAAAGTAAAGCAGCGATAGATGAAATAATTAATGATGCGATTTGATATCTTGATAAAATTTTTTTATATTTTTCTAAAACAGCTTGAGAAACAAAAGATATTTGTGCAACTTTATCTTTCCATTTTTTAACTGTTTTGGTATTTTTTTCGCTCCAATTATTATGATTTCTACTTGCTGATGATGTTGAATGATTTTCAGGACTATCTTCATCACTACGTGCATTTAATACATTATTTCTTCTAAAATCCGAATGTAATTTATAATTATCTGAGGCACTTAATTCATCAGAAATATTCTCAAAATTATTTCTTAATTCATCTGAAACATGTTCAAATTTATTTTTTAATTCATCTGAAACATGTTCAAATTTATTTTTTAATCCATCTGAAATATTATGATTTTTATCTTTTAATTCTTCTAATACATTTATCTCAACAACAGTTTCTTTTATATTAGACAACTGATTATCAGTATTCTCTTTATCTGTTATATTTTCCATTAAAAAAAACAATAGTTTATACTTTAAGTATATGCTAGTTTTATAAAAACTAAATATTAAATAACAAATAATAGTATATATAAGATGTTTGAAGATCCATATAAAAACTCTAATCATAAATACCCCTTGCTATCTGAAGAAATAAATGTTATAAATCAAGTATGGGATTTCTTAAAAATATTTAATAAAAATTATGTTTCACCTTCAGAATATAGAAAAAGTGTTTTACGTAAAGTTAGAAAAAAATATAAAATAGAACATTTTAAACAATTAGAAGAAATAGCAGAAAAAATGTTCTGGAATTTACGATGGTTAATATACCCTTTATTATATAAAATAAACATTACTAAAGAAGAATATTTAGAATTTTTAAAAAATGATACAAATATAACAATACCACAATCATTATTATTATGTGAAATAAAAGATTACAAAAATAAAGAAGAATTAGATTCTATAATAATTAATAACATTTATCTTAATACAAACTATTATAGAACATTTATAAATAAAATAGTAATAATTAATCCAACTTCACGTAGAATTATGTTAAAAGCTATGGAAGGATCATCATCTATATTTTCTAAAAATTATTTTAATTTGTTAAGTGTTAGGATTTTTACAGATAGAAAATTATATGAAAAAGTTATGAAGAATCCGTTTTATATTACTGAAAATGATATATCTCTTCCAGAATTCTATTTTCAATATGATTATCCATTTCCAAATCTAAATTTATGTGAATATAATTTTATTGAATCAACTTCAAAAACACGTTTAGAAAGAATTTATAGAATGTACTTTCATAGAGAAAATCCTGAAAGGCATTGGATTAAATTGATGAAATGATTATATCAATACATAATATTAGATCAAATTATTAAATTTTTAGTTCTTTCGTACATATAAATACATTTTGTCTTTTAATGATAAATCTTTTTCATATTCAACAACTTTTTGTAATTTCCAGTTTTTTTTAAGTTCTCTAAAGAAATTTCTACTACCTGTTGCTCTTGGAAAACTAGTTTCATAATCCCATGGTTCTTCACCTACATATATAACTTTATCACCTTTAAATTTTTTCAAATAAATATCTGAATAATTAGATTTATCACCTCTAAGAGGCCACATAAACATTAAAACATTAGCAAGTTTTAAATCATTCGGTGATACTTTAAGAATATAATCTTTTTTAGGAATAAAAGTTTTAGGAAAATATAAAATTCGATCATCGATTTTAAGATTTAATGAATTTTTATATTTAAAATATTTAGATATTTCAGTTGGTGTTATATTAACCCCTTCTAATCGTAATAAATATGCCCACAAACCAGAACCTGAACCAATTTCTAAAACATGATCATCCCCTATAAATTGAACCATTTCATTAATTAATTTTTTTGATGGTATTACCCAAGCCATATAAAAAGTTAATTTTTTAAATAAATCAAATTTATCATTATAATCTTTCTTTAATAAATCATTAAAATTTTTTGCGAAATCTTTTTTAATTCTTTTAAATATTTTATATAAATATTCTTTATTTTCTTTTTTACTTACATCTATTTTTTTCATATTAGTAATTAATAATATAAAAATAATAGAATAAAGAAAATAAAGAATATTTATAAGTCAATATATATCAATCTTTTGAGGTCGTAATTTTTTTTTACGAAGATCATAAGTATGTATTATATCAGAATTTATTTTATAAGATGACCTGCATTTTTTTAATTTGTGGTTATTTAATTTTCTATCTATTTTTAAATATTCCTGAACTTGACGATGTTTCCCTGCACTATGATATTCATCACCTTTATTATGTAACTCATCACCTTCAATTACAAGTTCATTTAATCCTTTAATATTTAATTCTTTAACAATTTTACGTTCATAATCACTAATATAACCATAATATTTTAATTGCTTTTCATTTTCAATTTCATTATGTAAAGATGATAAAAGTTCAAACATTTTAATAAATAATTTTTCCTGTACTTAAGATTACTTTTTTTTCAATTTTTTCTAATATATAAATACATTTTGTCATTTAATGCATAATTTTGTTCATATTCAATAACTTCTTGTAACTTCCAATTTTTTTTAAGTTCTTTAAAGAAATTTCTACTTCCTGTTGTAGTTGGTATATTACCATCAATAGGTTCTTCTCCTAAATAAATAACTTTATCACCTTTAAATTTTTTCAAATAAATATCTGAATAATTAGATTTATCACCTCTAAGAGGCCACATAAACATCAAAACATTAGTAAGTTTTAAATCATTAGATGATACTTTAAGAATATAATCTTTTTTAGGAACAAAGGTTTTAGGAAATTTTAAAATTCGATCATCGATTTTTAAATTTAATGAATTTTTATATTTAAAATATTTAGATATTTCAGATGGTGTTATTGTAACTCCTTTTAATCGTAATAAATATACCCATAATCCAGAACCTGAACCAATTTCTAAAACATGATCATCCCCTATAAATTGAACCATTTCATTAATTATTTTTTTTGATGGTATTACCCACGCTAAGTAATATACCAATTTAAATAAAAACTTCATTTTTTCAGAATAATTTTTCTTTAATAAATCATCAAAATTTTTTGGGAAATCTTTTTTGACTCTTCTAAAAAATTGATGTAAATATTTTAAATTTTCTTTTTTACTTAGATCTATCTTTTTCATATAATATTCTCTTATAAAAAAATTGGAAATTAAATATTCTTATCATCTATAAAGTTTAGATAATATAAACTTACAATCACTTTAACCATGGATATGTCTGCAATTTTCAACTCTCAAGACGATGATGGAAACACAGGTCTGATGTTGGCTTGTATGAATGGACATCTCGAAATTGTTGAACTTCTAGCAAAATGATCAACGTATCAATATTACAATTAGAAACCATAACGGACAAAATGCTCTTGATTTGGCAAGAGAACATAACTACCGCATATCGTAATCGTGATGATATTGTAACTGAATAATTTTTTTATAGAATCTTAATAATTTAAGATATTATAAAATTAAAACTTTTCATAAATTTTTTTACCATCAACCAGAACTTCTCTATATTTTTGAATAGGTATTTTTGAACCAACTAAATCATTATCATTAATACCAGAAATATTTTTTAATTTTTGTTCTATTAATTTTGATATTTCATCTTCATATGTTCCAGCACAATATACTAATTTTTGAATAGCTGGACTTTGTGATTTAGCTCTATGAATTCTTCCAAATACTTGTTTCATATCTTGTCCAGACCATGTAGGGCTAATAACACTCATTCTAGGATGATTACCATGAATATCATGTAAACTAATACCAACTCCACCAGCTTGAATAATAGAAATTAAAATTCTTTTTTTATTTTGTTGAAATTGTTTAATAACATATTCACGGTCTTCTAAAGATTGGTCACCATTAATTAATAAATCGCAATCGAGATAATGAGCTAAATATTCCATTGTTTCTCTATAATTTACAAATACAACAACTGAATAATTACTATCTAATCCTTCTTGTATTAAATCTAACATAATAGGAACTTTATACATTTCAATTTTCATTCTTGCTCGAATTAATTTTCCTAATGCTTCAGCTTTAGTTTCTTTATTTTTTAAATCATTAAATGCTTCTTGAATTAATTCATATTGTCTTTGAATTTTATCTTTATTAATACATGTATATAATTGAGAAATAATCTTATTTTTAGGAAATAAACTTCCTAATTCTTTGATACGCATTCTAGAACCAAAATTTGGAAATAAAGAAGAATTAATAATATCAATTTCTTTTTCACCGTCATCTAATAATTTCAATTCATGTTGAATCTTTTTAGATTTCTTTTTTAGTCTCATCCATCTTCTAAAATCTGAATTTTTATCATATAACTTGAAAACAGTACCAAATGGTTTAAAACAATCTATTTTATCAGAAATTGTAGCAGATAATAATAATATCTTTGAATAAGATTTAGATATGCTATCTAATAGTTTAGAATTAACGGTTTTATGATTTTTACATCTATGAGCTTCATCAAATATAACTAATGTATCACTAGGAAGATTAAATTTAAAATTAATTTTATTATCCTCTTCATACTTTTCCATATATTGACAATCCATTTTTTCTAAAGAATAAAAATCATCAACATAATAATATTTAGCACCTTTTAATAATTCATAATTTGCAATACCAAATAATTTTATATTAAAAAATTTAGCACATGATAACCATGTTGATATTACAGATTTAGGACAAATAATAAATGGATTTAATTTTAATTCTTTAGCTAATGCTAACGCTACATAAGTTTTTCCAGTTCCTGTATCTGATGCATCTAATACACAATCTTTAATTTGAATAGTTTCTTTTAATTGATAAAAGTGTGGTATTTGATAATTTAGTAGTTTATTCATAGGATAATAAAATTAATATTTAAGATATTAATAAATAAAAAATCAATTTTTAATAATAGAATATTGCATTATCAACATATTTTACTAATTTGCTTAATATAATTTTAGTTTGAAATTTATTACTACTTTTTCTATTAGAATCACCACCTTTACGTTGAAAAGATATGATACGTTCATCGCCTAATAAAATAGTAGTTTTCTTTAATGATATTTTGAATTCTAATTTTTCTAAATACTCAATAATTTTTTTAATTTCAAATGCTATAATTTTAGTTCTTTTATTTTTTACATATTCTACACCTACTAAATATGTAGGTTGCATTTCAATATTTGATCCGAAAAATACAAAGTTTAATATTTTTCTTCGATTATCATTCAAAGTTTTAATAAAATATTTCAATTCTTCATCAGTATAAAACTCTGTACTCATTTTTTTTATTGTTTTACTTCTATCAACATGTGTTTTATTAGGTAATAATGGATATTCGCAAAATCCTCTCAATATTTGTTCACAATCTTTTAATTCAGGAATTTTATTCACTAAAACAGATATATTATTTTTATCAAGTTGTTGGAACATATTTTTTTTATATTTTTTAATTTGACATTTTAGAATTTTATTTTTTGATTGAATATCACATTTATGTTTACCATTTACTTTAGTACATTTATCATAATTATTTCCTATAATTGTAGATAAGCGGTTTTTTATTATTGGATTTTGCAAATCTAAACAAACTTTTTGTTCTTCAATAAGTCCATTTTGAGCTATTATCCTACCTTTTAATTTATTGGAGTTAATTTTCATTATTATTATTAGTTAGATAACTTAACATACCTAAGTATTAATTAATCAATTTTAAAAAAATTTGATAATATATTTATATAATTAATAATTGAATTAGTATATTAAAAATACATATATGTCGCAACAAATTGATCAAAGTCTATATTCTCGTCAACTCTATACTATTGGATTTGAAGCTATGCAAAAGATTAGTGGTTCTAAAATTCTATTAATTGGTCTTAATGGTTTAGGTGTAGAAGTAGCTAAAAATCTTATTTTAACAGGTGTAAATCAAGTTACATTATGTGACGACAATCCTATTAATATTGATGATTTAGGAAGTGATTATTATGTAACAGAGAATGATATTGGTAAAATCCGTTCTATAACTTTACAACCAATTTTAGCAGAACTAAATCCATATGTCACAGTTAACATTCACCAAGGAGATATTACAGAAGAAATTTTATCAAAATATCATGTAGTTGTAAGTTTAAATTCATTATTATCAGAACAAATTAAATTAAATCAATTTACACATGAAAATAATATCAAATTTATTAGTGGTGATAGTCGCGGATTATTTGGGTCTGTATTTACAGATTTTGGAAAAGAATTTGTAGTAACTGATTCAAATGGAGAAGAATTAAAGTCATCAATAATTGCCAAAATAAGTGATACTGGTATTGTTGAATGTGTAGAATCCCAACCACATGATTTAGGAACAGGTGATTATGTGCAATTTAATACTGATGAAACTATTTATGAGATTAAAGTTCATTCGCCACATACATTTTCTCTTTGTAATTTTGAGAAGAGTTTTGGAGCTGAATCATTTAAACAAGTGAAACTTCCAACAACTCATAATTTTCAATCATTAGAAGATGCTATTAAGAATCCAGAATATGTAATTTCTGATTTTGCACATATGGAACGACCAAATACATTACATATTTGTTATCAAGGATTAGATTTATATTATAATAAATATCAAACATTACCAACTCCAGAAAATACAGATACATTTATTGATTTAATTAATAAAATTTCATCAGATTATGAAAAGGATATTGTGATGAAGTTTTGTTCAATGTGTCAAACTAATCTAGTTCCTGTTAATTCTGTAATTGGTGGTATCGTCGCTCAAGAAGTTCAAAAAGCATGTACAGGAAAATATACGCCAATTAAACAATTCTTTTACTTTGATTCTTTAGATTCACTTTCAAATGATATAATTAATAAGAGTGAAATAAAAGATCGATACTTATCAACAAGACAAGTATTTGGAGATAGTTTTGTATCAAAATTAAAAAACCAAAAATATTTTGTAGTTGGGAGTGGAGCAATTGGATGTGAACTTTTGAAAAATTTTGCAATGATGGGATTAGGTAATATGGTAGTAACTGATATGGATACTATTGAAAAAAGTAATCTTAATCGTCAGTTTCTATTTAGATCTACTGATATTGGAAAATTAAAAAGTGTCGCTGCATGTGATGCAATTAAGAGAATGAATCCAGATATCAAAGTAGAATCACATGAGAATCGTGTAGGATGTGAAACAGAGAATGTATATAATTCTAAATTTTTTGATTCAATTGATGGTGTTACAAATGCATTAGATAATAAACAAGCTAGATTATATATGGATTCTCGTTGTGTATTTTTTAATAAACCATTATTAGAAAGTGGAACATTAGGAACAAAAGGAAATGTTCAAGTTATAATTCCTCATTTAACTGAAAATTATGGTGCGAAACAAGATCCTCCAGAAAAAACAATCCCAATGTGTACATTAAAACATTTTCCTAATAAAATCGAACATTGTGTACAATATGCAAGAGATCAATTTGAGGGATTATTTACAAATGCACCAAATAATGCAAATCAATATATGAAAAATTCAAAATTCATAGAAGAATTACCAAAAGGTGAAGTTTCACAAACAATTGAAGATATTGTAAAAATATTAAAAGATGAACTTCCTAAAACTTATGATAATTGTCTCGAATTAGGATATTTATATTTCTATCGATATTATCGTGATCAAATTCAACAACTTTTACAAAAATACCCTAAAGATCATAAAACAGATACAGGAGCATTATTTTGGAGTGGTGAAAAGAAATGTCCAACACCTTTAGATTTTGATATTACAAATGAAACTCATACAATGTTTGTATATTCATTTGCAAATTTATGGGCAGAAATTTATAATATTGAAAAAGAAGATTATGAAGTTACAAAACAAAAATTAGAATCTTTTAGTCCTCCATCTCCACAAATGGATTTTGATAAAGATATTGAAAATCTTGATAAAAAAGAAGAAAAAGAAGAAGAAAAAGAAGATAAAGATATTATTAATTTAGATATATTAGATGGTTTATCACATACAGAGATAATTTCACATGAATTTGAAAAAGATTCTGATACTAATTTCCATATGGATTTTGTAACATGTGCATCAAATTTACGTGCTATGAATTATAGTATTGAAACAGCAGATAAACATCGTACTCGTGGAATTGCAGGTAAAATCATACCAGCGATTGCAACGACAACAGCAATTGTAGCAGGTTTAGTCGCATTAGAATTATATAAAGTAGTAAATGGTGAAAAGAATATTGAAAAATACCGTGATACATGTTTTAATTTAGCAATTCCATTTTTTGCATTTACTGAACCTGTTAAATGTCAATCATATGAAACGTTAGGTAAAAAATATACTCAATGGGATCATTATGAAACTAATGATATGAAACTTGGAGAATTTTTAGATAATTTTGAAGAGAATACAGGTTTAGAGATTGATATGATGACATATGGTTCTCAAATGATTTATTCGTTCATGTTATCTCAAACGAAACAAGATGAACGACGACAATTAACTATTCGAGAAAATATCGAAAGATTATCAGAAAATAAATTAACTGGTGATGCAATTGCATTATCATTAAGTGTTATTGATCCAGATGATGAAGATAATGAGATTGAATTTCCAGAAGTGAAGTTACTAATTTAATTATTTTTAAGATTATTTAATTTATTTTTATATTTTTTATATAAATATTTATAATCTTTTCCACCTCGCCAACTAGAACCAGTTATTTCCCCTTTTCTAGCGATATCTTCTCTTTGTTGAGGAAATGGATTTCTTCTAGGAAATGGATTTCTTCTAGAAATATATATTTTACTTCTATCACCACTATCTGGATTAAATTTAGAAACAAAAGTATCGGTAAATCTGGAAGAAGGGGCATTATTACTATCTATAAGTTTATCATATTTTTTAACATAAATTGTATATGGATAATTATGAATCTTATCTTTTCTAATATTTATTAAATTTTTATTATTTTGATAAATTTTAACATTTTTGTGTGAGTCAATTTGTTCTAAAATAGAAGAAATTAAACTTTCATTAGTTATACCTAAATCATAGTATACTTTTGTATTTTTAAATTTAACTAAAATTTTATCATATCTAACTTTCAAAATAGTAGAATTATATATTTTAGCTTCATTAGATAGTTTATTGTTATGTAAATTGATTAAATATATATGATCGTTTTGAGGTTTTTCATTTATTTTAATATAATCTATAATTTGTTCAACTGATGAACCACCAGTAAATCTTAAATATTTATTTTCGAAAGTTTTCACATAGAAGAAATTTTTATAATATTCTATTTTAGTTAATTTATTTGATAAATGTTCGTCTCGTAGTAAATCGATTATTGTAAAATCATCTTTTACACTATCATCATCTGAAAGATCAAAACCTTTTATTCTTAAAATATGTAAACAATATAATAGATTTTTATCATCTTCATTAATTTTACTCATATGTGTTTCAAAACTTTTTAGGTTTTCTTTCCTTTGTTCAAAATCATAATTATAATCAATTAATTTTTTATAGAAATATAATTGATCTAATTTTCTATATCGTAAACATCTTGATAATTTTTTCATATTTATTAAAATTGTTTTTAAATCATCATCAACCTTACAATTTATATTTTCATTAATAGTTCCACAAGCATTATCAGAATGTATATCTTTAGAATTTGGTTTAATATCAAATGTTTTATCACCATTAATACCTATTAAATATAAATTTTTAGGTATTTCTAATTGTATACTAATATCTGCCGCAGCCATTATATATAAGTATTTTATTTTAAATTTTTTTAAAAAATAAAATAAATGGGAAATTCATATAGATCACTTCCAATTGATTTATTGCAAAAAGAAAAAACAACAGAAGTTTATGAAAATGATAATTTTAATATTAGTGTAACATCAGCTCAGGGAAAAAGATATTTGAATCAAGATGAATTTGATATTGCTTTAGAAGTTAATAATTTTACTGGCTCATGGTTTGGATTATATGATGGTCATAGTGGTAGTGAAAGTTCGAAAATGGCTAAATATAATTTATTATCTTTGGTTAATTTTGAAGGTCCTGGTTCTTTAATTGATAAAGTTATACTAGGTTTTTTAAAATTTAATGAAGTTATGTATTTACAAACTAAAGAAAAAAATACTAGTGGTACAACTGCAAATGTTATTTTAACTATAAAAGATTATTTTATTTGTTTCAATTTAGGTGACACAAGATCATTACTTATTAAAAATAATGGTTATGTAATAATGTCAAAAGATCAAAAACCAAATAATCCAGAAGAAGAGAAAATTATAAAATTAGGAGGAGGTAAAGTTAAAAATAATCGAATAAATGGTACTTTAGGTACTGGTAGAGCTTTTGGAAACTTTAAATTAGAAGAGATGATTTCTTCTTTACCAGAATATAAAATTTGTAAGAGAAGTAAAAAAGATTTATTTTTAATTATAGCTTGTGATGGTTTATGGGATGTTTTAAATAATGATGAAGTTTATGAAATTATAATAAAAGAATGTGAAAATAATGTAGAAACTAAAATTATATCTGAAAAATTAGTTGATTTAGCTTTAGAACGTGGTTCAACTGATAATATTACTATTATATTAATTAAAATAAAAAATTGATTTTTATATTTATAGCTATAAATATTTAACTAAGGAAATAAATAAAAATGGCTCGTCTACTAACTAAACAATACACTGATGAAATTTTTTCTTTAGATGAAAAGAATGGTTTTTTACCAATGAATTTACCAATCGAGAAATTACCTTCACAATTTGAGGATTTAGAAATTCTATTACAAAATATGCCGTTTTATTTGGATAAAGAGAAGAATGTGAAAGGGTTATTGGGATTATATAAATTTGGAGAGACAGTTAAAAAATTACCAAATTATATAGAAGAAGTAAAACTTGTAGAGGATCCAAAATTATTATTAGCATTATATCGTGATTATAGTTTTGTTACTTCTGCATATTTACTTGAAACAACTCAAAAAAATTATATTGAAACTGGTGAATTTGGTAAATATCCAGCTCGTGATTCAGTACCTGATAATATTGCAATTCCATATGTTTATATTTCAAAAAAACTTAAATATCATCCGTTTATTGATTATGTTGGTTATTCACTTTATAATTTTAAAATGTTAGATTATAAAAAAGGAATGGATTATACTAATTTATGGCAAATTAGATCATTTACAAATCTAAAAGATGAGAGTAACTTTATTATGATTCATAATGATATAAATAGTGAAGTTCCAAATTTATTTCTAGGAATGAAAGAAACATTTTTGGGTTTAGAATCTAGTAATTCTAGTAATGTGATTAATGGATTAAATAAAATAGCACAAACAATGACTGATATTAATATACGTCGAAAAAAAATGTGGGATGGTTCAAATCATAAAAATTATAATGATTTTAGAAGTTTCATTATGGGTATCAAGGGAAATGATAAAATTTTTCCAAATGGTGTATCATATCTTGGTACTGAATACGAAACTTCCCAATATTTTCGTGGACAGACAGGGGCCCAAGATTCTATAATTCCAACTATGGATTCATTTTTAGCAGTTACAAATTATTATCCAGATAATGAACTTACACAATATCTCCGTGAATTGCGTGAATATCGACCACCAGTAGTTCAAGAATTTTTAACAGATCTAGAAGAAGATTCAAAAAATATATTTGACCAAGTTAAATCATTTGGTTCAAAACCTTTAAAATCATTATATGATTGTGTTGAACAAGTATTCTTATTTAGAAATGGTCATTGGCAATTTATTCAAAAATATATTATGAAAAATACTAAATATGGTGTAGCTACAGGAGGTACAAGTATTACTCAATGGGCATTGAACCAGATTGAAGCTTGTTTAAAATATATGCAAGATATCCGTTTTGAAATTTTAAAATTAAATGATAATGAATATGATTTTTCTAAACTTGATAGTTATTTACTAACATTAACAAAACAAGTAACAGAATTAAAAAAAGTAAATTATGATGTTGAATTAATTTACGAAGCAGAAGGAGCATTAGCAGAGACATAAAAAAGTGAAATAATATTTATTTATAACATAATAACTATATCAAATTATAAATGGAAGAAATCATTGATTTTACAGAAAATAAAATTCTAAATCCAAATGATAAATCAAAATATCATCGTATACAAGCAATTTATCATATGATATGGGATAATTGGGATTTACATTCTTATGATGTTAGAAATTTACCTAAAAATGATGTTTATCATATTTTTATGAAAATACGATATAATAACCATACTATGCAACTTGATAGTAAAAATAAAGATGCTCTTTTATATGGTGCAGGATTATTTTCAATGTCTAATAATGAAAATGAATTATTACTCTTAAAAAAAGCTTCTATATACGATGATCAAGAAGTAAAATTTCAACTTGCAAAATGTTTAATAAAAGGTAAATATCCTAATTTATCAATAAAACATTATGGAAAAAATTTTAAAGATATAGGATATGAATATTTAGAAGAGTTATGCGTCAATAATTATAAATTAGCAACAAATTATGTATCAGACAAATCAAAACTCAATACTTATAAAGATATTAAAAATTATAAAATATTTTTAAAAAGCATTTTACATAATGAAGAATATATCGATATATTAAATTATCAACTTTCAGAATCTCCTCATATATTATTTCATAAATCATTATCCAAATTATTATTTGATATTGATAAAAAGTATAAGTTAGAAATACCTAAAAATTATATAGATAGTTATCTTTTGTTGCATAAAAAATTTATTAATAATATTTCTACAAATTTAAATATACCAAATGAAATTAGTAATATAATTTATAATTTTGTTTAAGCATATGGTTTAACCATTTTTAATTTATTTTTCCATAATCTACGACTATTTTCATCATTATGAAACCATAATTTACAATGTAAGCGTGAATCATAAGGACCATACATATCTCCTGGTGTACATTTAACTTTTTTATTTCCTAATACACATATTCCACAATTAGCACATTCAATACATTGATTATAGGTTTTACCATCACATTTATTACAAAATGAACCATATTGTCTTCTAAAATGAAAACCTTCATTCTTGTTTTTATTACCTAATAATAAGACTATTCCAATAATAAATAAAATTATTAGTAATTGCATTTATTATTATATTATAAAAAAAATGAAATTCAAACTATTATAGATGCTATTCAACTATACTATTAAACTATTAACATGGCTCTAATTAAGGATACTACATATAATAAGATCATTAATGAAGCTGAAAAGCATCTAACAATAATTAATGAAATGGTTGATATTTCAGATAAATATAATAAGTTAATAACATCACGTTTTATAAATCATGAAAAATATAATGTATTTGATGAGATGCAAAAAGTTACTGACAAACATCAAAAATTACAAACAGATAAAGATGAAACTTTCAATAATGTATGTATATATCTACAGGAATATTTAAAAATTCATAAACAAGTAACATTACAACAACTTGAAAATTCATTTCGTGAAGATGAAGAGAATATATATTTAATCGCAACTCAAAATGATAAAACATATAAGTTTCGTGGCGAAGAGAAAGAGTATTGTTTAAATATTATTATAACTTTACCAGAATATTTAGAAGAAGAAATAAAACAATTAGGACTTCCTAAAGATTTAAATAATGCAGGTTTCAAAGTTATAACTAAAATGGATCTTGAAGAAATGATTTAATATTTTATTTTTTTTTATTCATAATTAAAATAATATAACTTGCGAATATAATTATTAAAATTATTAAATAGATTGGATAGTCTTGCATTTATATATATAATAAAAGATCTTAATAATGTTTAATGAAAAATGCAATTATATTTTATGGATTTCAAAGATCTCTGAACGTAACATATTTATCGTTAATGCGAAACATTATTAATCGTTATGATTGTGATATATATGGTGAGATACCAATGACTGAAAATGAGAGAAATTATTTTAATGAAAAGAAGTTTAATAATAAAATAAAATTTTTAGAATTTAATAAAAAATATGATATTAATATATTTAGGAAATTTATTTTAGATAATGGTCTACCTAAAAGTGTTTTTTCAGGATCACCAAAAAGAAATAATGATACTGTAAAACTTGCTTCAATGTTCTATAATATAAGTCAAAGTATTAAAAGTTTTAAAAAATATACTAAAAAAAATAATTTAGTATATGATCATGTAATATTAACTAGACCCGATTTAATGTATGAAGATCAACCATTTCATTTAGATAAAATTATGAATAGTACACTTAATAATGAACTTTATTTTTCATTAACATGGATGTCTGAACCTAAATTTCCTAATTATTGTGAAAAACAACCACCAAGAGTTGGAGAAGTTGCACATGATACTTATTATGATAAATTATTACATTGTCTCACATATAAAAAAGGGGAAAATGGATTATTTAATGATCAATTCTTAATAGGAGATCATAAATCGATATTAAAACTAAGTTCATTATATGATTCAATATTACCAATGTATAAAGATAATATAATAATGGATAATGAGACAATGATAGCGATACATTTAATAAGAAATAAAATAAAAGTTCGTGGTGTATGGTTAAATAATTTTAAAATTCATCGTATAAAACGTAGGAAAAAATTTAATAGTAAATATTAATATTTATACTTCTAATAAAAAAAAACCTAGATTATTTTATATAGAATGAATACAATTGTTGAATTATATTATGCTGATTGGTGTGGACATTGTGTTAGGTTTAAACCAAAATGGAATGATATCACTAAAGAATTAAATTCAAAAGGAATTGAAACAATGGCTTATGAATATGATACATTTCGTGATGTGATGGAAAAAGAAAATATAAAAAGTTTTCCAACAATAAAAATAAATATGAATGGAAAAAAATTTGTTTATTCAGGAGAAAGAACTTTAGAAGGTATAATGAATGCTATAAAACAACAACGTGGAGGTGCTAAATTAGAATATAAAGCGAAATATGAGAAATATAAAGCAAAATATCTTGAACTAAAGAAAAAGTTATAAATTTAATTTTTTAAATAATTTTTGTAAAGTTTGGCAATTTTCTTAATTTTACTTTGTTCTTTTTTATTTTTATTATTCCAATGATATACTTGCCTAGCTGTTGAATAATTTTTTTCAAGATATTTTTTATGTTGTGATATAAAGTCATAATATAAACTATCCCAAATTTCAGCCCAATTATATTCTTCTTTACCTAATTTTAATTTTTCCCCATCATTTTTTTTATAATCACTCATTTTCAATAAATAATTAGATGATGAGAAGTATGGTCTAGTCATCATTTCACCTCCATCAGCATGTTGAGTCATTCCAAATATATTAGGTATCATAAATACATCATAACTATCTATATGCATCACCATAAACCAATCATTTACATCTATAGGTTTTACACCTAATAATAAAAAGAAAGCACCTAACCACATTAATCTTTCAATATGATGTGAATAAGCATATTGATTAAGTTTTTTAATAATATCATCAATAGGTTTAATTTTTGTTTCACCAAGCCAAATTTTCTCTGGAAGTTTCATCTTTGCTTTAAAAAAATTCATTTGTCTCATCTTTTGTCCTTTATTCATATAAACAGTATAAACATATTGTCTCCAGCCAATTAATTGTCTTAAAAATCCTTCTTTATCATTAATATCAACTTTAGCTTTTTTTGTTTCTTCTAAAACTTCTTTATCAGTAATCATACCAACATTTAAAAAAGGACTAATAACACTATGAAACATAAAAGGATGTTTATTAGAAACAAAATCTTGGTAATCACCAAATTTATTAAATCTTTCTTTTATAAATTCTTTTAACCATTTTTTAACCCGTGAATGTGTAGTTGGATAAGGAAAGTCTTCTGGTAAATCCCCATAATTATTTTTAAATTTATTTTTTACATATTTAATTGCTTCTCTTGTATACTCATTATTATTAGTTAAATCTAATTCAGGAACTTTAGTATTTTTTGACATTGATTTCCTATTTTCTTTATCAAAAGACCACTTCCCGCCTTCAGGTTTATTTTTATCCATTAAAACATCTAATTTTTTTCTCATAAATTTATAAAATGTATCATGAGTAAAGTTTTCATTTTCTCTTTCTAAAATTTCTTCTTCAGAAATCAAAAAACTTTTTGTAGCGATTGTATTTAGTTTTTTACATTCTTTTTTCCATCGATTAATAATTAAATGATCTGCGGGGTTCATCATGTAAATTTCATACTTTTTAAAACTTTTTTTATCAAATGCATCAATATATGTCACATTAATCTTTTTCTTTTTTAAGTAATCATAATACATTTTCATAGTAGCACGATGAAATGCTAATTTTAATTTATGATATGGTAAATAACGAAAATGGATATATTCTTCAATTAAAAAAATTTCATCATAATCTTTATTTTTCAAATGTTCTATATCTTCAAATAAATGAATTGGTAAAATAACAAATGCTTTCATTTTATATTATATTCATATATCTTTTTTAAATAATAAATAGCGATATTTTAAAAATATAAAATTATATCTTTTAAATATAAATTATAAATGCGAAACAGATATTATAAATTACGTTCAAAAAAAATAATAGGAATTCTTCATAGGAAAGTTGCTTCTACATTTTTCGTATCGAATAATTTATTTGATAAAGTATGTATAAAATGTGAATCATCAGAATTAATCACTAAATATAAAGAATGGTTTAAATTTACTCTTGTACGTAATCCAGTTGATAGAATATTATCAGTTTATAGAGATAAAGTTGTAAAAAATCCGAGAAATAAAGTAGAAAAAGGAGATTTATCATTACAAGTTTGCCAAAAGAAGATAGCTACTGGATTAAATATAGAACCATCGATAAAAAATTTTTTTAATATTAGTTTAGATCAATTTATTGCAAATTTATATAAGTTTTATCTTAAAGACCTACATTTCTCACCATACTATTTATTAGCTCAAGAAAATCAATGTGATTATATCGGTAAATTAGAAAATTTTAATAAAGTAATTGAAGATCTTAAAAAAAAAGGATTAAATATAAAAACTAATAAAAAAAATAATGAAACTTCATTTCAAAACATTTTTAAAACATGTACATTAAATCAATACTTACAAATTGGTAAATTATATGAAACTGATTTTAAAATGTTCTATCCAATAATATATCATGAGATGACGAATTATATAATTCAATATAAAAATGGATTAAATGAAAAAATAGTGAATAATTTTACAATATTAAATGTAGATAAAATAGAAAAAATAGATAATAGTTTTTTAGATTTATTTATTAATTATAATGATGAAAAATATAAAGATTATTTAAATAAACTAATTATATAGATTTAATATGAACGATTTATTTGATGCATTTATTTTTATAAATTGTTCACATAGAGATGATCGATATAAGTTTATGATAAATCAACTTGAAAACTTAAATTTCGATATGAAAAAAGTTCATCGTTTAGAAGCAACTTACATTCCAGACAATGGTGCGAAAGGATGTTCACATTCTCATTATAGAGTTATGAAAATAGCTATAAAAAACAATTGGAATAATGTATTTATAATGGAAGATGATTTCGCATTCGATCAATTTAATAAATCAGTTGAAAAAATAAAATATATTATGAATAAATATCCTAATTGGGATGTTATTATGCCTTTTTTCTATTTAAATGGTTTAGAAGAAAGAAGTAAAAAAATAGATAAATTTATAAGGATACCAACACATAAAAAATATCGTGCATTTTCAACTTTATGTTATGCTGTTAATAAAAAGATGTTTGAAACTTTAAAAGAAAATTTTTATAAGAGTTATAAAATTCAACCTATGAATAAGATAAATTTTAATAAGAAAAATAAATTTCCAGTTGATAAATATTGGCAGAGATTGCAACTTTCATATGAATGGTATTTAATAGATCCTAAATGTGGATATCAAATTCAAACTAAATCAGATATATCGACTTAATATTCATGCCATATATAATCGAACTTATTTTTTGGCTTATACATCCATGGTTTTTGTGATCCTATATAATGATAAATAAAAGCTAATTTAGCTGATTCAGATTTAGAACTTCCATTTTTTAATGCAAATTTTATTTGATAATTAAATAAAAAAGGTAAAATAGTTCTTTCTTTATTTTTTAACCATAAATTTATAGTACATTGGTCACCATTTATTTTTTTTGAAGAATTATTAGTAATTTCGATAAGATTATTAAAAGTATCATTTCCTAAATATAATGAACTAATTATCATAAAACCAGAATTTATATCTGGGTTCTTAGTATTACTTTTTATTTTAGTTATTGCAAATTCATTTCTATATTTATTATGTGAATTATCTATAGCTCCAATAAATGGAGTTTTAGCCGATAATAGAAATCTAAAATCTTTTCTTACTATCATATCACAATCTAGAAATATATTCTTATCGTAGCCATAATCTTTAAAAGCGAAAAATGATAAAAAACAATTTTTTGTTAGCCTTATTGGTTTAGTTTCTCTTGTTATATTGAATTTATCTCCATCAATTCCATGAAACTTTACTTTATTATAAATATTTGATATTAATTTAAAATGGAGATCATTTAATGGATCACATTTTGTATTGTAAAAAACGTAAAAATCAGAATTAAAATTACAAAAATTTTTTAATATTGATTTTAATAATTTAACTAATCCTTTAAAATAATTTCCAGTACAAACTGTACAATACATTACATTTTTATTAGTTTTATTAAAAGTATAATTTATAGGTTGTCTTGGTATAAATTTAAAATTAAATTGCTTATCCGAACATAATGAAGTTATTTTATTTATATATCGTAATATTGATTTCTCATCACGTCGTTTCTTTTTAATTATATTAATATTAACTTCTTGATCTTTATCAACTTCTTGATCTTTATCAACTTCTTG
>CERD01068260.1_pt1 | contig 33323 bp, 25 predicted proteins | sample 530931 | NCBI WGS metagenome assembly CERD01 (sample SAMEA2621101, study PRJEB7988) | marine metagenome | isolation source: saline water (ENVO:00002010), including
TAGCGCCACCACGTTGCAAACGAATAGTTACCATACCGTCCTCTACATTAGATTGACTGTTTTCATTAATAAGATTTACTCCCCAGTACGGGAAGCTGGGGAATTGTACGAGTTTTTTGCAACATTGCAAGTAAGAACTGCTGCAAAATGTAAGTTTAGTTGATTAAACACTGATCTGGGCTTTAAATCTTACACTCAGCTAACAACTACGCATAATTTATCTACAAAAAAAGGAGCTATATGCCCCTTTTTTGTACACGCTCAATGATAAGCTCAATTAAAATTTAGGGCCGCCACCCATCATACCCGGTGGTAACATACCTTTCATACCGCGCATCATTTTCTTCATGCCGCCTTTGCCTTTCATCTTCTTCATCATTTTTTGCATTTGCGTAAATTGCTTAAGCAGTTTATTGATCTCTTGTACTTGGGTACCAGAACCAGCAGCAATACGTTTTTTACGAGAGCCTTTAATGATTTCAGGACGTGCACGCTCTTTTGGTGTCATTGAGTTAATGATCGCTTCCATTTGCACGAAAGTTTTATCGCCCATTTGACCTTTTACAGCATCTGGAAGGTTTTGCATACCCGGCAGCTTATCAAGCATCGACATCATGCCGCCCATGTTCTTCATCTGACGAAGTTGCTCTGCAAAATCATCTAATGTGAAACCGTCACCTTTAAATACTTTCTCGGCAACTTTAGCAGCTTTCTCTTTATCTACTTTCATCTCGACTTCTTCGATTAATGAAAGTACATCACCCATACCTAGGATACGAGAAGCAATTCGGTCAGGGTGGAATGGCTCAAGTGCATCTGTACGCTCACCCACACCCATAAACTTAATTGGTTTACCGGTAATATGACGAATCGATAAGGCAGCACCACCACGAGCATCACCATCGGTCTTGGTTAAGATCACACCACTTAAAGGCAGTGCTTCATCAAATGCTTTTGCTGTATTTGCCGCATCTTGACCTGTCATCGCGTCAACCACGAATAAGGTTTCGATTGGATTAATTGCACTATGAAGTGCTTTGATCTCGTCCATCATGTCGTTATCGACGTGTAAACGACCCGCGGTATCGACTAATACCACATCAATGAATTTTTTCTTCGCATGCGAAATAGCGCTGTTGGCAATATCTACAGGCTTTTGTGAAATGTCACTTGGGAAGAACTCAACACCCACTTCATCAGCCAGTGTTTCAAGCTGTTTGATTGCTGCCGGACGATAAACGTCGGCACTCACAACTAATACAGATTTCTTTTTACGCTCTTTTAAGAATTTAGCTAGTTTACCAACACTGGTTGTTTTACCCGCACCTTGCAAGCCTGCCATCATCACTACTGCTGGCGGCTGTGCATTAAGGCTAAGCTCTTCGTTGGCTTCGCCCATAGCTTTTTCAAGTTCTTCACGAACAATCTTAATAAAGACTTGGCCTGGGCTTAAGCTTTTCGTTACTTCAACACCAACGGCACGTTCTTTAACTTGCTTAACGAACTCACGAACAACAGGTAAGGCAACGTCCGCTTCCAAAAATGCCATGCGGACTTCGCGTAATGTATCTTTAATATTGTCTTCAGTTAGGCGTCCGCGGCCACTGATATTTTTTAAGGTTTTACCTAAGCGTTCTTGGAGATTCTCAAACATGTAAAGTTTCCGATAAAACGAGTTTCACCTAAATTGCTTGTAAAACGTACAGTTTATTCGGCAATAAAGGCAATATTAAAATTTAATTCCTAGCAGTATACCGTAAATGATGGCCGACAATACAGTATTCAAGTGCGCTGTTTGAGTTTCTTTTTACAAACTCTATGCTTTTGCCTTGCTATAAAATACAATGGCATCAATGAGACAAGGATTTATCGAATAAATTAAGTGGCCATAATACGATGATTATTAGTTTAACAATTATTGCTAGTTTGTTTTATGTGTTAGCGACATCGCATGTGCTTTCACGCCTTTTTCACAAACAAGGTCCAAGCCAGAAACTCACCGTGATTTTGAGCACCGTTGCTATTCTTGCTCATATGCTACTGCTGGTGAATTCTGTTTTTCGTGCTGATGGCCAAGACCTAAGCATTGTAAACGTTGCCTTATTGACCTGCTGGGTTATTGTGGTGTCGGTTACGGCCGTGTCACTTAAATTTCCTGCGACCCTTTTATTACCTGTAGTCTACGGTTTTGCAGCCATACTAACGCTCGCCAGCTTATTTATTCCTCATCACGTTATTTTACAATCAATAAATGTTGAGCTCGGCTTGGTAACACATATTTCGTTATCTCTATTAGCTTACTGTGTACTAATCATCGCCACTTTATATGCTGTGCAGTTTTATTTTATCGACAAGCGTTTAAAACGCAAAGACTTGGCGATTGTACATAGCCATCTTCCCCCATTAATGGTGGTTGAGCGTCAGCTGTACCAATTACTTACTTTAGGTACTATCTTACTTACCTTTGCACTGCTTTCTGGGTTTATCTTCTTAGAGGGAATGTTTGCAAGTGAGTTTATCCATAAAACAGTGTTATCGTTAGTAGCCTGGTTGATTTTTACTGTGGTCACTGTTGGACATTTGCGTAAAGGCTGGCGTGGTAAGCCTGTTGTATTTTCGATCATGATAGCCGCATTTGTCTTGTCACTTGCTTATTTTGGCAGCCGTTTCATTCAAGAAGTGATTCTAAATAAGTTTTAACTTGACTCAGCAAGCTGTCTCTAGCTTAATATGCACTGATTTATAAAAAAAGGATCCATCGTTGGACGACATATCGACTAGTACCCTGTTTATTGTATTGGGATTATTGATACTTATTTCTGCTTATTTTTCTGGTTCTGAAACTGGGATTATGTCAATTAACCGCATTCGCCTGCGTCATCTTGCTAAAGAAGATCACCGTGCAGCGAAGCGCGTCAGCAAACTGTTAAGTCGCCCTGACAGACTTATTGGTCTGATCTTGATTGGTAACAACTTAGTTAATATTGCCGCAGCACAGGTTGCAACAATCATTGGTATTCGCCTGTATGGTGATCTTGGTATCGCAATAGCTACCGGCGCGCTAACGCTGGTTGTTTTAATCTTTGCCGAAGTAACACCAAAGACACTTGCCGCGCTTTATCCAGAGAAAGTCGCTTTTCCAAGCTCAATCGTGCTCAAAGGGCTGTTAAAAATACTTTTCCCATTTGTGGTTATCGTTAACTGGATGACCAACGGCATGTTGCGTTTGTTTGGTATTACCACAGCACAAATTGAAGAACATAGCCTAAGTAAAGAAGAATTAAAAACCGTGGTGAACGAATCAGGTGCTCTTTTACCTGCCCGCCACCAAAGCATGCTAACTTCAATTTTAGATTTAGAACAAGTTACGGTTGAAGATATCATGATCCCACGCAACGAAATCGTTGCGATTGATATTAATGACGATTGGAAACTTATCAGCCGCCAGCTTACTCATGCACAGCACACACGCGTACTGTTATATCGTGACCAAATTGATGATGCTGTTGGCTTTATTCACTCACGTGATGCACTGCGCCTATTAACTAAAGAACAATTTGATAAACCGTCATTGTTACGTGCAGTTCGTGAAATTTACTTCATTCCTGAAGGCACATCACTAAACACGCAACTACTTAAGTTCCAGCAATCGAAAGAGCGTATTGGTTTAGTGGTTGATGAATATGGCGATATTCAAGGCTTAGTAACACTTGAAGATATCTTAGAAGAAGTAGTGGGTGATTTCACAACAACGCAAACTCGAACACCAAGTGAGGAAGTAACCGAGCAAGATGATGGCTCAGTACTTGTAGATGGCGGTGCTAATATTCGCGATTTAAATAAAGAAATGGGTTGGGAGCTACCAATTGATGGCCCGAAGACCCTAAGTGGTTTAATAGTTGAATATTTAGAAGATATCCCAGACTCAAACCTCAGTTTGCGTATTGCTGGCTATCCAATCGAAGTTCTCGAAGTTAAAGAAAACATGGTTAAACTTGTTAAAGTACTGCCAAGTAAGCGTACTACTTAATCATCATTAATTTTCAACAAAAAGGAGTGGTCATCCACTCCTTTTTTGTATCTAAATTCTTATTTCCTTTCTGAAGTTTCATATTTACAACGTACGCTCCCGCAAACCGCTAGTGTTTCAGCTACTATTAGTAGCTATTTAACTTCCGCATTTAATAAGGAGCAATCATGGACGAAATATCGATCGAAAACATTTATAATCAAGCAATTGAGCTACTGCTACTCTATGGACCTAAATTCATTCTGGCTATTGTTGTTTTAATAGTTGGGTGGTGGCTCATCGGTCGTATCTCAAATATGGCCGAAAAATCAATGACCAAGGTTAAGTTTGAAGTGGGACTTACACACTTTTTGGTGTCATTTATTTCGGTCATTTTAAAAGTACTTCTGCTGATTTCAGTTGCGTCAATGATAGGAATTGAAACTACTTCATTTATTGCAATGCTTGGTGCAGCCGGTTTGGCCGTTGGTATGGCCTTACAAGGCAGTCTTGCTAACTTTGCAGGTGGTGTGCTTATCCTGTTCTTTAAGCCTTTTAAAGTGGGTGATGTTATTGAAGCCCAAGGTTATATGGGCACAGTAGTTGAAATTCAAATTTTTGTTACCGTTTTACTTACCTATGATAATGAAAAAATTATTATTCCTAATGGCACTCTTTCAAATGGTTGCGTTAAGAATAAGTTCTCAGAGCCATTGCACCGGGTTGCGATTGAATTTGGTATCAGCTACGGCGATGACGTACATAAAGCCCGTGATGTGTTAATGAAGGTATTAAATGACTATGATCTAGTTTTGAAAAATATCGAAGAGAAAAAGCCGGTTGTACATGTCAGTCAACATGGTGAGAGCCATATTGGTATGCTCGTTTGGGCTTGGGTTGAAACAGACAATTATTGGCCGGTCTATTTTGGTTTATACGAACGTGTGAAAATAGCATTTGATGCTGAAGATATTACCATTCCGTTCCCACAACGCGATGTGCATATACACCAGTTCCCTGGTAAATAACCATTAAAAAGCCCGCATATTAATGCGGGCTTTTTAATATGAAAACCTTAACTAAATAAGCGTTCAAACCAGTTTTTATCTAGATCAGCTTCGCACTTTTTAAGTTGTGCGCCATACCGGCTAGCTCGGTGTTTTACTTTATTGGCAACACTCATCAACCACTTTTTACTTTTATAAGTACCGCGTTTATAGCCGCCCCACCCTTCATGGTAATTCAAGTACTGCGCGTAGGCGTCCCATTTTGATATTCCGTTTACTTTATGAGTTTTATAAACAAACCAAGCCATAAAGTCTATCGCATCATCAAAATCGTCTCTGTCTGCCCCACTATTACCAGTTTCGCGAATGTAATCTGACCAAGTTGGCGTTTTTGCTTGCGAGTATCCATACGCTGAACTGGCTCGACCAATAGGAATGACCCATAAGAAATATTCCATAGGTGGCGCTGCATCATGACGAAATGAGCTTTCTTGATACATTATACTCATGAGTACGTGTTTAGGTGAGCCCCACTTTTCTTGCGCATCACGCGCATCGTAGTACCAGTCAGGCTTTTCCTCAAAAATCTTACAAATATCATGAGGTTGCTCTGGAGGAGCCGTTGCGCAACCCGCCATTAAAGCGGCCAGCGATAAAATAATTAAACTTTTTTTCATTTTTTTATGTATCTCGCTGAACTTTTTCTCATCAGGTCAGTCTGAACTTATGAATGCAGCAGTATAGCATTGTTTCATCCCTGAAGAATCTTTGACGCAGCCTCCCTAGGCTGCGTTTTTTTATGTACTCACCTTACTAAGCTTTAGCAAAATAATCATCTAAAAACGCAGTAAAAGATAGCTTGTCAGCTGCTTTTACTTCTCGCTCTTTAAGCACTGAATCAGATGCCTGTTTAGTCAAAAATGCATGATCATAAAATTGATAATCAGCCTCGACATGGTTTTGCTTATATTTTTGCGCAAGTGTTAAGGCAAAAAGACCATTATCTTGATTTTCTTTTGCAAGTGCACTGACATACCGACCAGAGAAAGTTTTATTAGGGTTTTTGACCCAACTTGCAAGCTCTGCGATTGTTTCGCTGTAATAGCTCACACCATATGCGTTATCCATATAGTTAGCCACAGCAGCTAGATTAGTAAATATAGATTCAGCCCAGTCAACAAGCAGAACCTTTTCACCTTGCTTATTCAACGTAAGCTCAGGGGCTCGGCCTTCATTTACAACCGCATCAAGATTAGCTGTACTTAACTTTTGTTCCTGCCAATCCATTTCTGGAGACTCAGACAATAAACAATAGGTCAAAAATACGTCTAAAAAGCGAATTTGCTGTAAATCAATACCGGTTTCACTGAATGGGTTAACATCTAGCGCGCGTACTTCTATATACTCGATCCCACCTCGTAACAAGGCATCAGTAGGTGTTTCTCCTGAGGCAGCATTACGTTTAGGACGTATCGGTGAGTAAAATTCATTTTCAATTTGTAGAATATTTTTGTTCAGTTGTTTTGGCTGCTCACTACGGTAGTCATCAAGGTGGCCATATAGGTCTGATGGCGTATGAATCGCTTCTTTTAAACCTGCTACATATTCTTCTAATGAATTGTACATAACTCGTAAAGACGATTGTGCACTATTAGTATAACCAAGGTTGCCTAATCGCAGTGCCGTACCGACTTCTAAATAAAGTGTGCCTTTACCTAGTTTCTTAAACGGTAAGTCTGTTTGACGACCCTGCAAGAAAGAATTACACAACGCAGGCGAAGCGCCAAATAAGAAACTAATTAACCATAACTCGCGCTTAAAGTTGCGAATGAGCCCTAAGTAACCATTCGAAATTGAATCTGCAAGTGTGCCTTGGCTGCCGTTTAAACTATACAGACTTTGCCATAAGCTTTCAGGAAAGGAAATATTGAAATGAACACCCGCAATCGCTTGCATCATACTACCATAGCGATTTTTCAACCCTTCTCGGTAAAGAGTTTTCATACGGCCGATATTTGAATCACCAAACTGAGCTAGTACGATATCATCTTGGTGCTCAATAAAGCATGGCATACTAATCGGCCACAGTAGTTCGTCACCCATTTGAGATAAGGTGAACTTTTGTAAGTCTTTAAGTTGAGCTAGGGTTTCCTCGGCTGAGGTGCTCACTGGAGTAATAAATTCTAATAACGATTCTGAAAAGTCAGTGGTGACATGATCATTGGTTAAAGCGCTACCAACGCCTTGTGGATGACCTTGCCCTGAGATAACACCATTTGGTTTGATCCTTAATGCTTCTCGCTCGATACCACGTTTAATCCCATTAATTGCGTTAGGAAATTGTGCCGTTAACGCTTCTAGCGTTTTATTTAAATCATGTTTTATCAAAAATGCTTCCTCGAGCCGCGTGGCTGTAATCCTAAGGGTATGGGGGCAAAAAATAATTACTCAAGTGCGAAAAATAACATTCAATTACCACCTCACCACTTGAAGCACAATCTTGCCATTGTGAATAGCATTATACAATTGCTTTAGTGGCACTTAATTAATGCTAAATCTATTCATCTGTATAATTTTTATCACTAACTTGTGAACATTAGACCTTTTGCCTAATATGAAAAGGTGAGGCTAAACACAATAATTCTCGCAAGATATTGTTTTAGATCAAGGGAAAGGTGAAATTTTTAAAACTTTAACAGTTATCAATATGTTCCCCCTTCCCTTACATTTTTCTGAGACTATAATCCGCACACCATAAAAAAGTACATTTCAAGGACTCATATGCGTCGTGGGCAAGAAATAATCAATCAAGAAGTGACATACTCCGAACATCAAGAGCTTGTCTCTACAACAGATTTACGCGGCATCATCACATACGTAAATAAGGAATTTTGTACCATTGCTGGTTATACCGAAGAGGAGTTACTCGGGAAAAACCACAATATAGTACGCCACCCAGATATGCCAAAAGCGGCATTTAAAGAGATGTGGGAAAAACTAAAGCAAGGCCATTCATGGCGTGGCATGGTAAAAAACCTCTGTAAAGATGGTCGCTACTATTGGGTTGATGCGTTTGTTACACCTATATACGAACACGGTCAGCTCGTTGGCTATCAGTCAGTGCGAACAAAACCATCTGAACAGTTAAAAACTCGTGCAATGGCGCTTTACACTAAAATTAATAACGGCAAGTCTGTCGCGTCATTTCGTGAAAATATTTCGCTAAGACAAACCTTATCTACGGTATTATTAGTTGCTGGCATTGTTGCTTTGGCGCTTACTACGTCATGGATTGTTGCCTTAGCTGCAGCTGCCCTCATTGCAGCACTTTTTGTACTCAATTATGACGAACTCATTGTAACGCCTAGCCATTTAAAACAGCAGCGTGCTGAGTTTGACTCGGTATCTCGCTATGTGTATTCGGGCTCCCACCCATTTAGTATTGCGACTTATAATCAGCAAATGTTATTTGCTAAGCTACGAACCGTACTTGGCCGTATTAAAGACTCTACTTACTCATTTAAAGATATTGCCACCAACCTAGATAAGCAATCATCGCTAACAGAGCAAGGAATTGCAGCACAGGGTCATCGTTTAAGTGATATTGCTGCTGCGATGAGTCAGATGAGTACAACTATTGGTGAAATATCTGCAAACACTCACCACACTGCTGAGAAAGTCAATACAACGTACCAAAGCTGTAATGATATAAAACTTCATATTGAAGAAAATAGCTCTATGGTGTCTGATCTGGCTAACCAAGTTGAGCAAGCAGCGAGCACCGCTAACTCTCTTGCTAGTGAAGCAGACAAGATTGGCCAAGTAATGAGTGAGATTGAAGGTATTGCTGAACAAACAAATTTATTAGCGCTCAACGCAGCAATTGAAGCAGCTCGCGCTGGTGAACATGGTCGTGGTTTTGCGGTTGTAGCTGATGAGGTACGTGCGCTTTCATCACGCACTCAAAATGCTACATCACAAATTCACAGCTCAATAAAAGAAATTCAAGATACCTTGTTTAGCTGGTCGAAAGTAATGCAATCAACTAAAACGCAAGCTGATAGTTGTGTTAATACAACGGCCCATACTAAAACTGAGTTAGCGAGTATTTTTGCGCAAATAAATGAAATTTCAGGTCTTGCTGCAGAAATTTCGACAGCAGCTGAAGAGCAACAAGTTGTGAGCGCTGATATTCGCGAAAATGTCGACAGCATCAAAGAACACAGTGAGGAAAACTTAAAACTTAGCTACAACGTCGCTAAAGACGCTGCAGGGCTGGTTGAAGGTTCACGCAAAGTAAATGATATGCTGTTAACGTTTAAGGTTTAAACTTAGTTAATACAAAAAAGCCGCATTGTATTAATGCGGCTTTTTGCTTTTAAAGCATATTAACGACTTGAGAAAACAAGGCCATTTTCATCGGCGTCAATATGAATAATGGCACCAGGTTGATAATCGCCCCCTAACAAGCGCTGTGCTAATGGGTTTTCAATGGTATGTTGAATAGCACGTTTTAGCGGTCTTGCACCATAAACAGGATCAAAGCCACTTTCAGCGATACGATCTAATGCTGCATCCGTTACTTCAAGAATGTAGCCTTTTTCTGTTAAGCGCTCGCGTAGCTTGCTTAATTGAATATCGGCGATTTCTTTAATATGCTCATTAGCAAGCGGATGGAATACCACAGTTTCGTCGATTCGGTTAATAAACTCAGGACGGAACTGACTCACCAATACGCCCATTACTTTTTCTTTTAACGTCGCATAATCATTTGAACCGGCTTGCTCTTGAATAATATCTGAGCCTAAGTTAGAGGTCATAATGATCACCGTATTTTTAAAATCAACGGTACGACCCTGACCATCCGTTAAGCGACCATCATCAAGTACTTGCAGTAAGATGTTAAATACATCAGGGTGCGCTTTTTCGACCTCATCCAATAAAATAACTGAATACGGACGACGGCGTACAGCTTCAGTTAAATAGCCACCCTCTTCGTAGCCGACATAACCTGGAGGCGCACCCACTAAACGTGCCACTGAGTGTTTCTCCATAAACTCTGACATATCAATACGCACCATGGCATCTTCAGTGTCAAACATGAAGCTAGCAAGAGCTTTAGTCAGCTCTGTTTTACCCACCCCTGTTGGGCCTAAAAATAAGAATGAACCGATTGGGCGATTTGGATCAGCAAGTCCTGCGCGAGAGCGACGTATTGCATTAGCAACAGCCACAACAGCCTCATCTTGACCAATCACTTTGTGGTGTAATTGATCTTCCATTTGCAGTAGCTTTTCGCGCTCACCTTGCAGCATTTTCGATACTGGAATACCTGTCCAACGCGATAAAATTTCCGCAATTTCATCCTCACCGACCTGATTTTTAAGCAAACTCATTTCTTGCATTTCGGCTTGTGAAGCAAGGTCTAGTTTGCGTTCAAGCTCAGGGATACGACCATATTGCAGCTCAGACATGCGTTGTAAGTCGCTGGCACGACGTGCCACTTCTAAATCAAGACGCGCCTGTTCAAGCTCAGCTTTGATTACTTGCGTGCCTTGCAATGAGGCCTTCTCAGCATTCCACACTTCGTCTAATTCACGGTATTGAGCTTCAAGTTCAGTGATCAACTCTTGCATTTCGGTGCGGCGTTTTTGGCTCGCTTCATCTTTTTCTTTCGCCAACGCATTGTCTTCAAGCTTTAACTGAATAATACGTCGCTCAAGTTTATCTAAAGACTCTGGTTTTGAGTCAATTTGCAAACGAATTGAAGAACCCGCTTCATCAATTAAATCAATCGCCTTATCTGGTAATTGGCGATCGCTGATGTAACGGTGCGACAGCTGCGCCGCAGCAACGATAGCGGGATCGGTAATATCAACTGAATGATGCAGCTCATATCGCTCTTTTAAACCACGTAAAATTGCGATGGTGTCTTCAACCGACGGTTCATCAACAAATACTTTTTGGAAGCGGCGTTCAAGTGCAGCATCTTTTTCGATGTATTGACGATACTCATCAAGTGTTGTGGCACCCACGCAATGTAACTCACCACGAGCAAGTGCAGGCTTTAACATATTACCCGCATCCATAGCGCCGTCCGTTTTTCCTGCACCTACCATAGTATGGATTTCATCGATAAACAGGATGACTTGGCCTTCTTCTTTGGCAAGTTCATTCAAAACTGATTTTAAACGCTCTTCAAATTCACCACGGTATTTAGCACCGGCAACCAACGCACCTAAATCGAGCGATAATACTCGCTTGTTTTTTAAGCCCTCAGGTACTTCACCGTTGATAATTCGCTGCGCAAGACCTTCAGCAATCGCCGTTTTACCTACACCCGGCTCACCAATTAACACCGGATTATTTTTAGTACGGCGTTGTAATACTTGAATAGTGCGACGAATTTCGTCATCACGGCCAATAACAGGGTCAAGCTTGCCTTGCTCTGCTCGCTCAGTTAAATCGATGGTGAACTTTTTTAATGCCTGACGGGTTTCTTCAGCATTGGGATCATCAACTTTTTGGCCACCACGAATAGCTTCGATTGCGGCTTCAATTTTGCTAGAAGTAATATTCAGTGCTTTGAAAATATCCCCAAGTGGACCTTTATCGTCACACGCAGCAAGGACAAATAACTCACTCGAAATGAATTTATCTTTGCGCTTTTGGGCATATTTATCACACAAGTTGATTAACGAAATCAGGTTATTTGACAGCTGAACATCACCGCCAATACCTTCAACTTTAAACAGCTTCTCAATTTCTTGTGATAACTTGGTGTTTAACTCATCTGCACTGACGCCTGCTTGTGCAAGTAGCGCGCGCACACTTGAACCATTTTGCTGTAGCAATGAATACATTAAATGCACAGGCTCAATAAATTGATGGTCGCGCCCAAGTGCTAATGACTGCGCATCTGAAAGCGCAGATTGAAATTTACTTGTAAATCTATCTAAACGCATAAGGGTTTACCTATTAAAAAATCTAATTGCTTAATTAATGGGTATGCTTAGTGATTTGTTCAAGTAAAGAAGAAAATTTAATCGCAAAAAAGGCGTATTAATTGCGCCAGATCAAGCTAGCCATGCGGCCAGTTTGCCCGTCGCGGCGATAAGAGAAAAACTGTGATTTATCAGTGACGGTACAATGCTCACCACCGTAAACGTTTATTACACCTAATTGTGTTAATTGTTGACGTGCGAGCAGGTAAATATCCGCTAAATACTTATTGCCCTTAACTTTAAATGCGCTTTGATGCTCAGGATTCAATTCACAAAAGCATTCTTTTACTTCTGGGCCCACTTCAAATTGTGATGGGCCAATAGCAGGGCCAAGCCAAACAATTATCTCGCTTGGTTTTGCTTTAAAATGTGCCACTGTATTAGCTAAAATGCCCTGAGCTAAGCCTCGCCATCCGCCGTGTGCTGCAGCAACTTCATTACCCGAAGCCGAGCAAAATAGTACGGGTAAGCAATCTGCGGTCATTATCGCAAGCGGTTGTTTTACTAAACGAGTATAAAGTGCGTCAGCAGAGCGCAACTCACTTAGCTCAGACCTTTCATCAATCACCACCACTTCGCTGCTATGTGTTTGGTTCAACCACACAGCAGGGTTTGGCAGCTGATTTGTAAGTAACGCGCGATTTGCAAGCACGGCTTGCTCATCATCACCAACATGTAAACCCATATTAAAACTATCAAAGGGTGCAACGGATACACCGCCCTGTCGGGTGGTACTCAGTGCGCTAACAGTTTTTGGGGCTGTCCATGCTGGTGTGATCATAACGCTTAAAACTCGATATTTGGGTTTGCTTTAGTATCAGCACGAAGAGCTTCTGTCATCGCTGCCATATCATCTGGAATTGGCGCTTGCCATGTCATTAACTCACCCGTTATAGGATGCGCGATAGAAAGCTTAACTGCATGTAATGCTTGGCGTTTAAAGTCGCGTAGCATTTGGAACAGTTCAGGTGTTGCGCCCTTAGGCGGACGCGGGCGACCACCATAAAGTTGATCGCCAACTAATGGGTGATTTAAATAAGCCATGTGCACACGAATTTGGTGAGTTCGACCTGTTTCTAAGCGTAAACGTAAGCGCGTGTGAGCACGGAATTTTTCTGCAACACGGTAATGCGTTATCGCTGGTTTGCCCATTTCATGAACAGCCATATGAGTACGCTTTGTTGCATGACGGCCAATTGGTTTTTCAACCATACCACCTGCAGTCATAGTGCCATTACAAATTGCTTCGTATTCACGGGTGAAGTTTTCGCGCTTTTGCAATGCCGTCACTAAATGTGTTTGCGCGGGAATAGTTTTAGCAACCACCATTAAACCTGTGGTGTCTTTATCTAGACGATGAACAATACCGGCACGTGGCACATTGATAATGTCAGGGTAATGATGAAGTAAAGCATTTAAAACAGTACCATCAGGGTTACCTGCACCAGGGTGAACAACTAGCCCCATCGGTTTATTGATAACTAATATATCATCGTCTTCATAAACGATGTTTAATTTGATATTTTGTGCCTCATATTCTCGAGGAGCCTCAATGGTTGTTTCTACACTGACCATTTCGCCACCGAGTAATTTTTCGCGAGGCGTGTTCAATATTTCGCCGTTTACCGTGATTTTGTCATCCAAAATCCATGTTTTTATCCGTGAACGCGAATAATCAGGGAACAATTGCGCCAATACTTGGTCTAGACGTTTACCGCCAAGGTCTATTGGAACCTCGGCTTGGAGAGAAATTTGCTCTGACATTAGTAACTTTACCCAATTTACCAGTGCAAGCTGTGCTCGACTGGGTTAGAATCGCTTTATTAAGCATTGTATAATACGTATAGTTTACTCGGTTTTCCTCTGTTGGCCTAGCCGAAGACATCGAAGGTAATAAATAAAATGATAAATAAAATAGGGAAACGTGCGTTCGCCATTGTTTTTTCAGTTACAGTACTTGGTTTAGGGGCTTGCTCGTCAGCACCAGATCAAGAAGATATCCAACGCGTTCCTAATAAATCTGCGCAAGCTTTATATGAAGATGCGAAACAAACATTAGATTCAGGCTTATACGCTCGAGCAATTGAGTTGTTGAGTGCTATTGACTCTCGCTATCCTTTTGGTCCGCTATCAAAGCAAGTACAAATGGACCTAGTGTATGCTCACTATCAAGCAGGTAATACTGAACAAGCACTTGCAACTATTGACCGCTTTATTCGCTTGAACCCAAACCACAAAGATTTAGATTACATGTACTACATGCGTGGCTTAGTGAACATTAAAGCAGACCAAAATGCTTTCCAAGAATATTTTGGCGTAGACCGTGCGGATAGAGATGCAAATCGTACCCGTGTTGCTTTCACTGACTTATCAACATTATTAAAACGCTATCCTAATAGCGCTTATGCGCCAGAAGCAAAAAAACGTTTAGTGTGGCTTCTCAACAAAATGGCGCGCTACGAGTTAAAAGTGGCTGAATATTACTATGAACGCGAAGCATATCTTGCTGCCGCTAACCGTGGCAAATATGTAGTTGAGCATTACTCACAAAGCAGCTACTTAGATCAAGCTTTAGAAATCATGGAAAAAAGTTACGACAAACTCGGCTTACCTGAGCTAAGCGCGCATGCTAAAGCAACGCGTGAAGCGAATAAACGTTAATCCATCACATTTACATTAAAAAAGGCGCCATAGGCGCCTTTTTTAATGTTTGCGATCGAATATACCCAAACCACCTCAAGGTGCGAGTTTCAGTTGGAGTTAAAAGCGATTTAGGCAAGGCATTGATTGCAAGTAATAGTGGTTCTATTGTTAAAATCAATAACGCAGTATAAATCGCTTTTAAACCAACCCTTTGGGCGCTCACAGGCACTTACTCTCATCGTTGTTACTTCTTAAAAGGGACTACCATTCTTGCAAAGTAACGCCTTGATATTAAGCACCTGTGAATCGCTGAATTCTGCATCTTGAGGTGGCTTGGGTATACTAATTAAATCGCATCTTCATCTTCTTCGGCGGTACGAATACGTACTACACGTTCAACATCAGTGACAAAGATTTTACCATCGCCAATTTTACCTGTTTGCGATGTTTTAACGATCACTTCAATCGCTCTATCAACATCTTCATCGCTAAGTACAATATCAAGTTTAACTTTCGGTAAAAAATCAACCATGTACTCAGCACCGCGGTAAAGCTCAGTGTGCCCCTTTTGACGGCCAAAGCCCTTAACTTCGCTAACCGTCATTCCTGTGATACCCACATCTGACAACGCTTCACGAACATCATCAAGCTTAAAGGGTTTTATAATTGCTTCTATTTTTTTCATAGTAACCAGTTAGTTTAAAACATATTTGCCTCGATTTTAGACAATCCATGTCAGCATAGCAAACAAACTGAACAAATAGGTGCACTATAAACAAAGCGTGATATTATTATTAAACTACTTGTAAGTGAGGTACAAGCAATGAAAAACAACAGGAAACATAAAGGCTTCACGCTTTTAGAATTAATGATTACCCTTACGATTGTCGGCATTGTTGCCACAATTGCGTTATGGGACAGCTCAGATAACTTAGAAAATAATAGAGCAGAAAATTACTTACTCGACTTGCAGCGGGTTATAAGCTTTGCTCGTGCTAAAGCTGTTAGTACAGATACCCAAGTAACAATATGCAAAGGCTGGTACAGCCGTATAAAAAGCGACCAAGTAAGTATCTGCCACCCACTGTCACAAAATCACGCCCAGGAACAAGTTATCTTTATGTTTAGTAACGATAAAGAAAGGTATCCTCGTAATGTAATTCAATGGTTCGAACCTTATTATGGTGACGAGGTCTATAGGGTGCTCCCCCCCCCGCGTACTAATGATGTAATTATATTCACCGGAGATCCACAAATTATTTTCGATACTAGCGGCAGTATACTTACTCAAGCTGGTACCTTTATATATTGCCCTAACCCTGATAATAATGACAATAATAAAGCTCTTCAAGTAAACAAGTCAGGTAGCGCCTTTTACCTTGGTGATACAAACCTTAAATGTAATTAAATAAACACTTGACAGGATTTTAGGTACACTTATATTTAAATAAAACATATCATAGGGAGTCTTCAAGGATGAAGGCACATCTCTTTTATCGTCGAGAACTTGGCGCAACACTCATTGAAGTTTTAATAGTGGTATCGATTGTTTCGATACTTTTAAACCTAGCATTGTTCGAGTTAAAACCTTTCCTTGCGAAAAACCGTTTAGATAATCAAGTACAACTTATCAAACGCGCAGTCGCTATTAGCCGCTTAAATGCACAAGCAAACAATGCGTATGTCACGTTTTGTGCATTGCACAATAACCAGTGTAACTATCAATTCTGGCATAAAAAACTCACTGTCTTTATCGATCATGGACAGATTGGTGTGTTTGATAATAATGACACTAAAATAGTACAGTTTGAAGCAATCAATAAGCTTGATATGCTCACTTATAACAAACGCAATGCACTAACCTTTTTACCTAATGGAAGACCAATGGGGCTCAATAATGGAACTTTTATTTATTGTCCCGAATACAAAGAAGCAAGCCTAAGTGGGCTTGCTATATCGGTAAATATTGTTGGCAGGGTGAAAGTAATAGATACTGATAAATGTCAGCAATAAGCTAATTAGCGACCCCAGCAAATATCAGGAGACGCTGCAGAGCCTCCATGACGCTGAATACCACGGTCGTCTATTATTAATCTTGTACATTCAGTATCTTTGGCAGGGGGGCCTGCAATTGCAATAGCTGATGCATAGAAAACTGCGCGGCCGACAGTGTTATTGACTTGTAGCCTTAACCGGTAATAACCATTTTCCGTGGTATCGTTTAAGCCAAGTTGATCAAATGTGGTAGCGTATTGACGATTATCCGCAAAGTATTGCTCCTGTCTATTTGCTATATCTAATAAAGCTGCAATAGCCTCAGTCCTCGCAGCACGCTTAACGTGCTCGAAATAACTCGGTATAGCAATGCTTGCTATAATTCCTACAATAGCAACCGTAATCATTAGTTCAATTAAGGTAAAACCTGACTGCTTATTTTTATTTCTTGATCTTATATATTTTATACCCATCAAATATTTCTCAAAGACTCGCTATACATTTGATTATAATAGGTTCAGTTTTTTATGATTGCAATTAACTTTATTTTTATACCTTTCTAAAAGGTATGAAATGTAACAATAAAACCACAATCAAACTTTAAAACTACACCAAATAATTAAATTAATTAATTTTTACTAGTAAGTTAGATCGAGTTTTTCTTGTTTATAAATATACATCTGTTGGGTTTTAAAACCAAAACCAATTGGCACTTTATCACTAACAAGTTTTATTTTACCGTTTTCAATTGTTAACCCAGGGCCTAAGATTTCTTGTACTTTGAATGGGTTTTGAGCCCCCTTAACTCCAGGTCCAATCGATAAAAACTGGCTTTGTTCTCTCACTTTTTCGCTAGTATTGTCATCACAAAAACCATCGCTATTTCCATCGACACAACTATCACCAACGCCAAAATAAAGTTGAGGCGTGTCTGGAACATCGTTCGAAGTTGTGAATTTTAAACTGTCATAGACTTTGGTGCCATAATGTAAATGAAAAGCATAAAGACCGCCAGAACCACCAGTCAATGAACATTGGTTTGCAGTGGCTGTCGCAGGAGAAAAGCTAGTAAAATAAGCTACACCACCGATAACCGTACTTGCAGCTAGTGACTTTTCTCCCGAGGCCGACAAGTTATAGTACCAACCTTTGAACTCCCCGAGCGTTACTTCTAGTTCTGTGAATTTTTCGACATCGTCAATAGCTTTGCCAAAAGGATCCGAATCTACATTCATTAAATCTGCTTGAGTGATCACGTCAGGTACATCAGCACCTTTAAATGATTTTGTCACGGTATTAATATCACGGATCATAAAAAGTTGATCGTTGGCTGTCGAAGAAAGAGGCTTAGCGCGGTTTCCACTACCAATTAATACTGCGTCAAATGGCGTATCAATTCGCGTTTTAATCGTTTTCCCTTCAAAAGTGGTTTCTGATACTTTGCTGAACATTGTACGAGCAATCATTGGTTTATAGAAAAAACGACGATCTTGAGTAGACAAAGCACCACCTAGGCTCGCTAATTTAAAATGCGTCCATGGTTTTTGTGAATCATTAGGGTTATTTGAGGGCATATCAACACGCCATATATCTCCACCTGTATCCGCTGCATACAATCTATCTACATAGCCATCATAATCTGAATCAAGAATGCTAATATCAGAAGCAATGCTGTGCTTTCCTAAAAAGCCATTTTCAGTTGGAGTCAGAGCCCAAATTTTCTTACCTGTTTGCGCATCAACAATGAATATACCCCGCCCTTTACTATCATTGGAGCGCGAAACATTATCTTTATTTGTGTCATATCCGCCCCCAAAAACTAATACAGGGCGGTCCTCATAACCTGCTAAATTAATGTAGGTTACGATTGGCTTTGACCAGGTTTGACCAAGCTCTAAAAAGTCACCAGTTCCCCCTTTGATAGGCTCATCCCACAATAATTTAGGAGAATTAGGATTTGTAATATCAAGGCCATAATAATAATTACCGCCTCGTCTTAAACCAAAGAATGCCCAAACACGATCACTATCATTAACAACACCGTCTCCATTTTTATCATCAAAGAAAACAGAGATAGGTCCGTCTACACCATAGACTTTTGTGTCTGCTTGATTATCACGTAGCGGCTTAATAATTTTATATAAACTTCTAGGTATAAATGCCCAACTTTCGCTTAATACGTCATTTTTATCTTGGAACATATGCAAGTACCCAGCATTAGTGCCAATTAAAATTCGGATATCATCATTACCGTAATCAATCGTTACAGGTTTTGAATGCAATGGATCACCGAATATGTCATTACGCGAATCACTGGTAGATCCATCTTTGTCTTCATCATCTACATCTACACCACGCGACCAGAAAGCAAGATCATACAACTCTTGTCTGGTTGCGCCACTAACACCGAATGCTTCAGCTGCCTTTTCAACACTACCGTAGTAATCTATTGCATTCCAACCAGAAAAATGACGTAGTACATTCCCTTTTAGATTTGATAATATAACCCGCCTTCCCTGTGCATAAGGAACGCTATCTTGAAGTGCCAAATATGCATTCACCCCACCGAGTTCTACTGAGCTACCATCTGCTCCTTCGCCACTTGGTAACCAAAATGTTTTCGCATTTTTATCAATTAGGCCATCTTCATTTAAAGCAGGTTTTCCATCTTTATCAGTGATTTTGTCGCCAGACACTTTTAATTTTTTCAAATTTCCTCGCCAACGAGCTCCTGTTTTAGGATAAAACATCGCATAATAAATCGACTCTCTGCTACGTGTTTGGTCAACATTGTTACTCGCAACAGAAGGAGAGGTAAAACTATCGTTCACTTCCCTAATTTGAGTTATCGTATTTTTTAGTGCATCAGAAAGCTGATCAGCAGTATTTGCGTGAAGGTATTTCCCCCCCCCTAACTTTGCTGTCTCAGACAGTAAACGCTTACCGTTTTCGCTCATACCACTTCCAAATCCGATAGTATAAACGCGGCCTGTCTCATGGATCTCACTAGTCGAAGGAAATAAGTCAACTTTAACATTTTCCGAGCCATGAATTATTTGCGCAAGCTTGTGGAGGTATACACCCGCGATACGATCTGAGTCGCCTAAATAGCGGCCAAAATACGATTGATACAGATTACTGATAGTGCCATCTTGTTCATTATCCGAACCTGAGCTAGGATCGCCATCAGTCATGTAGATGACATTTACAGAATGGTCACAGCGTTTAACTTCTTCTGTATTATCAAAGGGAGAGATGTATGAATAGGTATAGTAACGATTCCACCATGGACCTGAAACCGTTTTGTTCTCAATTGAATTATCACGTAGCGCCTCAGCCACCTTTGCACCGTAGTAAAGGCTTTTCCCAGTGATATACAAATAAGCTTCCCAGAGTGTTTCGGTTAAGGGCGTCCCCCCATTAGCAGGTAATGTAGCAATCGTTTGCTTTAGAAAAGAGTTAGAAGAACCGATACCCGCAAGAACATATCCCCCATCAAGTCCATTAAAACGCATTAAGCCAAAATCTATATCGTCATTTCCATCAATTAAATTAGTTATAGCATCTTGAGCGATACCTAACCGGCTATCAGGGCAAAGAATATATCGCCCATACGAAAAACCACAGTTAAAACCTGAGCTTGTTGAGAATGCCATACTACCTGAGGTATCGAAAACTATCAGAACACGGGGTTTCTCATCGAGCTTTACATTATGATTAACGTACAGTTCAATGTCTTCAGCATGGGCCATTGAGCTGAAAATAACAGCACTACCAAGCAAGATTTTGCTGATTAATTTTCCTATATTCATTACAACCCCCACTAAACACCAACGTTCAAAACCAATAACCTAATTGAAAAAAGTTATCTCGAAAGCTCAAGAGTAAGTTACCTCTAACAACACGATGACTAAATACTTGTAGCTGACGTAATGCAAATAAATTTAAAATTGATACAAGTTAAATTATAACTAATTATTTTGAATTAAAACATAAGTGCTACAAATAAATTAATTATTTGCACCATTTTTTCTTAGAATTTCACTAAAAATAACTAGAGCTTTGGCTATTCACTGAATTCAATACATATTTTGCAGTGTATTGCTTTAACTATTAACAAAAATAATAAAAAAGAGCCAACTTTAAAAGAAAGGTAAGTGAAAGGGATTACTTTCTACAAAGCCAATTAACACATTGAATTTTAATGTAAATTTATGGACTTACAATTATAAAAAGGACACCGCTTTAAAATTGGTGCCCTTATTACAGCTGCATTATACAAGTATAAAGCTGCGACTAAATAATATGATAAAAACATTGCATATACTATTATTGAGTTCGGTCATACTTCTCTTGTTTATATATATAAGTTTGTTGAACTTTAAATCCAAGAACCTCATCACTCAGTAATTTAATTTTACCATTCACGGTATGTAAGCCAGGGCCCAATACCCCTTTGGCAACAAACGGATCTTTTTGGCCAACAATGCCGGTACCAATCAACATAAACTGACTTTCACCTTTATCCGATTCACCAAAGAATAATTGCGGAGTATCAGGTACATCATTCCCTGTTTGGAACTTAAGTTCATCATATACTTTGGTTCCATAATGTAGGTGAAAAGCATAAAGACCACCAGTACCACTACCTAGACTACACTGGTCGACAACATTGGTTGTCGAGCCTGGTGCAAAGCTTGTAAAGTAAGCAACACCTCCTACAACGGTACTCGCAGCTAATGATTTCTCACCTTGAAGCGGCAAGTTATAGTACCAACCATTAAAGCGCGCTAATTCAACCTCTAGCTTGACAAAGCCATCAACATTATCAAGTTTCTTAGCAAAAGGATCTGAACTTACATTCATTAAATCTGATTGTGTGATAGTGTTCGGGACTTTACTCCCTGTAAAAGACTTAGTCACAGTATTTATATCGCGGATCATAAATAACTGATCATTCACCGCTGATGAAAGCGGATTTGCTCTATTCCCGCTGCCAACTAATACGGCATCAAACGGGGTATCAACGCGAGTTACTGTGGATTTACCATTTACAACAACTTCAGATACTTTGCTATATACACTTCTCGCAATAGTCGGTTTATAAAAAAAGCGCCGGTCATTGTTAGCCCGAGTGCCCCCGAGACTAGCAAGTTTAAAGTGCGTCCAGTTTCGTGAGTTTTGCGTAGGCATGTCCACTCGCCAAACATCACCACCTGTATCAGTGGCATACAAACGATCTATATACCCGTCGTAATCAGAGTCTAAAAGAGCAATATCAGATGCGATACTGTGTTTACCTTGAAAACCATTTTCAGAAGGAGTCAATGCCCAGACTTTTTTACCTGTCTCAGCATCAACAATGTAAATTCCTCGCCCCTTAGAGTCATTAGTTCGTCGACTATTATCTTTATTAGTATCATAGCCAGCTCCAAAGATAAGCACAGGGCGATCTTTATATCCAGCTAAATTGATATAGGTTACTTGTGCTTTTGACCAGCTTTGTGCCAACTCTTTGAAATCACCTGAGCCACCGACAATTGGTCCACCCCACATTATTTGTGGGCGATTAGGGTTAGTAATATCTAAAGCGTAATACTCATTTCCGCCACGTCTTAAGCCAAAAAATGCCCAAACCCTATCTGTTCGTGTATCTACAACACCATTTTTGTTTTTATCGTCAAAGAAGATAGAAATAGGTCCATCAACACCATAGACCTTTGTATTTTTATCATTGTCTCTTAATGGTTTGATAATTTTATATAAACTTCTTGGGATAAACGCCCAGGTTTCAGTTAAAACATCATTTTGATCTTTAAACATATGCAGATAGCCTGCATTCGTACCTATTAAGATACGTACGTCATTATTTCCATAATCAATAGTGACGGGCTTTGAATGAAGTGGATCACCAAAGACATCTTCACGAGTATCCGTTGTTAGGCCATCATTATCTTCATCATAAATATCTACACCACGTGACCAAAATGCTAAATCGTATATATCTTGTCTAGTCGCGCCTTTGGCCCCAAAAGCTTCTGCTGCTTTATCAACACTTCCATAGTAGGTAATAGCATTCCAACCACTGAAATGACGCAATATTTCATCCTTTAAGTTTGATAATATTGCTCGTCTGCCTTGAGCATATGGTATGCTATCTTGTTTAGCCAAATAAGCATTAACCCCACCAAGTTTAACATCATTGCCATCTGGTTTTTCGCTGTCAGCTGACCAGAATGTATGAACATTAGGGGCAATTTTTCCGCTATCATCTAAAGCAGAAACCCCACCTAAACCAACTATCTTATCACCAGATACCTTAAGCTTTTTTAAATTACCTCGCCAACGAGCACTTGTGCTAGGGTAAAACATCGTATTATACAGTGCATCCCGACTACGAGTTTGATCAGTATTGTTCGATGCAATAGATGGTGAAGAAAAAGCCCCACCCTCCTTTCTTAAAGCTGCGAATGAAGTCTCAAGAGCTTTTGATAACTCTTCTGGATTCGTAGCAAGAATATAGCTTCCGCCACCCGCTTTGGCCGTTTCATCTAGGATTTTTTGTCCTCTCTCTGTTAAGCCGTTACCAAATCCGATTGTATTAACAATACCGCGGTCATGTACCTTTGACGTTTTAGGGTACAAATCTATATCGACATCGTCTGTACCGTGAATTATTTTTGCAAGCGGAGCTAAATAACTCTGACCATTATAGTCGTCTAAAAATGTTGTTGCTGGCTCAGAGAAATAATGTTGATGCAATGACTCAATATCAGTATTGCTTTCGTTGTCATGTTGAGGCGAGCCATCACTTATCATCATGATATGAACATCATTGTTACACCTGGCGTTTTTTGTGAAGGTTGAATCTAAAGGAGAAATATATTTGCCACCTTTTTCTGCAGTGGTATCACGAAATTCAGCCGGAAATAATGCACCAAACTCAACATTTTGCCCTGTCAAATATAGATAAGTCTCCCACAGTGTTTCTGTAATAGGCGTAGCTCCAATTGCGCCATTGTCCAAAATGAGTTCTTTCAATTTACTATGTTCAGTTCCCAATTTGGCTCTGATAAAACCACCATTTCCAAATGGAGAAAAACGAATAAATCCAAAATCAATATCAGGATTTTCATCGATTACTTTTATGAGTGATGATTTAGCAGCTGCAATTCGGCTATCAGGACACTCATACAAGTAACCATCAACTGGGTGAAAGCATTTAAGCCCTGTATTGGCAGAATACTGCATGCTACCAGAGGTATCGAGTACAAAAATAACACGCGATTTTTCATCAAGATCTTTATCATAATTAACATAAAGCTCAGTATCATCTGCATTTGCTGCGGTTAAAAATCCAAGCGTGCAAACATATATAAATACATATTTAAAGTTAACGACCTTCATTACAATTCCCTCTCTAGCCACCCGTGTTTAAACTTGCCATTTCTTGAGCAACGCCCGTTTTAACAGTTAATGTATGAATACTTTTTTTACCATAGGTAATTGTGGTATTAACTTCGACCATGTTGCATGACACACCGGAGGTGAAGTTGTACTTGCGAGGACATGGCAAATCCAATTCGCCATTATTTAAATTAATCATTTTATTTGTGGAGTCACCGATAGCGCCCAAATCGAAGCCAGCCTCAGGTATTTGCTCAGGCTTTTTAAAAAAAGCACTATTTCTTCCAGCAGCAGCTTGATTTGCAATCACCTTCAGCACTGTACCCATAACTTCATTTTCAGCAACTTCACGCTCTTGTACCGCGGCTGTTATTTTTGCATCAATACTACTGCTATTCATTAAAGTTACAGCAATCCCTGTTACTGCAACAACCATAATTAGAGCAAGGATCAATACTATGCCCTGTTGCTTTTTAGGAGGGTTTAAATGCGCCACAAATTTGCTCCTACATTGTTTAATCTAATGGTAGTTGTAAAAATTGCGCGTCGATATTTATCCTTAAATGTAAGCTTTCTGCTGCTTGCTCCTTCACCTAGCTCATAGGTTTGATTATTAACCTTTAAGTTATCATCTGGCATCAATGATCTAGCAAGTAAAAAAACTTGTACTGTCAAAATTCCACGCCTATTCTCCCAATCAGTAGCCGTCATTTGATTAATACTTTTATAGGTATCAACTCGACTATCATTAGTGGTGTCTAAGCCAAAAACAAACCGCATATTTTCAACTCCCTCCATAACAGTTTCTGTATAAATACCGCGTACTGGGGTCAGTCTTTTTCGTTTCAGAACAGGAATAACAACACGTTTTTTATTGATATAAATAGTTTCTTTAGAGACGTAATAAACATTATGGCGATAACGCCACACCGTAGCGTTTGGATTAATTGAAGCGGCATTAACTGGGCCACGAGTAAACATTGCAAATTCTTGCTCAGCTACAAAATAGTGCGAACTAGAATTTGTAAACCTTGGCTCAGTTTGAAAGCCTTCTAAAAACTTTAATTGTAATACATCCGTATTTACTGCAGCGTCACGAATACACCCCAGCGCAGAGGAGCCTGCAGCTTGCACCGCATAAATTGAACGAAAATTAGTACTAGAAGCTAGGTCAGGGAAACTACCATTATTTAAACCGGCAGAGCAATCAGGGCTAGGATTTGCTACTAAGTTTAGTCGCGTATTAGCAGCAGAAAAGGAATCCTCATAAAAAGTTCCCCAAAAACCAACTTGCTCAATATCCCGCTGTAGTATATTGAGGGCTAATCTGCCAGTTTCTTGCAGCTCGCCAATCATCATCGTATTTTTAGTAGTCACTTTCATACTGATATAAGTGAAAACAACACCACCTAAAACAATACCACCTATGAACAAGGCAACCATCATTTCAATTAACGTAAAACCTTTATACTTATTCATCTTACGACCTTAAATAAATATAGCTGTTAAGAACGACAAGGCGACGACGGTCATTTACTGAACCACATCCGGTTTTTAAGTTTTCTGCGCTCGCTTTAAACTCTTGTCGACCACGCCAACTAACAATCACTTCAATATTATACTCACTTGGAAGGCCCCCTGAGACTGCAGTGGCTTTAATGCACACCCTTGCTTCATCCAGAGCTCCGGTGTTTTCACGTGCCTGAATTGCTCGCACCCATTGCTGTTTATCAAGTGCAGCGATTTGCTGTGGAGAGCATGTAGCCTGATAACAGCTAGAGACTTTACCTAATGCAGATTGGCTATGAAACTGCCCACTATATAGCGCTGAAAAAGTTGCCGTATCATTTGCTCTCATGCGGTGGATAATATCATTCCCTAACGCTATTGCAGCCGAGCGCTGCATAGCATCAAAACTTGCTTGCTTTGCTTTCGCTTGAAGCGCGATAGCACCTAATAAACCAAGGCTCAATATAATAAATGCAATGAGTACCTCGATTAAGGTAAAGCCCTGCTGATGAGAGTTATTTTTCATAATGAACGTGGCTAATAAATCGACATACCTTAAGCATAAGAAGCCTAAAAATAATAGCAATATCAATCAGTATGAACGGTTGAAATGATGGATAAACGGTATAGAAAAATGATTTAATAAGATAAAAATGACTATACATTCATTGCTCTAAATTTGTGTATAACAATTTTAGTAAGCTTTTTCTGTTCGACTAAACTCTCTAAACTTTATTAATGTTGGTATATATAACAACTACTGAGTCTTATCATATTTTTCTTGTTTATAAATATAGCTTTGTTGCACGTCTAATCTAAGAGAGTCATCTTGATACAATGCAACTTTACCATTTTCATCAACACTTGGAACTGGACCTTTAACTACTTTTGCTGGAGTTTTATTACAATTATTTTTACAGTTGGGATCATCATTTGGTAACTGTAATACAAAAACTTCGCCATCCTCCACATACATAGTCGGTGTATCAGGTAAGTCAGCATCAGTGGGGGTCCTTCGCCAGTCATACACTTTCGTTCCATAATGAAGATGAAACGCGTAAATATAACCCTGACCTTCAGCAATAGAACATTGTTCATTTTCACTAATACTTGTATCAGGTTTGTAAGTACTGAAATAAGCGACGCCGCCTATCACTGTGGCTTTTGCTGTTGTCTTTTCACCCCATCCCAAGTTAAAAAACCAACCATCTTTTTCCGCAAGATTAGCCTCTAACTCAACAAAATCATTAATATTGTTGGTGACTTTTAAGAATGGGTCACTATTAACATTCATTAAATCTGTTTGCGTTATTACATTTGGTATTTCATTACCAACAAATGATCGAGTTACCGTATTCATATCCCGGATCATATATAACTTGTCCGAAACTCTTCTATTTAAAGGATTTGTACGGTCACCACTGCCAATAAGCACGGCATCAAAAGGTGTGTCAATTCTTGAATAGGTTGCTTTAGAGCCTATTGTTGTTTCTGTCACTTTACTAAATAAAGTTCTTGCAACATAAGGTTCATAAAAAAACCGTCGATTATTATTTCCTAACTTCGCTAATTGATAATGCGTCCAATTTTTTGAATTATTTGTCGCTAAATCAACTCGCCATACACCTCCACCCGTATCACTGGCATAGAGTCGGTCAGTATAACCGTCGTAATCAGAGTCGAGTAAATGTATGTCTGAAGCTATGCTGTGCTCACCTTTAAATCCTCCTTCTGAGCGAGTTAAAGCCCACAATCGCTTACCAGTTTCTGCATCAACAATATACAAACCGCGGCCTTTTGAATCCGCAGATATTGAGTTATCTTTATTGGTATCATAGCCTGCACCAAAAACTAAAAGTGGCCTATTTTCATATCCTTTTAGATTAATAAAGGTGACTTGTGGTTTTGACCAGGTCTGCGCTAATTCTTTAAAACTACCAGTTCCGCCAGCAATGGGACCACCCCACATTAACATCGGGTTATTGGGGTCTGTGATATTAAGCGCATAATATTCATTCCCCCCCCTTCTAAGTCCAAAAAACACCCAAACTCTATCGGCACCATTAACGACACCATCGCCATTATTGTCATCGAAGAAAATTGATATAGGCCCGTCGACCCCATAAACTTTAGTTCGTTTCTTGTTATCTCTCAGTGGCTTAATAATTTTATAAAGACTTCTAGGCATAAAAGCCCAGCTTTCTTTCAATACATCATTTTTGTCTTGGAACATATGCAAATAGCCCGCATTAGTCCCAATAAGAATACGAATGTCATCATTCCCATAATCTATAGTGACAGGTTTTGAATGAAGAGGATCACCAAATACATCCTCACGGGTTTCCCACCTTGCCCCATCACCATCTTCATCATAGATATCAATGCCTCGAGACCAATAAACCAAATTGTTAATTTCATTCCTATCAGCACCGGCTGCATCAAAAGCTGCAGCGGCTTTATCGACACTACCGTAATAGGTTATGGCATTCCAGCCTGTAAAGTGGCGCAATATGTCATCTTGCAGATTTGATAGAATGCTGCGCCTTCCTCGTGCATAGGCAACACTATTTTGTTTCGCTAAATATGCATTCACCCCACCTAGCTGCACTGCATTTCCGTCTGGGAGCAAACTATCTGTTTGCGTCCAATGTGTCTTTGCTGTTGGTAAAATGGCACCATCATCGTCCAATGCTGGGTTTAAACCTTCATCAACAACAATTCCCCCTGATATTTTTAGTTTTTTAAGGTTGCCCCGCCAACGAGCACCATTCGAAGGAAGAAACATAGGGAAATAAATGGCATCACGATGTGATAATTTATCGGCATTATTAGAAGCTACGGCAGGAGATGAAAAAGTAGTATTAACCTCACGAATAAGACTTATTGTATTAGAGAAAGCTTCGCTTAACTCTTCTGGAGATTCTGCAAAAATATAGCTGCCACCTCCTTGTATGGCCGTTTCTTCTAGTATAGTTTGCGCTTTCGCGTTTAAGCCTTTACCAAACCCTACTGTATAAACATTAGCTCCATCAACAACTGGTGTAAGCGGAAATAAATCTCTGTTTTCATTTTCCTTACCATGAAAAATTTCAGCCATTGCAGGTAAGTAACTATTAACAATTTTAACAGGCTGTTTGGAATAAATACTGTTATATAAGTCTTCTATAAAGCCATCTTGGTTGTTATCCAAATAAGGTTCACCATCCGTCATGAGCAAAATATTAACATTGTTGTCGCAACGAACAGGGTCTGCCAAACTTTGTTTGAATGGAGAAATATAGCTGCCATTTTCTTCAATCGCAGAATCTCTTTTGGATTCGTCAACTCGATTTGCAAAAAATAGCTGGCTACCAGTTAAGTAACGCAAAGCTTCAGTAAAGGTTTCAACTAAAGGAGTGCCTAACTCTAGATTTGAAACATCCCAGCTTTTGAGTGTTGCTATTATATCGGCATGATCAGCACCAATCCGGTGAACAACATAACCACCAGTGCCTCTTATCAGCCTCATTAAACCAAACTCAATGTCACTATTGTCATTTATTAATTGAATCATAGCCTCTTGAGCTACCTCAAGCCGACTTCCCTCTGGACATAAAATCAACTTTCCAGCTGATTTACAAGCCTTACCCGTTTCAATAGAATAAGCCATACTATTTGAAGTATCAAAAACAAGTAAAACACGCAACTTTTCGTCTTCTGACACCTTGTAATTCACATATAAATCAATATCTTCCGCAAAAGATTTTGCGCAAAACACACATACTATAATTGCAATTAAGCTATTTATTTTCAAAGTCATGTAGCTTTTCATATCTACTATTAATTACTGTTGTTTGTGTTTAACATCTGTTGCGCTATTCCCGCATTGATAGTTATTGAGTGTCTACTCTTTGCTCCATAATCGACTACCGAGCTCAACTCTATTAAATTGCATTTTAGACTTTGTGTACTGTCAAAACGTCTCGGGCAATTTAATGAAAGCGGACCATTATTTCTAGAATAAATGGTATGGGTAGATGCATTAATTCTTGCTATTTCAAGACCACTATCAGTAATCTGATTTTTGCTAAGTAAAAAACGGCTATTGCCTCGTTTTCCAACTTCACTAGCAATCACTTTCTGAACATTTCCAGATAATTCATTTTCTGCAACCTCACGCTCTTGCACAGCCACAGTAATTTTCGAATCAATACTACTACTATTCATTAGAGTTACAGCTATACCTGTTACAGCTACCACCATTAGTAAAGCGAGAATCAAAACAATCCCTTGTTGATTTTTTTGTAATGATAAACTCACCATAAATCCCCCTAAGAAATTTAGAAATTAGAAAATAACTCTTGATGACTGTATGTAAAAAAATTTGCTCGTTAACAATTTTGAGTTATTAATCTTTATTAAAAACTGAATTAATAATTAAGCTTCTTTACAACCAACAAAAAAAACAATACTATGGGATTAATTTAAAGTTATTATGCAACCACTTTATCTAATCAACTATTATACTTGTATTTAGCTGTCTTTATCTAAGGTCTTAGTTAATCTTAGAAGGATATGAGTAGACATTAAAATAGCAATATCCTTCCGAATAAACGGTCAATATGTTAGATGAACGGTCAGTGAAACTCTCGCTCCTACTTACCCAATGCCGCTTTTACCGCTTTTAATTCCCGACGACTAACAGATAAAGGCTCTTCTAGTTGGTTCATAATTAAAGTATGCCCACCAGGCTGTCGGCTGTTTAAACTATAAATATGTTGCTTATTTACAAGGGTATTACGATGTATTCGCAATAATTGTATAGGGAAAGTACGCTCGAGTTGTTTAAGGCTCTGTTCAATGATTGCTTCGCCCCCTTCGAATACGACACGAGTATATTTTTGTTCCGCAATGCAACAAATCACATTCTCAATATTTACTCTGCGCAATACACCACCTAGCTGATAACTTATGTAGCTTTTAGCAGAGTCACTTAATTGAGTTCGATTAAGCTTGCTAAGTTGCGATAATGTTTGATTAAGCGAAGACTCAGAAACTGGTTTTACTAAATAACCATCAGCACAGAGTTGGAATGCTTCTAGTGCGTGCTCAGGGTGAGCTGTAAGAAATACGATGGCAGGTGGTATAGTTAATTGCTTTAATGTCGCAGCAACCTCCAGTCCATTAAGCTTGGGCATATTAATATCGAGTAGCACGACATCAGGCTGTAACTGTTTACAATATTCAATTGCCTGTTCGCCATTACAGGCATCACCAATCACTGTATAATTACTATGCTCTGACAATAATCGTGAAATACGTGCTCGAGCTAGCGGTTCATCATCAACAATTAATACTTTTATCATGCTGTTTTCTGCCTTGGTAATACAAGTTTTACCCTAAATATTCCATCGCGATGAGTGGTTGTTATTGTTGCCTTTCGTTGATAAAACAGTGATAAGCGTTCACGAATATTATCAAGTGCCATACCATTACCCGACCTTTCATTCATGATGTTCTTCACTACTGGGTTAGTAATAATAAATGTGTAAGTTTTATCAGACTGGTGCATTTCGACATTTATTTCACCGTGCTCTGCTGTCTCGATCCCATAAAATACTGCATTCTCAATAAGAGGTTGGAGAGTCAAACATGGGATATCGATATCAGGTAGTTTATCAAGTAACTGCCAGTTTACTGTTAGCCGTTCTCCGTAACGCCATCGCTCTAGTGCTATATATTGTTGGCATAGTGTTATTTCATCGGTAAGTAAAATAGCTTTACCACTTTTCATAGCAGCCTGAGAGAGTGCAGCTAATGCGAGAATGGCTTGTTCTGCGGCCACCACATCATAGTGGGTTAGCTCAGCAGCAGTATTCAAACTATTAAATAGGAAATGAGGACGAATGCGGGCTTGAAGCGCATCTAATTTGGCTTTAGCCAGAGCTTTTGTTTGCTGCTCCTTTTGATTATGCATCAGCAAAAATTGAACAAAAAGCACTGTAACCAAAAAAATTATCAGTAGATTACTCACAATAAAGTGCGTCTTAGATACCATTTCAAAGATATCTGCGAATACGTTAAGTACTGCAAAGCTATACAAGTATGTAAAAATCAGTAAAACAATTACTAAGATAGATAACTGTACTGCCTGAGATAATTTAGCAAGTACAGACCGTGAGAGATAAAGACAAGAAAGACTTGATAAGAAAATAAGGTGCAAAAAGAAACTAAAAATGGCCAGACGTAACCAGACATCACCAAAACTTAACGGTGAAAACGCCAATAAAACAGCAATAACTTGACTGACGATAAGTATGGCGAGTACACCACGGGATTGGAAAAGAGCCGCAATCAGCAAGCCGTGTGAATTTGGCTGTTTGCTCATGGGCTCCTCTTTTAACTGTTGACTACTATTTGCTTAGATTAGCGTAGCTCAACAGGAACGGCAAATACTATGTTCTCTTCTTCACCAGGATTTTCAACAACTTGATTACCACCTAGTTCTTTTAAACGAGTAATAACCTGTTGAACTAAAACTTCTGGCGCAGATGCCCCAGCAGTCACACCTACGGCATTTACATTGTTAAACCAATCCGCCTCAACATTACTTGCATCATCAATTAAATAAGCAGTGGTGCCCATTTTGTCAGCAAGCTCACGTAAACGATTTGAGTTAGAACTATTTTTAGCCCCTACTACAAGCAGTACATCCACTTTATCAGCTAAGTCACGAACCGCATCTTGACGGTTTTGCGTAGCATAACAAATGTCGTCTTTACGCGGACCATCAATGGCCGGAAACTTAGTACGTAGTGCATCAATCACATCTGCCGTATCATCAACAGATAACGTGGTCTGGCTACAGTAAAAAAGGTTTTCAGGATTTTTAACAGATAAAACGGCAACATCTTCAGGGGTTTCTACTAAGTAAATACCGCCCGCTTCGTTGTCGTACTGACCCATAGTACCTTCAACCTCAGGATGGCCATGGTGACCAATCAATACACACTCAATACCTTTACGGCTGGCTCGTGTTACTTCCATATGTACTTTTGTTACCAGTGGGCAGGTTGCATCGAACACTTTAAGGTCGCGACGTTTTGCTTCACTTCGAACGGCTTGCGATACACCATGCGCACTGAAGATAACAATACTATCGTCAGGAACCTGATCTAGCTCTTCAACAAAAACTGCACCGCGATTTTTTAAGCCATCAACAACATATCGATTGTGAACCACTTCATGACGCACATAGATTGGCTTTTCAAAGATATCGAGTGCGCGCTCCACAATACTAATTGCACGGTCGACACCAGCGCAAAAACCACGTGGATTCGCTAATAAAATATCCATTAACCTGTTACCTCTAAAATATCGACTTCAAAGGTTAAGCGCTGCCCTGCAAGTGGGTGATTAAAGTCAATTGTGACCGATTCACCTTGAACTTCACGAACAAGACCGGGTAACTCAGTGCCATCAGGCTGAGTAAAGGCAATAATGTTACCTACTTCAGCAGGGGTATCCGCACCAAACTTACTGCGATCCACATAATAAATGTTATCTGGATTTGGCTGACCAAATGCATCTTCAGGCTCTAATGCAAATGACTTGCTGTCACCGGCGGCTAAACCTAGTAAACATTTTTCAAAGTTTTCTGTCAGGCTACCATCACCCATTCGCAATTTTGCTGGTTTATTATGTACCTTAGTTGAGTCGGCTGCAGAGCCATCTTCTAACTTAATTGAGAAATGAAAGATCACTTCAGAG
>CERD01080376.1_pt1 | contig 33223 bp, 25 predicted proteins | sample 530931 | NCBI WGS metagenome assembly CERD01 (sample SAMEA2621101, study PRJEB7988) | marine metagenome | isolation source: saline water (ENVO:00002010), including
GAAGTGCTGGAACACAGCGATGTAGTTGTTGGCCACGTGCCGATACACACATGTCACCCGATCGCAGCTCGCTGGCCAGGTAGGAGAACACGCAGACTTCTAAATAGCGCCGGTTGGTCGGTGGCCCCTCACTGGCAGGACGCCGCCCACATTGATCACCGACACACCATGCTTGGTCAGGTCTTTTCCAAGCCTACGCGCAATGGCTGGCAGAAGGATCGCCTCAGCATCGCCCTCCACCACCAATAGTCCTTTGGCGAAGAACAATCCTGCTTTCGTGACGTCCAGGAAGCGACTGAGGAATCGATAGTCATCGGCGCCCAAGCAGGTCTGATCTTCAGCCAGCGAGAACGCGCGCCCTCGATGCATGAGATCAAGATTCTGGATCGGAATCTTTGAGCTCAGATTCGGGCTGTGAGTGGTCAGAATCACCTGAACCGGTCTCAAACCGTCCGCAGGTTTCGCGGCCTTCTCAAGAAACTCCATGAGCTGCAGTTGCCGCTGCGGGTGCAGGTGAGCCTCAGGCTCTTCTACCAATAGAAGCGGCAGGCCGTCTGGCTCCTTTCCAAGCAGGAGGAGCTCGCAGGCCATAAACAGTACGTTGTTTGAGCCCAAACCATAAACGCCCCGGGACTCGCCCGAAGCGTGATCAAGCAACCCGAGTTCCAAGCGCTCAAGGATCTGTTTGAGCCTCGCATCCTCGGTACCCCCCTCGCCGAAACTGATACGGCTTGTCAGGGGCTGTCCCACAAGAGAAAGCGGGGCCAGGTAGTTCTGGTTAATGGCATGTTCAGCACTGACGATAGCGCTGTGCTTGTTCACCAGATAGCGCATGTAGTCGCCCATGCCAGCAATGCTCAACGCTTCTGCATCGACGGGGCTAGCAGGCGGGGTCGCGGTATCGAAAGCGCTTCCGACATCGATGCTTGGGAAGCTGCTCAAGACCTGAGAGAGCCGGGAATTTCGGCCTGGCGACATCTCGCGCTCTGCATCACGTAATGGTTTCAAGTACGCAGTGGCGAGCAGAAGACGGGCCCCTGCATCCAGGGACGGCCCTTCCCCATTCTCACCAGAACGCACTGAAATATCCACCCATCTGCGGGTTAGAGTTGAGCCTTGGACACGCGTGGCTGACCAATGGATGTGTAGACGACCTACGCCGTTTTTGTAGGTGACATACTCAGCGAACGCTCCCAGTTCGGCCTTACTCAAACCATCTAATGTGCACCTCAGCGTGATGGTACTGGCCTGAGCTCCGCTGTCATCGATATGGAAGTCTTGGAGTTGAAGCTTCAGGTATTCGGCATCACGGGTTTGCAGTACATACCGGATCGCATCGATGACGGCTGTTTTGCCTGCGTCGTTTTCCCCGACCAACGCGGTAACACCTGGGTTGAAGGTGACTTCCAAGCCACAGTTAGCCTGGCCAAACTGGCGGAAATTTTCTAGTTTCAAGACGGATAGATACACGATTAGGCCCCCTGTTACTCATGACGAGGCAGGGACGCCTATCTTGGCCATTTCCGCCAACGCAGTACTCATCCCTGATGAAAGGTAGCTATATGGCATGATTTCGCAGGCGAAACCAATCCCCTGGGATGACTGTCCGCTCCTGGCCGCTAGACGACACTGTCAGCGCAAGGCTTCCGGCCCATTCATGGGCTGCTGCAAAGCCTCAACGGACGCTTGGCTTCGTCTACAAAATTGGCGTCGATTCGCTGCGATATTTCTTGTCATTCACCCAGTGGTAACGGTCCGGATCTTTTGCCAACAAGGACGCTCGCATTGTTTCACGCTGGGAGTTGTCCGCCCGGACGAAGATGCCCCGCAGTTCGGTGTCGATGCTCTGTTTGCTGGCACCGCGCTCCTCAGCCTTGGCGTACCAGTCATGCCCCTCCACATAGTCGCCTAGCTCCATGCACACAGCACCTAGCAGAGTGCAAGGACGGAAGTTCCTCGGCTGTAACTCATGGCCCTGCTTGCCGAGCTGAAGAGCTTCTTTACGCCGCCCCAGATCGCGCATGACACCACCGTGGGTGGTGCACATGGCTGAGTGGATCTTGGGATTTTTGAGTTTATTGGTCGGTACACCGGCGAGTAGTTCAAGTGCCGACTCTGGCTGATCGCACTTTCGATAGTGGCCACTGGCGTTGATTGCGTTCCACGGATCCTGGGTGCGACGGTACTCGTTGCCGCAGAATTCGGCTTCGCGTAGGTGGTGGGTCTTCCGCAGCTTCTCAGTGAAATGCTCGAGACCCTCAGTATTGAGCCAAACGAAATCGTCATCGGCCAGCCGGTTGCCGGCGTCGATGTTCTGAAGGATACCCATCAACCGCGGCAACAAAGGCTGAGCGGTGGTGAGAATTCCGTATTTCTTGCGCAGGATGTATGCGGGATCGCTTTCGCGGGCAATGAGGGCGGCCTCGGCAGCCTCACGCCGGCGTCTTTGTGCTTCGGCCAGTTCGAGGCGAGCTACTTTGGCCGTTGTCCGTGCGACCTCGGCTGCGTTGAGGTCTGAAATATACGACTCGTAGGTAACATGACCAATAGCCAGTGCATACAGTCCGGGGAACCCCTTGATCTTGAGGTAGTTAAGATAGGCTGCTGAAAGCGGACGGCCTTGATAGAGAGCCCCCAGGATATTGCTCAGTGGCGAGGTAACCGCACCTTGAAGGTGGCTCACCCGGTAGTGCCGGGCAATGTCGTATGGAGTCGGAGCGATGTAACCGGGTTCACTCATGCGAGCGTAGTACATGGCTTCAGCAGCCTCACAATTACGCTTGCACTGCGCCGCCCACTCGGCTTCGCGGACGATGCGAGCTGCCTCAGCAGCTTCGCGCTCACGATTGGACTGCGCCGTGCGAGCAATACGGGCAGCTTCTGCTGCTTCGCCCTCGCGTTTGCGCTGTACCGCCCGTTCGGCCTGTTGGGCCAGGAGCTCTGCTTCCTTAGCTTGATGCTCAATTCTGGCAGCCTGCTCGCGCGCTACTAATGCGGGGTCTAAAGCAGCGATGAAGGCTTCATATGTGATCTGGCCGATCGCCAGCTGATGCAATTCGTTGAGTTTTTGCTGCTTCAGGTAGCTCAGCGACAATGCACTGAGCGGTCGCCCGTGAAACATGCTTTCGAGGATGTTACTCAGGCGAGTGTAGGGAATTGCAGCGCCGATAATGCGACTGACGCAGAAGTGACATGCGATGTCATAGAGTGAAGGGCGATTCAATTCCATGAAAGGGAGAGTCCGTTCTAGCTTAGGTAGTCTGGTCCGGATTCTCTCACAGGTATTAGACGTCCGCTCCTGGCCGATTCCTGCCTAATCCGAAAGGCTCAAAGCGGTCAAAATCGGTCATTAATGGCCAGCGGCAACAGACCGCTTCATTCACGAGAAAATTATTCAGGTGTGAGCATGGAAATCAAATCGCTGGCGACGGTAGCCATGATTGAGAATGTGATCTACGACTTTTGCTCCACTGGCACTCGCATCCCCGATTGTGGCTTGCAATATGGACGTGTCATCAACTCGTACCCCTCCAGAGCTTAGCGCGGAGCATGGTCCGAGTGCTCGGATTTCAGGACGTTGCTGCCATGAGTCTTTTCCAGGTATGTGTTTTGAGCACCGGATCAGCTCTTCTTTCGAAGTTGTGAAACCGGCCGCTCCAACATCGATTGCGTTAGCCCGTGCATATCCGCATTGGCTTGCCAAATCAAAAACCGGCGATACATATCTCGAACAGCAGCTGACAGTTTCTGATTATTCTCTGTCAGTTTCTCAATGCGCTCGTTGGCTGCCTGAATATCGCTAATCCAGCCCGGCTTCAGCTTCTGAGCCTTCAATCCCGCCTTGGCATTCTTCATTGCTAAATCCACGGCAGGTAGATTCATCAGGGACTGGCGAGCACGACTAATACCCAGTTTTTCTTTGCAGGCATCAACAAGCAATGGCCAGGTCAGCTTCGGCCCTGACCATTCCTCAATCAGCTTAATGATGCGTTTCTCATCCTTTGGCGTTAAATGCCCCATCGTTAATCCTCGATCTCATCCAGCAAAGCCAAGACGTCATCCAACGATGGCAACGCCTCTTGCGTCTGGTTATCTTCAATGAATTTGACTTCGATCAGCCCCGACATTGCGGCGGCGTTCTTGGCCAGCGTCCAACCGTTATCGGCGTTCCACACAATGGCACCTTTTTCGAGTTCCGGGTTTTCCAGCATTTGGATGAGCGCCTCGCACTTAAAGAGTTTCTCACCCAATTTTTTGGCCGACTCCGACGCCCCAAACACACCACGAGACTGCGCATCCATGGCTTTATCTAGGCGGCGTTTAAGGTCGTCGCGTTCTTCCATGAGGTTGCCCAGCTTCACGTCATCCCCTTTGATGCAACCGAGCCGCCCGCAGTCCAAACAGGCACCCATTTTCGGGCAGGGTTCGGATGGAAAGTTGTGAACACAAACGCCAAGGTGGGTTTGATGGATAATGCGATCCTGCTCACCCTCGCGCAGTTCCCTCACATCAGCAAGATGCAGAGGCTGATTGGTTATGACCTTGTCCAGCCGGTGAGCAGCGGTGCTGTGCTTCGTTTTGGGGTGGTAAGCCGCAACACCTTGGGTGCGGTCCTCGATGGTTTCATGGTTGTAGACAGACCCCATCGACGTGCGCCCGGAGAAGGCGTCAATCAGGAGCTGCGACAGACCGGCCTCGTGCATCCGCGTGTTTAATTCGTGCCGAAACGCATGCGTGTTGACCTTGAGACCGGGGTAGCCATAGCGCTCGAACAGGCTTTTCTTTCTCCGGTTGTTAGTACCGCCTAGTTGCGTAGTCAATCGGATAGCATTCGCCGCGATCTCCACGCCAAACCCGTGTATCACAACGCGAGCTGAGTCGTCAGTTAGTGCTCCCGTGCGCACGGTGAACAACGCATAACGGTACCTCACACGAGCTTTGCCCTCCGTGTACGGCGTGGTGTATGGAAAATCCTTTGGAAGATACTTTTCACGCAACAGCACATTGAGCTTGCGCAGCGTGAGCACACACCGGTCGTCATACGCAAAACCCTGGATTCCTGGCTTGTCCTTATCAAATATGCGCTTCCCTACCATATCCCACCCGCCACGGATCTCGGCTAAGAGGGCTCGGGCCCCGGGGCTAAGCGCCTTTCGCTTCTCCAAGGGTTTGAGGAAATTGGCATTGAATACGCTTCGCGAGCCGCAGACGTTAGAAACGGTGAGTTTTAGCGCGGCACAGGCTTCGGCGTACGTGAGCGGTTCATCAAGCCCTCTGGGTGGCAGCCCTTCATGGAGTGGAAACTCATCGGGATGGTCTTCCAGCCAGGCGGCGTAAGTCCGCGCCTCGTCGGTGATCGGTCTCAGTAACGTGATGACCCGCTCGACGACCGGCTCCATCTCAGGCCTAACGACGGGCTTCAGCATCACCTGGTTTATCTTTTCCGCGTACCAGCGCAGGAACATGCGCCGATTGCCCTGGGTATCCTCTTTGAATACCCGGCAATCCAATTCAACATCCGCCAATTCACCCACGCGACTCGGAGCACTCAGTAACAGCGCACAGGCGGACGTCACAACGATATCGAGGGGGTTCGTCAGTTCGTTTGAGAACACTTCCCCGAGGACTCTGATCGCGTCAGGGTTGGGCAGCTTCTGTTCCCGATCCGCTTTTTGCTGCTTGAGCGTGCCACGCGGCCTGAGCGTCAGGTGAGTAGTCCACTGGAAGTCTGACTTGAGCAATTTTTTGGCCCGCATAAGGGTGATGATGGCCTCAAGTGCCTTGCCGTGCTGGTATGCGGTGTTGCCTTTTGTCCAGCGACGGTCCATGTCCTCGCACGCCTTGTTACAGATAGCGGCGGACACCCGCGTCACATCCTGCGTGCCGGTCAACTCGAACAGGGCGGCTCCCATCCCGGCCAAGGCTCTCAGCCAGATTGTCATCACCTTTTTCTGCGAATACACCCTTCGGTACACCAGTATGGCTTTGGCAAAGTCCGTGAAGGGTATCTGCATCGCCTTTGGGGCAACGTTGGTCGATCCGAGCGCCCTGAAGCTACAAGCATAGAAGCCGTGTTGGTGCCAACTGCCGTCTTCCCAGCAAATGCTCGAGTGCACTTGATTGGGAATGCCTTTGGGCAGGGTCTGTTTTGCCCATTCGATAAACGCCGCGAGCTGAGCCTCCGCGGCCAGTTGGTCCCTGGGTTTATAATCGACAATGTTGTTCGTCGGTACAGAATAAAACGCGTCGGTCATTCACCTTTCCTTTCCGATCGGAGCATGACTTCACAATCCAGTATCACCTTGCGGCAAGCCAGAATTGCCCGATCCCAGAGCACACCGGTCGTTTTATCCGTGGCAATGGTTTGCTCCCGGCGACGCTCTAATCGCTCAAGGACCGCGTGGTGATCTGCGTGTAGAAGAGGTTGGAATTTTCCGCATGCGTAACAGGTGTACGGTGCATCGAGATGGCAGGCGGCCGTGGCACCGCATACAGCCAAATCCTCGATTTGTCGATCCGCTCGATCCCCGTTTTTCGCTGAGGTGCGATCCGTAACGATGATTCCGGTGAACGCATTCACAACCAAGGCCAGATGGTCGCTCATCTTCGCGTCGATCAACGCCAGCAACTCCGGCGAAACGGCGCGGTACTTTCGCACTGTCATAGTATTTGTGTGCATCAATGCACGAGCCATCGTCCACTCATCATGCCCCGCATTGGAAAGGTCAGTGCCGAGTGTGTGCCTGAACCTGTGCCCCCGCGTCACTTTCAGCGGCTGATGGGTGCGAGGCGAAATCGGAAAGCCCTGCATCCGCTCAATGCACGCAAGCCAACCTTTGATCGTGCTTGATCCGGCATGAAAAATCGGGTGCGGCGCGTCTTCGAGGCTCTTTTGAAGGGGGCTGTTGAGCAAAACAGGGGGGGTCAGCCGCTCCTGAACTCCTGCTTCATCATGTTCTAGCTTCTTACGAAATAGGGGCACATTCTCAATGGCTGCATTCCAATCGGTACCGTCTGGATACGTTTGCCAGAGTTGCGCCAGTACCATTGCCTTGTAGGCATGCACGGTGTTGTAGAGGTCCTCATCCAGACTGAATATTTCGGACTTTACTCGCCAACCCGCTTCGTCGTCTTTTTGCTTTGCCCAATGAAACCTGATCTTGCAGCCCTGATTGCTCTTCGTGAAATCACCAAAAACCAGCATTCGCATCTGAACGCCACGCTGCCCGTAAATTATCAACAGGCGCAGGTAAAGATATTGCTCAAAATTTAACTTCCCGTGACAAAACTGCTCATGTATCCATTGATACAGCGCGTCCTGTTCCACCTGCGTGAGCGGGCCGCGTTCGGGGTCCAGGCTGAGGATCACATCTGTGCTGGATTTCTTTTTCCTGGGCAGTTCCTTGTAAGCATTGATCAGGGATTGCGGCGGGCGCTGTTCGAGTGATTCACAGTCGTGCCAAAACGCCATGAACGTAGCAATGCTAGAAAACTCAACAACATTAAAGCGCTCTCGCAGATCTATCAGTTGACCCTCGTTTAGCGGGTCAATCCCGGCCTGAGCAGCCCGCGACAACACGCTGGCGACCAGATTAACCGAGCCGGCTTCCTGATCGGCCATGCGGTACGCCAGGACGGCGTGCAACCAGGGTTTCCATTCCGGTGAGACGCACGCAATAGCCGCTTCCCAGTTAAGTGAATTACCAGCCGATCTGTCTGGTTTCCACATCGGTTCGGCCGGTGTGAACACCTCCCCACATTTCGCCAGGCGAGGCGTGTTCAGCCATGCATCGAGGCTGTCCTTCGTGGGTGCCTGAAGTGCTTCGACGGAGATTTTCACTTTGAACCGCCTTGTGTCTCGGCCTTTTGACGCATGGCCTTAAACCGCTCGGCCCGCTTCTGTATCGCTTTGTCCGCCACTTCTTTCCAGAATTTCGCGCCGTAGAGGCCAGGCATGTCCGATCCGGGACTCCAGCCGAACATCCATGTGAGGGTTTTTTGAACCTGCGTGGTGCGATCCTCCGGCGTGAGCGCTGCCAGTTCCTCACGCATGCTTTCCAGCATCGTGTAGACCGCGTCATGCCTCAGAATATGCGGGTGCACATGAGCCAGTTCCGGTGCTATTTCTCGGACCCTGGATAGAACGCCATCGATTGCTTTGATGGTCAGAGGGCCACCCTCATTTCGCTTGTGCGCCACCAGCAAAAACGGATGCTTTCTCGCTTGCGATGTGCCGCTACGGGGTTTTCTGTGGCGATACTTCGATTCGTACTCAGTGATTGCGTCATACAGGTCATCGGTCATCACCAGCATGCGCTCGTTGGTTTTGAATTGCGGGGCCATCGTTCGTGGATCGAGGCTCTCATCCTCCAGGTTGACCACAGCTAGTTGACGACTGTGCCAGCGAATATCGCTGGTCTTGATCAGCAGCATCTCGGAGCGTCGCAGCCCCATGTCGAGACCCAGCAGCAAAATGATGTAGTTACGCAGCCTGATGGCTTCATCTGAAAAGGGGTTCTCGGCGCTATCCGGATGCATGATTTCCAGCAATCGAGTTCGCTCCTGGCTGGTAAGCCCTTTCATTTCGTCGATTCGCGTTTCTTTCCACGAAGGGCGGGCCGCTTTGATCTTGCGTTTGATGCGCCCCTTCAGGTCGTCAATCGCCTCATATCGTGTTGAGTGATCACCCAACTTGTCATAAAGGAAGGCCAGATAGTCGCGTACCGCCTCGATTCGCTGCTGCGCATGGACTTTGCCAACGGATTTGTAGGCAGTCGGATGCAAACGCATCCCCGCATACTTCATGGCCAAGGTTTCCTTACTAAACCCCGCGTCCGACACAAACCTGGAAAGCTCACTGTCTGTCAAGTACCGGCTGTGAGGGCGCTGTTCGAGGTGAGAAATCAAATCAATGGAGGAAAAGGCCAAAAACTCCTCTAACACAGCCAGATGCTCAAGGTACTTCTTGGTTGTTTCGAGGGCTCTGCCCGAGTGCTCCATGGTCATGTAGAGGTTGGGGTAGTAAACCGGGATGTAGTCTTGCACCAGCAGCTTTCTACGAGCACCATTCACCACCTGCTCTATGACCTGGAAACCCATATTGCCCCCTCATAAAACATAACTTTTTTAAGTATAGTCAGGAACAAGATATGGTCAACGCAAAACCTAACGTTTTGCTTTCCAGAATTTAATCGCTTGTCGCTACCATAAAGCATTGAAAACACAGGATTAAAGGCGAGTAAAACCATGTCCAAAAGTGACAAAGCAGGAAAAACAGGCTCTTACGTCTACACCATGCATCGGCTCGGCAAAGTCGTTCCGCCGAAGCGTGAAATCCTCAAGAACATTTCCCTGTCATTCTTCCCGGGCGCCAAGATCGGCGTGCTCGGCCTCAACGGCTCGGGCAAGTCCACCCTGTTGAAGATCATGGCCGGGGTCGACAAGGAGTTCGACGGCGAAGCGCGAGCGATGCCCGAGCTGAATGTCGGCTACCTGCCGCAGGAGCCGGAGCTGGACCCGAACAAGACGGTTCGCGAAGTCGTCGAGGAAGCTGTCAGCAGCATCAAGGATGCCCAGGCGCGCCTGGACGAGGTCTACGCCGCCTACGCCGAGCCCGATGCCGATTTCGACAAGCTGGCCGCCGAGCAGGCCAAGCTCGAAGCGATCCTGCAGGCCAGCGATGGCCACAATCTCGAGCGCCAGCTGGAAGTCGCCGCCGACGCCCTGCGTTTGCCGCCGTGGGACGCCAAGGTCGAGCACCTGTCCGGTGGTGAGAAGCGCCGCGTAGCGCTGTGCCGTCTGCTGCTGTCGGCTCCCGACATGCTGCTGCTGGACGAGCCGACCAACCACCTGGACGCCGACTCGGTCGCCTGGCTGGAGCACTTCCTCCACGACTTCACCGGCACTGTCGTCGCGATCACCCACGACCGCTACTTCCTCGACAACGTGGCCGGCTGGATTCTCGAACTCGACCGCGGCCAGGGCATCCCCTATGAGGGTAACTACTCCGGCTGGCTGGAAGCGAAATCCAACCGTCTGGCGCAGGAATCCAAGCAGCAGTCGGCCCACGAAAAAGCCATGAAGGAAGAACTGGAGTGGGTGCGCAAGGGCGCCAAGGCCCGCCAGGCGAAATCCAAGGCCCGCCTGCAGCGCTTCGAAGAACTGCAGTCGCAGGAATTCCAGAAGCGCAGCGAAACCAACGAAATCTACATCCCTGCCGGCCAGCGTCTGGGTGACAAGGTCATCGATTTCCACAATGTGACCAAGGGCTACGGCGACCGTGTACTGATCGACGACCTTTCGTTCAGCATGCCCAAGGGCGCCATCGTCGGCGTGATCGGCGGCAATGGCGCAGGTAAGTCGACATTGTTCCGCATGATCATGGGCAAGGAGCAGCCGGATTCAGGCAGCATCGAGATCGGCGACACGGTGCAGGTCGCCTGCGTCGACCAGAGCCGCGATGATCTCGATGGCAGCAAGTCCGTGTGGGAAGCGGTGTCCGATGGCGCCGACATGATCCGCATCGGCAACTATGAAGTGCCGTCGCGCACCTACGTGGGGCGCTTCAACTTCAAAGGCGGCGACCAGCAGAAGTTCGTCAAAGACCTTTCCGGCGGTGAGCGTGGTCGCTTGCACCTGGCATTGACGCTGAAGGAAGGCGCCAATGTGCTGCTGCTCGACGAACCCTCCAACGACCTCGACGTGGAAACCCTGCGTTCGCTGGAAGAGGCCTTGCTGGACTTCCCTGGCGCGGCCATCGTGATCTCCCACGATCGCTGGTTCCTCGACCGTGTCGCCACGCACATCCTCTCCTATGAGGATGACGGCAGCATCGTGTTCTTCGAAGGCAACTACACCGAGTACGAAGCCGATCGCAAGAAGCGCCTCGGCGATGCAGCTTCTCAGCCGCATCGGGTGAAATACAAGAAACTTGCCCAGTAGCAAACCATAGCGGAGCCGAAAGGCTCCGTTTTTGTGTGGCGAAGCGCCTCTGGTGGCAACTGGCCTGATGCCGGATAATCCCGGTTTTCGACGCTTGGCACGACACTTGGATGTCAGGCAGCAATTGCAAGGGAAGTCAGGATCACCATGGCAGCACTGGGAATACGCGGCAAGTCACTGCTGGCGTTGCTATTGACCTTCCTGCTTGCAATCGGCGTCACCGTGCTGGTGGGCCGCGAAGCGTTGCAGGGCGTGCAGAATCGTTTTGGCGAAGCCTATGCGCGCAATGTAGTTCAGCTCAACCGTGAACGATTGTTTGCACCGGTTACGCGAGAACTAGCGCTGGCGCAGCGGCTGGCGGAATCGCAGATCACTCGCGCCTGGCTGCTCGATGAGAGCGATCCGGCCAAGCGTGAGCTGTTCTTCCGCGAAGCGGCCGGTTATCAGCGCGCGCTGAGTGACCATTCCTACTTTGCGGCGTCCGCAGCGAGCAACCGTTACTACTCCAACGGCGACCAGCAACCTCCCAGCGAGGCGCCCCGCTATGAGATGAAGCCCGACGCGCCAGAAGACGAGTGGTTCTACGTCACCCTGCGTTCGGACGCGCCCTACCATCTCAACGTCGACCGCTCAGCCGTCACTGGCGACCTGAAGATCTGGTTCAACATTCTGGTCCGGGATGGCAGCCGCCCGCTCGGCATCGTCGGCTCCGGGATCAGCCTGAACGCGTTCGTCACCCAGTTCATCGAAGAAGACAAGACGGGCGTCGAGTCGATGGTCCTCGACAGCCACGGCTCAATCCTGGTCCACCCTGATCAGAACCTGGTTACCCTGAACGCTGACACCTCCCAGGGCCGCTCGCTGTCCACCAGCCTGCTTGGCCAGCTCGACGATATCGACCAGGCCAACGCACTGCGACAAGCGATGCGCTACAGCCGCGAACACCCTGGCGAGACGACCACGGTGGAGGCGAGTCTCGATGGCGAGCCACGCCTGCTGGCGCTGACCTGGATTCCGGAACTGCAATGGTTCGTCGCCAGCGCCGTGGATCTGAGAACTGCGCAGGTGATCGAACTAAGGCCCCTAATGCCTGCGCTGGGTGCCGTATTGCTGCTGCTGCTGCTCATCGCGGGCGGCGCCTGGCTGGTCGACCGTCGCGTACTCAGCCCGTTGCGGCAACTGCGCAAGAGCGCTCAGGCCATCGCTGCCGGACACTACAACGCGCCGCTGCCGAGTGATCGGGACGACGAGATCGGCGAACTCAGCGCTGCGTTTCGCAGCATGGCGCTGAAAATTCATAGCCATACCAGCGAGCTGGAGAGCCGCGTCGACGAACGCACACGTGAACTGCAGCAGGCCAACCGCGACATGGCCGCCGCACACAAGAAAATCGAGGACTCGATCGATTACGCCAGCCTTATCCAGCACGCCATCTTGCCCAAGCGCCAACTGGTGGCCGATCTCGATGAGCGCCACGCGGTGCTCTGGCACCCCCGCGACGTGGTCGGCGGCGACTTCTACGTCTATCGCGCCACCGAACAAGGCTGCCTGCTCGGCGTGGTCGACTGCGCCGGCCACGGGGTGCCCGGCGCCCTGATGACCATGCTCGCCCACGCTGCCATCGAACAGGCCATCGCCGATGCGGGCCTGCACGACCCGGCGGCTATTCTTGCGCGCACTGACGGCATTGTGCGCAGGATGCTGCGCGACGACACGACCCAACAGGCACTCGCCACCAACATGGACGTAGGCCTCGCCTACGTCGACTTCGGACGCCGCCTGGTGGTCTACGCTGGCGCCAAGGTTGCGCTCTACTACAGTGATGGCGAAAGCCTCGAGGAGCTGCCGGCCGGACGCCGCGCCATTGGCGACCGACGCGTAGGCGAGTACGGGAATGCCGAAGTCGGGCTGAAGCCGGGCCGCACCTTCTATCTGGCCACCGATGGCTTCCTTGACCAGGCAGGTGGCGAGCTCGGTTATGGTTTCGGCAATAGCCGCTTCGCCGATATGATTCTGCGTCATGCCCGCCTGCCCATGAACGAACAGGGGGCGGCGTTCAAAGCCACCCTGGACGAATACCAGGGCGATTACCCCCAGCGTGACGACATCACGATGTTGTGTTTCCGTTTCGATTGAGCGCCATTCACCGGAGTCGAGTTGCCCCATGGAAACCCTTGACCTGTTCGCCATGCGCGAAAGCTACAACCGACAGCAGATCATGCTGTGCTTCAACGGCCCGATTTCGCGCAGCCTGATCGAGGAAATCGGCAACGCGCTGCGTAACTACCTCGCGGCTGATCACGCCAACCCGTCGTCTGCGATGGATGTGTTTGCCGTATACATCGAGATGACCCAGAACATTCGCCATTACGCCAAAGTGCGTAACTGGGCTGATCAGGAGGCCGGCGCGACAGTCGTGGTCGCCCGCAACGATGCCGACGGGCGCTATGTGGTATCCGCCGGCAACCTGATCGAGACCGCGGACGGCGAAGCGCTGATCGCCACCATCGAAGAGCTGGCCAGCCTGGACAAGACGCAGCTCAAAGCTCGTTACAAGGAACAATTGCGCAAGCCGCGCGAAGACAACACTGTCAGCGGCGCAGGACTCGGCCTGATCGACATCGCCCGCAAATCCAGCGAACCGCTGAAAGCGTCGCTGCAAACCGTCGCCAACGGCCGCTCGTTCATCAGCCTGAGCGCGGTCATCTGACTTACAAGAGCCAACTGCACATGAATGATTTCTCCATTGCCGGCAGCCAGTCATCGCCCGCCATTCAGTCCGACTGGGAAAACGGCGTGCTCGCCATGCAAGGCGACTCCTACCCGGAAAACTCATATGAGCTTTTCCATCAGGTCATCGAGTGGATCGAACGTTACCTGGCCGAAGCCGGCCGCCCGCTGCGCCTGGAACTGCACCTGCTCTACCTCAACACCAGCAGCATCAAAGCCGTGATGGACATCTTCGACCTGCTCGAAGCGGCCCATCAGGAAGGCAAGGCAGTGGCCGTCAACTGGCACTACGACCGTCGCAACGAACGTGTGGTAGAGCTAGCCGAAGAGTTCAAGGAAGACTGCACCTTTCCATTCATGATCCTCAGCCACGATTAGAAGGTCCTTATGCGCGGGCAGAATCCGCTGGAAAGTCAGGTTTTGGAGTCGCTGTCCGACCCCGAGAACCAAGGCCATCCACTGCATGAAACGCTGGGTCAGCTGTGGGAGGCACACCACAGCCTGCTCAACCGCATCGAGCGAATCGCCCGGGTCTCCGACGGCTACCAGAGCATCGTGCGCGACCGCGAGATGACACTTTCGGCCCGTTTCGACAAGCAGCTGCGGCAGCTGGAAAAGGTCGCACGCATTTCAGATCGTTATCAGACAATGCTGCGTGACCTGAACATCGCACTGAAAGAAGCCTCCACCCATGACGCCCTCACCGGCATCGCGAATCGCCGCCTGCTTACCGAGCGACTACGCGAAGAAACCGAACGGGCCAAGCGTTATTCACGGCCCCTGTGTGTGGTCATGGTCGACATCGACCGTTTCAAGGCCATCAATGACGACCATGGCCATGAGGTCGGTGACAATGTGCTGATGGAAGTGGTGCGGGTGATGGAAGCCGAGATCCGCGAGCATGACCTCTGCGGCCGCTGGGGTGGCGAAGAATTCCTCCTGCTGATGCCGGAGACCTCGACCGAAAGCGCAGTGCGGATAATGGAGCGGTTGCGTCAAGCCGTCGCCAAGCTGCGGGTACGGGTCAATGACGACTCGCTGTCGGTAACGGTGAGCCTGGGCATGGCACAGCTGCGACACGATGAGAACTACTCCAGCGCCATCAACCGAGCCGATGTGGCACTGCTGCGCGCCAAGCGCAACGGCAGGGACCGCTACGAGCTGGCGGACTGACCGTACAAATCCTTGCATCGTCAGCGCTCAGTCGCTGAAAACGCCGGTTTTGCGCTCGACCCGGCGTTCCCCATCGCCCAGCGCAATACCGCTGGCGACCTTCTGTTCACATCGGTGCGATGAATCTCATCGCACCCAGCAAGTACTGGTAACGCACCCGCCTGCAAGCGGGCGCGTCACCGGATGACGCCGGCGCTTAGTCGTTGATCTGCTTCAGGTAGCTCGCAGGCTCAGCGCCGAGGTTGTTCAGCATGCGCTCGCTGTACCAGTCGATGAAGTTGACCACACCGAACTCATAGGTCTTCGAGTAAGGGCCGGGCTGATAGGCCGTCGAGTTGATCCCGCGCTGGTTCTCTTCCGCGAGGCGACGGTCCTGGTCGTTGGTCGCGTCCCACACCTGACGCAGGCGCGCCACGTCGTAGTCGACACCTTCGACCGCATCCTTGTGAACGATCCACTTGGTGGTAACCATGGTCTCCTGCGCGCTGATCGGCCACACGGTAAAGACGATCACGTGATCACCCATGCAGTGGTTCCAGGAATGCGGCAGATGGAGGATACGCATGGAGCCGAGCTCGGGATTCTGAATGCGGCCCATGAGCTTCTTGCTGCCCTGCTTGCCGTCCATGGTCATCGAGACCGTGCCCTTGAGCAACGGCATGCGCACGATGCGGTTACGCAAACCAAAGCTGGCGTGGGCATAGGGAATCTTCTCCGCCTCCCACTTGGCGGCGGAATCGGCAACGTGATCCTTGAACGCCTGGCTGGCCCGTGGATCGGTGACGTCGTCCCACTCCAGCAAGGTATTGAGCAATTCCGGATGCGCGCCGTTGCAGTGGTAGCACTCGCGGTTGTTTTCCAGCACCAGCTTCCAGTTGGCCTTTTCCACCAGGGTGCTCTGTACCGCCACCTTGGTGTTCTCCATGTCGTACGGTTCCATGTAATGCGACAGGGTGGCCAGGAAGTCGTCGATCGCTGGCGGGTTCTCGGCCAGGGAGATGAAAATGTAGCCGCCAGCCGTCTTGCATTGCACCGGCTTCAACCCGTACTGGTTGAGATCGAAGTCAGCGCCCATCTCGGTGCCGGCGAACAGCAGCCGACCGTCCAGCTCGTAGGTCCACTGATGGTAGGGGCAGACCAGCTTGGCAACCTTGCCCTTGTCGCTGGTGCACAGCCGTGAACCACGATGGCGGCAGACGTTATGGAAGGCATGGACCGCACCTTCCGCACCGCGGATAACCAGAATCGGGTTAGTGCCGATCTGTAGGGTCAGGAAGTTGCCCTTGGCGGGTATTTCGCAGGTCATGCCGGCGATCAACCATTCTTTATGGAAGATCTCCTGCATGTCGATCTGGAACAGCCGTTCATCGCTATAGAACGGCTGCGCCAGAGAAAAATTCGGCTCGCGTGCCTGCAACATCTCGGCCGTGGCTTTGCGCGCGGCTTCGAGTGGATCGCCCAGGCTCAGGTTGGAAGTGACATCCATCGGTTGCTCCTCAAGCCGGCCGCGCCTTGCAGGCGTCTGTGGCTGGCGACAAAAGTGGCTATTCGGTTACGACGCAAGGCGGCGAGCCGGACGGCATCAGCGCCGTCAAATAGAGAAGCGGCTCCAGCGAATCACCCCCCTGCTCGGCTGGGACCGAGTGTGTCGCGGCGCAACAGGCAAACCTTATCCATGGGCGACAGGCGCGCATCCGTTTCCGACGCGCAAACGCCCATGACATCGGCCTGGTCGCGATAAGCATGCCGATGTCGCGGGTAGGTAAGTGACGCCGCGACGTGTTACGCACAATTCTGTGCCATAAGGGCTATGCGGCGTGGAGTCGCAGTCCCGGAAAAGGGGCCCAACGGGTCGATGTAGCAGCGCGCAATCGAGGTGAGCATGTCCAGTAATTTCCTCAATCCGGTCAATACCCAGACATGGACCAACGGCCGCCATCTGGTGCGCTGCGTGAAGGTGATCCAGGAAACCTGGGATGTCCGCACCTTCTGTTTCATGTCCGATCAACCCATCATGTACTTTTTCAAGCCGGGCCAGTTCGTGACCCTCGAGCTTGAAATCGAAGGGCAGCAGGTGATGCGTTCCTACACCATCGCCAGCTCACCCTCGGTGCCTTACAGCTTTTCGGTGACGATCAAGCGCATCCCCGGCGGCAAGGTATCCAACTGGCTGCACGACAACCTCAGTGAGGGTGACCAGCTACCGGTGCACGGCCCCGTCGGGCTGTTCAACGCGATCGACTTTCCTACCGAGAGAGCCCTGTTTCTGTCCGGTGGCGTCGGTATCACACCGGTCATGTCGATGGCCCGCTGGTACTTCGACACCAACGCCAACGTCGACATGGTGTTCGTCCACAGCGCCCGCTCGCCAAAGGACATCATCTTTCACCGCGAGCTGGAGCACATGGCCTCGCGGGTCAACAACTTCAGCCTGCACATCATTTGCGAGAAACACGGCATGGGCGAGGCCTGGGCCGGTTATCGCGGCTACCTCGACCAGCGCATGCTGGAGCTGATCGCGCCGGACTTCGCCGACCGGGAGATCTTCTGCTGCGGCCCGACCCCGTACATGAACGCGGTCAAGCGATTGCTGCAGGCCAATGGCTTTGACATGCAGCACTATCACGAGGAGTCCTTCGGTGCGACGCCGGCAGACGTGCGCGAAGACGTCAAGGAACTGGCCGAACAGGCAGCCGAGGCGCCCGATGTACCGCTAGCCGACCTGAATCAGGTGGAGTTCACCGCGACCGGCAAGAGCATTCGCGTCGGCCCGCGCGACACCGTCCACTCGGCTGCCGCACAGCTCGGCCTGCACATTCCCAAGGCCTGTGGTATGGGCATCTGCGGTACCTGCAAGGTATTGAAGACCTCCGGCGAGGTGGTCATGGAGCACAACGGCGGCATCACCGATGAGGACGTGGCCGAGGGCTACATCCTGTCGTGCTGCAGCGTGCCACAGGGCGACGTGGTCATCGACTACTGAGCCAGGACTGCACGGGCGGAGCCAGTCCCCCGTGCAGCATCCCCAGCACCACCCATCTCAACCGCTGCGCTGCATTGACAGCGTGCGTAGCGCAGGCTCATAACGCATGTCGCCCAACTGAGAAGCGACCTTTTCGACTGGCTGATTTGCCGGCCACAGCCAGCGCATCACCTCGCCATCGGCCCCTCTGACACCTCATCCCCGCCCCGTCGCAACCCTTATCGCCCCTGCGTTACCCCATCCAGCCCAACGCACAAGCGACTTCTGCGCTACGGAATCGGCGTGCGCAAACGGCCAGCCGGTGCGCGCGACCGATTACTTGCGCGAGATTTCCGAGAGCGACGACAGCATGTCGCAAACGAACTCCCGCAAGACGCAGGCAGGCATCTTCCCACCAAGGCCCAGCCCTACCATCGCATCCAGACACACCAAGGCCTTCACCGAGGCGAATGGCGCCGTTGCGCCTTTAGGAGATCCGCGATGTTCAGCAAGCAAGACAAAATCCAGGGCTATGACGACGTACTTCTGGCGGCGATGGATGCCGAGGAAGCGCGTCAGGAACATCACATCGAACTGATCGCCTCGGAGAACTACACCAGCAAGCGCGTGATGCAGGCCCAGGGCAGCGGGCTGACCAACAAGTACGCCGAAGGCTATCCGGGCAAGCGTTACTACGGTGGTTGCGAGCACGTCGACAAGGTCGAGCAGCTGGCCATCGATCGCGCCAAAGAGCTGTTCGGTGCCGATTTCGCCAACGTCCAGCCGCATTCGGGCTCCTCGGCCAACAGCGCCGTCTACCTGGCGCTGCTCAACGCAGGCGACACCATTCTCGGCATGAGCCTGGCCCATGGCGGCCACCTGACGCACGGCGCCAAGGTCAGCTCGTCCGGCAAGCTGTACAACGCCGTTCAGTACGGCATCGACACCGACACCGGCCTGATCGACTACGACGAGGTCGAGCGCCTGGCGGTCGAGAGCAAGCCGAAGATGATCGTTGCCGGCTTCTCTGCCTACTCGAAGACTCTGGATTTCCCACGTTTCCGCGCCATCGCCGACAAGGTCGGGGCGCTGCTGTTCGTCGACATGGCGCACGTGGCGGGCCTGGTCGCGGCCGGTCTGTACCCGAACCCGATTCCGTTCGCCGACGTGGTCACCACCACCACGCACAAGACCCTACGCGGCCCACGTGGCGGGCTGATCCTGGCCAAGTCCAACCCGGACATCGAGAAGAAGCTCAACGCCGCGGTCTTCCCGGGCGCCCAGGGCGGCCCGCTGATGCACGTCATCGCAGCCAAGGCCGTGTGCTTCAAGGAAGCCCTGGAGCCTGAGTTCAAGGAATACCAGCAGCAGGTGATCAACAACGCCAAGGCCATGGCCAAGGTGTTCATCGAGCGCGGCTACGACGTGGTCTCGGGCGGCACCGACAACCACCTGTTCCTGGTCAGCCTGATCAAGCAGGGCATCACCGGCAAGGATGCAGACGCGGCCCTCGGGCGCACCGGCATCACCGTCAACAAGAACGCCGTACCCAACGACCCGCAATCACCCTTTGTCACATCCGGGCTGCGGATCGGCACACCAGCCATCACGACCCGCGGACTCAAGGAAGACCAGAGCGTCGAGCTCGCGGGCTGGATCTGCGACATCCTCGATCACCTCGGTGATGACGATGTCGAGGCCCAGGTGGCTCGCCAGGTCGCAGGGCTGTGCGCCGACTACCCGGTGTACCGCTGATTCGAAAGGTGGAAGGCGCTGCTGCCTTCCACCGCCAGTTGTTGGTGGATCGCTGAGGGGGTGACCCCGCTACGAGTCGCAAAACCGCTTCGAGGCGGTCGTTTTTCCAGGAGCATTCGACATGCAACGTTATTCCGGCTTCGGCCTGCTCAAGCACTCATTCAGCCATCACGAAAACTGGCAGCGCATGTGGCGCAATCCAAAGCCCAAGCCGGTCTACGATGTGGTCATCGTCGGCGGTGGCGGCCATGGCCTGGCCACTGCGTACTACCTGGCGAAGCAGTTCGGCGTAAAGAACGTCGCCGTCATCGAGAAAGGCTGGTTGGGCGGTGGCAACACCGCGCGCAACACCACCATCGTGCGCTCCAACTACCTGTGGGACGAATCGGCACGCCTCTATGAACACGCGATGAAGCTGTGGGAAGGCCTGTCCCAGGACATCAACTACAACGTGATGTTTTCCCAGCGCGGCGTGTTCAACCTCGGTCATACCCTGCAGGACATGCGCGACATCGAGCGCCGGGTCAGCGCCAACCGCCTCAACGGCATCGACGGTGAAGTGGTCGATTCCCGGCAGGTGGCGGAGATGATCCCTTACCTGGACTGCTCGAAGAACACTCGTTATCCGATCCTCGGCGCCTCGCTGCAGCGCCGCGGCGGCGTCGCCCGTCACGACGCAGTGGCCTGGGGTTATGCCCGCGCCGCCGACGCCCTGGGCGTCGACCTGATCCAGCAAACTGAAGTGATCGGCTTCCGCAAGGAAAACGGCGTGTGCATCGGCGTGGAAACCAACAAGGGTTTCATCGGCGGCAAGCGCGTCGGCGTGGTCACGGCCGGTAACTCCGGGCACATGGCCAAGCTGGCCGGCTTCCGCCTGCCGCTCGAGTCGCATCCGCTGCAGGCGCTGGTCTCCGAGCCGATCAAGCCGATCATCGATACCGTGATCATGTCCAACGCCGTGCATGGCTACATCAGCCAGTCGGACAAGGGCGACCTGGTCATCGGCGCCGGCATCGACAGCTACGTCGGCTACGGCCAGCGGGGCTCCTACCCCACCATCGAGCACACCCTGCAGGCGATCGTCGAGATGTTCCCGATCCTCTCGCGGGTGCGCATGAACCGCCAGTGGGGCGGCATCGTCGACACCACTCCGGACGCCTGCCCGATCATCGCCAAGACCCCGGTCAAGAACCTGTTCTTCAACTGCGGTTGGGGTACCGGCGGCTTCAAGGCCACGCCGGGCTCGGGTCACGTCTTTGCCGCCAGCCTGGCGAAGGGCGAGATGCACCCGTTGGCCAAAGCATTCTCGATCGAGCGTTTCTACAACGGCGCGCTGATCGACGAACACGGCGCGGCTGGGGTCGCACACTGATTTTGTGCCCCTCCGCCGACGGCGGAGGGATGTAGGTTTTCTGGAGGTACCCGACCATGCTGCATATTTTCTGCCCTCACTGTGGCGAATTGCGCTCCGAAGAAGAGTTCCACGCGGGCGGCCAGGCCCACATCCCCCGCCCGCTGGACCCGAACGCCTGCACCGATGAGGAATGGGGCGAGTACCTGTTCTTCCGCGACAACCCGCGCGGCATCCACCACGAGCTGTGGATCCACGCTGCCGGTTGCCGCCAGTACTTCAACGTCACCCGTCATACGGTGAGCTACGCAATTCTCGAGACTTACAAGATCGGCGAACAGCCCAGCGTTACCGAGGCATCGCTCGCCTCGAAGAAGGCTGCCGAGCAAGGAGTAAAGGCATGAGCCAGGTCAATCGTCTTTCCCAGGGCGGCCGCATCGACCGTAACCGGCCCCTGACCTTCACCTTCAATGGCGAGACCTATCAGGGCTACGCCGGTGACAGCCTGGCCGCCGCCTTGCTGGCCAACGGTGTCGACGTGGTCGGCCGCAGCTTCAAGTACTCGCGTCCGCGCGGCATCGTTGCCGCCGGTTCCGAAGAGCCTAATGCCGTGCTGCAGATCGGTAGCACCGAAGCGGCGCAGATCCCGAACATCCGTGCCACTCAGCAGGCGCTGTACCCAGGCCTGACCGCCAGCAGCGTGAACGGCTGGCCGAGCGTCAACACCGACCTGATGGGCATTCTCGGCAAGGTCGGCGGCGGAATGATGCCGCCCGGGTTCTACTACAAGACCTTCATGTACCCGCAGAACCTCTGGCTGACCTACGAGAAGTACATTCGTAAAGCCGCTGGTCTGGGCCGCGCGCCCACGGAGAACGATCCTGACCGCTACGATCACCTCAACCAGCATTGCGATGTTTTGGTAGTCGGTGCTGGCCCGGCTGGACTGGCAGCCGCGTTGGCCGCCGGTCGCAGTGGCGCCCGCGTGATCCTGGCCGACGAACAGGAAGAGTTCGGCGGCAGCCTGCTCGCCACCCGCGAGACCCTGGACGGCAAGCCAGCCGCTGAATGGGCTGCCAGCGTGATTGCCGAACTGGAAAAAATGCCGGAAGTGACGCTGCTGCCACGCTCCACAGTGAACGGCTATCACGACCACAACTTCCTGACCATTCATCAGCGTTTGACCGACCACCTCGGTGAAGTCGCGCCCAAGGGTGCCTTGGGTCAGCGGATGATACGTCAGCGCATGCACCGCGTTAGAGCCAAGCGCGTCGTGCTGGCCACGGGTGCTCATGAGCGTCCGCTGGTGTATTCGAACAACGACGTGCCCGGCAATATGCTCGCCGATGCGGTTTCCACCTACGTGCGCCGCTACGGCGTGATCCCCGGCCGCCAGCTGGTACTGTCGACCAACAACGACTACGCCTACCGGGCGGTGCTCGACTGGCTGGACGCAGGCCAACAAGTGGCTGCGGTGGCCGATGCACGCAGCAACCCCAAGGGTGCCTGGGTCGAGGAAGCACGTCGTCGTGGCGTTCGCATTCTCGCCGGCAGCGCGGTGGTCGAAGCGCGCGGCAGCAAGCGGGTCACCGGGGCGCGCATCTGCGCCATCGACCTGGCCAGCCACAAGGTCGTCAGCCAGGGCGAAGTGATCGATTGCGACCTGATCGCCAGCTCCGGCGGTTATAGCCCGGTGGTCCACCTGGCCTCGCACCTTGGCGGTCGTCCGGTCTGGCGTGAGGACCTCCTGGCCTTCGTGCCCGGCGAAGGCTTCCAACAACGCACCTGCGCTGGCGCAGTGAATGGCGTGTTCGCCCTTGGCGATGCCCTCGCCGACGGCTTCGAAGCGGGCGCCACAGCGGCTGCCGAGACCGGCTTCAAGGCCGTCAGCGGCAGCGTGCCGCAGGCCGAACAACGCGTCGAGGAAGCCAGCGTCGCGCTGTTCCAGGTCCCGCACGACAAATCTACCGAGCGTGCGCCCAAGCAGTTCGTCGACCTGCAGAACGATGTCACCGCGGCCGGTATCAAGATCGCTACTCGCGAAGGCTTCGAGTCGGTCGAGCACGTCAAGCGCTACACCGCACTGGGCTTCGGTACTGACCAGGGCAAGCTCGGCAACATCAATGGCCTGGCGATTGCCGCCCATTCGATGGGCATCAGCATCGCCGAGATGGGCACCACGATGTTCCGGCCGAACTACACGCCGATTACCTTCGGTGCGGTCGCCGGTCCTCACACCTACGAGCTGTTCGAGCCCAAGCGTTACACCGCCATGCAGGCCTGGCACCTCAAGAATGGCGCCGAGTTTGAAGACGTCGGTCAGTGGAAGCGCCCCTGGTATTTCCCCAAGAAGGGCGAAGACCTGCATGCCGCCGTGGCCCGCGAATGCCTGGCCGTGCGTAACGCGGTGGGCATCCTCGACGCTTCCACCCTCGGCAAGATCGACATCCAGGGTCCGGACGCACGCGAGTTCCTCAACCGCGTCTACACCAACGCCTGGACTAAGCTGGATGTGGGCAAGGCCCGTTACGGCCTGATGTGCAAAGAAGACGGCATGGTCTTCGACGACGGCGTGACCGCTTGTCTGGCCGACAACCACTTCGTGATGACCACCACCACCGGCGGTGCGGCACGGGTGATGGAATGGCTGGAGATCTACCACCAGACCGAGTGGCCTGAGCTGAAGGTGTACTTCACTTCAGTCACTGACCACTGGGCGACCATGACCCTGACCGGCCCCAACAGCCGCAAGCTGCTGGCCGAGGTCACCGACATCGACCTGGACAAGGACGCCTTCCCGTTCATGACCTGGAAGGAAGGCAAGGTAGGCGGCGTGCCAGCACGGGTCTTCCGCATCTCCTTCACCGGTGAGCTGAGCTACGAAGTCAACGTCCAGGCCGACTATGCGCTGGATGTGTGGGAGCAGGTCATCGAGGCAGGCAAGAAACACGGCCTGACGCCTTACGGCACCGAGACCATGCACGTCCTGCGCGCCGAGAAGGGCTTCATCATCGTCGGTCAGGACACCGATGGCTCGGTGACCCCGGACGACCTGAACATGGGCTGGTGTGTAGGCCGTACCAAGCCGTTCTCCTGGATCGGCTGGCGTGGCATGAACCGCGAGGATTGCCTCAAGGAAAACCGCAAGCAGCTGGTCGGCCTCAAGCCGCTGGATCCGAAGAAGGTACTGCCCGAGGGCGCGCAGCTGGTATTCGATCCCAAGCAGCCCATCCCGATGACCATGGTGGGCCACGTGACCTCCAGCTACATGAGCGCGGCCATGGGTTATTCCTTCGCCATGGCCCTGGTCAAGGGCGGCCTCAAGCGCATCGGCGAGCGAGTCTACGCACCGCTGGTCGATGGCAGCGTGATCGAAGCGGAGATCGTCAGCTCGGTGTTCTACGACCCGAAAGGCGAGCGGCAGAACGTGTGAGGTGAACGTGAGGCTGGCGCGCCAGCCTCACGCTCGGTACACCCGGAATTCTACGGCGCCGCACGGCGCCAGGCAGGTAAACCATGACCGCAGTGAACGTGTACAAACAACGCCCGGACAACATCCAGGGGCAATCGCCGTTGCACCATGCCGGCCTGAAAGAGCTGGTCGGCAAGGGCCGTGCTGGCGCCGGCATTCGCCTGCGGGAAAAGAAGCTACGCGGGCACCTGACCTTGCGCGGCGATGCCCACGACCCGGCCTTCGTCAAAGGCGTTAACCAGGCGCTCGGAATGGAACTGCCGGTCGCGCTGACGCTGGTGGCCAACGGCGAGACCTCGCTGCAGTGGATGGGCCCGGACGAGTGGCTGCTGATCGTGCCGCAGGGCGAGGAATTCGCCACCGAACAGCGCCTGCGCGACGCGCTGGCCGGCCAGCACATCCAGGTGGTCAATGTCAGCGGCGGGCAAACTCTGATCGAGCTCTCAGGCGAAAAGGCCCGCGAGCTGCTGATGAAGTCGACACCCTACGACGTGCACCCGAGCAACTTCCCGGTGGGCAAGGCCGTGGGCACCCATTTCGCCAAGAGCCAGCTGGTGATCCGGCGTACCGGTGAGGAAGTCTGGGAACTGCTGGTGCGCCGCAGCTTCGCCGACTACATCTGGCTCTGGTTGCAGGATGCCAGCGCCGAGTACGGGATGGCGATCGAGGCGTGATGTCGCTGGGGTGGCCGACGCGCTCGTCCACCCCAGCCAACCAGAAAGGGACGACTGACGCGTGAGCCACACGCCCACCGATGCCCGCCCCGCTTGGGAGATAACCATGAGCCGCACGCCCGACACCTGGATCCTTACCGCACACAGTCCGAGCCTGCTCGGCACGGTCGATGTGGTGACCCGCTACCTCTTCGAACAGGGCTGCTACGTCACCGAGCACCATAGTTTCGATGATCGTCTGGTCAGCCGATTCTTCATCCGCGTCGAATTTCGCGCGCCGGAGGGATTCGACGAGTCGCAGTTCCGCATGGGGCTGGTCGAGCGTGTCACGCCCTTCGGGATGCACACCGAGCTGACACCGCCGGGCTACCGGGCCAAGGTGGTGATCATGGTCTCCAAGTCCGATCACTGCCTGAACGATCTGCTGTACCGCCAGCGCATCGGCCAGCTGCCGATGGAGATCGCTGCAGTTGTTTCCAACCACCCGGATCTCGAACCCCTGGCGCGCTGGCATGGCATTCCCTATCACCACTTCCCGCTCGACCCGCGCGACAAGCAGGCGCAGGAGCGTCAGGTGCTGCAGGTGATCGAGGACAGCGGCGCGGAGCTTGTAGTGCTCGCCCGCTACATGCAGGTGCTCTCCCCCGAGTTGTGCCGCACGCTCGATGGCCGCGCCATCAACATTCACCACTCGTTGCTGCCCGGTTTCAAGGGCGCTAAACCCTACCATCAGGCCTACCAGAAAGGCGTCAAGCTGGTCGGCGCCACCGCGCACTTCATCAACAACGACCTCGACGAAGGGCCGATCATCGCCCAGGGCGTCGAGCCGGTGGACCACACCCACTATCCCGAAGACCTGATCGCCAAGGGCCGCGACATCGAATGCCTGACCCTGGCCAAGGCGGTCGGCTATTTCCTCGAACGCCGGGTATTCCTGCACGCCAACCGAACGGTGGTGCTGTAGGTCCCGGTCGCAATTTCATAGCTCCACTACAAGCCCGCGTGACCTCCCGTCGCGCCTTGTATTCACAAAAACAAAGGAGAAAGGCAGATGGCTGACAATCGTGGCGTCGTTTACCTCGGCGCAGGCAAGGTCGAAGTCCAGAAAATCGACTATCCGAAAATGCAGGACCCCCGCGGGCGCAAGATCGAGCACGGAGTGATCCTGCGCGTCGTTTCCACCAACATTTGCGGCTCGGACCAGCACATGGTGCGCGGCCGCACTACCGCCCAGGTCGGCCTGGTGCTCGGTCACGAGATCACCGGGGAAGTCATCGAGAAAGGCAGCGATGTCGAGCACCTGCAGATCGGCGACCTGGTCTCGGTTCCGTTCAACGTTGCCTGCGGCCGTTGCCGTTCCTGTAAGGAACAGCACACCGGCGTCTGCCTGACCGTCAACCCGGCGCGTGCCGGCGGTGCTTACGGCTATGTCGACATGGGTGACTGGACCGGCGGCCAGGCCGAATACGTGCTGGTCCCCTACGCCGACTTCAACCTGCTCAAGCTGCCCAATCGCGACAAGGCGATGGAAAAGATCCGCGATCTGACCTGCCTGTCGGACATCCTGCCCACTGGCTACCACGGCGCGGTTACCGCCGGCGTCGGCCCAGGCAGCTCGGTGTACATCGCTGGCGCCGGCCCGGTCGGTCTGGCGGCTGCCGCTTCGGCGCGCCTGCTGGGCGCTGCAGTGGTCATCGTCGGTGACCTCAACGCGGCCCGTCTGGCTCACGCCAAGGCGCAGGGTTTCGAGATCGCCGACCTGTCGCTGGATACTCCGCTGCACGAGCAGATCGCCGCCCTGCTGGGCGAGCCGGAAGTCGACTGCGCGGTTGACTGCGTAGGCTTCGAAGCGCGTGGCCATGGCCATGAAGGCGCCAAGCACGAGGCTCCGGCCACTGTGCTCAACTCGCTGATGGGTGTGGTTCGCGTCGCCGGCAAGATCGGTATTCCCGGTCTGTACGTCACCGAAGATCCGGGCGCCGTGGACGCCGCAGCCAAGATGGGCGCCCTGAGCATCCGCTTCGGTCTCGGCTGGGCCAAGTCGCACAGCTTCCACACTGGCCAGACTCCGGTCATGAAATACAACCGCGCCCTGATGCAGGCAATCATGTGGGACCGCATCAACATCGCCGAAGTGGTAGGCGTGCAGGTAATCAGCCTGGACCAGGCGCCTCAGGGCTACGGCGAGTTCGATGCCGGCGTGCCGAAGAAATTCGTCATCGACCCGCACAAGATGTTCAGCGCCGCCTGATCCGTCGTCAGCAGTTGTTTCGTCTTGCGGGTCGGCCGCAGGACTCTGATGTTGAGCACTTTGGGGAGCCTTTGGCTCCCCCTTTTTTGGTGAGCATTTCGCCAGCGTTTAAGCGTGGCCGAGGCATAGGTGCCGCTGCACGCCTGATCGCCCTCTCCCGCCCTCAGCCAGGCAAGCCGATGACCCGACCGATGTGAACGGGCCTGGGCAAGTCCTGCTGCGCCTCGTGCAACGCCTGCACCTGCGCCAGCACCGCCTCGTCGAACGGCGCCGAGCGGCCTGCCTGTCGATCGATGTTGATCAGCATCTGCTCGTTGGCTGCCAGCAGGCTGTCCTCACCAGCCCGATAAAGACCGTGGTAGACCTGCAGCCGCTTGCGGTCGTGATTCAGCAGCTGCGTGCGCACCTCTACCTCCGCCCCAAGCTTGACCTCGGCCAGGTAGTTCAGATGGCACTCGAGGGTATACAGCGTGTGCCCGCTGCGCTCGCGCCCGGCCTGGTCGAGGCCGATTCGATCCATCAGCGCATCCGTGGCAAAGCTGAAGATCAGCAGGTAGAAGGCGTCGCGCAGGTGATTGTTGTAATCGACCCACTCGGGCCGGATTGGGGTGCGATAGGTCGTGAGCATCCGAGGGTGTCCTTTGTTGAGTCGGTGTATTCCGAGCGCGACCAATGTGCCGAAAATAGCCTGCCGGCCGCGCTGTAGCCGATAGCCGGTCGCCGCGGCGTGCGCCGGGATCAGCACTATGGCTGCCCCAGCGGCCTGGTTGTCGCCTGTTGACGTTTTGAGCAATACCCCAGTCGTTTTTGCATCGGGACGACATGCCCCCCAGGGATAAGCTGCCGCCAAGCATCGACAAACGATTCGATGAGCCGCACTGGGGAGTTACCTGATGAACCCAACCGAACTGCACGCTGACAGCATCGTCATTGACGGCCTGATCATCGCCAAATGGAACCGCGAACTGTTCGAGGACATGCGCAAGGGTGGTTTGACGGCCGCCAACTGCACCGTCTCGGTATGGGAAGGGTTCCAGGCCACAGTCAACAACATCGCCGCCAGCCAGAAGCTGATCCGCGAGAACAGCGACCTGGTGATGCCGGTGCGCACCACCGCCGACATCCGCAAAGCCAAGGAACTGGGCAAGACAGGCATCCTGTTCGGCTTCCAGAACGCCCATGCCTTCGAGGACCAGCTCGGCTACGTCGAAGTGTTCAAGCAGCTCGGCGTCGGCATCGTGCAGATGTGCTACAACACCCAGAACCTGGTCGGCACCGGCTGCTACGAGCGCGACGGCGGGCTGTCCGGGTTCGGGCATGAAGTCGTCGCCGAGATGAACCGCGTCGGCATCATGTGCGACCTCTCCCACGTCGGCAGCAAGACCAGCGAGGAAGTCATTCTCGCATCGGAAAAACCGGTCTGCTACTCGCACTGCCTGCCATCCGGCCTGAAAGAGCACCCGCGCAACAAGTCCGACGAAGAGCTGAAGTTCATCGCCGACCACGGCGGTTTCGTTGGCGTGACCATGTTTGCGCCCTTCCTGGCCAAGGGCATCGACTCGACCATCGACGACTATGCCGAAGCCATCGAGTACGTGATGAACATCGTCGGCGAAGACGCCATCGGCATCGGCACCGACTTCACTCAGGGCCACGACCAGAACTTCTTCGAGTGGCTGACCCACGACAAGGGTTACGCCCGCCGCCTGACGCGCTTCGGCAAGATCGTCAACCCGCTGGGCATCCGCACCGTGGGCGAATTCCCCAACCTCACCGAAACCCTGCTCAAGCGCGGCATGCCCGAGCGCACCGTGCGCAAGGTGATGGGCGAAAACTGGGTACGGGTCCTCAAGGACGTCTGGGGCGAATGACGAATACCGGAGCCCGCCGCGCGCACCAATAGCGGCATCGCCCTCAGCGGGCTCGCCAAGGCTCATCAGCACTGTTCAAACAAGCAAGACAACGAATTCTGGAGCTCAAACACATGTCCACCCACGCACCCGAAATGCCCATCCAGGTCGACGACGAAACCGGCGTCTGGACCACCGACGCCCTGCCGATGCTCTACGTGCCGCGGCATTTCTTCGTCAACAACCACATCGGCATCGAGGAAGTTCTCGGCGCCGAGAAGTACGCCGAGATCCTCTACAAGGCTGGCTACAAGTCGGCCTGGCACTGGTGCGAGAAGGAAGCCGAATGCCACGGGCTGGTCGGCGTGGAAGTCTTCGAGCACTACATGAAGCGCCTGTCGCAGCGCGGCTGGGGCCTGTTTAAGATCGAATCAATCGATCTGGACGCCGGCACCTGCGAGGTCCGCCTAGATCACTCGGCATTCGTCTACGTCTACGGCAAATGCGGGCGTCCGGTGGATTACATGTTCACCGGCTGGTTCGCCGGCGCCATGGATCAGATTCTCCAGGCGCAGGGCAGCAGCATCCGCACCGTCGCCGAACAGGTCTACGGCGCCTCGCAGGAAGGCCACGACCACGGTCTGTTCCGCGTCAAACCACTCTAAAAAAAGGTATGTGAGAGGGGCTTCGAGGCGACAGCATCGCCGCGCAAGCCCCCCACAAAGAAAACGCTAGGCTGCTTTTCCGTGAGGGTGCCGCAATGGCTTTCGAAGCAATGTTCCAGCCGATCCAGATCGGCAAACTGACCATCCGCAACCGCGTGATCAGCACCGCCCACGCCGAGGTCTATGCCACCGACGGCGGTATGACCACCGAGCGTTATGTGAAGTATTACGAGGAGAAAGCCAAGGGCGGCATCGGCCTGGCGATCTGCGGCGGCTCCTCGGTTGTCGCCATCGACAGCCCGCAGGAATGGTGGTCTTCGGTGAACCTGGCCACCGACCGGATCATCCCTCACTTCCAGAACCTGGCTGACGCCATGCACAAGCATGGCGCCAAGATCATGATCCAGATTACCCACATGGGCCGCCGCTCGCGCTGGGACGGCTTCAACTGGCCAACCCTGATGTCGCCGTCGGGTATTCGCGAACCCGTACACCGCGCCACCTGCAAGACCATCGAGCCGGAAGAGATCTGGCGCATCATCGGCAACTACGCTCAGGCCGCACGCCGCGCCAAGGAAGGTGGCCTGGATGGCGTCGAGCTGTCCGCCGTGCACCAGCACCTGATTGACCAGTTCTGGTCGCCGCGGGTGAACAAGCGTACCGACGAATGGGGCGGCACCTTCGAGGGCCGCATGAAGTTCGGCCTGGAAGTGCTCAAGGCCGTGCGCGCCGAGGTCGGTGACGACTTCTGCGTCGGCATGCGCATCACCGGTGACGAGTTCCACCCGGACGGCCTCACCCACGAAGACATGAAAGAGATCGCCAAGTACTACGATGCCACCGGCATGGTCGACTTCTTCGGCGTGATCGGCTCAGGTTGCGATACGCACAACACCCTGGCCAACGTCATTCCAAACATGAGCTATCCGCCGGAGCCGTTCCTGCACCTGGCCGCCGGCATCAAGGAAGTGGTCAACGTCCCGGTCCTGCATGCGCAGAACATCAAGGACCCGAACCAGGCCCAGCGCATCCTCGAGGGCGGCTACGTGGACATGGTCGGCATGACCCGCGCCCACATCGCCGACCCGCACCTGATCGCCAAGATCAAAATGGGCCAGGTCGACCAGATCAAACAGTGCGTCGGCGCCAACTACTGCATCGACCGTCAGTATCAGGGTCTGGACGTGCTCTGCATCCAGAACGCGGCCACCAGCCGGGAATACATGGGCCTGCCGCACATCATCGAGAAGTCCACCGGGCCCAAGCGCAAGGTGGTGATCGTGGGCGGTGGCCCGGCCGGTATGGAGGCCGCACGTGTCGCTGCCGAACGCGGCCACGACGTCACCCTGTTCGAGAAAAAGGACAGCCTCGGCGGGCAGATCAACCTCGCTGCCAAGGCACCGCAACGTGACCAGATGGCGGGCATCACCCGCTGGTTCCAGCTGGAAATCGCACGCCTCGGCGTCGACCTTCGCCTGGGTACCGGTGCGGATTCGGAGACCATTCTCGATCTGCGTCCGGACATCGTGGTACTGGCCAACGGCGGTCACCCGTTCATCGAGCAGAACGAGCACTGGGGCGCGGAAGAAGGCCTGGTTGTCAGCAGCTGGGACATCCTCGACGGCAAGGTGGCGCCCGGCAACAACGTGCTGGTCTACGACACCATCTGCGAGTTCACCGGCATGTCGGTCGCCGACTTCATCGCCGAAAAAGGCGCCAAGGTGGAGATCGTCACCGATGACATCAAGCCCGGCGTGGCGATTGGCGGCACCAGCTTCCCGACCTACTACCGCAGCCTGTACCCGAAGGAAGTGATCATGACCGGCGACCTGATGCTGGAAAAGGTCTACCGCGAGGGCGACAAGCTGGTGGCAGTGCTGGAGAACGAATACACCGGTGCGCAGGAAGAGCGGGTGGTCGACCAGGTGGTGGTGGAGAACGGTGTGCGTCCTGACGAGCGCCTGTACTACGCCCTCAAGGAAGGCTCGCGCAACAAGGGCCAGATCGACGTCGAGGCATTGTTCGCGATCCAGCCGCAGCCCTGCCTTTCGCAGAGTGGCGAAGGCTACCTGCTGTTCCGCATCGGCGACTGCGTCGCGCAGCGCAACACGCACGCGGCGATCTATGACGCGCTACGGCTGTGCAAGGACTTTTAAGTCCAGCGCAACGTTGACGGTCTGACCCGGTCTGGCTCCCTCTCCCTTTTTGGGGAGAGGGCTGGGGTGAGGGTCGGTCCCGCGGACAACTGCTCACCCTGACCCTCTTTCCGGAGGGGCGAAGGACTGAAACGCATCATCCCCTGACATTGGCGGTGGGAGCCTCACATGTTGAATACCATTCTTCCCATTCTCCTGTTCGCCGCCCTCGCGCTTGCCGTACTCGGCGCAGGCAGGCGCTTCGCCATGTGGCGCCGCGGTCGGCCGACCAAGGTCGACTGGATCGGTGGCCTGATGGCCATGCCACGGCGCTACCTGGTCGATCTGCACCATGTGGTCGAACGCGACAAGTACATGTCCAAGACTCACGTGGCCACGGCTGGCGGCTTTGTCCTGGCGGCTGTCCTGGCGATCATCGTGCACGGCTTCGGTCTGCAGAGCCGGATTCTCGGCTTTGCCCTGCTCGCCGCCTGCGTGCTGATGTTTGTCGGTGCACTGTTTGTTGCCAAACGCCGCCGCAACCCGCCGGCACGGCTGTCGAAAGGCCCCTGGATGCGCCTTCCGAAGAGCTTGCTGATGTTCTCGTTCAGCTTCTTCATCGCCACCCTGCCGGTAGCTGGCATCCTGCCGGCCGATTTCGGCGGTTGGATCCTCGCGGCCGTGCTGGCGCTCGGCGTGGCCTGGGGTGTGTCGGAGATGTTCTTCGGCATGACCTGGGGCGGGCCAATGAAGCATGCCTTCGCCGGTGCCCTGCACCTGGCCTGGCACCGCCGTCCTGAGCGTTTCCGCACTCCGCACAACGCCAGCGCGGCCCGTTCCAGCGGCCTCAAGGCCCTGGATCTGACTGATCCGAACGCACCGTTGGGTGTGGAAAAGCCCAAGGACTTCACCTGGAACCAGCTGCTCGGCTTCGATGCCTGCGTGCAGTGCGGTCGTTGCGAGGCAGCGTGCCCGGCCTTCGCCGCCGGCCAGCCGCTGAACCCGAAGAAGCTGATTCAGGACATGGTCGTCGGCCTCGCCGGTGGCAGCGACAAGGGTTACTTCGGCAGCCCCTATCCCGGCATTCCGGTGGGCGAGCACGGCGGCAACCCGCACCAGCCCATCGTCTTTGCCGAAGGCAAGGGCCTGGTCGAGGCGGAAACGCTGTGGTCCTGCACCACCTGCCGCGCCTGCGTCGAGGAGTGCCCGATGATGATCGAGCACGTCGATGCCATCGTCGACATGCGCCGCCACCTCACCCTGG
>CERD01072026.1_pt1 | contig 33118 bp, 27 predicted proteins | sample 530931 | NCBI WGS metagenome assembly CERD01 (sample SAMEA2621101, study PRJEB7988) | marine metagenome | isolation source: saline water (ENVO:00002010), including
TGGCTGAAATTATCGGCCGGCTTGCCGATATCGAGCCGATCCGCGTTCATCACCTTGTCCCAAGCTTTGACGAAGTCCTGGACGAACTTCTCGTTGCCGTCTGCCATGCCGTAGACCTCGGCTTGGGCACGCAGCTCCGATTGCGCACCGAAGATCAGGTCCACACGGGTGGCGGTCCAGGTGGGCTGGCGGGTCTTCCGGTCGAGCCCCTGGTAGCGGTTCTTGTGCTCGGTCGCGACCCACTCGTTCTGCATGCTCAGCAGGTTGACGAAAAAGTCGTTCGACAAGGTGCCCACGCGCTTGGTGAAGACGCCGTCCTGGCCGCCGTCCGCGTTGGTGCCCAGCACGCGCATTCCACCCACCAGCACGGTCATTTCCGGCGCGCTGAGGCGAAGCAGGTGCGCCTTGTCGACCAGCGCTTCCTCGGGCGCCATGAAGTGCGACTCGTGGTAGTAGTTGCGAAAACCATCGGCAACCGGCCGCAGCGCCTCGAAGGATTGCGCATCGGTCCACTCTTCCGAGGCATCCATCCGACCCGGTGTAAACGGCACGGTGACGTTCACCCCACCCTCCTGTGCCGCCTTCTCGACCGCGGCACAGCCGGCCAGGACAATCAGGTCGGCCATGGAGACCTTCTTGCCGCCGGTGGCCGAGGCGTTGAACTCGCTCTGGAGCTCGGTCAGTTTTTCCAACACGCGAGCCAGCAGCGCCGGATTGTTGGTTTCCCAATCCTTCTGCGGCGCGAAGCGGATACGCGCACCGTTGGCACCGCCGCGCTTGTCCGAACCGCGATAGGTCGAAGCCGAAGCCCAGGCCACTGACACCAACTCGGACACGGAAAAGCCCATGCCCAGAATCTTCTGCTTCAGCGCGGAGATATCAGCCTCATCGATCAACGGATGGTCACACTCGGGGATCGGGTCCTGCCAGATCTGCGTTTCCTGCGGCACCAGCGGCCCGAGGTAACGACCAACAGGCCCCATGTCGCGGTGGGTCAGCTTGAACCAGGCTTTGGCGAACGCATCGGCGAACTCGTCCGGGTTCTCCAGGAAGCGCCGTGAGATCGGTTCGTAGATCGGGTCGAAGCGCAGCGCCAGGTCAGAGGTGAGCATGGTCGGCTTGCGCTTCTTGCCTGGATCGAAGGGATCCGGCATGACCTCAGGCGCGTCCTTGGCGACCCATTGGTGCGCTCCGGCCGGGCTCTTGGTCAGCTCCCACTCGAAGTTGAACAGGTTTTCGAAGAAGTAGTTGGACCACTGGGTCGGCGTCTGACTCCAGATGACTTCGAGGCCGGAAGTGATGGCGTCCGCGCCCGCTCCGGTCTGGAACCGGCTGCGCCAGCCCAGGCCCTGATCTTCGATCACGGCGCCTTCCGGATCTGGGCCCAGCAAGGAGGGGTCGCCAGCACCGTGGGTCTTGCCGAAGGTGTGGCCACCGGCGATCAGCGCCACGGTTTCGTAGTCATCCATCGCCATGCGGGCGAAGGTTTCACGAATGTCGATGGCGGAGGCTTTCGGGTCCGGGTTGCCGTTCGGGCCTTCCGGATTCACGTAGATCAGGCCCATCTGCACGGCGCCGAGGCCGGGGTGCAGCTGGCGTTCGCCACTGTAGCGCTCATCACCCAGCCAGGTGCCTTCAGGGCCCCAGAACAGTTCTTCCGGTTCCCAGGTGTCGGCACGCCCGCCAGCGAAGCCGAAGGTTTTGAAGCCCATGGACTCCAGCGCCACGTTGCCGGTGAGCACATAGAGGTCGGCCCACGAGAGGTTGCGCCCGTATTTCTGTTTGATCGGCCACAGCAGACGGCGGGCCTTGTCCAGCGAGGCGTTGTCCGGCCAGCTGTTGAGCGGGGCGAAGCGCTGCTGACCGCCGCCGGCACCGCCGCGGCCATCGGTGATGCGGTAGGTCCCGGCGCTGTGCCAGGCTAGCCGGATGAACAGGCCGCCGTAGTGGCCAAAGTCGGCCGGCCACCAGTCCTGGGAATCGGTCATCAGGGCGTGCAAGTCGGCGATGACCGAGTCGAGATCAAGGGATTCAAACGCAGCGGCATAGTCGAAATCACCGCCGTAGGGATTGGAGCGCGGCGAGTGCTGGTTGAGTGAAGTGAGGCTCAGCGCCTCGGGCCACCAGTCTTTATTACTCGGACGCTTGCGCGGTGCACCAGCGCCGTGGCCGAACGGGCATCCACCGCCCGCGTTTTCTCCAGTTTCAGCGTTCATATTCTGCTCCTTAGGGTTGTCGTTGACGCGTTGACGCGCCGCTGAATAGAACTTAGCACTCGGCCCGAGACTGCCTGAGCTGCCCATCTAGCGGCAGTTTGTCGCCAACGTCGTCAAATCTCCGTTAAAACTTCGCCATAAAGCAGTTTTCCGTACGCCAAAGGCATGCAAAGCGCAGAACAGCAAATTTCCCTATCGCCACGATAGGCTCACCCTCTCCTAGCGCATGTAAGCGGGAAGTCTTCTTCTGCGTCGCTCGCGTTTAACGCCCGGTACAATGCAGCGATTGACCCACTTGGAGCCCTGCCCATGTTCACCCTCGCCCACCTGGATACCCCACCGCCGGAATCGATGGAGAGCCAGCTGTTGCAGATGGTGGTGGACTATCTCAGCGACGTCAGCCCTGTATCGCTTGGGCCCAGCAACCCGCTGTATCAGCTGTATCAGTACGTTGTGGGTTTCGAGGTGCACCGCTACCTGGACAGCATGGACGGCGCACAGAACGGCAAGCCGGAGCTGATCATGGCGCTGGACGCCGAAGACCCGGCACGCCTGCTCGGTTTTGCCCTGTATCTACCTTACGTGGACGATCCCGATGCCTGTGCGCTGCTCTATCTGGCGGTGCGGGCCAGCCATCGCCGGCAGGGCACCGGGCGTGCCATGGTCGAAGCGATGCTGGCGCGCTATCCGCACGGGGAAGTGGCGTGCGTGGCCAGCAAGGTGCCGTATTTTCAATCGCTGGGCTTTCAGCCATTGGCGGCTCGCGGCCCTCAGGTCGTGATGAACACCCGAAGCCAGGCGTCCAGCGGTCTGGTGGCAGTGCAGGACCTGGAGCCCATCTTCAAGTCACAGGAAGTTCGCCAGATTCATAGCTACCTGGTCAAACAACACGGCGCGCAAGCCATGAGCGACGCGGAGAAAAGCCGCGATCAACTACTCGATGAACTGGCTCAACAGGCACGTCATCTGACGCAGACGTCCTCGACGGCCAATCGGCTGCATTGACCGCCTACTCCTCACGCGGCCGTATGCCTCACAACCTCACACAAGCAAAGATTGCGTTCCCGGACGTCCCGTTCCAGGGCAGGATCTTTTCGTAATCGTGCTCAAGGATGTTGACCTCGAAGTACGGCCGCAACAGCTCGCTCAATTCGGCGAAACCTACTGCCACCATTGGATGTTCGTCGTTCCATTGCTGACTGTGCCCTGCTGCCTGTTTTTCAATCCGCAGCCTCAACAATTGCCGATCACCGGTGCCCGGGTAGTACCAGCCAGAGCTGAACTTGAATAAGCCATCGGGGTGGCTCGCGTCGTGCGATACGAATGAATCATTGTCGATGGCGTGTTTGTCGACAGCGTTGAAGCAGAACAGCCCACCGGTCGCCAATCCATCGTGCACGCTGGCGATGCAGGCCTTCAATCGTTCGACTTGGCCGCTGTAGTGGATGGAATACAGGAAGCAAGTGATCAGATCGACCGGCTGGCTGACTGCGAAGCCACACATGTCTTGCCGGGAGAAGCGAGCTTCCGGACAACGAATAGCTGCCCTGTCCAGCATCGGCTGGTTGATGTCGAGCCCGGCGCTTTCAAATCCCGCGTCGATGAAATACCGCACATGAGGACCGGTGCCACAGGCGAGATCCAGGTGCCGGCTGCCGCCATTGCCGAGCAGCTTTTGCAGACGCTGGACACAGTGGCTTTGCGCACGGTAGTCGATATCAGCGCACATGAGATCGTAGTAATCCGACAGGTCGGTATAGATGGCGGTGCCGGGCATGATGACCTGAATAAGGTAGGCGTGGAGCGTTGGCGGGCGCGCATCATATCGCCAGTTGAAACCGGCGTCGCGCCAAGCATGACGCTGTCGATGACGGCACCGAACACTATGAAGACGTTAGCCCAGCGAGCGCCCACTACTGCCGACAGTAGGCTTCTCTCCATCGCCGCGTGTAAGCATCCGAAAAGACCAGCAGGTTCCGCCTCGACGCGTGGATGGGCGCGCAAGCGGTCGAACAATGCCCGCATGCAATATGAAACGACCGGCGGGTAGATCGACGAGTTTTTTGAGGAACTCCCAAGTCCACCGCACGCCCAAACTTGTAAGCGAGCTGGATAGTTTCAAGCGAAATGCAGTTCGTTTCCCCGAAATCGCAAGCGGAGGAGACATAGATGAACTTCAAGCAATCGACTTCCCTATCGGCAGCAGTATTGGCCGCATCCCTCGCCATGGGGCTGCCCACCGCGGCGGTCGCCCAGCAGGCAAACCAGACGGATCAAGCAGGCCAAAAGGCCGGCGCTGGTATGCAAACCATCTCCGTCGGTCATAACGTGGTAGATGCGGTGGATGATGTCCGCGAAACCGCGGTTGACTTCGTTGGCGCGCTGCTTATGGCAGAAGAGGGCCTGGGCCTGGGCAACTGGGAGCAGCAGGAAAAGCGGCTTTCGAAAATCGAAGAACAGCTACAGCAGATGGAAACTGTGCTGGACGAAAAAGCGGAAGCCACGGATCAGGAATGGCTGGACTGGATGGGTGGCCCAGAGTACAGCGTGACGGTCACCAAGCAGGTCAAGAGCCTGGGCGCTCACCTTGAGCAGGTCTCCAGCATTCTCGCTGAGAACTGGCAAACCAAGGGCATTCAGGTGCTGACCGGCAATAACGTGCTGGAGCAGCTGCGCGATCTGCGCGAGACCACCAGTGATCTGCTCAACTCCATGGAGCGAGCGGGTAATAACTATGGCTGGACAGCCGATCCGAAGCAGTTCAAGCAGGCGCGAGATCGCCTGGAGAAGCTGTCGAAGGACATTGATCAACCTCTGATGATGTCCGATGCCGATTGGCGCAGCTATCTCGAATCCGACCGTTTCCACGTGGTCATCCACGACAACGTGTCGACCTTGGCTGACATCCTGCAGAACCTGACCACGCCAACCAAGGGCTAATCAGCCTTCTTGATCATCGGGGCCGCGGCGGTATCTTCGGGTACTGCTGCGGCCCTGATTCGTTTGGATGAGAGCAGTGATTCCAAGCGAACGTCATCGTGCCTGCGCTACTGCCTTCAGGCCTGCAGAAGACTCGCTGAGTCTGGAATTCGCGACCGTGCGCGACGTACCCAGCGCTGGCTGCATAAGCATCGAGCAATGCCGTGAACGTGGTGCATCGCTTGCTCAAGGGCAATCACACTTGCTTTGGCCCAGGTTCGGGATCGAGCCACAGCTAACGTCATAGCCACTGTCAGTCATGACCAACTGAGCCGCGCGAGCCCTCAAGCGTGCGTAGGCACAGCTGCTCCATGCACTCAGCCCACTCGGTCATTCGATCCGCTTCGAGCTGCACCAGCATCACGTAACGACGTCCGCCCCATACCGAAAGATGAAGCGCTTCCAGGGTCGCAGCCGAGGGGCGCAGCGGTAGGTCGGTCGCGGCGTCGATGACTCGGTGCCAGGCGCCCAACAAGTCCTCATAAACCCGGCGCTGATGCTTGGGCTCGGCCACCAGCGTTTCCAATTCAAGCATGTCCGGGTGAAACCAGGGCAGCTGTGGTTCGACGCCGGCCAGCGTACGTACCAGCCGTCGAATTCGCTCGGGCCAGGCAAGCGCCATGGGCGCTACCGCTTGCGCGTCGATGGTCTCGAGCATCTGCTCAACGCAATAGCGCACATAGCCCGAGTGCAACGCGTGCTTGCTGGGGAAGTAGTCGTACAGGGTTCCAATGGCCACGCCGGCTTCCAGAGCGACCGCCCGAGTCGTCAATCGAGACCAGCCATCGCGCTGCCATATCCGAACATAGCTGTCGAAAATCGCCTGAACGGTGACCTTGGCCCGCTCCTGGGTAGGCCGTTTGAGCGGCTTGGCGCTCGGCGATGGTGTCTTCATGGAATCCGAACCCGGCGGTTAAACGAAAGGGCTACAGTCAATGCCGTCCATTTACGAACCCAAGGTGCCATCGATGAGCGTCATTCGCCAGTTGCAAAACAACAAGAAAGACATGGAGCAGAGCCGCATCCAGACCCAGCCGATGCCGGAACTGAAAACCGGTGAAGCCCTGCTGCGGATCAGCCGACTGGCGCTGACAACCAATAACGTCACCTATGCAGCCTTTGGCGAAACCCCTCACCTGCGCTACTGGGACTTCTTTCCGACTGGCGATGCCGAGTGGTTTCACATGCCGGCCTGGGGCTTCGCCGAGGTCGTGGAGAGCACTGTCGATGGCCTGGCGAAGGGCGAGCGCTTCTATGGTTTTTGGCCAATCGCCAGCCATCTGGTCATGCAGCCGGTGCGGGTCACTGATCGGGGCTTCTATGACGGCGCCGAACACCGGCTCGAACTGACCTCTGCTTACAATCAGTACCAGCGCATCAGCAGCGACGACGCGTATCGCGCAGAGAGCGAGAACTACCAGATGCTGTTGCGCCCGCTGTTCATCACCTCGTTCATGCTGGCCGACTTTCTCGACGACAATGCCTTCTTTGGTGCGCGTCAGATCGTGATGTCCAGCTCCTCGAGCAAGACCGCGTATGGCACCGCGTTCTGCCTGCAGGACAACCCGGCCGTGCAAGTCATTGGCCTGACATCCTCGGGCAATACCCGCTTCGTGCAGCAGCTGGGCTGCTATCGCCAAGCCGTTGGCTACGACCAGCTCGCTTCGCTGGACCCCGGCGTGCCCACCCTCTACGTCGACTTTTCCGGCAGCGCCAGTCTTCGCCAGCAGATCCATAGCCATTTCAAAGACGCCCTGGTGTACGACTGCTACGCCGGCTCAGCCCAGAACCATGAATACAGCGAGCCTGATCAGGCGCTGGCCGGGCAGCAACCACAGCCCTATTTCGCGCCCTACCAGATCAAGAAGCGCAACGCTGACTGGGGCGCCGCCGAGGTAACCCGTCGCTTCAACGAGGCGCAACTGGCCTTCATCGCCCGGGTAAGCGATGCGCAGCAGCCCTGGATGCAGGTCAACGAACACGAAGGTCTCGAAGCGGCACAAGCGCTGGCCGAAGCCCTGATCAAAGGCGATATCAACCCGTTGGAAGGCCACGCTGTTGTCCTCGACTGAGCACATGCGGCTGGCATGATGCCGTGCCAGCCGGATGCAACATGCTGCTGCGGCTGGCGAATGCCGAGCCACTCGCCAGCCTCACTGTCGAACTCATACCTGGGATCGGCGATGACCGGCGACGAGATCAGCAATACGTATTAAGCAACATCGCTTGTTTGAACTGCTTGAGGGCCCGTACACCTGTCCGATAGATGCACGAGCGCGGGGTTACAGTCGGTTATCGTGCAAGCCGGCGTAGAGGCGGGTCATCTCGTTGAGCTGACGGAACATCGACTCAGCATTCACAGCGACGATGGTGGGCACGAACTGCTTGGAGGTGAAGGCCTTGCTCGCGAACTTCCAACGGGCGTCGGTCTTGCGCAGGGCTTCAGCGATTTCCTGGTTAGGTGCGTCGCTGGCTTGCAGCTCGGCCATGATGGCGCCGAACTCCTCCACCGAAGTAGCAAAGTCTTTTTCCAGGGCCGGGTCCTGCACTCCCCAGGCGCGGGCCATGTAGAACATGGCGGTGCGCTGCGTCAGTACGCGGTTCCAGCCACTGCGGTTGATTGAATGCGAGGCCACGTCGCCATTGTGTTGTTCGAACAGGTCGGTGACTTGCTGCGTCTGGCGAACCAGCTCTTCGGCCTTCGCCAGTACGAGCGGAGCCTGGGCCTTGTCCGGCGTACTGGCCGCCAGAGCGCGGTAATCGGCCCAGGTGCGCTCCACGTCGTTCAACGCAACGCGAATGGCGTCACTCGGCGCAGCTGCCTTGAGCTGGGCATGGTGATCTTCGAACAAGGCCAGGCTTGCGGCACGTTGTTTGGTGGCTTCGTCCACTTTCACGCCGGCTCCGATCATGAGGTAATCCTTGGCCACGATCTGCCCCAGGCTGCGCTGCAGACCGGCCATGTTCATGATTTCCAAAGGTGCTATATCCGCCCAGCACGTCGCACTCAGCAGACCGCAACCCAATAGCAGCGCGCGCAGAGATTTCTTGATCAAAACGGTAAATCCTTTCTGGCTTTGAAGATGAGCGCAGGCCACTTGCACGGTCAGCGCCTGAGTCTGGCCGCGAATAATCGCGTTGATGCACCGCTCAGGGCGCTATTGGATTCGCGCTACCTTTCTCTAACCTTGCAAAGGTCAATAGCGGCGGCGTGGAGTTATGGAAGTGTGAAGTCGCGCACCCTACTGGGGGGTTTTGCGAGCGGGCGTGGATAAGGCGGAGTCAGCTTTCACTCTATCGCCCGGCAGACGCCAGCAAGGCAGCGTAAAGTTGTTCGCTATTCAGGTCTCAGCCTCACTCCCCCCGCCTGCGCGACGTACGTCTCGGCTGCAGCTGGTCCAGCGCGCCTGAGTTCTGCCTCGCCCAGTCGTAGATCATCTCGATGGGTTGGACCATAAGCTTGCCCAGTGGCGAGAGTGCATAGCTCACGGCAGGCGGTACCGTATCGAGCGTATGTCGTTCGATCAGCCCGCTGCCCTCCAGCTCACGCAGCGTCTGGATCAGCATTTTCTTGGATATACCCGGCAGGCTTCGATGCAACGCGCCGCTGCGCGCGGTGCCGTCGTGGCGAGCATGCAGGGTGTGCAGAATCATGCTGGTCCACTTGGTCGAGAAGATCTCGAGCACGCGTCTTGGGGCGCAGTCTTCGCGCCATTGGTCTTCGTCAGAGCCGGGTTGCATGGGGGATGGTTACCATTTGGTGCCGACTTGGATCGGCATTTTCGAGTGGGTAAGGTGCAGGCCTGTTTCGTTTTTGGGGTCTGAAGATGACAAATCAAGCACTGGTGGTCGGCGCGAGTGGAATCGTGGGTAGCGCGGTGTCTCGCCTGCTGGCCAAAGAAGGCTGGGCGGTCGCCGGGCTAGCGCGTCGGCCAAGTCAGGAATCCGGCGTTACTCCGATCAGCGCAGACCTGCTGGGTCCGACGGCCCTGTCTTCGGCGCTGGCCGACGTTTCGCCTACTCACATCTTTCTGACCACCTGGGCTCGCCAGGCCACCGAGGCGGAAAACATACGCATCAATGCGCAGATGATTCGAAACGTACTCGAAGCCGTCCGCAGCGCCAACTCGGTTCGCCACGTCGCGCTGGTCACCGGCCTCAAGCACTACCTTGGCCCATTCGAAGCCTACGGCAAAGGCTCGCTGCCGCAGACGCCGTTTCGTGAGGAACAAGGGCGGCTCGACGTCGAGAATTTCTACTACGCCCAGGAAGACGAGGTATTTGCCGCAGCAGAGCGTGACGGCTTCAGCTGGAGCGTTCACCGCCCGCATACCGTCACCGGAATCGCAGTCGGCAACGCAATGAACATGGCAACGACGCTGGCCGTATACGCCTCGATCTGCCGTCAGACCGGTCGGCCCTTCCGCTTTCCGGGCTCGGAAGTCCAGTGGAACAGCCTGACCGATATGACCGATGCAGGCCAGCTGGCCCGGCACCTGCACTGGGCTTCGACTACACCGGCCGCCGCCAACCAGGCCTTCAACATCGTCAACGGTGACGTGTTCCGCTGGAAGTGGATGTGGTCTCGCATTGCCGAGTGGTTTGGCATCGAAGCGGCGCCATTCGATGGCCAGCCCGCTCCGCTGGAACAACAGATGGCGGGCGATGCGCCGATATGGGCTGAGATGGCTAGACAGTTCGAACTGGCCGAAGCGGACATAGGCAAACTGATTTCGCCGTGGCACACCGATGCCGACTTGGGTCGGCCTATCGAGGTGGTGACAGACATGTCGAAGAGTCGAAAGCTTGGTTTTCTGGAATACCAGGCGAGTGACGATGCGTTCTACGAGGTTTTTGCCAAACTGCGTGCGAGCAAGCTGATTCCCTGATCGCGACAAGGCAACCGGCTGCCGACGAGACTGTCCCGTATACTCGCGCGTTTTCCGCGCGAGTCTTTTCCAGTGAGCAACAAACGTTACGCCTGCATCGGCTTGAGCAATCCGAAGTCGCCTTCTAATGTCGGCGCAATCATGCGGGCAGCAGGCTGCTATGGCGCGGCGTCGGTGTTTTACACCGGCACTCGCTACGACCGAGCCAAGGATTTCATCACCGACACCAAGAAAGTCCATCAGGACATTCCGCTGATCAACATCGATGATCTGCGCAAGATCCTGCCGCTCGGCTGCGTGCCGGTCGCCGTGGAATTGGTCGAAGGTGCGCGAGCCCTTCCTGAGTACACCCATCCGGATCGCGCGCTGTACATCTTCGGCGCGGAAGATGGCTCGCTGAGCAAAGAGATCCGTGACTGGTGCGAGGACGTGATCTATATCCCTACCAACGGTTGCATGAACCTCGCCGCGACGGTCAACGTGGTGCTCTACGACCGCCTGGCCAAGGGCAACAACACCCGCTCCGGCCCTGGGTTTGGACGACAGGTTCAACAACCCAACTAGTCGAATGGCAGGGGCCCGGTTGAGCAACCCCTAGACGCAGCTAACAGTGGGTGACCGGCAGGCCTGTGGGATAAGCCGAGCCAGGTCACGCCGGTTTCATCATCACCAGAATGGAACCGACGACGATACCGGCCACGGCGATTGCCCAGCCGATCCGATGCGCACGGTTCTTTTCTGCTTGCCGAACAGGGTCTACTGGCTTTTTCTTTCTCACGATCTACCTGCTTTTGAAAAAAACGCGACTGCTGACTAGCACGTTGCTGCCGAGCTTGAGGCGCGTCTTTTTAGGCTGGTCCGATCGAATTGTCCAGTGCGCTGCTTGGCGAAGGGCCCTCTGCAACCAATGAAACAGGTGCCGCCGGCTATCCGAGCGGGCTCGCTCCAGCATTCGGCTCGTCCTTGGGTTCAACCTGTTCTTCCTGCTCGTTTTCACCCGACTCAGGCACGTCGCCGTATTCGTCGTAGTCCGGTGGGGTCAGGCCATCCTTGAGCGGGTCTTTAGGGTCGGTCATGTTGTTGGCTCCTGGTCTGTTGCCGGCAAGATTGAGCGGCTCCTTGTTCGAACGCACCGAACCATCAAATGTTCGCTGATAACCGAGCCCGATCGGAAAACAAACGTCCGCCGCCGTTGACCAATAGAGGTTTCAGTCTAGCAGCCCCTATTGCGCGCCGAAGAATGCGACCCAATGGATACCCGCATCGCTCTGCGGGTCCACTGCATAGGCGGCACCCGCTTCAGTGAATTGCGGGTTCATCAGATTGGCGCAATGCCCTGGATTCGCCAGCCAGCCTTCGACAATCTGTCGCGGTCGATCCAGCGCGGCGGCGATGTTCTGGCCAACTGGAGCACCGGGATAACCTGCCAGCTCGGCCCTGTCGCCCGGCGTTCGTCCGTCACGATCAAGATGGCTGAAGAAGTTGTCATTAGCCATGGCTCGACTGTGGGCTTCGGCGAGACCGGCAAGCGTTGCGTTCCAGTTCAGCGGAGCGGTCGCGGCGAAGGGTTTTCCGGCACATTGGCGTGCGCTGGCTCGCACACGGTTGATCTCATCGAGCAGCGCCTGGCCTTCAGTCTGGGAGTCTTTCAGGTGCCCACCGAGCATTGGCCGTGCCAGCACGATGCGCCAGTCGCGCCCTTCGCGGCTTACGCCGATATCGACGTACTGCGGGTCAAGCACCACGCGACAAAAGCTTTCGCGCAGCGCCTGCATGGCGGCTTGCGCATCGCGTGGTCCGGACAGGCTGATGGCCTGAACGTTGGCCATCGGATAACCGTTGCGGCCCAGCGAGCCCTGCAGATCACCGGCGCCGGTTGCGGGCAGCACCAGGCGCGAGTCCGGTGACAGCGCCGTCAGCTCTTCGCTCGCCCGTTCTTCGCAGCGCTGCACTTCGCTGCGATAGGCGTTGATCGTCTCGATCAATTGCCCCTCCTCCCCTGCGCTGGTTGCCATAGCAACAGGGCTACCGCTTAGCAGCGTCATGAGCAGAAATGAGAAACAAGGCAGGCGCATGGACATCTCCAGATAGCACGGATCGCGGACGCTGAAGATGCACTTGGTGCACCTCGAAAGTCGAGCCCGAGCGGCGACTCACGCCGCTGAAACAGCTGGTCGCGCTTGCTGTTCTGCCTTCACGGCAATCTATAATCGTTCTTATTTGCACCGGAACTCTGCATGTCCACCTGCGCAACTCGCCAGATACTGGCCATTGAGGACGATCCGATCCTCGGCCCTCACCTGAAAACCTCCCTGGAGCATCGCGGCTTCAACGTCACCCTCGCCAATGACGGCCCGACCGGCCTCGCGTTGGCCAGCGAAGCGACGTACGACCTGATCTTGCTGGATGTGATGCTGCCGGAACTCAGCGGCATGGAGCTGTTGACCCGGTTGCGCGAGCAACGCCGCACGCCGGTGCTGATGATGTCCGCGCTGGGTAACGAGGCGCATCGGATCCAGGGCTTCGACAGCGGGGCCGACGACTACCTGCCCAAGCCCTTCAGTATCGAGGAATTGCAGGTGCGCATCGCCGCCATCCTGCGGCGCGTGGCCTACGAGCGAAGCGTAACGCCAGCGGCGAACGAGGATGCGGTGCACTTCGACGACCAGCGCTGCGACCTGCGTTATGAGGGGCGCTGGGTCGGCCTGACCGCCACCGAATACCGACTGATGAAGGTGTTGTACGAGGCAGCCGGAGAAGTGCTGAGCAAACCGTTTCTCTACCAGCAGGCACTGCGCCGTGGCTTTTCCAAGCATGATCGCAGCCTGGACATGCACGTCAGCAACATCCGGCGCAAGCTGGCGCGCGAACAGGTGCTGACCCTGCGCCTGGAGTCGGTATGGGGCAAAGGCTATGTGCTGGAACTGCAGGCGAGCTGATGCCCAATCGTCATTCGTTGTTCTGGCGCCTGGTGGTGCTGGTGGCCGGATTCTGCCTGTCGATGATCTGGGCCAGCGGCTATGTGGGCCGCTATATCGACAGGACCAGCTCGTTTCTGTCTGAACAGGCGCGCGACACCCTCAGTGGCTATGCGGGCGAAGCCCAGGCTGCGCTGCGAAAGGGCCCAGCGGCGATGGCGCAGTGGCTGATGGCAATGAAGGAACGTGAGCCGGGCTGGCTGGTGGTGGTGGACGAACAGCTGCAACCGCTGGGCGGGCAAACGCTGAGCGACGAGGAACGGCAAAAGCTCACCTTCGTGCGGCATTACGACTGGCCCATGAGCAGGCGCTATGACGGCCTGCCACTGGTTTCGGTACCGCTGGAGGGCAGCGCCGCCAAGTTGATCATCCAGTTGCCGGAGCGCTTCCGACCCTGGCGCAACCATGCGTTGCTCACTGCGGGCGGCGTCTATCTGCCATTGGTATTGCTGTCATTGCTGTTCTGCTGGCTTCTCTACCGGATGCTGGTTTCACCGCTGGACCGCCTGCGCCGACAGGCAAACGCCTTACGCGGCAACCGCCTCGACTCCCTGCTGCCCCCCTCCATCGCGCGACGTAACGATGAGCTGGGCGAACTGGGCCGCTCGCTGGAATACCTTACGCAACGCCTGCGCGACTCCGTCGCCCAGCAGCAACAGCTGTTGCGCGATCTCTCCCACGAGCTGCGCACGCCGCTGAGCAGACTGCGGGTCGCCTGCGAGAGTGAACTGGGCGCCGAAGACATGCGCAACCGCACCGAGCGCGAAATCACCAGCATGCAGCAACTGGTCGATAACACCCTGGAGTTCGCCTGGCTGGACAGCGAACAGCCCCGCTTCGAATGCGAGCCGGTGGACGTTGCGGCGCTCTGGGACCTGCTTTGCGAAAACGCCTGTTTCGAGGCCGGCTGGCCGCGTGAACGCATACAGGCGCAGATACCGGAAGGCTGTCAGGTGCTCGGCAATCTCAACGCGCTGGCGCAGGCCATGGAAAATATCCTGCGCAACGCCATTCGCTACTCCCCGCCGCAAGGCGTGGTATGGCTCACGGCCGATCGAGACAGCGACAGCTGGCAGCTGCGCATCGAGGATCAGGGCCCCGGTGTACCGGAGGCGAAACTGCCGGTGATCTTCAGGCCTTTCGCTCGGCTCAGCGCAGCCCGACCCGGTGGCGACGGCTTCGGTTTGGGCCTGGCCATCGCCCGCAGCATGGTGGTGATGCAGGGCGGCGCGATCTGGGCCGAGAACGGAGCGTCCGGGTTACGCATGATCATCCGCCTGCGAAGTGTATAGTTTGTAAATGCGCTTTACTCTCAAATGAGAATACTTAGCATTGCGAGCGACTAGCGGATCGCACCGCAGCTCACATGCATGCGCCATATCGTTCATGGCTGCAGACGTAGGTTTTCTCAGGGAGATGGCAGTACATGGTGACTTTCAATCGACATCGGCTGGCTTGCGCAATCGCTTTAGCAACCTGGATGAGCACGCCGGTCAGTGCCGCAGAGCCGGTCGAACTAAAGAACGTCGTCGTGACCGCGTCGGGATTCGAGCAGCAGATCAAGCAGGCCCCCGCCTCCATCTCCGTGGTCACTCGCGAGGAGCTGGAAAAAAAATCCTACCGTGATGTCACCGATGCCCTGCGTGACATCCCGGGCGTCGTGGTCACCGGCGGCGCCAGTTCCAGCGATATCAGCATTCGCGGCATGGCCTCCAAGTACACCCTGATCCTCATCGACGGCAAGCGCATGGAGTCGCGCGCGACGCGCCCCAACAGTGACGGCCCGGGCATCGAGCAAGGCTGGACGCCGCCGCTGGAAGCCATCGAACGCATCGAAGTCGTGCGCGGCCCGATGTCCTCGCTGTACGGCTCCGATGCTATGGGCGGTGTGATCAATATCATCACGCGCAAGGTGGCCGATACCTGGCACGGTGGGCTACGCACCGAAAAGACCTTCCAGGACCGCTCCGACTCCGGTGACTACCATACGTTGAACGGCTACCTCTCCGGGCCATTGGTCGACGGCCTTCTGGGGCTGCAGGTATACGGACAGACAGCTCGACGAGACGAGGACGACATCCCTCGCGGATTCAATGAGCAAAAGACCGATAGCGGAACGGCCAAGTTGTCGTTCACGCCAAACGAGTCCAATGACATCGTGCTGGAAGCGGGTAAGACCGAGCAGGAACGCAACTCCAGCGTGGGCCGTTCCGGCACGGGCAACAGCGATTCGCTGTCCGACTACGACCGCACGCATTACTCCATCAGCCACACCGGCCGCTGGACTTCGGGCCAGTCGGAAACCTATCTGCAGCAGGAGCGCATCGAGAACCCCGGGCGTGAGATGGAGCTGGAGAACAGTGTGTTCAACACGCAGAGCTCGCTGTTTCTGGGTGACCACATCGCCACGCTCGGCGGCCAATACAAGTACGAAGATCTTTCGGACAAGGGTAACCAGCTGGCCGGGGCCGAGGACCTGACCCGTCTGACGCGCTGGTCCTGGGCGCTGTTCGCCGAAGACGAGTGGAGCCTGACCGACAGCTTCGCGCTGACCACCGGCCTGCGTATGGATCGCGATGAGAACTACGGCACCCATTGGTCCCCGCGCATCTATGGCGTGTGGCAGGCGGCCGAGCAATGGACGGTCAAGGGCGGCGTCTCCAGTGGCTACCGCTCGCCGGACATTCGTGCGGCCGTGGATAACTGGGGACAGATCACCGGCGGCGGACGGGGCGATCCCGCGGTCATTGTCGGCAACTCGGCACTCAAACCCGAGCAAAGCCTGAGCCAGGAAATCGGCGTGCTGTGGGACAGCCTGAACGGTGTCTCGGCGGGCTTGACCCTGTTCAACACCGACTTCGAAGACAAGATCACCGAGCTTCGCCGTTGCACGGATACCACCGGCAATGCCTCCGGCCAGTGCGTCGTCAATGGTGAGGCGTACCGTTTCATCAGTGATCGAGTGAACGTCGATGAAGCGCGCATGCGCGGTGTCGAGGCGACCTTCGACTGGGCGATCACCGAGACCCTCTCCCTGGGTGCCAACTACACTTACACCGACTCGGAGCAGCGCAGCGGTGACTTCCGCGGCGAGCCGCTGAACAAGATGCCCAAGCACATGTTCAACACCATGCTGGACTGGCAGGCCAGCGACCATCTCGGCACCTGGGCACGGCTCAATTACCGCAGCGATACCTCGGAATACCTGTCGCGCACCAGCATGGCGGATAGCACCCCGGCGTACACCCTGGTCGACCTTGGCGGCACCTATGCGCTGAACCGGAACGTCAAGCTGCTGGCGGGTGTGTACAACGTATTCAACGAGCAGATCGACTACGGCAGCTACGAAACCGTGCTCGACGGGCGTCGCTACACGCTGGGGGTGAGCGCTTCGTTCTGAGGTGTCGTGAGGGAGACGTCTTTGCCAACTGGCGTCTCGCTTCGATCCGTAAGACTGGGGTAGCGATCATCAGTTTGGACGGGGCGCATGGGCGTCTCTCCCCCGGTTCATCACAACACCGATGCCCAGCCAGCGTTTACGACGGTTGGGCATTTTTCGTAAGACTCTCACTGGGGAGCCTGTCGTGACCCGTTCTGCCACTCAATCGAGAAGTGCCTGGCCTGCCATCGCGGCCCGTACCCTGCTGGCCCTCTTGGGCGGTTATGCCTTCACCTACGCCTTCACTGCCGCGCTCGCACAGTGGCTGCCGCTCGATCCGGTCGACGCGGTTACCGCGTCGTCGTTGCTGTCGTTCGTGGTGTACCTGACGTTCGTGCTCTGGACCTTCGCGGCAGCATCGCTGCGGCGGGTACTGATCGGTGCCGGGCTCGCAATTCCCTTGGTAGTCATCGGCTTCTGGCCTCAGTTGCTGGAGATGTGGCAATGAAAGGCAGCCTGACGCAATCGATGTCCTGGCTGCATACCTGGTGCGGGCTGCTGCTCGGCTGGATGCTGTTCGCCATTTTTCTCACCGGCACCCTCGCGGTGTTCGACAAGGAGATCAATTGGTGGATGCAGCCAGAGCTGGTCGATAGGGCGCAGTCACCAGCCGCTGCGGCCAATGTGGCGCAGCGCTGGTTGATGGACAACCATGCAGACCAATCGAACTGGAACATCAGCCTGCCGACTGAGCGCACGCCCGCTCTCAGCCTATCCGTCGGCGAACGTCGCCGCGGTGCGGTGAGCACTCAGCTGGATCCGGTTTCCGGGGCGACCATCGAGGCGCGCGAAACCATCGGCGGCAACTTCTTCTTCCATTTCCACTACACGCTGCATCTGCCCCGCACGCTGGGGGTATGGGTAGTGGGGTTTGCGGCCATGGCGATGCTGGTGGCACTGATCAGCGGCATCATCATCCACAAGAAGATCTTCAAGGAGTTCTTTACCTTTCGGCCCGCCAAAGGGCAGCGCTCCTGGCTGGACGCCCATAACGCCAGTGCCGTCCTGCTGCTGCCGTTTCACTTGATGATCACCTACACCGGGCTGGCCATCTTTTTTCTGCTCTACATGCCGGCAGCGGTGGATGCCCTTTATGACGGCGACCGCCAGGCCTATTTTCGCGATGCGCAGTCAGGGCGCGCTGTCGAGCAGGCGCCACGCGGCGAGGGACGCGGCAGCAAGCCCGTCGCGGCACCAGCGGCACCTATGCTGGCATTGGGTCAAATCGTCAGCCGCGCCGAAGCGCACTATGGCGAGGGCATGATCGGCGGTCTGGCCGTCAGCAACCCTGGCAAGACCAACGCCCAGGTCACTGCCCGACCGGTACTGGGCAACCGAATCGAGCTGACCAAGGGCGAAGGCATGGTCTTCAACGGCGTCACTGGCGAGCTGATTCAGGCGCCCGAGCCGTCACGCACCAGCCAGCTGACCCAACGGGTGATGGCGGGCCTGCACTTCGCGCAGTTCGGCGGCTATCCGATGCGTTGGCTGTATTTCATCTGCGGCCTGATCAGCTGCGCCATGATCGGTACGGGACTGGTGCTCTATGCCGTCAAACAGCGCAAACAGGCCAAGGCCAACCCACACTTCCTGCGCGTGGTGGAGAGCCTCAACGTGGCAGTCGTTGCCGGGCTTTTGCTGGCCTGTACGACGCTGCTGTGGAGTAACCGGCTGCTGCCGGCCGCGCTGGCTGACCGTCAGGACTGGGAGCTGCGCGTGTTCTTCGGCGTCTGGGCGCTGAGCTGGCTGCACGGCTGGCTGCGCAAGCCGCTGGCGGCCTGGCGCGAACAGCTATCAGCCACAGCACTGATGGCCGTCACCCTGCCGTTGCTGGACCTGTGGACTGCACCTATCACTCAAGACAGCCTGCGGCTGTCCCTGCTGGCGAGCGTGGCTTCGATGGGACTGTTGTTGGGCTGGACCGTGTGGAAAATACCGTCGGTCATCGCCGCCCGAGACGTCCGCTCGTCTCGCCAGAGCCGCCCAGTTCACGGAGCATCGTCATGAACGATTCAGCCCTGTTCGCCAGCCTTGTACTGGCCTACGCCGGCATGCTGGGTTTCTGCCTGAACAAGGAGCGCCACTGGAAGCAGCTGGTCAATCCGCGCGTACCGCCCAAGCTTCGCCGCGTATGTGTACCGGTCGGTAGTGTTCTACTCGGGCTCGCCGTGTATGCGTCCTGCCAGGTCTGGCCGGGCGGCATGGCCGTGGTTGGTTGGTTCGGCCTGATCTCGCTGGCGGGCTTTGCGTTGTTGATGTTGATCCCGTATGCGCCGCGCGTGGCGATGAGCCTACCCATGGCTGGCGGATTGATCTGGGCGGTCGCTGTCCTGGCTTGATCGCCAGCGAACTCAACGTTTACCAAGCACGAACGCTCAAGCCTGATCTCTCGCAACCTGTTGGTAACAAAGTGCTTATGGTCAGCTCTGTATGACAGGGCGAAAGGAATGGGTTGGAATGGAGAACGCGACAGAACAGTGTCGCACCGAGCGTGCTGCAGCTGCAGCGTTAACAGGATGGGTTCGATCAGGCGTGGGGCAACGACTAGCAATCAATCGATCTACCGCGTTTCGTTATCTCCTGGAGCCTACCCAGTGTAGGAGACGGCTGGGTCTCAGCTATATCCTGGCTAGCCACCTAAGGCTGCCAGGACATGCTGGACTTCTCGCTTACCAGTTGTAGCTGACTTTTGCTGTGATCTCGCGGCCTGGGTTGTAGTAGTCCGCAGTGCCAGAGCCAACTACGTGCTGCTCGTCCAGCAGGTTGCTGACGTTGATGGCCAGATCGGTGTCTTTGAGGATCTGGTAGTTGAAAGCGGCATCAAACAGGGTGGTGGCGTCGCTTTTAGCGCTGTTGGCGGGATTGAAGTAATAGGCGCCCGTGTAGCGCGCACCCAAACCGACACTCATTGTCGTGCCTGGCAAGTTGTAGTAGCTCCACAGTGATGCCGAGTGCTTGGGCGCCGCTTCGAACTCGTTACCCTCGAGCGAAGCGCCACTGCGCAACGTTCCGCGAAGCACCTCCGATTCCATGTAAGAGTAGCCACCGATCAGGCTCAGGTTTTCAGTCAGTTCAGCCTTGGCCTCCAGATCAAGACCGCGCACACGCGACTCACCAATAGTTTCCCGTTCAATAGTGCCATTTTGCTGAACGACAGCGACGGTGATGTCTTCCTGCGTCAGATCGTAAATGGCCGCAGAGAACAGCGCATTCATGTTGGTGGGCGAATACTTCACGCCCACTTCGTACTGCTTGCCGCGCTCTGGGGTAACACCAATGGATGGCGGCGCGACGGATTCCACCATGCTGACGTAGGTAGAGACTTCGTCGTTCACGATGTAGGTCAATGCCCCGCGAACAGAGTTTTCCGAGAAGGTATCCGAGGCTCTAACGTTGGTGATGTCGGTGCTGGAAAGATCCAGTGAGTCGTTGCGGATACCACCCGTAACGATAAAGCGCTCGAAAAATGACAGGTTCTGCTGCACGAAAACCGACTTGGTGGTGTAGTCCTGTTTGTTACGGCTGTAGGGGACCAGACCTACAGGGGCACCGCCGTATGCGGGATTGGCGATGTCGATGGGAGAAACGCCTTGGTAGACAGAACTATCCTCGGACGAGGCATCGCGATACTCCACCCCTACCATCGTGCTGCTATCAATGTTTTCAAATCGGGCATCGTACTGAAGCATCAAGTTGCCGTTTAGCTGGTCGGCTTCAGTGTCGGTACCAAAAGCATCACGATTGAGTAAGGTTCCAGTCCCCGTGCCGTTCAGGTAAACGTAGCCAAAATCATCAGTCAGCTCGCTGTACCGCAGATTGCTACGCAGGACGAAACCGTTATCGAAATCATGTGTGAAGTTGCCGCTTAGACTGGTGCGCTCGACATCATGAAAGTTGTAATCAGGCTCGCCATAGAATTTGCTGCGGTCGTACTCATTATCTTTTGGATAACCGCCGCTGTTGGGCGTGCTGGTTGTCTTGAGGTAGTCGAGAATCACAGTTGCCGATGTGAACGCTGTCGGTGCCCAAGTAACGCCGCCCATCAAGAACTTGTTGTCATCCTCCGAGTGATCGTACTCACGATCACTGTTCTGGATCTTGCCCGTAAAGCGGTAGGCCAGCGTCTGATCCTCGTTCAACGAGTCCCCAACATCGATGCCGGTTTCAACATGATCATAGGAACCGTAGGTCACGTAGCCCTGGCCGAACTTGTCGAACCGCGGCTGCTTGGTAACAAAGTTCACCGAGCCACCCGGATCTGCCGGGCCAAACAAGGTGGAGTTGGCACCACGGAGGATTTCGACGCGCTCATAGGCGAAGGGCTCTTCGCGTACGCCGCGCATCGACCCTAGGGTCAATCCGTCACGGTACGTGGTGGCCTGAAAGCCGCGGATCTTGAAGTAATCATTGCGATCGTCAGTTCCGTAATAGTCCGCGATGACGCCCGGGGTGTATTGCAGAACCTCTTCTGTGGTGCTCGCGCTGCGTTGTTCGATTTCCTTCTGGGTAACCACGGACACCGAAGCAGGCGTGTTGAGTATGCTGGTCGGCACCTTGCCGCCGACCCAAAGCTCCTGAGCAACAACCGTGCTGGCATCGTCTCCGGCAGAAGCACTGGCATTTACGATGATGGGCGCAAGACGAAACGGTTCCTCACCTTTATTCGGGCTCGCCTCCTGTGCGCTCCCACTCATGGGAGCAGCTACCAGTGGCGCGCAGCACAGGAATGCGGTGGTGGCACGTCGCCAAGGTGTCCGTGCCTTATCAAGCCCGGCTTTGCTACCAGTCATACTCAAGATCCTCAATGTCTGTGGGTATCAGCCGCGCGCCTAATGATGTTGTTTCGGAAACGTCCAGCTTTTCGCGACAAGCGGATAGTAATCAATAGCTAATGAGATAGGTAATCATTTGCGCATGAGATTATGAATTGATCGGTATTCCTACGGGCGTATGCCGCGTTTGACATCTAGCAAACAGGCCTACCGGCTAGATCGAGCTATTCACACGCCCAGCGGCCAATCCCAAAAGCCCCTTAAGCCATTACAATGCGCGACTTTCGATTCACACCCGGTCCGCGCCCATGTCCTTCCCCAAGCACCATCTCGAACTGCTGTCCCCTGCTCGGGACACCTCCATTGCCCGCGAGGCCATCCTGCATGGCGCCGATGCGGTGTACATTGGCGGGCCGAGTTTCGGGGCGCGGCACAACGCCGAGAACAGCGTGGCGGACATTGCCGAGCTGGTGAAATTTGCCCATCTGTTCCATGCGCGGGTGTTCGTCACCATCAACACCATCCTGCATGACGACGAGCTCGAAGCGGCCCGGGCGCTGATCTGGCAGCTCTACGAAATCGGTGTGGATGCGCTGATCGTGCAGGACATGGGCGTCATGGAAATGGACATCCCGCCGATCGAGCTGCACGCCAGTACCCAGACCGATATCCGCACCCTGGAGCGCGCCAAGTTTCTGGATCAGGCTGGCTTCTCGCAGTTGGTGTTGGCCCGCGAACTGAACCTGCAGGAAATCCGCGCGATCAGCGATGCGACCGATGCGGCCATCGAGTTCTTCATTCACGGCGCGCTGTGCGTGGCGTTCTCCGGCCAGTGCAACATTTCCCACGCGCAAAACGGCCGCAGCGCCAACCGTGGCGATTGCTCGCAGGCGTGCCGCCTGCCCTACACGCTGAAAGATGATCAGGGCCGAGTGGTCGCCTTCGACAAGCACCTGTTGTCGATGAAGGACAACAACCAGAGCGCCAACCTGCGCGCGCTGGTCGATGCCGGCGTGCGTTCGTTCAAGATCGAGGGGCGCTACAAGGATGTGAGCTATGTGAAGAACATCACGGCTTACTACCGCCAGCGCCTCGACGAAATCCTCCTGGACCGCCCCGATCTGGCCCGCGCCTCCAGCGGTCGCACCGATCACTTCTTCGTGCCGGATCCGGACAAGACCTTTCACCGCGGCAGCACCGACTACTTTGTCACCGACCGCAAGATCGACATTGGTGCCTTCGATTCACCGACCTTCACCGGCCTCGCTGTGGGCGAAGTGCTCAAGGTCGGCAAGCACGACCTGACCGTGCTGACCCGCGAACCGCTGTCCAACGGCGATGGCCTGAACGTGCTGATCAAGCGCGAGGTAGTGGGTTTCCGCGCCAGCGTGGTCGAGCAGCTCAAGCAATTCGAAGAAGACGGTCAGCAGTTCTGGCAGTACCGCGTCGAGCCCAACGAAATGCCCGCGGCGATACGCCAGCTGCGGCCGAACCATCCGCTGAACCGCAACCTGGACCACAACTGGCAGAACGCGCTGCTCAAAACCTCCGCCGAGCGCCGTATCGGCGTGCGCTGGCTGGCCAAGCTGCGGGCCGATGAGCTGGAGCTGCACGTCACCAGCGAAGAAGGCGCTTATGCCACAGTCTCGCTGGCAGGCCCGTTCGGCGAAGCGAAGAAGCCGGAACAGGTGCCCGGACAGATCGCTGATTTGCTGAGCCAGCTAGGCACCACGATCTACCATGCTGAAGAAGTGAACGTAGACGCGCCACAGGCCTTCTTTATCCCCAACTCCCAGTTGAAGGCGCTGCGCCGCGAAGCCATCGAGGCGCTGACCGAAGCCCGCGAAGCGATTCGTCCGCTGGGCAGCCGCAAGGCCGTCAGCGTGCCGCCACCGGTTTACCCGGAAGCTCACTTGTCCTTCCTCTACAACGTCTACAACGAGAAAGCCCGCGCCTTCTACCACCGTTATGGCGTGCAGTTGATCGACGCAGCCTACGAGGCCCACGAGGAAACCGGCGAAGTGCCGGTGATGATCACCAAACACTGCCTGCGCTTCTCCTTCAATCTCTGCCCGAAACAGGCCAAGGGCGTCACCGGCGTGCGCACCAAGGTCGCCCCGATGCAGCTGGTACATGGCGACGAAGTGCTGACCCTGAAATTCGATTGCAAACCATGCGAGATGCATGTGATCGGCAAGATCAAGGACAACATCCTCAACCTGCCGCAGCCAGGCAGCGGCAGCAATGTAGTCGGCCACATCACCCCGGCTGATCTGATGAAAACGATCCGCAGCAAGCCCCACGCCTGACATGGGTCCCAGGCCCAACGGATGCCATCTCGGCGTCCGGCTGGCGCCAATAACCAGCCCCTGCGTTACATCTTCAACGATAAAGCCGCACCTGGAAGTTGCGCACCGGGCAACAGTGGCTGGTTGGACGCAGCTGTCGAAATTCATTGCCTCAGCAAACTTACTGGCGAATGGACACTCCTAAATGGCACCGCGCTCTTGCCCCCACGAGGGGCGTAAAGCCTCAGCGTGAAGACAAGGATCGAAGGATGCTCAACAGGCCAGTCAATTGGATCGCTGCACTGCTCTTGTTCGCTTCTGTTGCTGGCTGTACGACAGCTCCGCCTAAGGAACCGACGGCAGGCCAGCCGTCAGCATCCGTCGCCGGGGAGCAGATCGGCTCGGGCAAAGCCTCGTATTACGGTAACCAGCACCACAACAAACTGACCGCCAGCGGCGAACGTTTCGACCAGAATGCACTAACAGCGGCGCACCGCACCCTGCCCTTCGGCACGAAGGTTCGGGTGATCAACACCCGCAACGGCAAAAGCGTGGTGGTCCGCATCAACGACCGCGGGCCGTTCGTGCGAGGGCGAATCATCGACCTGTCTAAAGCAGCCTTTGAACGCATCGCCAGCACCCGCGCCGGCGTGATCCGTGTGCGCCTGGAGCAGATCGACTGATCTGCACGCCACGAACGATTTGTTGAGCATCAAGTATGAAAGCGGCGTGCCGATAGAGAGGTATGTCCATCCACCATCTGGTGCTTTCATGTTCAACGGCCAGCTAAAAAAACAACTCGAAGAACAGGCTGCAGAACTGTCTCTGCTACGACAGCTCCGTGATCAGATGGGTGCCACGATGCTGTCGATCACCCTCGACACCGAGTTTCGGATGGTGGCGGTCAATCAGAAGTTCGCCAAGACGCTCGGCTACAACGTCGAGCAACTGCAGGGCCGCCTTATGGCGGACATCGTGCCGGCCTATGTAAAAAACCTGCCCTGCTTTCATAATTTTCGAGCCGCCGTGTCCCAGCTTGCACCCGTCAGCGACGACTACCGGTTTCTGCGCACCGATGGCAGCCTCGCCTGGCTGCACATCGACTGGTATCCGATCCTGGATGCTCACGGCAAGCTGCTTCACATGAGCGGCTACGCCCGGGAAGTGACCAAAGAGCTGCAGCTCGCCAAGGAGAACGAAGCGTTTATCAATGCACTGCTGCGTTCTACCGCGGTCATTCAGTTCAATCTGGACGGCACTGTGGTTTCGGCCAACGACCAGTTCCTGCAAGGCATGGGCTATTCGCTCAAGCAGATCGTGGGCAAACACCACAGCATGTTCTGCACTCCCGAGGAAGCCTCTTCTCAGCAATACAAAACCTTCTGGCAGACGCTTAACCGTGGCGAGTTCGTTGCTAACCGATTCAAGCGCATCGACAGCATGGGCCGGGACGTTTGGTTGGAAGCGACCTACAACCCCGTGTATGACACCGAAGGCAAGCTGTGCAAGGTGGTCAAATTCGCCAGTGTGGTCAGCGACCAGGTTGCCCGTGAAGAGGAAGTGCGCGAGGCCGCGAGCATCGCTTATGACGTGTCTCGTAAGACAGACACCAGCGCCGAGCGCGGCGCTGTGGTGGTCAAGGATACGGTGGCAACCATGCAGCGCATCGCCGAAGAGGTCGAATCGGCGACGCAGGGTATCGAGGCGCTAGGTCAGCAATCGCATCTGATCAGCTCCATCGTCCAGACCATTGGCGGCATCGCTGCACAGACCAACCTGCTGGCACTCAACGCCGCCATCGAAGCGGCGCGCGCCGGTGAACAGGGACGCGGTTTTGCCGTGGTCGCCGACGAAGTTCGCCAGCTGGCCGGCCGCACCAGCGCCGCCACCGAAGAAATCGTCAGCGTGGTGCAAAAGAACCAGGCACTGGTGGACGAAGCGGTACGAGAGATGGCCAACAGCCGTGAGCAAGCAGCACAAGGCCTGTCCCTGGCCAACCAGGCCGGCGCCGTGATCGTCGAGATTCAGGACGGGGCCAAGCAGGTCGTCAGCGCCGTCGGGCGCTTCGCCAACGAATTGAATTAATCGCTTCGGATAAAAGACCGGGATGCGCAGCGTGGTCCCTGCGCCCCCTGGTCGTTCGCTTGAGTACCGCCCGCCTCCCATCAAGCGGCCGACAGCCGGCGGGAGACTGGAATTCCAGGCACCACAGATTACTTTCTGACCTGAGCTCGTCTCGGTGCGTTGTCACTTAGCGAAGTAGGCCTACGCCATCTACCGAGGCAGAGCCATTTCCCAATCGCCGGTCACCTCGAAGCACCACTCGGCAATCCGCCGAAACTTTCAGGCCAGGCATCAGCCGTACTTACAGACCCCCATTTTCACGTCTGGAGCATGTATGGCTTACCCGAAGATTCACGCGCAGAAACAAGACCGTTTGCCGGGGCTGGAAAGCGAGATGCAGCCGCCGGCGGAATTCATCCGCGACAGTTACAAGGGCAGCGGGAAGCTGGCCGGCAAGGTCGCCTTGGTCAGCGGTGGTGATAGCGGCATCGGTCGCGCGGCAGCGGTGCACTTTGCCCGTGAAGGTGCCGATGTGGCGATCATGTACCTAGACGAGCATGAAGACGCCCAAGATGCCAAGCGCATGATCGAAGCCGAAGGTCAGCGTTGCCTGCTGTTGCCCGGCGACATCCGCGATAGCAGCCACTGCACTGATGCGGTCGAACAGACGGTGAAGACATTCGGCCAGCTGGACGTGCTGGTAAACAATGCCGGCCGTCAGGAAGTGCAGACACGGCTCGAAGACATCACCGATGAGCAATGGGAAAAGACCTTCGCCACCAACATCCACAGCTACTTCTACCTAACCCGTGCTGCACTGGCGCACCTGAAAGCCGGTGCAGCGATCATCAACACCACCTCGATCAACTCCTTTATCGGCAACCCGATGCTGGTGGACTACACCTCGACCAAGGGCGCCATCGACGGCTTCACCCGTGCCCTGTCGCAGCAACTGATCGAGCGCGACATCCGCGTGAACCAGATCGCGCCCGGTCCGATCTGGACACCACTGCAACCCGCCACCCTCGGCAAGCACGACCCCGAGTTGCTTGAGGACTTCGGCAGTCAAATGCCCATGGGTCGCTGTGGCCAACCTTCTGAGCTGGGTCCGGCGTACGTGTACCTGGCGTGCGAAGACTCGTCCTATGTCAGTGGCCAGACTATCCATATCAATGGTGGCAAGGTGCTAAACGGCTGAGCTGACTCTCTATCTGCCCATCGTGCCGTGCCGCGCTATCACCGCGGCCGGCGCAGGCTGCGGCCATCCGAAGCATCGGGTAATGACCTGCAACGGAACCATCCTCCCGCTTCGCCCGCCCAATGCAGAACGGTACGCGATCACCGCACCGGTCGAGCCGCGCGCCACAATCACGAACCGCAGCCAGAGCTGCACACAAAGGTGAAGTCATGCCCCAGATCCTTCTCGCGGCGTTCGACCGCTACGCCGAAGCCGAGCAAGTCAAGACCGAACTCCTGAGCAAAGGTATCGCCGGCGACGCCATCCAGATTTCAGCCTCCTTCAACCCGGATAGCGTCGACAGCAGCCGCGTGGAAGTGGTGGGCGAAGAGCCGGGCGATGACGCCACGGCTGCCGAGAAGCTGGGAAGTTTCTTCCACAAGATTTTTGGTGACGATTCCAGCAAGCACGCAGGCCGCTATCCGGAAGCTGCCCGGCGTGGCTCGACAGTCGTGACTGTCACGCTGGATACCGATGCCGAGGTCGCCATGGTTGAGGACCTGATGGAGCGAAACGGCGCCATCGATATCGACGAGCGCAGCGCCAACTGGGGTGAAGAAGAAGCGACTCCAGTCACTGCCAGCACCGAAACTCTGACCACCGGCTACCCCGACGCCACATCCCTCAGCGTCGATGAACGCGAAGTGGACGGGACGGCCAGCGGAGATCGTGGCGCCGCAAACGGCTCGATTCCCGGCCGTGCGGAAAACGACAAGGCTGGACGGCGCGACAACACGGCCGGCCGGGTCCGGATCGTGCCGCGCTGAGAGCGGAGCGGCAATGCGCGGGTCAGCCTCATCCTTTCCAAGCACCGCGCTGACCTGGCAAGGCTGACCGCAACGCCGGCTCACGTTGGCGGAACAGATTCCCGGCCGGGGGAGAGCCGACCCTGCAGCGCCAGAGCATTAGCAATCGCCGCACCGCTGGCGGTGTTATCGAAAATGCACCAGTTAGTCGTACTTGCCTGCGTCTCCAGACGCACGGCCAAGCGGTCGAGCCAGTCATCGCCATAGGACGAGTAGTACATGCGCGGCGAGCCATGCAGGCGGTAATAACGGAAACCCTGCCAGCCGCCCGGTTCAGCTGCTTCCGCAAAGGGCGCCGGATCGGCCGCCACCCTAGCTATCCGTGCCTCGTGAAGCAGCGGCTCAGCATCGATCCAGCTCGGATGGCGAGGCTCGATTGCCACCGGCCCCGCGTAATCCTTTCTCAGAGCGTCGATAAACGCAGCGGCACTGGCCGGTTCGTAATCCAGCGACGGCGGCAATTGCACCAGCAGGCAGCCGAGCTTCTCACCCAGGTGGCTGCACTCGTGCAGAAACTGTTTGAGCAAGCCTTCGCACTCAAGCAGACGCCGTTCATGGGTGATCTGCTTGGGGACCTTGACGCAGAAACGAAACCCGTTCGGCACGCTTTCGGCCCACTTGGCATAGGTCGCGGGTCGGTGGGAGCGATAGAACGAACTGTTGATCTCCACGCCGGGCAAACGACCCGCGTAACGCACTAGATGTGTTCCCCCTGCCGGAAACGCCGGCCATTGCTCGCGCGGCAGACTCCAGCCGGCGGTGCCAAGCAAAATGGGACTACTGATTGCCATAGGCTGGCCTTTCTGTGAAACGACGGTCTCTTGAAAAGACCACGCAGTGCGACCTTACGATCCGTTGCTACAGTGACCGCACCATGTAAATGCCAGAACCCGAAGCGCTGCGCCTGTGCGCCCGACACATGGCACTCTTCCGTACCGCTCGTATTGCGCGGCTCGATTGTCCAAACTTGCAGCACACCTGATCAGAGAGGCGTCGATCATGCGCAAGGCCGAAGCCAAACATCGCCACAGCTCCAGCCTTGAAAGGCTGCAACGCTTCCTTAGCTGGGCTACGGAACGTCATCCCGACTTCACACCGAAGAAAAATCATCAGGAAAAGTGGTTCAGCACCTACCTCGGCCACCAACCGCCGGAGATCGGCCGTGCGGCGCGGTTGTATTGGCTCGGGCTGGACCCGGTAACCGTCGAGGCGAACCTCGAGAACGCTGAACCAGCGAGCCTGATCGGACGCCTGCTGAACCGGGACGTGAACGACTTCAGCTGTACGGTGGATATTTTCGGCGTTGAAAAAACGCTGGATTGCGGCCCAGTGCAGAACCTGCTGGAGCCCGAGTTCGCGTTGCGCATCGACGAAAGCCGCTCTGTCGATGAGTTTGAACGCCATGTCTGCGCCGCAGTGGAGGCCCTGGTCCGAGATCGCCTGCATGTGCTGGAAAAGCCCTTCGCTGAGCTCAGCGACGAACAGAAGGCGCAATGTTTGGAGCGCCTGCCCGTCCGGCTGGCACGCCTGGATGATTTCGCGGCGCGCGCCGTCGATATCGTCAACGAGGTCAAGCATGAGCTGCGCTATGTCGTCGAGTTGCGCCACGGCGAGGTAGCGCTGGACATGCAGCGGCGCATTCCGGGCGGCCAGGGCCATGTGCTCAGCGACCGGGAAGTCGCCGAGCTCAAAGACGAAGACCGCGCGGCGATGAACGCCAAGTTCGAGATGATGATTGAGGAGGCGCAGGACTTCGACCTGCAGCTCCTCGGTGAGAAGCGCCTGACCGAAGTCTTCATGATGGAGCCGAAAAAGCTGCGCCGGACCATCCGTTTCGCCCGCGAGGACAACCGCGAGAAGATGGCCTTCGCCGTGCTGCTGGAGAACAACCCGCGCTTCGTCCATTACCACAAGCTCTACGCTGCCAGGCGCATCACCCGCACCTGGACCGCCCTGCTCGGTCCGACCAACAGCGGCAAGACCTACCAGGCGATCCAGGCCATGACCGGCGTGACCCACGCCATCTACCTCTCACCACTGCGGCTGATGGCGCTGGAAAATCAGGAGCGTATCGAATCCATGGGCGTGCCCTGCTCGCTGGTCACCGGCGAGGAAGAGATCATCCGCGAGGGCGCCACCCACTACTGCTGCACCGTAGAGGAATTCGCCCGCTTCCGGCACGAGTCATGGGACGTGGTGGTGATCGACGAAGTACAGATGATGGCCGACTCGCAGCGCGGCTGGGCCTGGGTCGATGCGCTGGTCAGTGCTTACACCCAGGACCTGATCATGACCGGTCCGGAGCTGATCCAGCCGTCGCTTAAAACCCTGTGCGACCTGTGCGAAGACCAGCTGGTAATCAAGCGCACCAAACGCCTCTCGCCCGTCGATGTGGCGCGCCGCGCGACCAACCTCAAGCAGCTGGACGCCGGCTCGATGCTAGTCGCCTTCAGCCGCAGGACGGTGCTGGAACTCAAGGCGATGCTGGAGATGACCGGCAAAAGTGTCTCGGTGGTCTATGGAGCCCTGTCGCCTGAAGTGCGCCGCGAACAGGCGCGCCGCTTTCGCGAAGGCGAGGCGGACATCATGGTCGCGACCGATGCCGTGGGCATGGGCCTGAACATGCCAGCACATACGCTGTGTTTCTACACCGATGAAAAGTACGACGGCGTCCAGAATCGTCAGCTCAAGGTCCAGGAGGTCAAGCAGATTGGCGGCCGCGCCGGACGCTTCGGCCATCACGCCAGCGGGGTCATCACCGCCCTCGACGGGCAAACGCTGCAGTCGATCAAGCAGCTGTTCCACAGCGCCGACCAACCGGTCGACCTCTCTCAATTCCAGGTGCGGCCTTCCATCGAACACTTGCAGGCCATCGCCGAGCTGATGAACGAACCTAGCCTGCTACGGGCCTGGTTGACCTTCAACCGCAACATCAACTACGGCGACGAATTCATTTCGATCCTGCCCGACGAGCTGGCGGAGTGGATCAAGCTGATCGACGACCCCACTATCGATCTGCCGTTGCGCTGGATATTTGCTTGCACGCCAATCCGCGGCGGTCTCGACAGCCCGGCCGCCGTCTTCGCGCAGCAATGGCTGAAAAAGGTCGCGCAGGACAAAGAGATTCCATTGCCTCGACTGATCATCGATGCGGATCTCGCCACCCTGGAGAGTTCGCTTCACGTCATCGAAACCTACCTGCACCTGGCGCGTACGCTGCCGGCGTACTTCCCGGCGCTGGAGCAGGCCGAAGAGCATCGCAGTCTGCTCAATGGCGCCATCACCCGCGAGCTGTCGCGCCAGCGCAAGCCACGCAGTTCGGACCGCCGGCGCGGATCCGGCGATAACCGCAATTGCAAGGGCTGTGGCAAAGCCATGCCGATGGCTGCGCGCAAATTCAGGCTGTGTCAGAGCTGTTTTCGCGAGCAGCGCTAAGCGGTTCGTGGAGCACGGCGGCACGGCGGCACGGCAACTCAGCGCCCTCCTCACAACTCGATGCCTGCCCGTTGCGGGCATCGAGGCTGGCCAGCAGCGATTTCGGCCCTTAGGATGCCGCAATCTATAGCGTGACCGGGCTCTCCAGCGCCTCGTTACGACAGCGATCACCGCAAGCCATGGAGTCAGGGCCGATGTCGATCATCCTTCAGTTGCGCAGGCAACTGGCCGCGGCCACCAGCAAATTTGGCTGGGCCGCACTGTTACTCGCACTCTTGGTGCACGCTGGCGTGTCCTATCTCGGTTTGCGCCTGTTTGCCGAAGCGCCGCTCACCGAGTTGAAGACCTTTGTCTATTTCTATCTCACCACGGCATTGACCGTCGGTTACGGTGACTTTTCGCCACAAACCGCTGGCGGACGCATCTTTGTTTCCACTTGGCTGATGGTCGGCGGCATTGCGCTGCTGACTGCCATCATCGGCAAAACCACCAATTCCATAATCGCAGTCTGGAGGAAAGGCATGAAAGGCAAAGGGACGTTCGCCACCTGCACGGGCCATACCGTGGTGATCGGTTGGGAAGGCGAAATCAGCGAGCGCGTCGTCGAGCTGCTGCACGAGGACGAAACCTCCAATGATCACCTGATCGTCATCTGCGACACCCAGCTCGAAGAAAACCCGATGCCTGGCAAAACCGAGTTCATCCACGGCGAGAGCCTGTCGTCCCTGGCGCTGTTACAGCGCGCCGGGGTGAAAGGGGCCGAACGCACGCTGGTGCGCACCGGCTCGGATGACCTGACACTGGCAGTGGTGCTGACCATCAATCAGCTCAATCCGGTCGGCCATGTGGTTGCACATTTCAGCAGCAGCGAGACGGCCCGTCTTGCCCGCAGCTACGCGCCGAAACTGGAGTGCACCTCCAGCATGGCCATCGAAATGCTGGTGCGCTCATCGCAGGACCCGGGCTCCTCGGTGATCATCAACGAGTTGCTGAGCGTTGGCCAGGGCGCGACACAGTATCGGCTGCTGCTACCCGAGAGCTTCGAAAGCACCGTCGGCGCGCTATACAAGCAATTGAAAGACCGTCACAACGCAACGCTGATCGGCTATCGCGCCAAGGACCAGACCCAACCAATCATCAACCCGGGCAATGACGTCTCAGTGCGCGGCGGCGAGCTGTTCTACATCGCCGATGCCCGCCTCGCAGGGCTGGGCGACGCCAGCTGAGAATGGCGCAGCGCCGAACAGGCCTGCGCCGGTAGAACCAGCGGTGCTCGCATTTCACCACAACGAGCTGAGCATCACGGTCATCCTGTAGACCCAACGAATCTGGATCTGCCCACGCTGACTCACCCGTTCGGTTATCGCCGAGCCAGGCTCCCTCGGTCTCGATCTTCTCGGGAATCAACCACGCCATCCCCGCTCTGATTTATACAGTCTGAGCAATCGGGAGGCACCATGAGCGACCCGCACGATCTGCAACGATTCGTCGACGCCCAGCAATCGGTTTACGACCGCGCGCTGGCGGAACTGAAGGCCGGCCACAAACAAAGCCACTGGATGTGGTTCATCTTTCCGCAGATTGCGGGCCTCGGGCACAGCGACATGGCGCGTCGCTACGCTATCAAGGATGCGAACGAAGCCACGGCTTATGCACAGCACCCGCTGCTCGGGCCTCGCCTGGAAGAATGCGCAGAAGCGCTGCTCGCCCATGCGGAGCGTCCGGCACGGCAGATTCTCGGCTCGCCTGATGATATGAAGCTGCGCTCGAGCATGACGCTGTTTGCCGCCGTCGCGCCTGAGCGAACCGTATTCCAGGCGGTGCTCGATGCTTTCTTCGCGGCCGATCCCGACCCAGCCACGCTGTCGCGTCTGCACCATTGAACAAGCACGAAGGCCAGGCGTCGTTAGATGGAGCGCAGCCAGTGCGGTAGGCTTCCCCCTTTCTGGCAGGTCCTCCGCCCTCATACAGGTGCCCAGATGAATCTCTCGCTGTTCAGCCGTTACGCTTTTCTT
>CERD01068706.1_pt1 | contig 32745 bp, 32 predicted proteins | sample 530931 | NCBI WGS metagenome assembly CERD01 (sample SAMEA2621101, study PRJEB7988) | marine metagenome | isolation source: saline water (ENVO:00002010), including
AAGAAACTTCAGAGATACCGAATTTGCAAAAATGGGGTTTTCTGAATTGTACTTTTTAAAAAACGGTCAAGAATGATGGTTGGGCCCGATAGGGTTCGAACCGCTGATTCTGGAGCGCAATGCCATCAATCAGCTTTTGATTTATGGTCTTCAACCAACCCATGAAAAGCCTCAATCGCCCTATCAAAGCTTTCATCATTATCGAAATAAAGCTGGCTTAGCCGGCTTTTCTTTATTTTGTAGGTAGCGCTGGCAAAGGCTAGCGCTTCTCTAAAGCTGCTAAACTCTTCATCGAATACTTTGAACCCGTCGCGCTGTGGTCTTGCCACCCTCGTTATGCTGCCGTTTACTTCATAGTCGAACCCAGCAAATTGAAGGCGTGAAAGGGTTTCTTTACCTAATCGCATGCCGCCTTTTAGGCTTATTTGAAATGCGGCATCCATTTCTTCTATTTCTTCCATACTCCAGTGGTTATAAACCCTAATGGCCTTTTTGTACTTTTCCGCCAATAGCTTTTTTAACACGGTAATTCTGGGTTCTAGCGTGGCGTTATTTTCGTTTTTTAGCAGGTCGAAGCATTCGTTGCATGAGGGTACGGAAATAAAGTCGGCCTGTAGATGTCCGCTTTGCCAGTCGTGAATGAATTTTATAGGCGGAATAAAGTCTTGGCGGGCCGCCTCGCAGCCACAGTAAATACAGCGGTTAAAGTCAGCCGAATGTACTGCGTTTAAGGGCTGGTAGAATTTTTGATAATTCTTTACTGACATACTGCTACTTGTTCGAATAGTTAATGCTATTTGGGTGCTTTTAATCTTGGCTACGTTAACACAGCGAACTTTATGTGAAAGTGAGATATTGATTTCTTTCACTGAATAGTCTAGCTGATAGCGCATGTTGTAATTAGCTGCCCGCATTGCAACGTAACAGTATCAAGGCGTTGCGACAGTTGGTGGATTAGCGCTAACTTCGAAAGTTACATTATTAAAAGTTTGTTACGGAGAGAGCAACACCTCTCGAAAGGTATATTTTTCTATACCTAATTATGAAAAATAACCGTTATGCCCAAATTTTTCTCTGTAATTTAAATTAAATGGCGCTAATATAGCCAATATGCAATCAAATGGATTTGAACGCGGTGTTCCTGTCCGCAAATGTAAATGGAGTTAATAGTGCTTAAACGCAACCTTCAGTTAATCGCTTTATCTACTACGCTTGCTTTAGCAGCAGGTTGTAGCTCAACACCAAAAACAAATGCTACAGATATGGGGATGACCCTGCCCTCTTGGGTAACAACCCCGACAGTAGAATCTGGTTTAGCAGCCTCATCTTGTGTAGCAGCATCAAACAGCTTTTCTATGGATAAAACTCAGGCTGCTACTATGGCGCGTACTGAGTTGGCGGCCCAATTAGATGCTCGCGTATCTTCTCTACAAGAACAATATGCACAAACGGTATCTAGTGCTAGTAGCAGTACCACTAACACTGACTTTTCTACCACTACTACCCAGTTCGTAAATCAAGCGCTTCAGGGCTCGAAAGTAACCAAGGTCGATTACGCTCAAATGGGTCAACAGAAAAATGTGTGTGCATTGGTCACTGTTTCTGAAGACAACGCAAAGAGATTATTTGAACGCGTTATCAATAGTGCTCCTACTAAGTTAAGTCCAGAAGATGAAACATTACTTTATCTGAACTTTTTAAAGTCGGAAAATCAGCTGTAGAACGGATTTAAGTGATGAGTGAAAATCAGAGAAGTTCAGATGAGGCTGACACAGCGCCTGGTCGCAAAAAATCAGTCTATGAATACTTTGTAGCTGGTGCTCTTGGTCTTATGGCTTTAGGTCAGTGGGGAGACACTAAAGACGTTATTGTTGAAGCCTGGCGACTTACTCTTTCTAACTTCACGCATCAATACGAATATCAGGCATTAGATCGTATAAATGTAGGCAGTAATTTACGCTATATAAAAAACCTTATTGGCGAGCCGCAGTTAATCAAAACCAGTAAATACAATGATGAAATCAGCTTTGCTTATTACCTAAAAGAAAAATACATACTAACGCTGATAGTAGAAGAAAACCGTGTAAGTGCATACACCATCACAAGCCTAATTGATGACTTTGTGCCGCATAGTCTCCTCACAAAGACCGCAAGCGACGACAAAACTAGCATTGCCGATAACTACGGCACTTTTGAAGATTTCACGCTAGATTTCAACAATATTGAATACCTATTAGTAAAAGAAGAACTTGGTAAAGAAAAGTTATTCGTTAACAACTACTTTGGTGCTATCAGCTACGGTGTCGAGGTACAACTGCCCAGTGAAGAGCTGAGAGATATCTACAACACCTTAAATATGGATGAGACATCATCAGAGGCGTTAACAAAAGTGAGGCAGTTAACTACGAAAGCCATAAATAACTTTTACGGCGCAGGTGAAAATGATCTATCAGTCATTGCCGACTCGGTTTTAACCAATTTTGAATACTCTTTGTATTACAAGAAATAAGGACATACTTGCCATGTTGCAAAGCAGAGCGTTAAAGAAGGCAGTTATTGCATCGATGCTATTAAGCGCACCTTCAGTGGCGCAACAGTCAAAGTTTGATGCCTATAAGGAAAAGCATAAAGAGAGGTACGAACGCTTTGCTAACGATTACTCCCAGCGGTATGAAGAATTTAAAGAAAAGTTAATCGAAAAGTGGGGCGTAGCTGAGCTGAGTTCAACCACTGAGTACGTGGCATATTCAAACGATAATAATATAAAAGTCATTGCCGATTTCGAAAAAGACACTATTGAGGTGAGTATTCGTGACGACGAATTCAACACACTTAATGAACAGGAACAGAACGTTTTAGTCAAAGCTGCGATTGAAAGTACGCTAAAGTTGTCAGCATCTGAAGCAAAAGAAGTAAACCCTGAGTTTGTCATTTTAGCCGGTAGCTCTGCGAAAAAAGCACACATTCCCACGCTAAAAAACTATAAAAGCACAGCGCCTACCTTGCTTAACGCATTGGGAATAAAAAGTGATGCTGATTTAGCAAAATCGATAGTTGCTGCAAAGGCGATACCCGTAGAAAAGCAGGCTGCATTAGTTACACAACGAACGAAAGCTCGCTTAGAGAAGCAGATAAAAGAAGTCGAACAGTTTGCTTCAAGAGAAGATGTCCCGAAGCAAACAAAAGAACAAGCCACAAAAACAGTGGCGACGCTCACTACACAACTTAATGAAGTATCAGAAGCAAAGGTAGACGCTACAGCCAAAAATACACGTTCTTATAAAATACAACTGCAGCGGGCGCGTTACGAAAAAGCAGCTGAATTTTTAAATGCCGTTTCACAACAGGCTTCACGTTGGCAAGTAGCCGAAGATACCCTGCTGGCAGTAATGGAAACCGAAAGCCACTTTAACCCCCTGGCCAAATCACATATCCCCGCTTACGGGTTGATGCAAATTGTGGCCGCCACCGCAGGCGCAGATGTGAATAAGCAAGTATTTTCCAGTGATAAAAAGCCAACGCCTGAAGAGTTGTATGACAGCGAACGCAATATTGAGTATGGCAGCGCATATTTCAATATTTTAATGACGCGTTATCTTAAAGAAGTTGAAAACCCCACCAGCCGCTTGTACTGCGCTATAGCCGCTTATAATACTGGCATAGGCAACCTCTCAAAAGCATTCAACAATGGTAAGCGCGGCAGGATGGCAGCCATTGAGAAAATTAATCAAATGACGCCAGAGCAAGTGATGCAAGTTATAAAAAGTAAAACACACACTGAAACGCAACGCTATTTAGAGAAAGTATTAGGCAGTAAAGCGTACTTTTCACAACACATTTAGCGCCGAGGTTTGATAATGCGACAACTACTTTACCTTTTGCTGTTTGCTGTATCTTCCGCAGCGGCTGTTGAATTACCGCCAGATTCAGAAAAATACATTTATGGCATAGGTACCGACACCAGCTACGACCTCGCGCAAAAAGCGGCCATGGCAGATATTGTGATGAAACTGGCTACAAGAGTAAACGTAAGCACCGAAATCAACCAAACAAAATACTCTAATAGAACTCAAGTTGATGCCCAGTCACAAGTAATAGCTGAGAGCCGAGGTATAGAGCTACCCAATGTAGAGGTCATTGATTCTGACCAAAAGAATAATCTTTGGCAGGTCCTAGTACGGGTTGAACGAGAGCAAGTTAAACGCGCTATAAAACATCAACTAGATACCATAAACAGTGACTTACAGTTTGTTCTTGAAGAATTTGAGAATCATTACGCGCCTTCGTGCTTTTATACGTTAAGTAATGAAGAAAATAAAAGAACACTGCTTAACGAGTTAATACCAGCATACATAGGCATTGGCAGCGAAGAGGGCGCTGAAACTCAGTTTAACCGCACCATTAATACTTTCGACCGCACTTACAAACGCTGCAAAAAGCGTAACCGTTACACCCTAACCTTCTCACAGCCTGTAACTAGCGCACTAAAAAATTCAACGAAAGCGCTGTTGAAAAAACAAGGATTTGACGTGGTTAGTAAAGGTGAGAACACGGGGAGCGTGCAGTTAAATATAAAAGCCAAATCTTCAATGTTTAAAAAGACGCACTTCACCATTTTAACCGCTGAAATCCTTGTTTTTGATGAAAGGGGATCGTTGCAGTTTAAAGACTCCTTCAAAGTAAAAGGCGCCTCTTTCGAATCGAGCAGTGAGTCTGTTGCTAGAGCAGAGCAAGCGTTACTGCAACGCGTGAAACTAAAATAGAAATCTAAAGGTACTGAGAGAATGAGAAAAGCACACTACTTAACTAGTTTAGCCGCTGCACTTACCATTACTGCGTGCGGCTCTACTGCCCCAACGGCCTTGCCAACTTACCCTGATTTTAATATACCAGCATTGCCCGGCGCACCAATTGATGCAGCCAACGTTCAAAGCAATAAGCTTTTAGTTGCACCAGGCGTAAAAAGCGATGTACCGTCATTCATTCAAAGTATGTTTGTAGACAATATGACTGCGTTTGTTAACGAGAGTGGTTCCGAAGTTATAGACCGTCAACTAGCACAACGCTTCATTGATGAAATTCAGTTAAAAGAAAACTTATCAGAAACCTACGAAGCCTACCAAGGGCCTGTAGAAGCAAAGTTTTTGATCATTCCGACAATCACAGACTATTCTTGGAGTAGTGAATACGAGAAAGCAGACTCACGCAAAAACAAAGACGGAGAAACCATCCGTTACCCAGCCGAGTGCGACTACACAGGCAAAGTGAAAGGAAATGTTCAAATTCGCGCGCTGCCTTCGATGAAACAGATTATTTCGGTAAACCTAACTGGCAGAGAAAGCGGCTCAAAAGAAAACCCACCAAGCAAAAAATGTGACGAGACAAGCATGATAAATGGCGCAATTAAGGGCGCTATTGCTGACCTATTGGTAAAAGGGGACGATGACTATATCACGCTGAGCAAGTATGTAAGCTCGCAAGGTATGATCACCGGAGCTAAAAAGGCCGAAGGTGAAATATACTTCGAAACAAACTTAGGCCGTTTACATGGTGCGAAAGAAGAAGCTGCCGTTGCTATTTACCAAGAAATTGATGGTGAGTTAGTGAAGATTGCTTCGGGCGAAATGGTCGACAAAGACAATGTTTTTAACAGTAAGTCTTACATTAAAGTAGAAAGTGATAGCGTAGAGCGCATTAAACGCGGCATGATTGTAATGCTTTCTGGTGAATGCACTGGCTTTGGCTGCAAATGGAATAGCTCTCTAAAGAACTTAACGAAGTAACTAGCCAAGAAATTCAAACTGAGCCTGCAGCTCTTGCTGCAGGCTTTGCTTTTTAAACGAATCGCTAAAAACTACAACCGCGACGGCCTGCTGTGCGGGTCGCCTTCTATGTGATCTTTCGGTTCACGAGGTTTAGGTTTAGCCGCTATTGGCACTTCTTCCTCGCCTTCTTCATCAAGATCCCATGTACCTTCTTCGCTCCATGGGTCGTCGTCTGGAAATTCCTCGATGTTGATTTCTTTCACGGAATAGTCGGGCTGATAGCGCATGTCGTAATTAGCCGCCCTTACTATGGCGATACACAGCATTAAGGCCACAGCTAATAGCGGTACGCCCCCTATTATTGATGCGGTTTGAAGTGTTTCTAACCCGCCTATAAACATAAGCACAATAGGCATGAAAGATAGCGCAAAGGCCCAGAACAAGCGGTTCCAGCGAAGTGGCTCTTCGTCTACTTCTTTTTGCACTACGGCCGCCAGAATGTACGAAATAGAGTCAAACGTAGTGGCGGTAAATATTAGCGCCAATAAGGTGAATACAAATATAACCACGTAATCCATTGGCAGTGTGTGCAGCATGGCAAAAATGGCCGCGGTTGGGCTTTGTTGGTTAAGTATGGTGACTACGTCTAGTTCGCCTGATAGCTGTAGATAAAGGCCGTAATTTCCCATTACCATGAAGAATAAGAAGCAGCCCATAGTGCCGAAAAACATAGAGCCTGCCACCATAGTTCGGATGGTACGCCCCCTTGATATACGCGCAATAAAAAGCCCAACGCTTGGTGCAAATACCAGCCACCACGCCCAATAAAATATGGTCCAGTCTTGTGGGAAGTGGGTGTTTTCAAAACCGTTGAATTCGGCGAAGGGTTCTAACCATGTGGCCATTTTAATGATGTTGCTCATTACACGGCCCAGGGCATCTAACCCTGTGTTAGCCATAAATAAGGTTGGGCCCACTATAAATATAAACAGCAACAACCCAACTGCCAGCCAAAAGTTAATGTCTGACAGCAGCTTAATGCCTTTTTTAAGGCCAACATACGCGCTGTAGCCGAATATGGCGGTACAGGTTATTAGCACCACCACCTGCGTAGTTAGCGATTTAGGTACCCCGAATAGCTCGTGTACCCCTTCGTTTATCATAGGTGCCGCCAAGCCTAACGTGGTGGCCCCGCCGCCTAGCATGCCGAAGATAAAGCTGATATCGATAATTTTACCTAGCCAGCCGTGAGCCATTTTCTCGCCTATTACCGGCATAAGGGCTTCGGAGATTTTAAGTACGCTGTGATTGCGTACGTAGTAGAAGTAAGCAATGGGTACCGCAGGAATAAGGTAGATAGCCCAGGCCAACGGCCCCCAGTGGAATATGCCGTAGGCCGCGGCCCATTTGGCGGCTTCAGGGGTTTCGCCTTCTATGTGAAACGGGGGCGCTTGGTAGTAGTACACCCACTCAATCATGGACCAGTATAAGATAGACGCCCCAATACCGGCACAAAACAGCATAGCAGCCCAGGACACGGGCGAGAACTCAGGCTTTTCTTCAGGCTCGCCCAGTTTTATTTGGCCGATATCGCTGAACATGATGTACACCATGAAGCCACCAGCGCCCACACCAAGTAGAAGGTACAACACGCCAAGTTTACTGGTAACGAAGTCTTTAGCAGCTGCCACCCATTGTGCGCCCTGGTCGGGCCAAATGATAAGGGGAAGAGTGACAGACAGAAGAAGAATAAGAGAGCCAAAAAAGGTTGGCTTGTCTATTACGCTAAACGCGGTTTCCTGTTCAGGAGAGACCTTCGGCGAGGCCGCATCTCGGGTATTACTGCTCATACACGATCCTTTGTTTTACTTTTTATCGATGCCATTATGCAATGAAGCTTTAAACGGGCAATCTTTTAAAACAGTTTATCAGAATAGTGTTGTATGTGTGGCGGCGATTTCTTTTACGCGCATGCAGTTTAGACGCGCTTAGTTGCTGCAATGTTATACGCAAGCCGCATTAGCGGCGTATCTTTTTTAGTACACGTTTCGGCTTACAGCGTTTTTTGTACTATGTGGCCCTCATCAAACACTGGCGTAATGGCATAGCGTATGGCGTTTCGGCCATTAAGTGCCTTTAGCGATTGCAATATAGCTTGCGCGTGTTCACTGCTATGGATTACCTCTACTTTCAGCATGTGTCGGCCTCCCGCGACTTGTTCGGCCTTGTTAAGATGGTCGCTCTCGCGGCTAAAGCCAAAACAGGTGGATACAGTAAAACCGCTCACACCATCAAACTGGATAAGGCAATCTACCACATCAGCTTCCATTTCTTTGTCGATAAACAACGTTAGTAGCTGGGATTTATCCATTTTGACGGCGCTCCAAATAGTGATAGCCAATAGGTAAAAGATATAATGTGATGAGCGTTGATGAAACTAACCCGCCAATGACGACTATCGCTAGCGGCTTTTGAATTTCAGCGCCAGGCCCTGATGCAAATGCTAAAGGTAATAAGCCAAACATTGCCGTAGTTGCGGTCATTAAAATAGGACGTAAACGCGATACTGCGCCGTTTGTTACGCGCTCAGGTAGCGATAACGACTGCCTTTTCAATGATTCGTAATGCGACACCATTACCACGCCGTTAAGCACTGCCACACCTAGTAGCGCTATAAAGCCCACTGAAGCTGGAACTGAGATGTATTCGCCGGTAATAAACAGTGCGTAAACGCCGCCCATTACTGCAAAAGGCACGTTAGCCATAACCAGTGCAGCCAGTTTTAGCGAACCAAAAATAGTAAACAGTATCAGTACAATAACTGCGATAACCAAGGGTATTACCGTAAGCAGGTTGTTCGTTGCGCGTATTTGGTTTTCAAATTCGCCGCCGTACTCTATGGCATAGCCCGATGGTAAAGACACACTAGAACCAACAGCCTTTTGCGTTGATTCAACAAACCCCACTAAATCTCGGCCTTCAACGTTCGTGGTTACCACAGCAAAGCGCATAGCCTTCTCTCGTTCAATTACAGCAGGGCCCTGTGTGCGGGTAATGTTCGCGATATCAGAGAGCATTAGCTCTTGGCCCGAGGGCATAAGTACCATCATGCTCTTAAGTACATCTGGTGATAGAATAGCTGCCTGTCCCTGCTCTAACTCACCAAAGTAGATTGGTGTACGCACTCTTCCCTTTATTACTTCTCCCACCTGAATACCAGTAACCTGCATTTTCAGGTAGCGAGAAAGGGCCGCGTTAGTCATTCCAAATTCCATGGCTACGCCCGGTTTGGGAATAACACTAAGGAAGTCACCGCCTTCAATTAGCGTGGCGTTTGTGTCTACTGCGCCCTCTTGCTTTCGTACGATGTTGGCCACGTTATTCGCGATATCCGACAGTGTTTGCATATCAGCACCAAAAATTTTGATGGCGACCATTCCCGTTGTGCCGGTCAGCATTTCAGAAACACGCATTTGTATAGGCTGCGTAAAGCCAACGTTTATACCTGGGTAGGCCTGAAGCGATTCTCGTATGGCCGATTCCAGCGCTTGCTTATTGCTGAAGCGCCAGGTATCTGAGGGCGCAAGCTGCATGAAAACGTCGGTTTCATTTAAGCTCATGGGATCTAGTCCCAATTCGTCTGAGCCAGTACGCGCTACAACTTGCTCTATCTCTGGAAAAGAAGCTACCAGCATGCGTTCTATTTGCTTGTCTATTTCAAGTGATGACGAGAGCGATATGGTTGGCGACTTTTCAAATTGCACAATAATATCGCCTTCATCCATAACCGGCATGAAGGTTTTGCCCGTTATCGAAAACAGAAGGCCGCTAATAACCAGTAAGCTTAATGCAACTGCGCCTATAAGTTTAGGGTAATTAAGAACGAACCCTAACGACCGTCGATAGGCTAATTGAAGAGATTGCAAATACCCCGGTACCCCCCCGTCTTTGGACGAAAGTAAAAACGAAGCAACCACCGGAATAAGGGTAAATGCAGTGACCAGTGAGGCAATCATGGCGTAAACAATGGTGGTAGCTACCGGTGAAAACAGTTTACCTTCCAGCCCGGTTAACGTTAGAAGGGGCATGAAAACCACGATAACAATAACGGTGCCTGCAATTACTGGTACCGCCACCTCGCGGGTAGCACGGTACACCAAATGAAGGCGAGGTAACGGTTTATTCGCGCCAAGCTGCGATAGGGTATTTTCAACCACAACCACCGACGCATCTACCAGCATGCCAATTGCAATGACCAACCCGCCCAGGCTCATCAAGTTTGCTGTAATGCCCGTCATACTCATAGCAAGAAACGTAAGCAGCACAACAACAGGAATAACCAGCGCAACCACGAAAGACGCGCGCACATTGCCAAGAAACACAGCCAATACAACAATAACGATAAGTACAGCTTGTGTGAGCGCATTGGTTAGGGTGCCAACAGCGGTATCAATCAACGTTTTACGGTTGTAAAAAACGTTAAGCTCGGTCCCCTCTGGCAGCGAAGCTTTCAGCGCATTCAGCTTATGCATTACTCCTTCAACAACGCTGGCTGTGTTACTGTCTTTTAGCGCTACGATTAACGCTTGAGTAGTCTCTTCTCCGTTTCGGGTTACCCCGCCATAGCGCGTAAGGCTGCCAAGGGAGAGCGTACCGAGATCAGACAGTCTTACCGGCTGCCCGTCTACGTTGCCTACTACTAACTCCGCGAGCTCTTCAAGGCTGGTGGCGCGGCTTTGCGTTCTGATCACAAGTGAGTCGGCGCCTGCTCGCACTCGCCCAACGCTTCCATTCATATTGGCTTCGGCCAGAGCTGTTTCTAGTTGATTTAAACTAAACCCATAGGCAACTAAGCGCGATAAATCGGGCGCAAACTGAAATGTTCGAGTAAACCCGCCTAATACGTTCACATCGGCAACGCCGGCTACGGTACGAAGCACAGGGCGTATTTGCCAATCGAGAATATGCTTGCGTTCTTGCAGTGATAGGTTTGGGTTTTCTATGGTGAACATAAACATTTCAGACAACGGGGTACTCATAGGCGCGAGCCCGCCTTCGGCAATGGCTGGCAGCAAATCGGCCACGCTTGCTAAGCGTGCGCTTACTTGCTGCCTGGCCCAATATATATCTGTGCCTTGTTCAAAATCTAGCGTTATGGATGTAATGGCGTATTTCGTGGTTGAACGCAAAATGGTTTGGTGTGGAATACCTAGCAGTTCGGTTTCTATGGGCTGGGTTATTTGCGCTTCTACTTCTTCTGCGGTCATGCCATTTGCTTTCATGATGACCTTAACTTGTGTTGGCGAAATATCGGGAAATGCATCGACAGGCAGATTCAACCAGGCGTTAATTCCAAAAGCAGTCAGCCCAATGAAAACGCCAAGTACAAACAACCTCTGTACAAGCGAAAATTGTATAATCCGGGCTATCACTCCATCTCTCCCAGTCCAATAAGCACACCTTGCACTGCACTTACCGATGAGGAAAGCACAGGCTGGTTATTAAGCTGTGGCGTTGCTTTGATTAAGAGAGCGTCTGATCCACTTTGCCCAACTACCTCCACGGGTACAACGTTAAGCACGTTACCAGAGCGCACGAATACCGACGATTGGCCGTTCAGGTAAAACACGCTTTGTGCGGGAATTTTCAAAGCTTTAAGCTGAAAGTGACCGCTGACTTGGGCCCGCTGGCCTAATTTCAGGTTGCAGCTTTCAGGCAGTGGCTCAGACCACACTGAAGTAAGATACTCGTTAACTATTGCGTCTGTACGCGCAACTTGAACCTGGCAGTTCGCGGTTTCTATTGCTGATATTAGGCTTGCCTCATCAGCGCTTACCATAGTCTTAATTCTGAGTGAACTATTGCTGATTATGCTGCCTAGTCGCGTTGCTTCCGCGTCTTTCTCACCGTTTGCATATAAAAAAAAGCCTGCCTCTGGGGCAACCAAATATCCGATATCGTCATCTTCGTCTGACTCAAACATTTCAGCAAAATGGTCTAAGTGCCCCCAGGCAAGTTTTGCGTCGTAATAAGCTTGTGCGATAGAAAACCAGGTAGACTGTGATATGGCGTTCGCTTCAAATAAGGGCTTGTTCGCATTAAACCGTTTTTGGCTGATATGAAGCAACGCAGTTTTTGCTTTTAAATTTTCAGTAAAATGATGTACTTCACTGCCTTTTAGCATAGCTAACTTCTGCCCTTTGCTTACGGCTGAGCCATCGGCTACAAGATATTGCACCTGCTGCGGCGTCATTGGCGCCATAAGGTGTAATTGGGAGCCCGGAAAAGGCGCTACAATGCCCGTCGATACCGCCTTTTGCACGCTTTGTGACGGCGCTGCGTTAACGTAGGTTAAATTTAACTTTCCAAGGCTGTCGATTGGGACTTCGGTCTGAGCAATAGCTGACAGCAGAAACAAACTTGTGAAAACAAAGGTGAATAATTTCAAAGCGTAACTCCTGCGATTTGATTAACTTTTGATATTGCTTCAGCGCGACGTAGACGATTGAGAGACAGCGTTAGCTTAAGCTCCTGCTGGGCGATAAGTTGCTCTAGCCAAAATGTTTTGGGCAACACGCTACCCTGCTGTTGGTACAGGTCGGCGATCTCTACACCCAATTCAACCTGCTCCTCTAAATTGTTTGTAGCTTCAGTAAGATAGTTAACCTGTTGCAATGCGTCGTTGAGCTGCGTTTGTAGGCGTGTGTACGTTTCTGCCAATGCTTCGGTAAGTTCGTCGCGTGTTGCTTTCCATGAGGCATAATTGTTTGCAGAGTTGCCCTCGCCCATTGGCAGCGGAATATTAATACTGACACCAAGCAGATTCTCATTGCCCGCTGGTCCCCTAAGCTGCCTTGCTATAACGCCTAGCACCCAAGGAGAAAGTGATTGATCAGACTGCGCCAAGTTCATATCAATCTGAGATTGACTCAGGGTAAGTAGCCTTAATTCAGGGTGTGTTTGCAGTTTGTTCTCAAGATCACCAGCTAGGGCTTCGGTCACTTGCTCTGGTAATACATCAGTACCCGTGACTTGTTTGTATTGTTTCTGCGCCTTCTCTAACGCCATTTGCGCTTTTTTCAACGCCAATTGCTGTGAAAGTTTTTCCTGCTGCCACCTCAATGAGGCGATACGGTCGAGCTCGCCAGTTTTTGCTAAGCTTGCTATTACACCGTCTAACGACGCAATCCACTCTTGCTTGCTTAAAAGCCCATCTACTTCGGCTTTTGCAAAGAGACGCTGCCACAGTGCCTCTCTTATTAAACCGCTTGTCATTAGCCTGAACCGCGTTTCCTGAAGGTTATCCAGCGCGTTGGTAATAGACAACTGCTGAGCGTCTAGCTCTCTGCCCGCAGGTGACCGAAAGGGAAAAAACACCCCTACCTCATATTCATCTGTACCGCCTTGTGTATTGCTTGGCAGTGCAATAAGCTGCAAAGAGGCTGGCCCTTGTAACCAACGATTGATACTTTTAACGTTATCCTGCAATTTTTCGGGGTTAACGTTATAGATTTGCTTTAAGCGCTGTGTAGTATTGTTGGTGATAGCACTTAACGTTTCAGCCGCCACGCTGCTGATTGAAAATAAGCTCGACACGAGAAAACTTAAAAGGATGAACAGATAACGGGTATTCATAAGCAGACGCCAGAGAAACTAATACCTCTAGTATTCTCCTTTATATGTCTCATCGTCATTAGACATATGTCCCATAAAGCCCTAACTTACTGTTTTTAAAGAAAATGAAAGATAAAGTAATTACTAGCCTTTTATTGCTCATCATGTTTTTAAACTTCAGAGATGTCATGGTCGATTTGTCACTGAATGTGCCTACTTCACACATTATCGAAGAATCGATGATTGTGTTACTTGCGGGTTTGATGGCTGTCTATCTTATCTTTGATATGCGTAAACGCACCCGAAAAACAAAGCTGTTACTCGCCGAGCTCAATACCGCCACTGCACGATTGAGCTCTATGAATAACAAGCTGCGAAATGTGAAAGCGCAATACTTGCACGAGGTCGAAAATCAGTTCAATGATTGGAGCTTAACCCCGAGCGAAAAAGAGGTAGCCTTATTCATGTTAAAAGGCTTAAGCACGCAAGAAATTGCAGCGGCAAGAAATACAAAAGAGAAAACCGTTAGACAACAAGCATCGGCAGTTTACGCAAAGTCTCAACTTGAAGGGCGCTATGCACTAGCCGCTTGGTTTTTTGAAGATATTCTTCAACAAGAAGATAAAGCGGCATAGCTCTTTGAATAAAGACAAACCCAATTGTTGAATGAGTCGATAGTTCGGGCGTAGAAGCAGACTTCTAGGTTTGAGCGAGGCTGAGCCAGTCCGTTATTTAAGTTTATTATTACAACCGGTCTCAATTTTCAATGTCTATATCAGTGTAGGCCTATTTCCGACGTTATTATCAATAAGTTGTTTTTTATGTTTATGAGTATTTCAATAGGCCCAATTGCCCTAACAGTTGACTCTCTTCTAACTATAGTAAGTGTTATTTCACTATGGTTGCTAACTGCTTTTTTCACTCGCAAGGCATCATACAAATCGTTTGCTACTGATACCTTATTTTATAGTTTATTTACAGGGTTGTTCGCCGCTAGAGTCGCGTTTGTTATTGCCATGTGGGAGGTGTACCAGCACGACTGGCTATCAGCAATTGATATACGAGACGGTGGTTTTAACCAATCAATAGGTTGGTTTGCAGGGGTGTGCATCATGTTATTTAGAAGCAAAAAGTACAGCCAACTGTTTTCTATATACATAAAATCGGCAGCTATTACGGCTGTTGCAGTTTTCCCTTTTTTTGTTTTTAACTCAATGCTAAGCAATCAAAGAACGATTGAAACTATCAACGTTTACAATGCTGACGGTACACCCATCGAGTTAGTTTTAAACAATAACAAGCCTACCGTTATAAACTTTTGGGCGTCGTGGTGCCCGCCTTGTAGGCGAGAAATGCCAATGTTGGAATACGCGCAAAAAAACGATGTAAACATAGAGTATATTTTTGTAAATCAGGGAGAAGCGCCGAGTAAAGTACGACAATTTTTGGGCAAACAAAAAATTGATTTGAAAAATACATATTTTGATTTTACTGGCAGCACAGCAAAAGAGTTAGGCGCTTTCGGGCTTCCCACCACCTTATTTTTTAATGCCGGCGGTAAATTGGTTGACAGCCATATGGGCGAATTGTCCGAGGCAAGCCTTCAATATTACTTAGACCCCTTACGAAAAAAAGCTATCAACAGCAGTGATTAAGCGGAAGCCTGGCAACTATAAGCCAAGGCTTCCATTTCGCTATACTAGTACGTTAAGTTCTTAAAATTGCTATTTAGTAAGCGCTCTGCAACCTCAACGGGTTTAGCAACGGTAATTCCTTCTATTAGTGCATTGTCAGAACCCGGTTTATTAGGAAGATAAAGCGGGCAAAGCTCTACTTTTGCGCCTAACTGGATTAACTTTTTAAGCATCATTGACGGTGAGGCGTCCATTGGCTTCATCGGCTTCGTTACAGTACTGCGTAGCGCCAAATTACCCGCAGGACCACATAATGTAATATGTGCCTCTTTCCCATGTGTCTTTATCGTTTGAAGCGATAGCACCATCGCCATCACCTGAGCCTGTTCATTTTCTGATGTAATTACTACCGCTAGACCGTCAACCAAGTTGGTCTCTTTTGCCTCAACGAGGCTTGAAGCGTTGGCTAAGAGCGCTCCTACAACAAGTGCTTTGAAAAATTTTATCATCATTCTATTCCTGACTAATTTCATTAAACGATTAATCCGATGAAGCTATTCAAAAAAATACATTAGAAAAACCTCATAACTCACTATACATTAAATGTGTAAATCAAATACACCTTTAAACAAAGAGAGCTTAATTATGACGACAGAAAACCAAAACAACGTAACTTTCCCACAGCTTAACCGCCCTGCTCCTGACTTTTGTGCTAAGACAACGCACGGTCAAAAGTCACTTTCTGATTACAAAGGCAAGTGGTTGGTACTTTTCTCTCACCCTGCTGATTTCACGCCAGTATGTACTACTGAGTTCATTGGTTTTGCTAACGCAGCTGACAAGTTTGCTTCACTTAATACTGAGCTACTTGGCCTTTCTATCGACAGCACGCATTCGCACATTGCTTGGGTTCGCAACATTAAAGAGAAGTTTGGCGTAACTATTCCTTTCCCAATCATTGCTGATTTGTCGATGGAAGTAGCGAAGGCTTACGGTATGGTTCAGCCTGGTGCAAGCGACACCTCTGCGGTTCGTGCAACTTTCATTATCGACCCAGAAGGTATTCTTCGCGCTATGGTTTATTACCCAATGAGCAATGGCCGAGCAATTAATGAATTCGTAAGATTGGTTGAAGCACTACAAACCAGCGATGCAAACAGCTGTGCTACCCCTGAAAACTGGAAGGTTGGTGATGAAGTTATTGTTCCACCTCCGCACACTATCGAAGATGCTGAAGGTCGTGAGTCTGCGGGCTACAACTATGTCGACTGGTACTTCTGTAAAAAAGCGCTGTAAGTAAAACGCTTTTATTGGTGGCATGAAAGCATGCCACCTAATTCTAAATTTAGGAGATCACCATGAATATTGAAATTACTTCTTTCTTGGACGACGACAGCGAAACCTTTACTTACGTTGTTGAGGATAAGGCTTCTTCAAAAGCGGTAATCATCGACCCTGTATTAGATTTTGACTATAGCGCGGGCCGCGTACATACCGCCAGTGCACAGAAAATTGCAGACTTTGTAGATGAACGAGGCTTGTTAGTAGAATGGGTTTTGGAAACCCATGCCCATGCTGATCACTTATCAGCCGCACCATTTTTCAAGCGCAAATATAACGCCAAAATCGGCATCGGCGCGCGCATTACTGAAGTACAAAAAATATTTAAAGCGCTGTTTAATTTAGAGAAAGAGTTTTTACCTAACGGTGCTCAATTCGATAGATTATTTGAAGAGGGTGAGACTCTTGAAGTGGGTAATATGCGCTTTGAGGTTATGCATGTACCTGGGCACACACCAGCAGATATTGCCTACTTACTTAATAACGAATCGATATTTGTGGGTGACACTATGTTTATGCCTGATGTGGGCACCGCACGATGTGATTTCCCTGGTGGCAGTGCAACTACCCTGTACGACTCTATACATCGTATTTTAGCGCTCCCTGAAGATACTAAGATCTACGTTTGCCATGATTACCCAACAAAACACCGTACTCATGAAAGCAAAGTAACGGTTGGCGAGCAGCGCGAATACAACATTCACGTTAAAGACGGCGTTTCAAAGGATGAGTTTGTAAAGATGCGTGAGGCTCGGGATGCGACGTTAAGTATGCCTAGACTCATCTTACCTTCTATTCAAGTTAACGTGAGAGCGGGTGAGTTACCACCACCAGAAAGTAACGATGTTAGCTACATTAAGGTGCCTATTAACCAACTGTGAGGTGAATGATGAAAACACCAAAAGTATTCATTAGCGAAGTGAAAGCTGCGGTTGAGGAAGTAACAGTAGACGATTTAATGGTGGCACTGACCCAACCAGACGTCATTTTGATTGATGTTAGGGAAAGTGAGGAATACCAACACGGCCACATTAACGGCTCGGTGAACTTTCCCAGAGGCATGCTTGAAGCAAAAATATGTAGCCACCCGCTTCTTGCACACCACTGCGAGGAGCAGGATGCGATTAATGACCTAGCACAGCGCAGTGTTTACCTAATTTGTAAGACAGGCGGCCGGTCTGCGTTGGCGGCTAAATCGTTAACTGATATGGGCCATAAGTATGTATTTTCTGTTGCCGGAGGTATGGATGAGTGGCAACGTAAACAACTGACATTAAGCCATTAAACCGAAAGACGGTGATAGGCAATCAAACCACCCGTTATGTCTATACACAGATGACCTATGCGTTTTAGCTTACTCGCTGTAAGCCGTTAATTACTTAAACATTAATTATTGTTAAGATACGAGCATTAAAGGTACATTTTAAATATACATTTAAGAAAGGGGAGCGTAAAATGCTCGCCATCTACCCTACATAGGGTGAATTTATAACCTGATTGCGTTTATCTCTAAAGAGGCCTGCATTATGGAATTAGATCCTCTCGTACTGTCGAGAATACAGTTTGCATTTGTGGTGTGTTTCCATGCCATATTCCCAGTTTTTACTATTGGTCTGGCGAGTACCATCGCGGGATTTGAAACACTTTATTTTAAGACTGAAAACCCCATTTGGCAGCGGCTGTCTAAATTTTGGATACAGGTTTTTGCCGTTGTTTTCGGTATAGGCGTGGTCTCAGGTATTGTTATGTCATTTCAGTTTGGTACTAACTGGAGTAACTTCTCGTATGCCACGGCTAACTTTTTAGGGCCTGTGCTAAGTTACGAAGTCATTACGGCTTTCTTCCTAGAAGCGGCGTTTCTTGGCGTTCTGCTTTTTGGTCGAGAAAAAGTACCGCAAGGGGTACACCTTTTTGCCGCTATCATGGTGGCAACAGGAACGTTTATCTCTTCATTTTGGATATTGTCAGCCAACTCACTGCTGCAAACCCCAGACGGCTTGGAGCTTATCGACGGCATTTACCACGTAAAATCTTGGGCTGATGCACTATTCACAGCATCTTTCGGATATCGCTTTACGCACATGGCCTTAGCTTCATTCCTTACTGCCGCGCTCGTTGTAGCAGGCGTTAGTGCATGGTTCATTTTGCAAAAACGTGAACTAGAAGCGAATAAAAAAGCGCTGTCTGTAGCGTTATGGTTCTTATTGTTCCTTGCTCCACTTCAAACGGTTATTGGAGACTTCCACGGTTTAAACACCATGAAACACCAGCCTACAAAAGTTGCGGCGATGGAAGGTAACTGGGAGACAAGTACAGGTGTTCCTCTACTGCTTTTTGCTATTCCAGACAAAGAAGCACAAACCAATCATTTTGAATTGAAAATTCCTAAGTTAGCCAGCTTCATACTCACTCACGACTGGGATGGTGAAGTGCCGGGGTTAAAGGCGGTACCAAAAGAAGAACAGCCCCCTGTGTTTGTCGTATTTTGGTCATTCAGGGTCATGGTTGGGCTTGGACTGCTGATGGTATTGTTCGGTGTATGGGGGCTTATTTATCGAAAAGGCGGCAAAATTTATACATCACCTGTGTTCTTACAGGGCCTTAGATTGATGAGTATCAGCCCGTTCTTTGCGGTTCTGGCAGGTTGGATAGTTACTGAAGCTGGAAGAGCACCATGGCTTATTTATGGCCAAATGACACACGCAGAAGGGTTAACGCCTTCGCTAACCGGTGGCATGGCGCTATTCTCTTTAATTGGTTATGTGGTGGTATACGCACTGGTATTCAGCGCGGGTATTTACTACTTACTGAAAGTATTCAAAGGCGGACTAGAAAAAGCAAACGCCCCTCATGAAATGGATGAAGTAGAACGTCCAGCTCGCCCATTTTCTGCCGGCCACGTGGCTATAGATGGAGACCTATAAAATGGAACCAACATTTGATTTAACCTTAATTTGGGCTGGCATCATTGGTTTTGGGATCATGATGTACGTGCTGATGGATGGCTTTGATTTAGGCCAAGGCATTTTGTACCCCTTCGCGCCTGACGAACAAGCGCGAGATAAAATGATGAACTCGGTGGCGCCAGTATGGGACGGCAATGAAACATGGCTTGTATTGGGGGGCGCAGGTCTACTTGCGGCCTTCCCGTTAGTTTATTCAGTCTTTTTACCGGCCCTTTATATTGGCGTATTTCTAATGCTGGCTGGTCTGATATTCAGAGGCGTTGCATTTGAGTTCAGGTTTAAAGCTAAAACGTCAAAATATCTATGGAGCTGGTCTTTCTCTGTAGGGTCGTTCGTTGCCTCTTTTGCGCAGGGTGCTGTTGTAGGCGCTTATATTCAGGGTTTCGAAACTGAGGGTTTTGCATATTCAGGTGGCCCTCTAGATTGGCTAACACCATTTACGGTATTAACGGGCTTGGGGCTAGTAATAGGCTATGCATTGTTAGGCAGTACATGGTTGATAATGAAGACAGACGGCGATTTACAGCAGTGGGCTTATAAAATTACGCCTAAGCTGCTTGCTGCCTTACTTGTTATCTTCGCGGTTGTATCGATATACACACCTTATGTAGATAGCACAGCAATGGTCAGATGGTTTGAAGGCGTTAGCATTATCTGGGCGCTCCCAGCATTAGTATTATTGTGTGCTTTTGTTGTGTTTCGTTCGGTTAAAAAGCAACAAGACGGCATGCCCTTTGTTGCCACCATGGGCCTATTCCTATTCAGTTACTTGGGTTTATTGGTTAGCAAATGGCCTTACATTGTTCCGCCAAACTTTACTATTTACGACGCCGCGTCTTCTTACAATTCGCAACTGTTCCTATTGTTAGGCTTCTTGTTTGTTATTCCCATTGTATTAGCCTACACAAGCTGGACCTATTGGGTATTTAGAGGGAAAGTGGGCGACGCTGGTTATCACTAAGCATGGCTAATGATACGCTAAAAGCGCCTAATACAGATATTGTATCAGGCGCACAATTCCTCAAGAAACAAGTAGTCAGTCAGCGCGCTCGACTAAGGCAGTCGGTGCTTTATGGCACATTTGCGTCTGTACTAATAATTGCGCAGTGGCTATTGGTTGCCTTAATTGCGCAGGATGTACTTGTAAACAAAGTTCCTATCCACGCTTTAGCGACTTATTGGCTGCTACTAATAGCAGTTAGTGTGGTGAAACCCATGCTCACGTGGAAACAAACTTCCCTAGCCCAGGGTGCGAGTTCCAACATAAGAAGCAACCTAAGAAATATACTGCTTGAGCGATGGAGTAGCACCAGCCCCATCGCTTTACAAAGCGTGTCTACTGGCGCACTGGCGTCGCAGTGGATTGAAGACATTGAAGCTACCGATGGCTATTTTTCCCGTTACTGGCCTCAACAAATGCTTGCTGTGATAACGCCCCTCCTCATTCTTGTTACTGTCGCCTATTTGAATTGGTTTTGTGCTGTTCTTTTGTTAGTTTCAGCCCCACTTATTCCTCTTTTTATGATTTTAGTTGGCATGGGTGCTGAACATGTGAACGAAAAGTACGCGCTATTAAGACAACGATTGGCAGGGCATTTTCTTGATCGTGTAGCGAACCTTTCAACCATTGCGCTTTTAGGCGCTCAGAAAAGTATGTCTGATGAGGTTGATAACCGCGGCGACACGTATCGTAAGGTTGTAATGAAAACACTGAAATTAGCGTTTCTTTCCTCTACCGTGTTGGAGTTTTTCACCAGCGTAGCCATAGCAAGCCTTGCTATTTATATTGGTTTCTCACTTTACGGGGCAATAAATTGGGGGCCAGCACAGTCGTTAACGCTGTTTTCAGGGCTTGGTATTTTGTTGCTTGCACCTGAGTTCTTTAAGCCTTTGCGTAATCTTTCCACTTATTATCACGATAAAGCTAGTGCTGTGGGCGCTGCTAATAATATTGTGTCTTCACTGCAGCATTTGGAAGAACAGGAAGCAGTATTAGGCGACAGCGATGCCAGACAGATTACCGCTTCAAATGACGTTACTCGCTTGATGCTAAAAGACGCCGTAATCGGGTACAACAGCAATAAACAGAAGAAGCCTGCCCTCAACCTTTCATTTTCCGGGCGAGGATTGCTGGTTTTTTCTGGCGAATCGGGGTGTGGCAAAACGACCCTTCTCAATACTATTGCAGGCTATTTACAACCAGGTTCTGGCAGGGTTGAAGTAGCGCTTAAAGAAGCAAACTCCATTGCCTACTTGCCTCAGAAGGCATGGATTAAAAACGCTACCGTTCGAGAGAATTTATCCGTCACCGCCGCCTTCGCATCAGATGAAGAGATGTTAAGGGTTCTTGAAAGACTTGAATTGTCAGACGAGCTTTTAACGCATCATAACGGGCTAGACACCGTGATAGGTGAACACGGGCAAGGGTTATCCGGGGGGCAAATGCAGCGTATTGCGCTAGCAAGAGTACTATTAAATTCACCCGAACTCATTTTGCTTGATGAGCCCACGGCAAGCTTAGACATAAAAAGTAGGCTCGTAATTATAGAGGCTTTAGACGAGCTTAAAAGCCGCGCCCTTGTAGTGGTTGCAACGCACGACAGTGAACTTATTGCAAAAGCCAGTAATCATTTTGACTTAACCAATAAGGCCTAACGGTAATATGAAGTTTTGGTTTTCAATTATCTTTAAGAATGAGCGTAAACGCCTGCTAATTGGGCTCTTTTGGTCGTTTTTTACCATGCTTTCTGGCGTGGGGTTGCTGGCGCTTTCCGGTTGGCTTATTACTGCCACAGCGTTAGCTGGAATAGCCATAGGTGCGGGTTTAATTGTAAAGCTTGATATGTATATGCCGGGCTCTGGGATCCGCTATTTTGCGCTAAGCCGAACAATAGGCCGGTATATCGAAAGGCTATACAATCACGATACTATATTGAGACTAATTGCGACATATCGCCTCACGATATTTAATGCGCTCTCCCATAGGCCTCTTCACGATGTAAGGCAAACGTCTGACAGCGAGTGGCTAAGCCGTCTCACCTCAGATTTAGACGCTCTCGACAGTATCTTGATTCGATACACCATTCCAACCCTTGCCACAGGCCTTCTTTTAGGTACTGTGAGTTTGTTTTTGTGCATTGTCTGGTTTGATTTTGGTATTGTTTTTCTTATTGCTTCAACACTAGCGTGGTTGCTTCTTATACTGTTTTCGATACGACAAACCAAAGGCGCCGCTTCGCAAGCCATTTCCCACCTAAACCACACTAGAGAAACCTTGATTAGCCATCTCAAGGGCGCGTTTGTGCTCAAAAGCCAGCACTTGATGAGTCATCATTCAGGTGACACTACGAGAGCACTCTCGCTATTTGAACAACATCACAATAATCTGCAAAAACGTATTGCTCGAATTCAGGTGGTAACCGATTCAATATTTGCTATTGCCCTTGTAGCTACGCTTTATGCCAGCCTATGGGCTGTAAACCACCACATTATTGAGGGACCAACAGCTATCATGTTGGCACTTTTGTTTGTCGGTGTAGCTGAGCTTTTACAAACCACACCAGAACAGTTCAGTACATGGGGAAAAACCGACTATGCAAGTAAGCGCCTATCAACGTTGGCCAGTGAAAGCAATGTAAGTAATAACACTGATATCGCGGCGATAAGCGAAGTGCGTTGCACGGTAAGTAATCACCCACATATTCCCGCGAGTGCGTTACGCAACATAAGCTTTAATCTGATTGATACGACCCCTTTTTTAATCACAGGCCGCTCTGGTTCTGGCAAGTCAACCTTGGCCAAGCTTATGTTCAAGCTTGTACCGTTAGATAAATCGAACGCTAGCGTTGCGATAAATAACACTTCTGTTCAAAACATTTCATCAGACAGTTTGTATCGCTACTGTGCCTATTTAGAGCAAACCTCTTCATTACTGTCTGGCAGTTTGTACTACAACTTAACATTGGGTCTTGAAAGCATAGAAGACAGTAGAGTGTTCGATGTACTCTCGCTAGTAGAGCTACAAACGTGGGCTGATTCGCTTCCCGAGGGATTGAATACCTGGTTAGGTGAAGGTGGAGCAAAGGTCTCTGGTGGGCAGGCAAGGCGTATTTGTTTGGCAAGGTTATTACTCAGAAACCCAGAGCTTATTGTATTAGATGAGCCGTTTAACGGCCTAGATAGCGCTATGGCAGAGCGTATTTTCATGCGTATATTGCCTTGGCTTACGGCACGAAAATCTATTGTTTTACTTCATGAGGTGCCCTCGTTTGTGGAGCAGAAAAATATTGATTACCGTTCACTTAATGTAGATTTAACTTGATCGTAAAACTTGAGGCGCCTTTTATCAAACGCATGTTGGCGCCTATGCGTTCATTATCTTGTCTCGCTGTTAACGTATTAAGCGTCAAGCAAAAAGGGTAAATTAAAAGTCGAAACCAACAGCCAAACCAGCAACCTTTGAACTTCCAACGCCCTCATGATAATCAAAATGAAATTGCGGCGAAAAGGTATACCCGCTATATCGAAATTCATACAAGGCACCTAGTCGTGAAACAAAGAACTCATGTTCAGAGGTGTACTCGTAGCCGGGGCCTACCTGAATAATAAACTGATCGGTGAGATGTATATCTGCCACTGCAAGCACAGTTAGTGCATCTAATGAGCCAAATGCGTACTCCACTACACTACCTAAACCTAATAACGGTGAAACTCTGTATTCGTAATCGATACCAACTGTTTCACCGTTACCATGTTCAGAAAAATCCGTATGGCCGATAAATAGCGAGATGTGATTCGGACTGTGTTCATGCTCTGACGCGTTTGTAGAGAACGCCTGAACAGACAATATCAGTAACAAGAAACCGTACTTTAAAGCTAAGTAACGTAGATTTGGGAGTATCTTTTTCATATGGCTTACCCTTGTGTGATGTTCCGCATAGTTTAGTTATTGCAAACGCGCGACTGTGCGTGTGGTGAAAGTCTTTTTATTCATTACTGGCATCTTGAATCCGCCTGCTTAAAAGCCAGCCTGCGGCATAAAGACCCACTGAGAAAATAAAATGGGATAACAGTACTTTCGACTGAAGCATGGCAGGGTTTGGTGTATGCAAGCCTGCAACGCCGTATCCCATTCCTGGATACATAAGGAAAAAAGGAATACTGCAAGTGGCAAAACCCACAATAAAAGCCGGCATGAACGATGGTTTTTGAATCCACCTTAAACCCGTAAACACAAGCATAAGAAGCGCAAACCCGACGCCAATCGCATAGTGGCCAAACCACCCCAGCAGTAATTCACCCTTTCGCGGCTCTGCGGTTTTAATTGATTCATGGGAGAATACGCCGTCTGTCATATAAATAGCCCATCGCCCAATAAATTCATACCGCGTTAGTGGCTTATCTAGGACGATGTGTTGCAGATAGTTCACAACATCTAAAAAGGCGGTTGCTGATACACCGAGCACTATTGATAAGATTAGGAGTGTGGCTCTGTCATCTTTGTTTGCTAAAGCGAGATTCATGGTCAATTACCTAATTTGAGCCGACAGGCTAAGCTGAATATTCCTGCCCATGCCTGATGCATCTGACCCAAAAATAACGCTCATAGGCCCACGTACTACATCAATTCTATAGGCATTAACGGGGTCAACGGTTGGTGCATGTCTAATTCCAAACTGTTGAAAGTCCTGAGGCCCACCATCATGCAACACTCGCACGCGGTTACCGGTTAAGCCTCTTACAACTGGCTCTCCCGCTTGCCCGCCTGCACTTACCGTATCCACTCCGGCCATATGTGAAATTGAAAAAACGCCACCTTTAAGAGGTGGCCAGGTAGTTTCGACCATATCCAAAATGGAAAAGACATGAAGTATCTTGTAATGAGTTAAGCGATATCCAATTTTGAACTTCGCTAACTCACTACGCCTCTATAATATATATTTGAAATACACATTACAATATTAAATAAAGAATTATTTATATTTTTGCTTTTAGTTTTAAAAATTGGAGGAGTGTGAGAGATAGGAACAAGCAGCATTTTATTTAGCATCGCCCTTTGATAAGCGGTGCTTACGTAAAACTCAAGTGCAGTCCATTTTCTAAAATAAAAAAGCTCTAGCCTTTCTAACGGGCTAAAGCTTCCTGTCGAATTTAATGACGAGTTACTTATTTATATGCTGAGTTTCAGGCTTAGCCAGCCACTCTCTGCCTTTCAGCATACCTTCCCAATAAATGGGTGGAAGCAACTTTTCTTTTAAATACCATGCCAGGCGCGACGGTTTCGTGCCATCCAATACCCACGTCGGCATACTGTTAAGAATTTTCCCGCCATAGCCGAATTCGGCCAATATCACTTTGCCTCGCTCTACAGTAAGCGGGCAGCTGCCATAACCGTTGTATATGGCTTTATCTGTTTGTACACCACGCTCGTAAAGCAAGTTGTTGGCAACCACCGGCGCTTGCATACGCGCAGCTGCCGCCGTTTTTGCATTAGGGGCGTTTATTGCGTCACCGAGGGCAAAGATGTTTGGGAACGACTTGTGTTGTAGCGTTGACTGGTCGACATCAATCCAGCCATTAGCATCTACAAGCGGGCTGACTTTGATAAAATCTGGCGGAGACTGGGGCGGAACCGCGTGTAGCATGTCGAACTCAGTTTCAACAAGCGGTGCGTCTGGGTCTGCCACCTTCTTGAATGAAGCCACTTTTGCTTTGCCATCAACCTTCACCAACTGGTGTTCAAAGTTAAGGTTTGCGTGGTACTTCTTAATGTATTCCATAAGTGCAGGCACGTATTCTTTTACACCAAAAAGTACGGCACCCGTGTTGTAGAACTCAACGTTAATATCGTTTAACACGCCTTCTTTAAACCAGTGGTCGCACGACATATACATGGCTTTTTGCGGCGCACCTGCACACTTAATTGGCATTGGCGGCTGTGTAAATACGGCCTTTCCCTTTTTAAGGTTTTTTACTAATTCCCATGTGTAGGGCGCTAAGTCAAAACGGTAGTTTGACGTCACACCATTTTCACCTAGGGTTCCGCTTAAGCCTTCCACTTTATTCCAATCTAGCTTAATGCCGGGGCAAACCACCAAGTGTTCATATTTAATGGTGCGACAGCCGTCTACCACAATCATGTTTTCTTTTGGCGCAAAGGCCGCTACGCCGGCTTTTATCCACCTAACGTTGTTTGGTATCACAGACGCTACGGTGCGCACGGTGTCGTTGGCGTTAAATACGCCCCCGCCTACAAGCGTCCAGCCAGGCTGGTAGTAGTGCACTTCGTTGGGCTCTACTATGGCGATATCTAAATTTGGGCATCGCGACTTCAAACTAGACGCAACAGCAACACCACCCGCGCCCGCCCCTACAATCACTACCGCATGAGAGTGATCGGCATGATCGCTGGGTGTTTCACCGCCGTTTTTTAGGCGTCGCACTACCCCGCTAAGGTCGTAGCCGGCTTTTTGTGAAAGGCAGAGTATTTCTTCATAAGAAAGGGTTTTGGTTGCGGTCATGGCCCATAGCGTTATAGAGCGAGTGCCTGTTCGGCAGTAGGCAAATACGGGGCCTTCTAACTTTTGTAAGTTCGCTTCAAAGGTTATCGCATCTTGCTGAGTTACTTTTCCGCTAACTACTGGCTGATACACGCAGGGCATGCCCAATGAGGATGCTTTTGCTTCTATTTCAGCAAAGGTGGGCTGGTCTGCACCTTCACCGTCAGGGCGGTTACAAATAATAGATTTGAACCCTGCTGCTTTTATTGCCTCAAGCTCATCCACTGAAATTTGAGGGCAGACAGATAGCTGTTGCGTTACGTTGGCATATTGCATAACTCACCCCTTCAAATGGCATTCACAGGAATTTTAATGAACTGCTTACCACCTTCAGATTTTTCGCCGAACTGGCCGTTTCGAAGGTTTGCTTGAATGGCGGGTAACAGTAATTTAGGTACCGCAAGGGTTGCATCTCTTGCTTCGCGCTTTTCCACATATTCCTGAAGGGTTACTTCTGGTCGAATTTGCTTGTTCGTTTCCTTGGCTTCTTTGATAGATACTGTTGATAGCGGAGCGGCACCCTCTTTAGGATAATCATGACCAAGGTAAACGGTGGTGTCGTCAGGCAGGGTGAAGAAGCGCTGAATGGTGTTGTAAAGTTGCTCGGCGCTACCACCCGGGAAGTCGCAGCGCGCCGTCCCTAAGTTAGGGGCAAACATGGTGTCGCCCACAAATATTTTGCCGTCTACTAAGAAGCTTGCACAGGCTGGGGTATGCCCCGGCGTATGCCATACTGTCACTTCATATTCGCCGATATTGAACGTGTCGCCTTCTTCGAACAGCACATCAAACTGACTGCCATCGCTTGGCGTGTCGTTGGCCGTTTCAAATACATCTAGCCAGGTATTTAGCACCGTTTTAATACCTGAGCCAATACCAATTTTGCCGCCAATTTTAGACTTTAAGTAGTGCGCAGCCGTAATGTGGTCGGCGTGTACGTGGGTTTCTAGAATCCACTTATTAGTAAGCTGTTTTTGGTTGATGAAGTCGATAACCTTGTCGGCGCTTTCCATTGACGCGCGACCCGAAAAGATATCGTAGTCAGCAACCGAGTCTATCACGCCACACTCTTTGGAAGCGGGGTCGAATAGCACGTAGGTAAACGTGGCCGTTTTGTTATCGTAAAATGTTTCAACGTTCATGGGTGTTCTCCTAAAGAAGCTCTTTGGTCATGATAAAAACGGCAATAACTAGAGTGAAAAATGCAAAGAACTTCTGCAAAGCTGCACCATCTAGTTTTCCCGCTACCTTCGTGGAGACTGCCATCCCAATAAACGTGGCTACCAACATAAGCGGCAGCAAAGGCATCTCCAATTGAATTCCGGTTTGTAGGTCGCCTACGAAGCCAAGCAACGACTTTAAGGCGATAATGAATAAAGACGCGCCCACCGCGTTTTTCATGGGCATGCCTAAAATAAGTACCAAGGCGGGTATGATAAGAAAGCCACCGCCTGCGCCGAGTATGCCGGTGACAACACCCACTACTGCGCCTTCAATAACTATCAGCCCAATGTTGGGTTGTTTTTTCTCAATGACCTGTGTTGCTGGCGTCGATTTGCTATAAGCCTTTTTCAACATCATGGCAGCCGAAGCCAACATCAGTGCAGCAAACAGCACCATGATGCCCAGGTTCTTATCTATGGTTAGCGATTGAAAAGAAATAGTTTCGGGAATGGCGGGCATTAGGTAGGCCCTTGAAAGATAAACAGCAATGATGGAAGGCACGGCAAATAAAATAGACGCTTTAACGTCTACTAGACCTTCTTTGAAATACCTTACCGCGCCGAATGCAGCTGTGGCCCCTACAATAAGCAATGAATAGCCGGTGGCGACATCTGGCGTAACGCCCATTAAGTAAACGAGGATAGGCACGGTGAGGATAGAACCCCCTCCGCCTATTACGCCTAAAACCATTCCCATAAGAACAGCAGCGATGTAGCCAAGAATAATCATATCGACACCTTATTTCATTTTGATATATGATAGAACAAAATATACATTAAAGTATATTCTAAATATATATTTAATTTTCGGGGTGCTGTAAAATTGCTAGATTACGTTAATCGTTTTTTTAGATATCCCATGAAAATCAATACTTTTACTAATTTAGCGTTTCGCGTTTTGATCTATCTCGCGCTACGCAAAAACCAAACTGTAAAGACCAGTGAAATAGCAGATGCGTACTTTGTGTCTTTCAATCACTTAAAAAAGGTCATCACTTTGCTAATTGACCAGGGATATATCATTGGTACGAAAGGGCGCGGTGGCGGCATTCGGTTGGCGAAAGAAGCCAACCTAATAAACATAGGCGAGGTTTTTAGATTAACTGTTGAAGATGTAGCGTTAGCTGAGTGTTTTGCATCACCAACGAATAAATGTGTTATTTCGCCCACATGTCGCTTGAAGACAATTCTTCAGGACGCTGCGGATAAATTTATAAGCGAGCTTGATCAATTTACGCTTCATGATTTGGTAAAAGACAGAGAAGGTGCATTAGCGATGCACCTTGCCATCGATTTTATAGAAGTTGAGTAGAAGTTTTTTAAGGCTTCTATTTGTACTGTGTTTATTCGCGATAGCGTCATTTAACTTGGGCATCGCACTGGTAGATTTAGGAGAGAAAATTGGAAACTTGGACGACAACCCCCTTTGAGCCGTTAGACGGTTTGGCCGGCGGACTGCTTATTGGTTCGTCAGTGGTATTGCTGCTGTATACCCTTGGTCGTATTGCAGGCATATCAGGTATTGCAGCAGGCGCGATGACGCAACAAGGTTCAGAACGTTACTGGCGGCTGGCATTTCTAGCAGGCATTGTTTTGTCTGCCGTGCTTTATATTGCCTTTACCGGCGGTATGCAGGTACAAACTCAAATGGGGTCGGCGTGGTTGGTAGTAGCGGGCTTATTAGTAGGCTTCGGTACGCGCCTTGGCTGTGGCTGTACGTCGGGCCATGGCGTGGCAGGCTTATCGCGATTATCCCCCCGCTCTATTGTGGCAACGCTTACCTTTATGGGTGCGGCAATTATTACCACCACAATTATCAGACACCTGTAAGTTAACTGAGGAGACAACCTATGAGAGTAATTATCGCCTCGCTAATTTGTGGGCTTTTATTTGGCTTTGGCCTTCTTATATCGGGTATGAGCAACCCTGCCCGCGTGCTTAACTTTTTAGATTTCAGTTCAAATTGGGATGCCACATTAGCGTTTGTAATGGGCGGCGCTATTTTAGTTGCAGCGCCAGGTATGTATTGGGTGCGCAAGCGCAACAAGCCTTTGTTTGCCGATAAGTTTGATATTCCAACCAGCACAACTATCGACGCTAAGTTAATTTTAGGCTCTGCGGCTTTTGGTATTGGCTGGGGTATTAGCGGCTTTTGCCCAGGGCCTGCCGTGGTAGCCATTGCGTCGCTTCAAACCGATGTGCTGTTGTTTGTAGGTGCTATGGTTGTTGGCATGCTGGCGCAGCATTGGTTGAAGCCAAAAGCAGCTTAAAGCATAACTGCCTTTGCGGCTTTATCCCCTAGTGGCTGGCACGTTTATCCCTTTAAGGGGATAAACGTGCCAGCCACTTACAAAAGTGAAAATAGCTGACTTATCGTTTTGCGGTTTTCCCTTTCAATAAACCTACCCCCAATGCGGCCATGATCACTGCAACAACGCCGTTTAAGTAATTAAAAAACGCATAGGGCGCGTAATCGAGCACGTCAACGCCTAGGGTAGCAGAGTAGAACGCTCCGGCGGTTGTCCACGGAATAAGCCCTGTGGTCATGGTTGCGCCTTCTTCTACCGACCTTGATAGCACGGCAGGGTCAAGGTTCTGCTGTTCATATTTTGGTTTAAATAGTTGGCAGTTTAAGATGATTGAGATGTAGGCTTCGCCCATAGCCACATTGCCCAAAAAGCCAGAGGCTATGGTTACCGCTATTAAGCTTGCCGTGCGCTTTACCCGTTTGATGATGCCCGCCAACAGCGCCGATAAAAACCCTGCACCATGCAATATGCCGCCTAATGCTATTGCCATTAAGGCGAGTAATAGCGTCCAGCTCATGCTGCTTATGCCGCCCCGGCCTAATAGTGCGTCTAGATTCGCAATTCCCGTGTTTTGAGGGGTATTTTCCCAAAGAGCATTAAGCACATTAATGGTGTTGGTGTTTTGGTAGAAAATAGCGATGATGACCGCAAGTAAAATGCTGAATGACATGGTGACTTCAGCCGGGACTTTTTTGATGCTTAGTACCGTAAGTAGCACCAGAGGTAACAGTGTTATATAGGGTGCAAGGTTATAATGCGTGGCAAGCGCTGCTTTAATTTCAAATACCTGACCTGCGTTTAAACTTTCGCTTGCGTAGCTAAAACCTATCACTAAAAAAATGACCAGTGCGAGAAGGAAGCTAGGCAACGTTGTAAACAGCATGGCATACATATGCCGATAAAGGTTCGTGCCTGCGCTCATGGCCGCAAGGTTGGTAGTATCAGAAACCGGTGACATTTTATCGCCAAAGGTTGCACCGCATACCACCATGGCCGCCACAATGGGCAGTGGTATGTTCATGGTTTCACCAATGCCCATTAGCACTACGCCCATAGTCCCCACCGTTCCCCACGATGTGCCCGTTGCCACCGACATTACCGCACACAAAATTAACCCCACCGCCAGAAATATGCTTGGGTTTAGCCAACTTAAGCCGTAATAAATTAACGTTGAGATAGTGCCGCTTTGCATAAAGCTGGCGATAACCATGCCTATAAGGATAAAGATATAAATTGCTGGCATGGCTCGGGTTAACGCGCTGGTCATTAATTCCCGAATTTGCAGGTATGTGTACCCCAAACTAAACGCATTAATACCGGCCCACAATAAACACAAAAATATAAGCGCATGCAGGCTAATACCCAGGCCGAACAGCCCACCGGCTATTAGCGCAACAATTACGCTAAAACAAAGCAGTGACTGAGCAAAACTGGGGGTATTCGATGGTTGAGGCGACATGAAAGACCTGTTGAACCGCTTTAAAAATGAAAGTAGTGAAAAACAGTATAACGACTTTGCTATGCGTTGGAATGACTTTGGCGCAGCATAGGCTTGAAATACGCACAACGCTTCAGAAAGAAATGGCCCGTTCAGTCAATAAGTGCTGCCTAAATGAGGAAACTGAAAGAACAACCTCCTCTTAATGCGACATAAATGGCGCTTTAAGAACCTAAACGCCATTTATGGCTATTTATTTGACATGTCATGATAAATAGCCATACTTAAAGAATTACGTCACTAATAGCTATATTTGGTGTTTTATGAGCAAAGTTGAATACACGAAAAAACTGCTCGGCAACCTCGTAAAGCAAGCGAGAGCCGCTTCTATGGATCAAGAAGAGTTAGCGCTTAGAACCGGCACAAGCAAAAATACCATTAGCAGGTTAGAGCGAGGAAAAGGCATTAATTCCGATACATTGTTTACCGTGTTAGATCAACTCGAAGTGCTTGACCCCCTTATTGAAACTATTGAGAAAGAGTACGAGTTAGTAAGCAATAACCCGTTGAGAAAAAGCTCACTCGTAGAAAAGGAACTGCCTAATGACTTCTAGAGCTTATGTCTTTATCGATGGACTCGAAAATAGCCCGGTTATATGTGGCGTTGTTGAGTTAGATCCGAAGACTAATATCGGGAAGTTTCGATATGGACAAAGCTACCTACAAAGGGATGATGCATTTCCTCTAGATCCACTTCACCTTCCCCTACTTAGCAATCAGTTTATTACTAGAGTAAATAAAGGAATGTTTGGCGCTATCTTAGATGCTGGTGCAGATAGCTGGGGTAAAAGGCTTATTTTGTCACTGCACTCAACTAAGCCTAACAATGACCTAGA